>Ga0123335_1004975_pt1 | contig 16575 bp, 14 predicted proteins | sample BiotimSIPDNA_2_FD_89707 | JGI IMG/M metagenome (GOLD analysis project Ga0123335, IMG submission 89707) | Anaerobic biogas reactor microbial communites from Washington, USA - Biogas_R2 time_0 SIP DNA | ecosystem: Engineered > Bioreactor > Anaerobic > Unclassified | place: Washington, USA...
CCTGCCGCCCCGTATCCTCCATCCGCGACGCATCTATGAAGGCGTGCGGGAAGGGGTGGAACACGGAGGCAACAAGAGCGGGATTCCCACCGTCAACGGCTGCCTCGTCTTCGATGAGCGCTTCCTCGGCAAGCCCCTGGTGTACTGCGGAACGGGAGGAATCATGCCGGCCCGGATCCTGGGCGAACCTTCCCACATCAAAGAGGTCCATCCGGGCGACATTGTGGTCATGACCGGCGGGCGGATCGGTAAGGACGGCATCCACGGGGCGACCTTTTCTTCGGAAGAACTCAATGAAAATTCACCGGTTACGGCCGTTCAGATCGGGGACCCTATCACGCAGAAGCGGATGACCGACTTTCTTCTCGTGGCCCGCGACCGTGGGCTGTACCGCGCCATAACGGACAACGGCGCCGGCGGCCTCTCATCTTCCGTGGGCGAGATGGCCAGTCTGTCCGGCGGATGTGAGATCGACCTGAAAAATGCGCCGCTGAAGTATGCGGGTCTTCACCCCTGGGAGATCCTCATCTCCGAAGCCCAGGAGCGGATGACCCTGGCGGTCTATCCCGAAAAGATCGAAGCCTTTCAGGCCCTGGCGATCAAAATGGGCGTGGAGGCGACCGTCCTGGGCCGTTTTACCGATTCGGGCAAATTCCACGTGCGCTACGGCGGGCAGACGGTGGCCTTTCTGGATATGGAATTCCTCCATGAAGGGCTGCCCCAGATGAAGCTGAAGGCCCGCTGGACGCCGCCCATCAACCCGGAGCCCGATTTCCCCGAACCGTCCAACCTGGGGCAGGCTCTCAAGGACCTGCTGGGCCGTCTCAACATCTGCAGCAAGGAAGCGATCGTTCGTCAATACGACCATGAAGTCCAGGGCGGAAGCGTCGTCAAGCCTCTTGTGGGGATCGCCGAGGACGGTCCCGGAGATGCCGCCGTTCTGCGGCCCCTTCTGGAATCCTTTGAAGGGATCGTCGTGTCCAACGGGATCTGTCCCCGCTACAGCGATATCGACACGTACGCCATGGCCGCCTGCGCCATTGACGAGGCGGTTCGGAATGCCGTGGCCGTCGGGGCGCCGCTGAGCAGAATGGCCGGGCTGGACAATTTCTGCTGGTGCGATCCGGTGGAATCGGAGAAGACCCCCGATGGGCAGTACAAACTTGCACAACTGGTGCGGGCCAACGAAGCCCTGTATGAATATACCCGAATTTACGGCGTGCCGTGCATTTCGGGGAAGGACAGCATGAAGAATGACTACATGATCGGGGGAACGAAAATATCCATTCCGCCGACGCTGCTCTTTTCCGTCATCGCCCGGATGGAAGACGTGCGCAAGGCCGTGACCATGGACGCCAAGAAGCCGGGAGACCTGGTCTACGTTCTCGGGGAGACACGGAGGGAACTGGGAGGATCTGAGTGGTATGCCCTGAACGGATTTGTGGGCAACGGTGTGCCCCGGGTTGATGCGCGCAGGGCGAGAAGCCGTTACGAGGCTCTGAGCCGGGCGATGGATGCCGGACTGATTGCCTCCTGCCACGATTGCGCCGACGGCGGCCTTGGGATCGCTCTTGCGGAAACGGCCTTTGCCGGGGGCTTCGGGATGGCCGTGGATCTTTCCCGGGTGCCTTCCTCGGGGATTGATCGCAATGACGAGCTGCTCTTTTCCGAATCTCAGAGCCGGTTTGTCGTCACCGTGGCACCGGCGGCGAGGGAGGCCTTCGAAGCCATCATGGCCGATTCGGAGGCGGCCTGTATCGGCTGCATTACCGGGGATCGGACCTTTGTGGTCACTGGGCTGCAGGGCGCGGCCATTATCGAGGAGGACCTGGCTTCCCTGAAGGAGGCCTGGCAGCAGACGCTTCGCGATCTGTAGAAGCTCACGGGCGTGGAGCTAACGATAAAAAGACGCTGAATGGAAGATGCCTCCATCAGGAAGTACTGGAAAAAACAGGGTAAGCAGAGGGCGTTATAGGCGATGTTGCAACGGGTAAGATCCATGGTGATCACGGGAAACGGGACGAACTGCGAACGGGAAATGGCCCATGCCTGCCGTCTTGCCGGTTCGGACGAGGTGGACATCGTCCACATCAGCGAACTGCTCAGCGGGGAAAAGCGCCTCGACGACTATCATTTTCTCAACCTGCCCGGAGGATTTGTCGATGGCGACGATCTCGGCTCCGCCAAGGCCAACGCAAACCGTCTGCTGCACGTCCGAGTCCGGGGAACGGAAGAGCGCCTTTACGATTCGCTGCTGCGTTTCATTGATGAAGGGAAACTGATCCTGGGCGTCTGCAACGGGTTTCAGCTGATGGTGAAACTGGGGCTGCTTCCCGGTTTTGATGGCGGCTACGGAACTCAGACCGTCACCCTGACCTACAACGATTCCGGAAAATTTGAAGACCGGTGGGTCTACCTGAAACCGGATGCCGCTTCTCCCTGCGTGTTTACGCTGGGCCTGGGAGGGGTTTATCTTCCCGTCCGCCACGGGGAGGGGAAACTGGTACCCGGGGACAAAGCGGTTTTGGCGCGGCTGCACAACCAGAACCAGGTGGTTTTTCAGTACTGTGACGAATCCTTCCGGGAGCCCGAAATGACTTATCCCCGGAACCCCAACGGTTCTACGGACGCCATAGCCGGCATCTGCAATGAGACGGGGCGCCTTTTCGGTCTTATGCCCCATCCGGAGGCCTATCTGCATGCCACCAACCATCCCCGCTGGACGCGGGAAACGTTACCGGAAGAGGGGCAGGGACTGCAGATCTTCCGCAACGCCATAACCTTTATCCGCCGGGAGTTCTGAAATCCCGCCTTCAGACCAAATTCCGCAATCATCGGCCCGATGGGCGGCCGATTTCCCGCCATCGCTTTGCATTCCTATACCTGATAAATTTTTCTTCCTGGAAGTTCGATGCAGGTCAGTTTTCCTCCGTAGACCGCGCCCGTGTCGATGCCGATGATGTGTTCCGAAAGCAGGGGCCGGGCGAACGGGGTATGTCCGAACACCACAACCTTGGAGAAATCGGCGTCTGAAAGGAAAAATTCGTGGCGGATCCAGAGCAGATCATGAAGGTCCTGCTCTTCCAGGGAAAGCCCTGGGCGCAGCCCGGCATGGACGAAGAGGAAATCGCCGGTTTCAAAGTAGAAGGGAAGGGTTTGAAAGAACTGAAGGTGCGCGTCCGGCAGCCGGAGGGACGATCCCTCGGATTTTTTCTTCAACCCATAGGAATGGAGGGTTTCCAGGCCGCCGTTATTGAGAAAGAGCGGCCCGTTTTTCCCCTCCAGATAGAAGTCGAGAAGCAGCTCCTCATGATTGCCCCGGAGGCAGACCACATTCCTTAGATCCCGCTTCAGCTCGAGGATAAAGTCCACAACGCCTTTCGCATCGGGTCCCCGATCGATGTAATCGCCGACAAAAACGAGGATATCCCGCTCTCTGTCGATATCCAGGAGGGAAATCATCCCCTGCAGCTGGTGCAGGCAGCCATGGATATCCCCGACGGCAAAGATCCGTTCCATTGAGCATCTCCGGTACGAAACATCTCCCGATGCCGGACTGTCGTCAACCGGATCCGGCGGGGAGTCGACGCCGCTTCCATGAAAGGCTCCGGAAAGACGCCGCCGCCGCGGAAGACAAGGCCGTCAGCTCCATGAAGGCGCAGACAGGCAGGAAGTCTTCCGGGTGGACTACTGCAGATCCTCGTCCTGTTCCGGTTCGGTATTCTGATCCGGATTTCCGTTTTCCTTTGCATTTTCCAGGGTCACAAAGAAGGATGTCCCAGCTCTTTGAATGAGCAGCAGCCAGCTGCTGTTTTCCGGCTTCCGTGCCAGGGCGTTCGAGTAATCCTTCAGAGTACGAATGGGCCTCCTGTTGATCGAGAGGATGATGTCCTGGACCTGGAGCCCTACCTCGTCGGCCGGTGATCCCGGGCGGATCTTGGTGATCATGACGCCCCCCGGTGTTCTGCGTTTCAGGTGACGCGCCAACTCCGGAGTGATCTCCTGGACGGTCATGCCCAGTGTATCGGGAACCGCTTCCCTGGATGCCTGGAGGGTGTCTTTTCTCTCGCCGACGATGGCCGAAAAGTTCATCTCCTTCCCGTCCCTCAGCGCCTGGAGCTGCACCGTTCTGCCCACTTTCAGCCCGGCCACGGTGTTGAGCAGATCCCTGGTGCTGTCGATGTCCTTGCCGTCAATCCGGGTGATGATGTCACCCGATTTCAGGCCGGCCCGGTCACCCGGTTCACCTTCCAGAACCTGGCTGACCAGCGCGCCCTGCTGATTCTTCAGCTTCATGTTGGCGGCGATCTCTTCCGTGATGTCCTGCACGGTGATTCCCAGCCAGCCGCGGGTCACCTTTCCCCTGAATTTAAGGTCGTCCAGAATTTCCCTGGCCATGTTGATGGGAATGGCAAAGCCGATTCCCTGGCCGTGGGCTACGATTGCCGTGTTGATTCCCACCACCTCTCCGCTCATGTTGAACAGGGGGCCGCCGCTGTTACCCGGATTGATGGACGCATCGGTTTGGAGAAAATTGTCATAGGGTCCGGAGCCGATCATCCGCCCTTTTGCGCTGATGATGCCCGTCGTGACGGTGTGGTCCAGGCCGAAAGGATTGCCGATGGCAAACACCCATTCACCGACCCGCAGCTGGTCGGAATTGCCCAGTGTAACAATGGGGAGAGGCTTATCCGCCTTGATTTTGATCAGGGCGATATCGGTGTTTGGATCTTTTCCCTTGATTTCGGCGTCATATTCTTTCCCCGAGGATAATTTTACCCGGATTTTATCGGCTTTTTCCACGACGTGATTGTTGGTGAAGATATATCCGTCACTGGAAATGATAAATCCCGATCCAAGACTTCGCTGCTTGAGTTCCCTTTCAGGAAGATCGCCAAAAAACCGACGGAAAAATTCATCGTTGCCAAAAAATCGGTCAAATGGCGCCTCCCCGCCGGAACCTCTGCCGGATCTGCCTTTTATGACCTTGGTGGTGCTGATATTCACGACGGAGGGACCAAGTTTCTCTGTCAGATCAGCCAAAGAAGCGGGAGCCCCAGAGTCTGGAGTTCCTTCGCGGGCGAAAGCCTTTCCCGATTCACATAAAAGTGTGGCCACCGGAAAGGGGTAAGCGGGCATCAGAACCCAGCTCATCATCAGAAACATCAGAATCCCCAAGACAAATTTACTTTGACCGTTTTGTGTCATTTTAAACAACCCCCTGATCTCTTGTGATGCCAATTTAGAAATGCCCTGCGGGAGATTTCCTGCCGATGCCATTTTCTATCGAACGCAGGCAGAAATTAACCATAGATTCAAGCTTTTGTCCAATTTGTTTTTTTTGACGCGTTCTGGGGATGGGAGGGGGCTTCCGACGACGCTGTGGAAAGGGAAAAGGGGCGAAAACAGGGTCTATCGAGACGGTCCTGCGCGGTTCCGGACATTCAGGAAATTCAGGAAATTCAGGACGTGCAGGAATATTCGCTTCTACATTCTGAACAAAATGTGTTATTAAATAACAATTATATGTATGGATTGTCGCTTCCCGTGTCAGGCGAGCCTCCGGGGGCGAGACATGAGGCCTTGTTTTACAGGATGAGGGAAACAGGGGAAAACGCTGAATTGAAGATGATAAGGAGGCAGATGATGGTAACAATTCGATTGACCGAAGAAGAAGCCGCCGAAAGCCGTGCAATGCTCAAGGCCGTGATTAATCCGCTGGATCGGCAGATAGCCGCTGTGGATCTGGGACACAGGGATTTCCGCCAGTTCCTGAAAGCCAGGCGCGCCCTTGTCGATGAACTGTTGAGGCGTCTGGAGACCATGACGACCTTTGATCTGACCGACGAGGAAGCGGAGGGCAGTATTGCCATGCTCAAGGATGCGATTCCAGTCCTGGATCGGTCCATAGCCGCGACAAAGCTGGCAAACAGAGATTATCTTCAGTTTCTGAAAAGCAGGCGCGCCCTGATAGACGAGCTGATCAGCCGCCTGTCGAAATAAAAGAAATAAAAGCCGGATTTTTTAAAAGGGATCACTATGCCGAGCCCAAGGGGTGGAAAACGCCCCTTGGGGCCATTCGGGGATGTCGTGCGAATCCTCTCTTTCGAAATGCCGTCCGGGACAACGGCAGAAAGGTCATTATGGAACTGAAGGTTCCTCAAACACTGAGGCTCGAACATCTGGAGCTGAGGGAACAGCTGTACGCCCTCACGAAGGAGGACAATGATCTTGGTGCGGCGGCGCGCGCCGTGATGGAGCTGTTTTACATGCACGCCGTCAAGGAGGAGGAGCGGGTCCTCCCCGCTCTGGAAGCCCTGCCCCGGCTTGCGGAGGGACGGATTCCTGAATCAGTGAAGTCGATGGAGGACATTGCCGCCGATCTGAAGGGAGGGCTCTACGAGGAACTCTTCGAAGACCACAAGAATCTTGAGGAGGCTCTCCGCAGAATCTCAAGTGCGGCCCTGGCCCTGGGCCGAAATGAAGAGGTCCGGTTTGTTGAACGCTTGACCCTGCATTTCCGGACGGAGGAGGAAATCCTTTACCCGGCGGCCCGGGTGGCTGCCGAATATTGCCGACTGCTGATGCAGTGCGGAGAACAATAGGCCCCGATCCTACTGGCTGATCTGGAGGAAGATCTTGGCCTTTTCAATTTCCTCCAGCACCGCGCTTTGAAGGCTGTAGAGCGAAGACTGGTCCATGTTGGCGTCATGAATCCGGATCAGGGCCGGCAGGATGTCCTGGTTTTTCACCGGGTTTCCCGCTGAGCCGATCCCCAGCGTGTTGATAAGAAAATCTGCCAGAGAAACGATGGAAATGAAGGAACGCTTATCGCCCTGAGCGTCCGCCGGGCGGTGATGATGGCGAAGCGTATTGAGAAACAACCCCCCCAGCTGCCACTTGTTGATGATCATTTCTCCCACAAGACAGTGGTTGAAGCCGAAAATCTCCTCTTCCATCGTGTGCAGCGACCTGTTTTCCTCCTCCGCTTTTTTCATGGCCATCGAATATTCCATGGCATATTCACGATTCAGGGGGATTTTACCCAGATCGTGGAGAAGCCCTGCGACGAAGTACTCTTCCCTGTCCGCCAGGGGGACCCCCAGTTCAGCGGCAAGAAACTTAGATGCTACCCCTACGCCGAGAGAATGAAGCCAGAAGTCATTTGAGGACAGGCCTCGGAAGGAATCCTTCCCTTCCAGGCATTTCAGGACGGCGGCGCTTAAAGCGAGATTTTTTACGGTGTTGATGCCCAGCAGCATGACGGCCCGGGTCAATGACTGGACGGGGGTGCGCAGGGAATAATAGGCGGAATTGACCAGCCTGAGCACCTTGCCGGCCAGGACCGGGTCCAGGGAGATGACGCGGTTCAGGTCATCAGGCGAGGCTTCGGGGGAATTGCAGATTTCCAGAACCTTCATCATGGTGACGGACAGGCTCGGCATGCGGGCGACGGATTGTGAAAGCTGTTCCAGACGGTTATCTTGATTGGAGATCGGTTCCATCATTGCATATTCATAGAATTCGAAGAGTTATGATGCGGTCATGTTCGTCGGCTCCTCGACGCACGGCTTTGGCGTGCGCCTGGCATGCCCTGATGTTCTTTCCCGTTCCGCGTTGAAATAACAGGCTGATACATCAACGCATGACCAGCACTTTACCCCCGCGGACTTTTCCCTCCTTGAGTTCAGCCAGAGCTCTGTTGGCATCATGCAATTCATATTCCTGTGTTTCCGGCTGAAGGGAAAGCTCGGCGGCTAATTCAAGGAATTCCCTTATATCCCGGCGCGTTACATTGGCCACGCTCTTGATTTCCTTCTCCAGCCAGAGATGATCGGGATAATCCAGATTCAGCAGCTCGCTTTTGTCCCGTTCTTCCTTGCGGATGGCATTGATGACGAGCCGGCCTCCTTTTCCCAGATTTTTGAGGGCTTCCACAATGGGTTTCCAGGCCGGCGTTGTGTCGATGATGGCGTCGAGTTTCCGGGGAGACGGCTCGGAGGTGTCTCCCGCCCAGACAGCGCCGAGCTGCCGCGCGAAGTCCTGCTCACTGGTGTTGCGGGCAAATACATAAACGTCGGTCGAGGGGCAGCGTCGTTGGACCATCTTGAGGACGAGGTGGGCCGAGGCACCGAACCCCGTCAGGCCGAGATTCTGGCCGTCTACCAGCCCCGTCAGCCGCAGCGACCGGTACCCGATGGCCCCGGCGCACAGAAGAGGCGCCGCCTCGATATCGGAAAAGATTTTCGGAAGAGGGATGGCGAAAGACTCCGGCACCACCATGAACCGGGCATAGCCTCCGTTGGCGTCCCGTCCCGTCGCCCGGAATTCCGAGCAGAGGTTTTCCCGCCCCTCCCGGCATTCCCGGCATTGTCCGCAGGAGGAGTAGATCCAGCCGACTCCGATCCGGTCGCCGATCCGGTATGCGGAGGCGTTCGGCCCGTTTTTTTCGACCCTGCCGACCACCTCATGCCCCAGGATGACGGGAAAACGGGGTGGGGGGGTCCGCCCCTCGATTTCATCCAGTTCCGTATGGCAGACTCCACAGGCGGAAACCCTCAGAAGGATTTCACCCGGGCCGGGTTCCGGGATCGGGAGCTCCACAAACTCCAAGGGGCTCCAGGATTCCCTGTATCGGGACAGGCCTTTCAGAATCATGGCTTCCATGCGCATGCGACGTATCCTCCTGCTGTTCTAAAATTCACTCCAGAGACATGAGGGACTGCCAGCGCTCCTCTTCCGAGTCGCAGGGGAGTCCCAGTTCGCGAAGGAGACGGACAATGGGTTCGTCGTTGAAGCGAAGATAGGGGTTGATCCTCATCTCCTCCGCCAGGATTGAATAGACGTGATTCGGATCGTAAAAGGAAAAAAACCGATCCAGGGCGGGATTGCCCGGTTCGAGATGGCGGGCCATGGCCAGGGAATCCCTGACGTAATCATGCCCGGCATAGATGACCGTTGACAGGGGCAGCGTCAGGATTTTTTTGATGGACAGGTAAAAGCTGTGCGTATCGCCGGAAAAACAGTTGCCGACCGTTCCATTGAACAGGGTGTCTCCGGTGAGGAGAATCGAATCCACGTGAAAGCACAGAGAATCAAGGGTGTGGCCGGGAGTGGCGTAAATGGTGATGATTTCACCGTCCAGCTCCAGCCGGCCGCGGCCGGCCAGGGTCGCGCAGTCCACGAAGGCCGCCCGGGAATGCCTCAGCAGGTCTTCATTGCCCTGGGTATGATCATAATGGCCGTGCGTATTTGTTACGAACACAAGGTCGAGTCGGCGCTTCTGCAGAAACGTCAGGATTTCATCAACGGCGCCCCCGTCCACGGCGATGGCGCCCCGCTCGCCGAAGATGAGGTAACCCAGATTATCCGGCCCGTAGCGGAACTGTTCAACGGCTAAGGCAGTCATGAGCGGCGCCTTCAGGGTTTGACCGTGACCCGCTGGAACGTTCTCTCCTTTTTGGGAAGGATGATCTTCAGCATTCCATCCACAAAAGAGGCCTCGATCCGGTCGGTCTGCAGGTCATCGGGCAGCCGGACATTCCGGACGCTGGTCTTTTTGATCACCTTCCGGTGTGATGCTCCTTCTGAATCATGTTCGTAATCTTCGGCCTTCAGAGTCTTGACGGTCAGATTATTGCCCTGGACCGTCACCTCGATATCATCCTTGTCCATATCGGGAAATGCGATGACCAGGATGAATTCCCGCTCGTTTTCAAAAACCTGGCCGTCGGCGAAGGTCCCCACGGCAGGAATGAAATAGCGGCTCGTCAGGTCGCCGAAGAAGGAATCGAACAACTCCTCCATCTGTGCTCTCAAGGTCGAAAATTCGCTTCGCTCCCATTCAATCCGATTAAGCATGGCTGAAAACTCCTCAACAACTCTTGCACTTGTCCCTGGTGTTGTCTTTCTTCTGCTCGTCCTCTTCCTCGCCGAATTCCTTTAACCCCTTTGCCAATTGCTCCAGCTTGTCATGAACGCGGGCGTGGATCGTTCCTTCCGGGTAGATGCCCTCGGCGTCGGCTTCGCCTGCCGGGATTCCCGTGAGCAGTTCGATCCCCTGATCGACGGTGTGGACACGGTAGATGGCAAATTCTCCGCGGGCGACGGCCTCGATGACGTCCGGGCGCAGCATGAGGTCCTGCTCGTTGCTGGCCGGGATCAGAACGCCCTGTGTGCCGGTGAGCTTCCTCGCCCGGCAGCAGTCGAAAAACCCCTCGATTTTTTCGTTGACTCCGCCGATGGCTTGAACCTCGCCCTTTTGATTGACGGAGCCTGTAACGGCGAGGTCCTGGCGGAGCGGGCACTCTGCAAGACTCGACAGGATGGCGTAGATTTCGGTTGAGGAAGCGCTGTCTCCATCAACGCCGGAATAGGATTGTTCGAAAGCGATGCTTGCCGTCATGCTCAGCGGCTTTTTCTGGGCGTACTTCCGCCTCAGGTAACCGCTCAGGATGAGCACACCCTTGTTGTGCGTGCTTCCTGAAAGATCCGCCTCCCGTTCAATGTTGATCACGCCGCCACGGCCCATGGATGTCACGGCGGTGATGCGGGTGGGCTTCCCGAAGGCATAGTCCCCCAGCATGTACACGGACAGGCCGTTGATCTGCCCTGCGACGGATCCTTCCGTGTCAATGAGCAGGGTCCCGCGGTCAATCATTTCCTGGATCTGCTCTTCGATCAGGTTGGAGCGGTAAATCCGGGACCGGATGGCCTGCTCCACATGCCGGGCTGAAACGATGTCGGCGCCCTCCTGCTGTGCACGGAAATCCGCTTCAATCAGCAATTCCCCGACGGAAAGGAGGTGGGTGGAGATTTTTTCCTTCCGCCCGGTCATGCGCACCGCCTCTTCGATGATCCCGGCGACGGCCGTCCGGTCGAAGGGTTTCAGGCCGTCTTCATCGGACTTCATGCGGATGTAGCGGCCCACCTGCCGGATCGTTTCTTCCGTCGTGTCCATGGTGTTTGCGAAATCCGCCCGGACCTTGAAGATCTTCCGCGTATCCTCGTCATAGGCATTCAAAAGATAATAGAGATAGGCGTTGCTGATCACCACGACCTTCAGGTCCAGGGGAATCGGCTCGGGGGCCATGCCGCCCGTCGTGAAGATGTAGAAGGGGTCAAAGGTCTGGGGCTCAAAGCAGTTTGCCTTGAGGGCGCGTTTCAAACCCTGCCAGACTCCCGGCTCCAGGATGGCATCCAGGAGATTGATGACGAGGAAGCCTCCGTTGGCCTTCAGCAGGGAACCGGCGTGGATGCGGCTGAAGTCGGTCGTCCAGATACCCGTGCGGTCCACCACCCGCTCGATGGTGCCGAAGAGGTTTTTAAAGTTGGGGTAGTTTTCCACGATGATGGGCCGGGTTTCCGTGTCACCGTTGTCCACGAGCAGATTCACCGAGTAGGGCAGGAAGGGGTTGCCCTGGGTGAAGGGAAGGGCTACTCCCGCCGCCATTGGCTGCTGCGGCCCCATGCGCAGCACGTTGAGATTGTCCGCCATGTCCTGGATCATCTCATCCAGATAGGCATGGACCTTTTCATTGTCGTACGTTTTCTTCAGCTCATCCGTTGGATTGGTGACGCTCTTGAGAAAGACGTACCGATCCATCTCTTCCAGCTGCTTCTGGACCTCGCGCTGCATGTCCCGGATCTCCATGAAGATGCGGTCCACCTGTTCCGTGAGCTGATGGTGCTTGTTTTTGATCGCGTCATACTTTTCCCGAGGATACTCCCCCCGTTCAACGATGGATTCCAGCTTTTCCATGGGGGTCGGTTGATCATTGACGATGGGCATGACCACGGGGCGCGTCATCTGTCCGATTTGGACCTGGACGATGGCGAAACCCTCCTCCTTGACGCGGGCATCCAGGTCCTTGAAGAACTGCTTTCCCTTTTCCTCGTACTTTTCAAGGATTTCCTTCTTCATGGTGAGGTAGTCTTCGCTCTCGAAGAGCATGGGGACGTCTTTTTTCAGATTTTCCACAAAGGAGTGGATATCGTCGCGGAACTTTCGCCCCATTCCGGCCTTGAAGCGCAGCAGGTGAGGCGATTCCGAATTCTTGAAGTTGTAAACGTAGCAGAGGTCGTCGGGGATGAATTCCGTCCCGGCCATTTCCTGAAGAATTTTCAGGACCGTGGTCATCCGGCCCGTACCGGAGGAACCGGTAACAAACACGTTGTAGCCCTCCTTCCGGACGCCCAGGCCGAATCGGAACGCCTCCAGGGCTCTGTCCTGGCCGATAATTTCCGTCAAGGGATCGAGTTCCTTGGTCGTTTCAAAAGGCAGGGTCCGGGGGTCCAGTTTCCAGCGAAGATTTTCCGGGGGTATGGATAAGAGAGTTTGAATGTCCGACATGGCGTATCATCATCCTTTCTGTCTTTTAAGGCATGCAATCCAATGGTTAAGATTTAACGGCTGAATTCAGTCTTCATGTAAGGAGCGATGAAAGCATGCTATCAAATGTCCATTATAAATACAATCAGAGCATCGAAGTTCCCTCTCCGTTTTGCCGCGGGCTTGACAAAAGGGAAGCGTTTCTCTACTGTTCAAATAAGGGATTTCGCGGGAACCACCGGAAGACTTTAATGACAGTATCCGGAAAGAATCAAGGAAGCAAAAGGAGGATAGCATGGAGTGCAAAAAAGAAAAGAATCTTGAGTCCTGTTCGTGCACGTATTATTCCTGTTCCAGAAAAGGGGTGTGCTGCGATTGTATCCGCTATCACCTTAAAAGCCGCCAGCTTCCCGGCTGCTGCTTTTCCGCGGAGGCGGAATCTACCTATGACCGCTCCTTTGAGCATTTTGCCCGTCTTGTCGGGGAAGGAAAGATTTAATTCTTTTCTCCCGCCTTCATTTTCTCATCTTTGTTCATGACCCTTAAGAGAAATCTAATCCTATGGAGGATGCCGGATTAAGGGATAAAACGGGTAATAATACATAATTACCTGATTGCATCTCCTTGGACCTGTGTGTTACATTTCCTCCCGAAAAAGTTGCCTTCAGGGGCAGAACGTTACGAATCCTGCAGGGAAAAGCATGTTCAGGCGGTGAAAGCTTCCTGGAGGGCTCAGAAAATGCATTGCCGATTGTCCATACCGGCAGCGATCCTCCGGGCAGCGGCCTATGGAATCCAAGGGGCGGAGCTGTCCCCGGAGGCCTCTTCGAAGCCGGGCGGCTTCAACAAGAGAATTCCTGCAAAAAGATCTTTCCTGCGATCAGACACCTCACCCCAGAACAGGCAGAATCCGGACATGAAAACCCTGCAACGATTTTCCGGGAAACCGGCAGCCATTCCCGCATCCACATCATGGCACATTGCCGATCTGGCCGAAGCGTGCGGCAGGCATACATCGTATACACGGCAGTCCGCATCCCGGCTCATGACCCTGCAGAAGAACGCCCTGGTGGAGAGTTCGTCTTCCGTGAACCGGATCGACGGCATGAAGGGAAGGGCAAAGCCCCGTGGCCCGGCGCTTTCGGTGAAGCAGGCGCCGTGCAGGGACGATGAGGCGATTCAGGGGTATCGCAGGGCGCTGGAGCTGATCACCCACCACGGGTCAGAACTGCCCTTTTCGGTGGTCACCCTGCTTCACCTGCACGTGCTTGTGTGCGGAGAAGACTCGCAGACCGGTGTCCCGGAAGGGCTGGACGATCTCATCGGCCTGTGGATGCACTCTCTCCAGGAAAAATGGGTCCACCCCCTCCTTCTGCTGGCGGCTTTCAATCTTGATTTTCTGTGCCTTCATCCCTTTCCCGATGGAAACGGCCGGATGTCCCGCCTGCTGCTCAGACTGCAGAGTTGCCACCTCGGCTACGATGTGGGGCGATACATCAGTCTTGAACGCCTGATCGAGCAGAACAGAATCCGATATCGCGAGGCCCTCCAGGAGAGTTCGCGGGGATGGCAGAGCGGCAGCCATAACCCCTGGCCTTACATCGATTGCCTCCTTTTCATCCTTCAAGCGGCCTACCAGGAACTGGAGAGCCGCCTGAATGCGACCCGAGGCGAGCGAGGGGCGAAAACCCGGCAGATCGAAGCGGCGATCCGGGGGTTTATGAGCCCTTTTACCTTTACTGAGTTGGAAAAGACCTGCCCCGGGATCAGTCACGATATGGTCAGAAAAGTGCTGCGAGATCTCCGGGACGCCGGGTCTGTGGAATGCCTCGGCCGTGGGCCGGGTGTGCGATGGAGTTTACGGAAGCGCTGAAAAGGCGCGTGAAAGGAGAAGCGGATGAAAATTCTGGTAACGGGCGGCGCAGGCTACATCGGCAGCCATGTTGTGAAGGCGCTGGGCGAGGAGGGCCATGAGCTGCTCGTCTATGACAATCTTTCCACGGGGCACGACTGGGCCGTCCTTTACGGCAAACTGGTAAAAGGGGAACTGGCGGATTCCGGGCGCCTGGATGAGGTTTTTTCCGCATTCAAGCCGGAAGCGGTTCTGCACTTCGCCGCATCGATCCAGGTGGAGGAGTCGGTCCGGAAGCCCTTGCGCTACTACCGCAACAATGTTTCCAATTCACTGAACCTCCTGGATGCCATGGAACGCCATGGGATCCGCAATCTCATCTATTCCTCGACCGCCGCTGTTTACGGCATTCCCGACCGGATGCCCGCCGACGAGACCATGCCCCTGAATCCCATCAATCCCTATGGGGCCTCCAAGGTCATGATGGAGACCGTCCTTCGGGATATCGCCTCCGCGGGGAATTTCCGCTACATTGCCCTGCGCTACTTCAATGTGGCCGGCGCGGATGCGCAGAGCAGGATCGGGCAGGCCTATGCGGACGCCACCCACCTCATCACCCGGGCCCTTAAGACCGCCCACGGCGAGTATCCCAAATTGTCCATCTTCGGAACGGATTACCCCACTGCGGATGGCACCTGCATCCGGGACTACATCCACGTGGACGATCTTGCCGACGCCCATCTCCGGGCGCTGAACTACCTGGTCGAGACGGGAAGAACGGAGATCATGAACTGCGGTTACGGTCACGGCTTCTCGGTGAGGGAAGTGGTTTCCGTTGCCAAAAAGGTGACGGGGATCGATTTCCCTGTCGAGGAAACGGACCGCCGGGCAGGAGACCCGCCGGAGCTCATAGCGGACAGTACGAAGCTTCGCCGCCTTACCGGCTGGCAGCCCCGCCACGACAATCTGGATTTCATCGTCCAAACCGCCTGGGATTGGGAGTTGAAATACTCGTCCCAGCTCAAGGAAAAGAAGTGACCTCCGCCGAACCGAACATCCTCCATGATGAAAGGGGAAACCCGCCTTAAATGAAAAAAATCCTGGTCACCGGCGCCGCCGGTTTTATCGGCTTTCATCTGTCCCGGCGGCTGCTGATGGAGGGTCATTCCGTCGTCGGCCTGGACAATCTGAACAACTACTATGACGTCCGCTTGAAAGAGGCCCGACTGGCGCGGCTGGCGCCCATCCCGAATTTCCGTTTTGTCCGCCAGGGTTTGGAAGAGCGGGACAAGTTGCACGGGCTCTTTGCAGACGAAAAGTTCGAGATCGTTGTCAACCTGGCCGCCCAGCCGGGGGTGCGCTATTCTCTGACCAACCCCTATGCCTACATCGACAGCAATATCGTCGGTTTTATCAATCTCCTGGAGGGATGCCGCCATTCCGGAGTCCGGCATCTGGTCTATGCCTCCTCCAGCTCCGTCTACGGCGCCAATACGGCGATGCCCTTCTCCGTGCACCAGAATGTGGATCACCCCGTTTCCCTCTATGCCGCCACCAAAAAGGCCAATGAGCTGATGGCGCACACGTATTCCAGTCTGTATGAACTGCCCACCACGGGCCTTCGCTTTTTTACGGTGTACGGTCCCTGGGGGCGTCCGGACATGGCCTATTTTCTGTTTACCCGGGCGATTCTCGAAGGCAGACCCATCTCTGTGTTCAACTATGGAAGAATGCAGCGCGACTTTACCTACATCGATGACATTGTCGAGGGTGTTGTGCGGGTGATGGATCGGGTTCCCGAGGGCAATCCGGATTGGAGCGGCGCTCATCCCGACCCCGGAACCAGCTTTGCTCCGTTCAAAGTCTACAATATCGGCAACAACAACCCGGTGGAACTGCTGACCTTTATCGAAGTCCTGGAAAACTGCCTGGGAAAAAAGACCGAAAAGAATTTCCTGCCCCTCCAGGCCGGCGATGTTCCATCCACCTATGCCGATGTGGACGACCTGGTTCGGGATGTGGGCTTTCAGCCGGCGACCCCCATCGAAGAAGGTCTCCGGCGGTTTGTGGCCTGGTACCGGGAGTATTGTAACCAAGGATAAATAGCTGAAGGGAGAAACAAAATTGGAAGGAACTGCCGATACGTTTAAATGGATCCTGGTGGTTGGCGCCAGGCCGAATTTCATGAAGATCGCCCCTCTGATCCGGGCCATTGCCGCGCACAACAATAAGAATGGCACCAGGATTCAGCCGTTTCTCGTTCATACGGGGCAGCATTACGATGTCCGCATGTCCGATGCCTTTTTCCGCGATCTCCAGCTGCCGGAGCCGGATGTCCACCTGGGGGTCGGGTCGGGAAATCACGGCGAACAGACTGGGAAGGTCTTAATCG
>Ga0123335_1004982_pt1 | contig 16555 bp, 13 predicted proteins | sample BiotimSIPDNA_2_FD_89707 | JGI IMG/M metagenome (GOLD analysis project Ga0123335, IMG submission 89707) | Anaerobic biogas reactor microbial communites from Washington, USA - Biogas_R2 time_0 SIP DNA | ecosystem: Engineered > Bioreactor > Anaerobic > Unclassified | place: Washington, USA...
AACGGAATCCAATATTTTCTTCCCGGGGAAAATCGGCTTAGCCAGTTACCGGTTACTTTACCCGATGGCAGGTATCCTGATGTAAGGGCTATCATCGAAGGGCCGGATGGAAAACTTTGGATCGGTACTAACGGAAATGGAATTATCAGTTATGACAAAATCAGCCGGAAGTACTTCTTCTATCATACCCGTTCCATCCCTTCCAAAGGTATCAGTAATGATGTTATCTGGAACCTTTTTTATGATTCAAATGATATTCTCTGGGCCTGCTCCGACGGAGGAGGATTGATGCGTTATAACCACAGTAATGATTTATTTTTAAATTATGTTTATGACGAATCGGAACCTACAGGTATCAGCTCAAATGTGGTAAGGGTAATTTTTGAAGATAGTGCAGGAAATTACTGGATTGGAAATTTCAACGCACCCATTAATTATGTAAATAATAATAGAAAACAATTCAACCTGCTGAGGAATATTGATCATAAACATCATCCCGATCAAAATAAGATTACCAGTATATTTGTTGATTCAAAAGAGAATTTATGGATATGTACCGATGGTGCCGGGATATTTGTGAAAGACCATTCTTCGGGTTCGTATAAAAATTTTAAGGCCGCAAACGGATTACCCAATGATAAACCCCTCTCCATTGCTGAGGATAAAAACGGGAATATCTGGATAGGATTTTACGAAAGGGGGCTTTGCCGGTACAACAAAAATACAAATAAAATCACCAGCTTTTATCCTGATGGTTCCTCAAAAATGCCCGAATCTAAGCAAGTTTGGGACTTGCTGGTTGACAGTAATAAACTTTGGATTGCAGGGGAACAAGGTGTCGAATATTATGACTTTCAAACTGGTAATTTTAATTTTTCTCCTTTTCCTGAAAAGAATGAAATAATTTTCAGTGCATGGAACCTGATGATGGATGATGAGAAATTCTTATGGATGGGGACAATAAATGGTCTTTTTATTTACAATCAGAACAATAATACTATTGAACATTATTTTGCCGATGAATCTAACCTTAAAAGTCTTTCGGACAACTGGATTTTCACAATTCATAAGGACACAGAAAACAGAATTTGGATAGGAACAAATGGTGGGGGTCTGAACCTGTGGAAAGGTAACGGAGAATTTCAATCCTTTACTGATCGCAATGGATTGTCTGGCAATGTAATCAACAGCATTGAATCCGATAGCTCAGGTAATCTGTGGATCGCTACCAACAATGGTCTGACACGTTTTAACTACGATAGCCTTTCTTTCAGAAATTTTAGTACTGATGATGGCTTGCAGGATGACAGGTTCAATATTAATGCCTGTTTCAACAAAAACGGATACCTGTATTTCGGCGGTATTAACGGAATTACTTTTTTCAGACCTGAAGAAATAACCGATAACACTTTCATTCCTCCTGTTGTATTTACAGAACTGGAACTTTACCACCAATCCTCATCAGGAGATTCCAAACTACCCCTTAAAAGAAATATTCTTTATGAGAAGGTTATTCATATCTATCCCGGGCAGATGATTTTTACGGTCTACTTTGCAGCATTGAATTATTCAAATCCGGAAAGAAACCAATACCGCTATAAGCTCGATGATCTGGATACCTATTGGAATGATGTGGGAAACCATAACTGGGCTACTTTCACAGGTCTGAAACCAGGTAGGTATAAACTTTCAGTGATCGCCACAAATGATGACCACGTTTGGAATACAAAGGGAAACTCAATTCAGATTTTTGTCCACCCCCCATTCTACAGGAGCAACTGGTTTCTTATTTTGTTAGTGTCCCTGATAGTTTTTCTGGCTGTAATAATCTACAGGCAACGCATCCGGAATGTCAAGCAGATTAATTCAAGACTGGCAGAGCTTGTGCACGAGCGCACCAGGGAACTGGAAGAACGTAACAAAGAAATTGAGAAGCAAAATGAGGAAATTATCAGGCAACGTGATATTGCCAATAACCAGCGCGACCAGATTCAAAGGCAAAACCTGGAACTTGAAGAACACCGGTCAAGACTTGAAGAGCTTGTTGAGGAACGCACACACGATCTTGTACTTGCCAAAGAGGCTGCTGAAGAAGGCGACAAACTGAAAACTGCTTTCCTTGAGAACCTGAGTTACCAGATCAGGACACCGATGAATGCCATTATTGGATTTGTTAATCTCTTATCTGATAAAATCGACGATACCACAAGCCGGGACTATTATATCAGGATCATTAAGGATAGTGGAAGGAGTATGTTGAGGCTGATTGAAGATATTGTGGATTATTCACAGATGCAGATTGGCCAGTTGAAACCGGAATACAATGAATGCAACGTAGGCGAAACTATCAGACAACTGGTTAGTACTACCAGGGAAAGAGCTTCGCGTGAGAAACCTTCCTTAAGTATCATGGCTGAAATTCCTGAGCCTGACTTCAATATGTATACTGATGAGAAAAAGCTTACCCAGATTTTCTCCAAACTCATAGAAAATTCATTGAAGTTTACTGAAAAGGGCTACATTAAAATTGGTATTTATAAAAGAGAAAAAGACTTTATCACCTTTTTTGTTGAGGATACCGGTGTAGGAATTGAAAAGAAATATTGGGAGAAGATTTTCGACAGGTTATTTACAGCAGAACAGGATGCAGAGAATTACAGGGGTTCAGGAATAGGTCTTGCTTTTGCAAAGTTAGCAACACAAACCCTGGGGGGCCAGATTTGGGTTAACAGTAAAGTGTCATCAGGTTCTACCTTTTATTTTTCACTGCCTTATGTGAGCGCTCCTGCTTCTTCCGCTGAAAAAATTACAAGCGGTGCAAAGAAGTATTATTGGCCAGGCAAAACAATTCTTATTGCTGAAGATGAAGACTCAAATTTCCTGCTTATAGAGGCCATTCTCAGAGATACCGGCGTTAAGCTTGTGAGGGCACTTAATGGTTTCGAACTACTGGAAAAAATAAGCGACGGAGATAATTACGACCTGGTTTTACTCGACCTGAAAATGCCCCGTATGGGCGGAATTCATGCCATGAAAATTATTCGTGAAGGAAATTCTGAAATTCCCGTTATTGTGCAGACTGCATACGATCAGGCAAGCCAGCGCGAGCAATGCAAAGAACTGGGCTGTAATGAATTTCTCGTCAAACCGCTCCGCAAACTCGAACTTCTGGAAATGATAAGGAAGTATCTGCAATAGTTTGCTTTCCCTGGCGCATAATTTAAAATATACCTTTTTTATAGCATAATGTTGTTTATGTCAAAAAAAGCGCATATATTTGATCTATGAAATGGACGGCAATTATTACGGGCGATATCGTAAATTCACGGAAAGCAGATCCGAAGCGATGGGTACCTGTGCTTAAGGAAATATTAACAAAATATGGCAGTGAACCAGAGTGCTGGGAGATATACAGAGGTGACAGTTTTCAGTTGGAGGTACCTCCCGAAGATGCACTTGAGGTGGCACTACATATAAAAGCAGGTATAAAAATATTCAAAGAACTTGATGTCCGCCAGGCGATCGGAATAGGTGAAAAGAAAGGGCAGGGAAGCAGGATAACAGAATCTCATGGACCTGCTTTTGAGTATTCAGGAAATGGTTTTGAGGAACTGAAAAAGAGGAGGTTACTGATCAGAGCCCCCTGGGATGATTTTAATACAACGATGAACCTGATCATTGAATTATTATCACTTTCAACGGATAACTGGACTCCGACTTCAGCAGAAATAATACGCACTGCCATTGAAAATCAGCAGATCAACCAGCAGGGGCTGGCAAAAATTCTTGGAATTAAGCAAAGCAATGTAAGCAGGGGATTGAAACGCGGTGCTTACGATGAAATGATAAGAACTATTGGATATTACAGAATGAAAATAAACGAATTATGCAGGAATTCATTATAAAACTGATACTGGCCAATTTAACCGGAGATTTCTTATTGCAGCCAGCCAGCCTTGTCAGAAAAAAGGAAAAATGGTATTTCGGTTTGCTCCATGTCGGGATACATGCCATTATCCTGATGGTCCTTTTCCGGTTCAGCATGCAGTATTGGTTGGGTTTTCTCATCATCCTGGTAACACATTATTTTATTGATTATGCAAAAATAAAACTGAAATACCTGTACAATGAGAGGTTGTTATTTTTCACCGATCAGGTGTTGCACCTCATCATCATTGCGATAGTTGTTTACATGTACTTTCCTTATAATATCAACCTGGGATGGTTTTATTCGGATAAAACACTTCTTACAGTAGTATTTTTATTATTTGTTTCGGTAGTATCTTCCATTGCCATGAAAATCATTGTTTCGCGGTGGGACATCGATAATATCAGAAATGATAAATCTCTTGAAAATGCAGGGGCCGTTATTGGAGTACTGGAAAGATTGCTGATCTTTTTATTCATTGTAATTGATTACTGGGAAGGGATAGGTTTTCTGATGGCTGCAAAATCCATATTCCGTTTTGGTGATCTTTCCAAATCAAAAGACAGAAAGCTGACGGAATATATACTTATCGGCACCTTGTTAAGCTTTGGAATGGCTATTGGCGCCGGGTTGCTTTACAATTTTCTTCTTAAGATACTGTAATCAGTGTACCAAAACAAAAAACCCCCTGATACACAGGAGGTCAATTTCATCGGAGGTCGATGGCGGAGTCGAACCGCCGTACGAGGTTTTGCAGACCTCTGCCTAGCCACTCGGCCAATCGACCATAGGGTTTTTCGGGTAGCAAAGATAGGAAATTTGATGAATCATAAAAATTAGGTGTAACACCTTGCAACTTTTTAATTGGATCATAGTACGATTTTTTCCGCATAACTTCACTGGCTGTCTCCAATGACCAGAATATAGACCCCTTTTTTCAGTCAGGCAATGTTTATGAATAATTCAGGACCGTCATATCTGACTTCCGGAAAATATATTCTGCCGTAAAGATCAATTTGCTATTCTGCATAGTTTTTCAAACAATTTTCGCATAAACAATTATCATAATCGAGCATCAGCCTGTAATAATTTTTATTCAGGATCTGATAATTTTCACACCAGCAGTCCTCCCCGCCTTTGCATTCAAAAAGTGAGCCACAGGAAGGGCATTTCTTCAACGTTGCATGTCTTATTATTTCGACCTTTCTCATGGTTCGCGGTCTTTTATTATCTCCACCGATATTGATTTAACATTTCCGCTCACAGGAGGGTTCAATTTCGAAACCCTCACTTTAACGGACCAGATGAGGCTGGAAGCCAGCAGCAATTTTCCGGCAATACGTTCTGCTACATGCTCCAGAAGAGATGATGGTATTTTCATTTCTTCTTCAACTATGGAACAGGCAATTCTGTAATCGAAAGTATCTGAAAGATCATCGGAAACGGATGCTTCTTCAAAGGCGGTATTCAGCTCCAGGTTTACGATGAATGTATTTCCGTTTTTGCGTTCCTCGGCAAAATGACCGTGGTAGGCAAAGATCTTAATATCCTCAATGATAATTTTTCCCATAAGGCTGCAAACAATACGAAGATAGAAATAATCCTTTCGGCAACAATTATTCCGTTAAACACAAAACAAACCATGCAGATAACAGAAAGAATATATTTTAGTTACTTTTACACCGTTTTAAAAACAACAGAAATTCTATGAGCTCAGATAATGCCTCAAGATCGCTCAATTTCATAGAGGCAATAATTGAAGAAGATTTAAAGACGGGAAAACATGGCGGACGGTTACATTTCCGTTTTCCACCGGAGCCAAACGGATATCTGCATATCGGGCATGCAAAATCGATATGTTTGAATTTTGGCCTTGCTCAGGCTTACCATGGAAAATGTAATTTAAGGTTCGACGACACCAACCCTGTGAAAGAAGATGTTGAGTATGTAGATTCCATTAAAGAAGACATCCATTGGTTAGGTTTCGACTGGGAAGGAAGGGAATTCTATGCTTCCGATTATTTCGGACAACTTTACGAATGGGCGCAGCTTCTCATAAAAAAAGGGCTTGCCTATGTTGAAGAGGGAAGCGCCGACGAAGTAGCCGCTAATCGCGGAACGCCTACTGTACCAGGTAAAATGAGCCCTTACAGGAACCGGTCGGTAGAAGAAAATCTTGACCTTTTCAGCAGGATGAAGAATGGTGAATTTCCTGATGGATCCAAAGTTTTACGGGCTAAAATTGACATGGCCTCACCCAATATGCATATGCGCGATCCGGTGATGTACAGGATCAAACATTCCACCCACCACCGTACAGGCGATGAATGGTGTATCTACCCGATGTACGACTTTGCACACGGTCAAAGCGATTTCATTGAAGGTATTACCCATTCGTTATGTACTCTTGAATTTGAAGTGCACAGACCTTTGTACGACTGGTTTCTTGATAATATTATCACCGACCCTGAGGTGAACAGAACGCGTACCCGGCAAATTGAATTTGCCCGTCTGAACCTCAATTATACTGTAATGAGCAAAAGGATGCTCCTTCAACTTGTACAGGAGAAATATGTGAACGGATGGGATGACCCCCGGATGCCTACTATTTCAGGGCTCAGAAGGCGTGGATATACACCTGAATCGATCCGTAACTTTGCTGACAGGGTTGGCGTGGCTAAAAGGGAAAATGTAATCGATGTGGGGCTTCTCGAGCATTGTATCAGAGAAGATCTCAATAAAAAAGTACTCAGGGTGATGGGAGTTCTCAACCCGCTGAAAGTGATCATTGAAAATTATCCTGAAGGGAAAGTTGAAGAGCTCGATGCTGTTAACAATCCTGAAGATGAGACGGCAGGTTACAGAAAAGTGCCTTTCTCAAAAGTACTTTATATAGAGAAGGATGACTTTATGGAAGATCCCCCGAAGAAATATTTCAGGCTTGCACCCGGAAGGGAAGTCCGCCTCAGGTACGGCTATTTTATCACCTGTTCAAAAGTAGTAAAGGATGAGCGGGGAAATATTACAGAGTTGATATGTACCTACGATCCTGCCACAAAAGGAGGTAATGCCCCTGATGGAAGAAAGGTAAAAGCCACCTTGCATTGGGTTTCTGAACAACATGCCGTAAAAGCGGAAGTAAGGCTCTACGACAGGCTTTTTAAAACAGAAAGTCCGTGCAATGCTGAGGGTAATAATTCCTTCCTGACAAATCTTAACCCCGATTCACTTGTAACTGTCACCGGTTATATTGAACCTTCAGTTTCAGGATGCAAACCCCTTGACAAATACCAATTTGAGCGCCTGGGTTACTTTTGCGTTGACAAATCAAGCACCGATGCACACCTCATTTTTAACAGAACTGTAACCCTGAAGGATACATGGGCGAAAATTGCCGGAAATAACAATCCTTAGGATTTTTCATTCTGACAGAATTTTATATTTTTGTGCTCCCAAAATTGCCTCGTGGTGTAATTGGCAACACGTCTGACTCTGGATCAGAAAAGTCCAGGTTCGAGCCCTGGCGAGGCAGCCAGACTCATTGTGAGAGTGGGATAAGAAAATAGAGACTCCTGTAAAACGGAGTCTTTTTTTTGCCAGGGCGAGAAGTTTATACCGATGCATATCGGTAAGCCCTGGCGAGGCAGCCAAACTCATTGTGAGAGTGGGATAAGAAAATAGAGACTCCTGTAAAACGGAGTCTTTTTTTTGCCAGGGCGGGAAGTTTATACCGATGAATACAGGTATCACTTCGCTTTCCAGCAGCACCGGACCGGCGAGAATATTTTATCTTCCTTCTTCAGGGTATTCATTGCTTTATCAACAACCTTTTTATCCAACCCTGTTATTTCTACCAGCTGTCCTGCACTTAAAGCCTCGCCTGATTGTTTCAATGCTTTAAGGATAATTTCTTCGTTGGTCATATTTCTTTTATTATTTATTATTTAAATGTAATAATTTCCCCGATAAGGTTTTTTGCTGATGAAAAAAGTAATCATTATACATTATCATCTCAACCCCGGAGGCGTTACAGGCATCATAGAATCGCAGGTGAAAGCTTTGAAAGAACATGACCCGGGTCTGAATATTTCAATCTATACTGCCGGAGGGTCTCTGACTGAATTATTGAGTAAAACAGGAGCGGATATAAAAATTGAAAGCTATCTGGATTATTTGTATGAAGACAAAGATTTTCATGATGAATACCTATTACTCAACGGCTTTTTCACCAGCCTTTTGAAAAAGGGCAGTATTCTGCACATGCACAATCCCAATCTCGGGAAAAACCCTATCCTCACTTACAAATTATACCAGCTTTCGGAAGAAGGCTTTCCCCTTGTTTATCATCTGCACGATTTTATCGAAGACCGTCCTTCCAACTATACTTATACGAAAAAAGTTCTTTTATCTTTTACAAAGGAAAATTTGAAGAAAATTTTGTACCCGGGTGGGTTACATACTGAATATGTTGTACTCACAAACTATGACAGGAAAAGATTGCTGGATTATGGGATTGACGGACATAGGATCAGTGTTGTTCCAAATCCTGTTGAGCCTGCCATGGAAATTTTACCATCAAGAAATTTAGCGAAGCAACACGTAGCAGAAAAATTGAATATTGATGCTGCTAAAAAGCTGATAACCTATCCGGTAAGGGTCATACAACGGAAAAATATCGGTGAATACATTCTTTTTTGTCATTTGTTCAGCAGTCAGGCAAACTGGCTTGTAACCATGCCTCCGAAAAACCCTGCTGAATATGGGATGTATGCAGAATGGAAGAAATTTTGTGCCGGCAGGGAGATACCCTTAATATTTGACGCAGGCAGCAAAGTCGATTATAAAATTCTGATGCAGGCCAGCGATTTCTGCTTTACGACAAGCATCCGTGAAGGCTTCGGAATGGCTTTCACCGAGCCCTGGATGTTTGGTGTCCCGGTTATCGGGCGCCGGCTTAACAATATTATCCCTGATCTGGAGAAATCTGGTATGGTGTTTCCTTTGTTATATAATTCAGTGATGGTTAATTATAATGGTATATCAACTGATTTTGCATCTATGGATATAAGTGGCCAGATGAATTATATTGACAGCCTTCTTTCCAATTCATCATTAAAAGGGGAACTCTTAAAATCCAACCCGGTCATAAATGATTTGTTTAATTCTGTTGATGATAGTATTGTCGATAACAATAAAAAAGTAATACTTACTGAATTCTCACTGAAAAAGTATGCAGAAAGACTCAATACAATATATCAAAAAATTACTTGCTGATCAGCAGCCAATGCAACCTGTCCCGACAGAGGTCCAGGCCAAACTGCATCCATGTATTAAATTCAGGGCTGTTGTTTTCGATATTTATGGCACAATGCTGATTTCATCCTCCGGGGACATTGACCAGACTGAAATAAAGGAGGAAAACCTTAAAGAAGCCCTTGAAGCATCAGGAGTCAGCATCAACGGCTCCATTCAGGAAGCACTGTCCACCATTCTGAGCGACTACCGGTATACCATCAGGATATTCAATGAAGCAGCCCGCAAAAACCAGGTCCAATATCCTGAAATTGATATTTTAAGCATCTGGAAAATCATTCTGATACATTCCCGCCGTAAGGGATTGATCAGATTTGCTGATGATATCGATATAAAACTGCTTGTATGTGTATTTGAGTTCCTTAGTAATAAAGTTTATCCTATGCCAGGTCTTAAAGAGGTAATCAAAGATTTACATGATATTTGTATACCGCTTGGGATCATTTCCAATGCGCAGTTCTATACCCCCATCCTGATGAATTATTACCTTCAGGACCAGATTTTACTGAACGAGCGGATCAAAGGATTTGACCACGACCTTACGGTTTTTTCATATAAATATGGTAAAGGGAAACCTGATCAGGAGTTGTACGGAGAACTTGTTATCAACCTGAAAAGAAAATATGGAATAAAACCCTCAGAAGTGTTGTTAGTTGGAAATGACATGATAAAAGATATTTACGGGGGTAATAAGGCAGGTTTCAGGACAGCTCTTTTTGCAGGCGACAAGCGTTCGCTGAGGATGTATGAGGGTAATAAGCTTGTTAATGGTTTAAAACCGGATTATATTGTTACTGATTTGAAACAGGTATTGAAAATTATATCATGAATATTTCGCACCTAAATGTCGGTATTATCCATTCACTGATCGGCAAAAATGATGGGGTATCTATCGTTATCGATCAAACAGTCCATGCAATGGTTGATGATATGGGTATAAATCTTGGAAACATTTATTTTCTGGGGGCCCATACTTCACCGCGATTCAATACGGAAACCAACGATATTTTCTGGCATAAAAATGATATCCATAAGGCTATCATAAAAAATTTCAATTCCGAACCTCCTGAAGGTTTTGATGAGCTGATACACGAAAAAGCTATTTATGCCAAAGAGATTATAAAACAGTTTGTTATTAAGCATAATATCGACCTGTTAATAGCGCACAACACTTCCCATCCCTATAATTTCATTACGGCCGTCGGACTCGGATATTTTATTGAAGAGCTTCGCAACGACGGTATTATCTGGCCAAAAGTACTGGTATGGTGGCACGATTCCTATTTTGAGCGTCCGCAATTCAATAGTCCGAATCCTGTCATCAAAAAGTACCTGCGTTACCTGCCCGGATTGGAGACCGATGGTATAGTTTTCATCAATAAAGAACAGCCAGAGATAGCCAGAAAACTTTTTAAATCGCTCAATCATTCCCAGATCGACAGGTTTTTTAACAACAGGTCTATGGTGATTCCCAATACAGCAAGTATCGACTGGGAATGGGAAAACCAATCCTCAGAAGGCAACAGCTTCATAGCTCCGCTGCCTGATAATTACAACGATTCTTTCTTCGAAGATATTGGTTTGATTAAGGCTGCAGCAGAAAGAAATTTCACCCTCGATGATACGGTTATTTTGCTTCAGCATACAAGGATAGTCCCCAGGAAGAGGATTGATGTGGCCATTGATTTTGCATTCAGACTCGAAAAAAAATTCATTGCCGAAAAAAACAGGAAATGTGTAGCACTCATTATTAGCGGACACTCCGGTGATGAGCAGGTTGAATACCGAAAATTTCTGACTGAATATTACCGGCTGATGTGCAGTGAAAATCCTGAATTGAATGTGCTCCTGATTTTTGGTGAGAGCTGTATATTAAGCCACCGCGATATAATTGTTGATAAGAAATACTATAATTTCAAGGAAATACCAGCCATCGTTGCATTAAGAGGGGGAATGGGGACCTATTTCAGCGAAATTGAAGGTTTTGGGAATAACCTTCTAGAAATGATGGCCCATGGATTGCCGGTGATCATTAATAAGTATGATGTTTACAAATCGGATATCGAAGAGTATGATTTTGACCTTGTTGCAGTAGAAAATTGCATGATTACTGATGATGTGGTGGATAAGTCATACCAGCTGCTCTGCGATCCGCGTCTCAGGAATGAAATGGTTCGCCGGAACCTGGAAATATTAAATGAAAAACTTGATCATAAACTCATAGCAGAAAAACTACAACCACTTGTATTCAAAATGTTTACAAGGATATTAAACATACAATAATATGTAATCGGAAAACTTATTTAAATGGGAGATTTTTATCAGAATGGCCTTGTTACAACTCTTCACAATCTTGGTGAAAGACCTTACGAAGAACTGGAAGCAAAACTCCTGGGCTATTCAAAAAAAAGGTCTATGTCGCTTATCCTGCCATGTCTGTTTTCTGAGATCAGAGGTCCGGCTCTGGATAATATTATTAAAGAACTCAATAGAGTACCTTATATTCAGGAAATTATTATCGGCCTTGATAAAGCCGGCAAGCAGGAATTTGATATCGCAAAAGACTATTTCAATAAACTTAATGCCTGGCATCGTATCCTCTGGAATGACGGTCCGCATATGAAAGCTCTTGATAAATTGCTTATCGATGAAGATATTGCACCCAAAGAAATGGGTAAAGGCAGAAATGCCTGGTATTGCCTGGGGTATTTTAACGCATCTGGCCGCTCCGATGCTGTGGCCATGCATGATTGCGATATCCTTACTTATTCGAGGCATATGTTGGCCCGGCTGTTCTATCCTGTTATGGACCCTGCTTTTAATTATAAATTCTGTAAAGGATATTATTACCGCTGTAATGGCAAAATACTTCATGGCAGGGTAAGCCGTCTGCTTGTTACACCACTGCTTCGCACCCTGAAAAAATTTATCGGGAATGAGTATTTTCTCGAATACCTCGATAGTTTTCGTTATCCTCTGGCAGGCGAATTCAGCATGAGGGCTGATATCACCAAAATCATTAGGATACCCAGCGACTGGAGCCTCGAAATAGGTATCCTCTCCGAAGCACTTAGGACTACTGCCATTGGCAGGATATGCCAGGTTGATATTGCCGACAGGTACGATCATAAGCACCAGGAGCTTTCAGAGTCTGACCCTGATGCAGGTCTTTCGAAGATGAGCACTGAAATAGCCCGGGCCATATTTTCAAAACTGGCATCCAATGGCGTTATCTTTTCCCGTGGTATGATCCGTTCGGTGAAAGCTACCTACTATAGGATTGCCCTTGACATCCTCGACCAGTACCATTCAGATGCAATCATCAACGGACTTACGCTTGACAGGCACCTGGAGGAGCAAACCGTTGACCTGTTTGCAGCAAATGTTTACCGTGCCGGTGAAATTTTCCTCGATAACCCCATGCAGGTCCCAACAATTCCCAGCTGGAAAAGAGTGCTAAGCGCTGTACCTGATTTTTTTGCACGGTTGCTTGAAGCTGTTGAACTTGATAATGCTTAAGTTAATGAGAGTATACTAAATGAAATTATCTGTTCTGACCGATAAAATAAAGACAAGGTTGATAACAATATATGGTTATCAGCCTTTTTCTGTGGAACAATTAAATATGCTGGCCGGAGAGATCAAAGCCATTAAAAATCATATTTCACCTGAAGCAGTGAAATGGTCAGAATCCACTGTTTTTCTGATAACTTATGGTGACAGCATTTTTAACAGCCGTGAAAAACCTTTGAATACCCTATACCATTTCCTGAATGAATATCTCGCTGAAATAATAAGTCATGTACATATATTACCATTTTTTCCCTACAGTTCCGATGATGGCTTTTCGATAATTGATTACAGGGCAGTGGATAAAAAGCTCGGTGATTGGGATGATATTCAAAAAATCGGTTCTCATTACAGGCTTATGTTCGACCTTGTCCTAAACCATATTTCACAGCATAGTGAATGGTTTCAAAGTTTTATCAGGCAAGACGGGACGGGGAAAGACTTTTTCATTGAAACGGACCCTGATACCGACCTTTCGGATGTTACAAGGCCCAGAAGTTTGCCTCTGATTACACCATTCGAAACCGCCGGAGGATTGAAACACCTATGGACCACATTCAGCGCCGACCAGATTGACCTTAACTATAAGAATCCGCAGGTACTCTTTGAAATGCTCATGATTTATCTCTATTATCTCCGGCAGGGATCTTCAGCTGTAAGGCTTGATGCAGTTGCATTTCTGTGGAAGGAAATCGGGACCTCCTGTATGCACCTGCCACAGACACATGAAGTTGTAAAGCTTATGAAGGATATCGCAGTATTTCTGAACCCCGGAACTATCATTATTACCGAAACAAACGTACCTGAAAAAGAAAATCTGAGCTATTTTGCTGAAGGTGACGAGGCCGATATGATTTACCAGTTTTCACTACCTCCGGTCCTGCTTCATGCACTTTATTGCGGCAATTCATCTTACCTTCAGAAGTGGGCAGGGAACCAGCCCGAACCTCCTGCAGGTTGCACATATTATAACTTTACAGCTTCTCATGATGGAATTGGGGTAAGGCCTCTGGAGGGCATTCTGCCCTTCGATGAAATTCTTGATTTTGCCCATGCTATTGAAAAAATGGGTGGTATTGTCAGTTCAAGAACTACGAAATCAGGTTCTCAGAATCCTTATGAGTTGAATATAACATATATCGATGCCCTCAGGAATACAATCCGGGGCCCCGATGAATATCAGATGGAACGCTTCATCTCTTCGCAAACCCTGATGATGTCATTCAGGGGTATTCCGGCTTTTTATATTCACAGCCTGCTTGGTACAGGTAACGATTATGAGGGTGTCAGGAAGACCGGCAGGGCACGTTCAATCAACCGTTATAAATGGGATTCCGATGATCTGAATGAAAAACTACGCAGCGAAACGATTCATTCCTATGTTTTCAGTGAACTGACCAGGAGAATATTGATCAGAAAAAAGGAATATTCATTTAACCCTGATGTACCGCAAAGAGTATTTCCAACAGACAATAATATTTTTATAATGGACCGGGGTGATATATTGGTAGTAGCAAACTTTACTTCAAACGATGTTATGGTAAACTGCACGCAATTCAAGAAAAAGGTCACCCTTACCGAAATCCTGGAAAACAGAACAACCCACAGTGGCATGGTTAAATTAAAACCATACCAGGTGGGTTGGCTGAAATAAAACCGGAATTTCAGCGATTATTCGATAGCCATATCAACCAGCGATTTGCTTAACAGAAGGTTTTGCTTACGGGCCCGTTCTTCATTGATCCTGAACTTCAGGGTATTGTCCTTAAGGACAAACTCAATGTGCGACCCCACATTGTTTGAACCTTCTTTTTCACCAACAATCAGACAGGCCTTGTTGCCCAGCTGACTGTTTATCGATGCTATGCTTGATGTGTATGATGTAGGAACAAAAATCAGTTGGCACATTAAGGCATCGGCAGGTTTATTTACTTTAAGTATCTCAATACTTTTTGTACCTACTTTTCTGTTTGAAGTATACTGTACGAGCTGATCATAAATATCAGATGTACCATATACTCCGATGATGAATTTATTGCCATTGCTATTTTCCGGCCAGTTCACATGCCGCAGAAAGTTATAGATAAACATGGCTTCAATATTGGCAATGTTTTCTGAAGCTTTCGCCGTGGAGGTTAAAGTAAACGAGATAAGAAGTACAAATAAAAAAGTTCTAATGAGAGGTTTCATTTGGTTTTTAAAATTTGATGTTATGTTTGATCATTAGGTCATGACCTATACGTGAGAAAAAAAATAAAGTTTTCAGGAAGCCTTTAAAATCAAGGGTTACAGGATGTAAATTGAAGGCATTGGTGGAATGTTTTTTTACAATTCAGCAAGAAAAAGATGTCATTGGTCAAATTGATGAAAAATGAATTTTTCTTATAACGGTTGATTTTGTTCTATCTTTAATCGAATTGAAGTAACATGAAAATACTTGTAGCCCCGGATTCTTTTAAGAACAGTCTTACCGCCATACAGGTGGGAGAATCCATCCGCAAGGGTATTATGCAGGTTCCGGGAAAATGGGAAGTAAGGGTAGTACCTTTAGCCGATGGCGGAGAGGGAACAGTCGAAGCCCTTGTTGATGCCACAAAGGGGGTTTATATTGAAACAGAAGTTTTTGATCCGCTCATGAGACCGGTAAAAGCCCGTTTCGGAATTCTGGGGACCGGGGATGGGACTGCAGTAATTGAAATGGCTTCTTCATCGGGAATAGAATTGCTGAAACCTGAAGAGATGAACCCATGGATAACAACGACTTATGGTACAGGGCAATTAATTAAAAAGGCACTCGATGAAGGCTGCAAAGAAATCATAATTGGACTGGGCGGCAGTGCAACAATTGACGGAGGTATGGGTATGGCCAGGGCCCTGGGGTTTGAGTTTCTGAACGGAAACTCAGCATTGGCAGGAGAGGGCGGTGGCGCACTTTCCGAAATCGTGAAAATCAATGTTTCTAATGCCGACAGAAGGCTTAAAGATTGTAAAATTATTGCTGCCTGCGATGTTACAAATCCTCTTACCGGCCCTGAAGGCGCAAGCCTGGTATATGGTCCGCAAAAAGGTGCTGATCATGACATAGTGCTGCAACTTGATGTCAACCTGAAACATTTTGCTTCGGTGATCAGGGAACAGCTCGGAACAGAGGTAGAATCTGTTCCGGGGTCAGGAGCTGCAGGAGGAATGGCGGCCGGATTAATGGCATTTGCCGGGGCCTGTCTGAAACAAGGTTTCAGCCTTGTCAGAGAAATTGTACACCTTGACAGTCATGTGCAATGGGCAGATATCGTAATAACCGGAGAGGGTAAAATGGATTTTCAGACGCAGTTCGGTAAAACTCCTGCAGGGGTAGCAGCTGTTGCAAAAAAGTACGGAAAAACCATCATTGCTGTTACGGGGACCCTCGGTACGGGATATTCTGATCTATACAAATCAGGATTTAGTGCAGTTTTTTCAGTGATCGATAGACCCATGTCACTCGAAGAAGCTATTAAAGATGCACCTTCACTTATCGAAAGATGTGCTGCCAATATTGCCAGTTTTCTGTTGATCAAACCACTTCATTGGTAAAAAAATGCATTTTTAAAATAAGAATAAAGAAGCTGCAGATAATGAAGCTACATCCCGTTACATATTAGCCCTGGCAAGGTCTTTCACTACAATTCACGTTACTCTTTTCCTCTAAATAATAATGATGAATATCACCTTCTTTGATGATCCGGATCATTATTTTGGGTATAG
>Ga0123335_1004988_pt1 | contig 16532 bp, 10 predicted proteins | sample BiotimSIPDNA_2_FD_89707 | JGI IMG/M metagenome (GOLD analysis project Ga0123335, IMG submission 89707) | Anaerobic biogas reactor microbial communites from Washington, USA - Biogas_R2 time_0 SIP DNA | ecosystem: Engineered > Bioreactor > Anaerobic > Unclassified | place: Washington, USA...
AAAAGCTGAACGTCAACCTGCTTGACATGCGCCTTGACGACGACTGGATAATCATCGCCGTCTACTCCGACGAATCAAAACTGCGGGACAAGCTGTCCTATGACCTGTGGCGCGACATGGGCTACGAGGACGGCGTAAAGATGGAGTTTATCGAGCTGATCCTCGACGGACGGTACTGGGGATTATACGGACTGGTCACACCCATGGACAAGAAGCAGTTGGATATAGGTCCCAACGACATTTTAGCGAAAATCGAAAGCTGGGAGATCCCCTCGCTCGGCGAACTCCGAAGCGCCGGGGATGCTGTCAGCAGCAAGTCGATTGTGATAAAGAAGCCCGATGACATGACACAGGCCAAATGGGATGTGGTGGCTGAATATGTGAACGCCGGCTACATAGCCGACAATAAGACGCTGAGCGGTATGGTGAGCAGCGGCGGGAATTCCTTCCTTGACACCGACAACATCATAGACTACTGGATCTTCACCAATTTCATCAGCGGCGAGGACAACACCTGGAAGAACATGCATGTGTTCTTCCGCCACAACGGCGCCGGATACAACGTCACAATATCGCCCTGGGACTGCGATCTTTCCTTCGGGGTGACCTGGGACGCGAACTCGCCTCTGCTCTGGAAACGGGTGTTCCATCTGTCAACGGAACGGCTGCGCTTCACTCTCGGCAACAGGCTTGTGGACAACGACATCGACGGCGCACAGGAGAAGCTGGCGCGGCGCTGGCGCGAACTGCGTCACGGCGTACTCAGCGACATACGCTTCGGAGATCGGGTGGATGAGCTGAATGAACTGCTCATCGGGTCGGGCGCATGGGAAAGGGATACTGTTAAGTGGCCCTCGGGCGGTCACTCGGATGAGGGCGCAAACTACATTAAGGAGTTCGCCGCCGCCAAAGCCGCGTGGCTTGACGAATATGTGCGGTTCGGGAAATAGTGACCGGTGTTTTGAAATACTTTGTATTCCGCGGAAAAGACTGTATATCCGGGTCTTTTTCGCGGAATATCTGTTTATGTCAGCATACGGCGGCAGCCGTGTGAGTATCACTGCCGCGGCCGGCTGTCCTTTTTTCCGCGGAATATCTGTTTATGTCAGCATACGGCGGCAGCCGTGTGAGTATCACTGCCGCGGCCGGCTGTCCTTTTTTCCGCGGAATATGGTGCCCAAAACGAACTTCGGCAGCTTCATCATGCGTCCGATGCGCTTCGGCTCGCGGATAAGCCGCCAGAGCCATTCGCAGCCCAGCTTAATAAATAACTTGGGGGCGCGCTTGGCGACTCCGGCATAGATGTCGGCAGAACCGCCCAGGCCGCAGAGCAGCATGCCATGAAGCTCGGAGCGGTGGGCGCGTATCCACTTCTCCTGACGGGGCACGCCGATACAGACGAAGACAATCTTCGCGCCGCTTTCGCGGATCATTTCGATTATCGGAGCGTCCTCTTTGAAATATCCGTCATTCGTCCCGGCTATAATAAGGCCGGGATTTTTAGCCGCAAGATTTTCGGCGGCTGTTGCAGCCACACCCGGCTTGCCCCCCAGGATAAAGAGGGGATAGCCCTTTTCGGCGGCAAGGGCGGCAAGGTGAGCGCCTAACTCCACGCCCGCCACCTTGCCCTTGACAAGGGGAGTGCCTAACAGCTTTGACGCCAGAACCACGCCCGCTCCGTCGGGGATAACAAGGTCGGCGGAGTTGATAAGCTCGTAATGCTCGGGCTGCTCCACGCAGAGCTGGACTATCTCGGCGTTGGGCGTGTAGACCGCGCCGCCGCCCGAGTTTATCAGCCCGTCGCATATCGCCACGGCTTCATTCATGGTGACGCTGTCGAAATATACGCCGCGGATGTTGATTTTTTCTCTTTTTATCATGTTATCATGACACTCATGAAAAGCGCCTCCGGGAAGGGGGTTCGGTCTCGGAAAAGACTATTTCGCGAATACGGTGAAATCTATCTTGTCGAAGCGGTCAAGGGTTTCGGCGGCGTCCTCCCGGGAACTGCCGCGAACCATTAAATAGACCTTCACCTTAGGCTCGGTGCCCGAGGGGCGGATAATCACCGTATTGCCCGCCTCGGTGGTGTAGTAGAGCACATCGGAGCGGGTGAGCCCGGTGCCGCTCTCTGTGCCGGATTTGCGGACAATGCCTTCCAGGTAGTCGCGGGTCTCGACTATCTTCTCGCCGGCAAGGGCGTCGGGGGCGTTCCTGCGCAGAGAAGCCATCATGCGCTTCATGCGCTCGGTGCCGTCAAGGCCGTCCATGTCGATGTTCTTGGTCAGCTCGCGGTACCAGCCGCAGCGATTGCAGAGGTCGGTGAGGGCGTCGGTGAGCAGCATGCCCTTGCGGTGATAGAAAGCAGCCATCTCGGTTATAAGCAGGGTGGCGACGATGGCGTCCTTGTCGCGGGCGTGGGTGCCCCGGAGATAGCCGTAGCTCTCCTCGAAGCCGAATATGAAACTGCCGTGTCCCGACTCCTCGGCGATTTTTATCTGCTCGCCGATGTAGCGGAAGCCGGTGAGAACCTCGCGGATCTCAATGCCGTAGCTCTCGCAGATGCGGTTGGCAAGGTTGGTGGATACGATGGTCTTGACGGCGAAAGCGTCGGCGGGTATGCCGGAAGTCTCCTTCATGCAGCCTAAAATGTAGTCGAGCAGCAGGGAGCCTATCTGGTTGCCGTTAAGGGTGACGAACTCGCCGCCGTCGCGGATGGTGAGACCGGCGCGGTCGGCGTCGGGGTCGGTGGCGATGATAAGGTCGGCGCCCACCTCAAGAGCAAGCTCCTTGGCGGGCTCGAAAACCTGGGCGAACTCGGGGTTGGGCTTGGCGGCGGTGGGGAAACCGCCGTCGGGGCTTGCCTGGCACTCCGGGATAAAGAGTTTAGTCAGACCGGCGCGGCGGAGCACCTCGGGAGCTATCCTGCAGCCGGTGCCGTGGAGGGGAGTGTAGACCACCTTCAGACTGTCGGCGACGGCGGGGATAAGCGAGGGGTCGCAGCGCTGGGCAAGGACGGCTTCGATATAAGCCTCGTCGGTTTCGGCGCCGATGACCTTTATGATACCGTCCTTCACGCCGGCTTCAAAGCCGCCCTCATAGGTCTTTACGCCGTCGAAGATGTCGACTGCCGACATATAGCGGGAGACCTCGGCAGCCTGGTCGGGAGCCAGCTGTGCGCCGTCCGCCCAGTAGGCCTTGTAGCCGTTATACTGCTTGGGATTGTGGGAGGCGGTGATATTTATACCCGCGGCGCAGCCGTGATGGCGTATGGCGAAGGACAGCTCGGGGGTAGGGCGGAGAGATTCAAAGATATATACGGTTATGCCGTTGGCGGCAAGCACCGAGGCGCATTCCTTTGAAAAGCGGTCGGAGTTTATCCGGCAGTCGCAGGCTATGGCGCAGGAGCGGTCAAGCCCGGAGCCTTCGCCGGTCATGGCGAGGATATACTCGGAGAAGCCCTGAGTAGCCTGGCGAACGGTATAGATGTTCATTGCGTTGATGCCGGCGTGCATTATGCCGCGCAGCCCGGCGGTGCCGAACTCGAGACGGCTCTTGAAGTAGTATTCGATAAGCTCGGGCGACCCGGCGATATTCTTAAGGTCGGCTAAAAGCTCGGAATCGGTTACGCGGTCGTTCCAGCGTTTGTATTCAGTAAGATACATAATAACCCCTTTGATCAAATCTATATACAGTTTTATATCGTCCGAAAAATCAAAATAACCCCATTCTCCGGCGAGCAAAGCTCGCCGCACATAAAAGTTCTTTGCCAGGCTTTCTTTCAAGAAAGCCGCGCATCCCGCGCATCCCCAGCGCCCCCCGCACAAAATCCGGTAGAAAACGCAATCTGGAGGTTATACCCGCCGGTGTAGGCGTCGACGTCGATGACCTCGCCGGCGAAATATAGGTTGGAGACGAGTTTGGAGCGCATGGTCCGGGGGTCAAGTTCTTTGACAGAGACGCCGCCCGAGGTAATGACGGCCTCGGCGACGGGTCGGGTGCCGTTTATTGTGAGGGTGAGGTGCTTGAGCAGGTAAACGAGATCACGGCGCTCCTGACGGGTTATGGTGTTGACCTTGCGGCGGGGATCTATACCCGAGAGAGAGACAAAAGGTTCGATAAGTTTGGCGGGCAGGAGAGCCGAGAGGGAGTTGATAAAATCTCGGTTTATGTTGTCGGAGAAATCGGAGAGAAGCCGTGCGTCAAGGGCGGACTCGTCGAGGGCGGGCTTGAGATCGATGGACAGAGTGTACTTCGTATCGGGCAGACCGCGCAGATAGGCGGAAGCCGAGAGAACCACAGGCCCGGACACGCCGAAGTGGGTAAAGAGCAGCTCGCCGAAATCGGTATAGACAGGCTTTGGCGGCTTGCCGCCGCCGCTTATAACGGGGGTGAAGGTAACAGCCACGTTTTTGAGAGACAGCCCCATGAGAGAGGAGGCAAGAGTACCCTCGGCGGTGAGGGGAACGAGGGAGGCGCGGAGGGGGGTCACGGTGTGCCCCGCCATGCGCGCAAGTTCATAACCGGCGCCCCGTGAGCCGGTGGCAGGATAGCTCAGCCCGCCGGTGGATACTATGTAACGGTCAAAACCGGCGAATTTCCTTCCGTCGGAGGCGGTGAGAGCGACAACCTGACTGCCGCCGCCGTTCAGCGTCAGACCTTCGATGGAGGCGGTGATTATCTTCGCGCCCGAAGCATAGCGGCGCAGGGCGGCGACTATGTCGAGAGCGCGGTCGGACTCGGGGAAAACCCGGCGTCCGCGCTCGGTTTTGAGGGGCACGCCAAGCGACTCGAACAGCTCCATGACGGCGGAAGGGGGGAATGCCGTGAGAGAAGCATAGAGAAAACGCGGATTTGTGGGCACATTGGCTAAAAATTCGTCAACAGTGCAGTTGTTTGTGAGATTGCAGCGCCCCTTGCCGGTGATGCCCAACTTCAAGGCGGTGGCGCGGGAATGTTCGAAAATCGTAACATCTTCGCCGCGGCGCAATGCCGTGCCGGCGGCGGTGAGCCCGGCGACGCCCCCGCCGATTATCGCTGTTCGAATCGGTACGGCGCCGGCACCGGTGCCTATGCCGGCGGATGTCCGGCTCGATGTCACGCTGTCGGTATCTTTATCAAAATCAAAAGCCATCAGTCGGCCTTTGGAGGGGTCGGTCTGCCGATGTCGCGGCGGCAGTGCATACCCTCAAAGTGAATCTTAGCGATGCCCTCATACGCACGGTCGACGGCGGCATCGAGAGTGTCGGCGACAGCGGTGACGCAGAGCACACGGCCGCCGGAAGTCTTATACACGCCGTTCTCCAGCTTTGTGCCGGCGTGATAGACATACATGTCGGGCGAATCGACGCTCTCAAGCCCCGAGATGGGGAAACCTTTTTCGTAATTCATCGGGTAGCCGCCGGATGCCGCCACAACGCAGGCGGCGGCGCCGCCGCGCCATTCGATATCTATGTCGGCAAGTCTGCCGTCGATAACTGCGTCGATTATGTCCACAAGATCGGTCTTTAGCATCGGCAATACGACCTGTGCCTCGGGGTCGCCGAAGCGGGCGTTGTACTCGATGACCTTGGGACCGTTCGGGGTGAGCATGAGCTGGAAATATATGACGCCCTTGAATGTGGCGTTCTCGGCGGCCATGGCTTCGACGGTGGGGATAAAAATCTCTTTCATGCAGCGTTCGGCAATTTCGGGAGTGTAGTTTGGGGAAGGAGCGAAGGCGCCCATGCCGCCGGTGTTGGAACCCCTGTCGCCGTCGTAGACCCGCTTGTGATCCTGTGATGAAACCATGGTGCTGATAGTCCTGCCGTCGGCGAAGGCAAGGATGGTGACCTCGGGTCCGGTGAGAAATTCCTCAACCACCACCCGCGCACCCGACTCGCCGAATATCCTGTCCTCCATAATGGACTTTACGGCGGCCTCGGCGGCGGCGTAGTCCTCGGCAATCACCGCGCCCTTGCCCAGGGCAAGCCCGTCGGCCTTGACTACCGCGGGATAGGTGTTCTGTTCTTTTATATATTTAAGGGTGTCGGCGGGGTTGTCAAAGGTCCTGTATGCGGCGGTGGGTATGCCGTATTTTTTCATCAGACCCTTTGAAAAGACCTTGGAGCCCTCCAGCCTTGCCGCCGCGGCGGTGGGACCGAAGGCGCGGATGCCCTCGGCGTTCAGCCTGTCCACCAGACCCATATTAAGCGGGTCGTCGGGCGCCACGAATACAAGGTCAACCGCCAGCTCCCGGGCAGTCTTCACCAGACCGTCAAGGTCGGTGGCTTTTACGGGCACAAGCTCGGCAAGCTGAGATATGCCTCCGTTGCCGGGGGCTGCGTAGAGCTTTTTGACCCGGGGCGATTCGGAGAGCTTTTTGACGATGGCGTGTTCCCGGCCGCCGCCGCCGACTACAAGTATTTTCATGTTATTTTCCCTAAATTGTCATGTTTTTGTGCGCGGCACCGCGTATTTCGGAGATGAATCATCCCCAAAACACCTGTCAGCCGACGCGGGTTATCGACTTTATCACCTGAGCCTCAAGGGGCTTATCGTAGGAATCGGTGGCGACACCTGCGATAGCGTCGACGACGTCCATGCCCTCGGTGACATGACCGAAGGCGGCGTACTGCCCGTCGAGCCAGTTACAGTCGGCGTGGCAGATAAAGAACTGGGAGGACGCGCTGTTCACCGCCTGGCTGCGCGCCATGGAGATAACGCCCCGTTTGTGGCTGATGGGGTTGTTGACGCCGTTGAGCGCAAATTCGCCCTTTATAGTGTTGGACGAACCGCCCGTACCGGTGCCGGTGGGGTCGCCGCCCTGAATCATGAAGTCCTTTATAACACGGTGGAAGATGAGCCCGTCATAGAAGCCCTCGTCAACCAGATTTAAGAAGTTCTCGACAGTCGCGGGAGCCGCGTCGGCGTCCAGTTCCAGCTTGATGATGCCGCCGTTTTCCATTTCTATCTGTACCATGTGTTTGCCTCCTGCGCCGCCCGAGCCGCCGCATGAACATACGGTCATCAGAACGGCTGTCAATGTAATTATTATAATAGATTTGATAAATGCGCAAGATTTCATCGGAATACCCCTTTTACAGTCGGTTTTTCGTTGTTTGATGCGGAAAACCGCACCTTAACATTATATCCAAAACCGATGAATTATATATGAATAAGCGTGAAACATTCATACGCCCCACATTTTTATTCGCTGCCGGTTCTGCCGATATTTAACCCCTGCCGCCGGGAAAGAACCCCACACCCCACATAGCCAGTACCGCGTCCGAACGGGAGCGGGAGCCGAGGGAGGAAGCGGACGAGGCAAGGGAGGCGGACAGCGCCTGCCGGCGTTCGAGGGCTTTCTCGGCAAGGCCGGGGAGGGCGGACATCGCGTCGGCGGTGACCGGCAGAACATAATCCGATATGCCGCAGAGGTCGGCGAATGCCGATATCTTCGGATCGCACTCAAGCCCGACGACCGGCGTTCCGGCGACCGCAGAATAGATGAGAATATGCAGCCGCATGCCCGCTGTGAATGCGCACTCGGCGCAGACGCCGGCAAGCTCGGAGGCGGTGAGGTTCGATATCACGATACCGCCGCACTTCGCGGCGGCGGCGCGGCAGATAGCCTCATCCTGAACCGGCTGCAGGGGGATAAGCAGGGGGGTAAGTCCCGTGCGGCGGGAGATCTCGGCGGCGGCATCTGCCGCGGCGTCGTAGAAGCCCTCGCCGACAGCGGTATGACCCCGAAGCGAGAGGGCAAAGCAGCGAAATCCGCCGTCCTCGCCCCTGACGGGAACATCGGTGTCAGGGACGCCGGCATTTATAAGCAGCCGTCTCACCCAGCCTCTGTCGGCGGGGGTGAGAGTAAACGCGGGGTCGGCGGTAACGCCGGCGTATACCGCTTTCCGGGGGCAGAGATTCTGCAGCTCCCGAAGCGAGGCATACTCGCGCAGTGTCACTATATCCGAAGCGTTTATGGCGTCGGCTGCCATTCGGCGCGCTTTCTCGCCTATGAGGGGACCTATGCCCGAAGCGTAGAGCATGACCTTCATGCCCCGTTTCTTCGCCATGTGCATAATGTGGGTGTAGTAGAAAAGCGAGCGGGTTGAGGTGGAGTTCTGGAGCAGCGAGCCGCCGCCGCAGATAAGCAGCCCGGCATGCCGCATCTCACGGGCTACAGACAGCAGATTGAAGCGCTGCAGCGAACGCAGACCGAAGATCCGCGCGGTAGCCTTGGGTGTGCGGGAAAGGACGGTTATTTTCGCGTCGGGGTTCTGTCCCCGCAGCTCCGATGTGATGAGCTGGAGCAAGCTGTCGTCTCCCGTGTTGCCGAATCCGTAGTAGCCCGAGAGTATGATGTCGCCCCGCTTATATTTTTTGAAGGGGCGCACCGAGCGGTACATCGCCTCGGCGTCGTCGGCCATTCGGGTCACCGAGTAGTCACGGAGTATAAGCGAACGTCCCCATTCGCCAAGCGCCAGCCGCTCCTCGGGTGTCATGGCTAAGACCCGCTCCACGTCGGCAGCCACCGAGGGGGCGTCGGGCATCCGCTCTCCCCGGCAGGTGAAGTTGGTGGAGGAGGCGAGACCTTCAAGTTCGGGGGTCAAAACGCCTATATAGCCCTGGGAGCCGGTGAGCACAATCGGCATACACGCCGCCATGGCTTCCATCGCCGAGCGGGAGACCCCGATAAAAACGTCGCAGACGGGGGGGAAGCGGTGCATGTCCGACCGCGCTCCCGCAAGGATTACCGCCCTTCGCCCGCAGAGTGTGTTTGCCCGTTCCGCCGCTTCGCTGAGTTCATCAAAGGCGGTGCCGCCGCCGGCAATCACGATTTCAAGGTCGGGGAAGCGCTTCACGAGTTCGGGCGCCGATTCGGCAAGCATGAACGCCACGTGTGCCGCTTCCCGGTCGATCCGGCTCACATACAGCGCCCGATGGCCGCATGACGGGTCAAGCCCCAGCTCGGCTTCAAGTCCGTTCGCATGGCGCTCCTCCGGCCGGCGGGAGAAGCGGTTGGTGTCGATGCCGTTCACCGTCACTCTGATATTGTCGGAGGGCAGTCCGTAGCCCTCGATAAGGTACTGTTTAATGTCGCAGCTCACCGCCAGAGTGCGTTCCCCCCAGCGGGCTATCATTTTGAACGCCGGGGTCAGCTTGAATACGCCGTGAGCGGTAGTCACAAGCCGCGTACCCGTCATGCCGCAGACCAGCGAGCATATGGCGGCAGGTATCCGGGCATGGGCGTGTACCAGGTCGTAATTCCCCCGCTTCAGCTCCCGGCGCAGCAGGAATATTGCCTTCAGCACCAGGTCGGGGCGTTTTGTGTGGAAGGGTATCTTCACATGCCCCACGCCGCCGCGCTCAAGTTCGGGGATATATACGCCGCCGTTTGACGCCACGGTCACGTCATGACCGCGCCGCGCAAGTTCCCGCGACAGCTCCACTATATGGGTCTCGGCTCCGCCGATGTCAAGCGACATGGTTGCCATCAGTATCTTCATATTTGTTATATCTCATCCTTCGGGGCGAGTGTTTTTATCTTTCCCGCATTCTATCACATCGGCGGCGAAATTGCAACGGCGCCCGCAAGGCATTTCGGCGATGTGTTGGCTGTTCCCGTTGACAACTCCCTCAGTACCTGGCGCTGACAGCTCCCTCGGAGAGGGAGCCTTGGAGAACGAGCCGGTTGTCAGTCAGTCAAAAAATCAGAACTTGCCCAGCCTCCCTCTCAGAGGGAGGTGGCACGGCGAAGCCGTGACGGAGGGAGTGAAGCCGTGACGGAGGGAGTGAACCGTTACGGATGGCGCGACCTCATCATAACAGAACGAACGACATCCTCAAATATGACAAAACAATTGCCAATGTGATGGAATTGTGAATAAACGAAATGACATTATTAATAAAATATTGTTGAAATGCGGATGATATATGGTATAATTGCTGTAAACAGCTGTCTTGCGGCGGATATTCTCCGGTAATCGGGTTATCGGGCAATCAGAGCCGCCGCGATACGTAACGATACGCCCCGAAGGAGGGAAAAATCGGTTGGAAGCCTTTGCACGATACTTAAGACGAAATATCGTCCCGGCATTCAAGAGCGTCTTCTACAACTATAAGCAGTATATGAGCTTCTTCATGGCGCTTATAGTCATTCAGATGTTCTACGGCATTATCACCTTTGCCGCCGACAACAACGACGAGATCGAATACCGCAGGGTCGTGGAGGAGTACGATTACCATATACTCTTCAAGGATCTGAACTACGACCAGTACCTGACGATGGCAAACGACCATCTGACCACGGTATTCAAGAAGGATCAGGTACACGACATAGTGCGGGTCTATGAGCGCGACGAGTACGGTACCTACAACCGCAAGTTCGACGTCTACTTCAAGCTCAAGGGCGCCGATATCCAGGCCGCCTATGATGTTTTCCAGACCCGCTATTACGAGCAGCTTGCCGCTCTGAACCCGGCGGGGCTGCGGGTTTCGGTGACGCCGCTGCTCACCTTCCAGCAGAATGAGCTTGCCAACACCATAGCGTATGTGTTCTACAGCCTTATGATAACGGTGGTGGCGGTCATATTCCTCATGATACTGTACAACACCCGTCTGAACCACTATAAGTTTACCTACGGTATTTACATGTCCTTCGGAGCCAATTTCACCAAGCTGGTTGAAAACTCCTTCTGGGAGATGATGGTGGTTGTGGTTCTGACGTTTATCCCTTCGGTGGCGATGTCGGTGCTTGTGGACTTCCTTATATATTACTTCCACGGCATACCCTTCGTCTTCCACTGGACTGGCGTGCTGAAGGTGTTCATCTTCTCCACCATAATAGCCATAGCCTCGGTGGTGCTGCCGGTCTGGGCGCTCTCACGCAAGATGCCCCAGAAGCTCATCATCGCGGAGGACAACTCAAACCTTGTTACCTCGCCCCGCAAATCCTTTGAGTTCTACCATATCCCCTTCCCGAAGAAGTATGAGCTTTATTCCATATGGCGCTTCCGCTCCTACTATGTGAAGCTGGTGCTGAACGCCGTTCTCTTTACGGCGCTCTTCATGTGCTCGGTGTTCTACGCCCGCGTTTACAGAAACGAGTTAAATTACGAGCAGCCCCAGTTCAACATCTCCTTCACCGACAGCGACTACTTCTATGACGAGGTCATGCGCGAGGAGCTCAACGCCATCGAGGGCGTTACCCGCATCGAGAAGAGCATCGTGACCGACGCCATATTCGAGCAGGCGCATATCCGCTTCCCCAAGAAGAACGCCCGCGCCTTCCAGAGTTTCGTAATTCCCGCGGACAACGACGAGCTGCGCGCAACCAGCTTCGTTCAGTTCTCGCCCTGCGACGCCGAGCTTATCGAATATCTGGAGCGCTACGAATATGAGGGAGACATGTCGCTGATACTCACCGACGACAAGTATATAATCGTCTCCGACTCCTACGACAACACTAAGAAGTTCAACTTCAAGCCCGGCGACACCCTGGAGATAGCCAAGTTCAAGAAGCGCAACGCCCCCATTCCCGAGAACGCCTCGGGCAACGAGCTGCTCCAGGCTCAGTTAAGGGCTTGCACTTTCGAGTACACCGAGTACACCGTCGCCGCCGTGCTCAAGGACAACCCCACCTTCGGCAGCACTCCTCTGTTCATGAGCAACGCGGCATACACAGCCTATACCGGCAACAAGGTCAACTACGACAACATCAATATTTTCATCGATCAGGAGCTTTCGATACCCGAGGTCAACGAGCTTGAGGAGGAGATTCGCCGGTGGTCGGAGTACTACGGCAACGTGAATGTCTCCAACCTCCACACCCTCTCGCTGAAGCGCATCGAGAGCGACAAGAATTATTATTCCAACTATCTTGCCATATCGGTTCTCATACTGTTCATATCGCCGATAATCTGGCTCTTCTCGCAGGTTATATTCTACCTCAAGCGCGAGAAGGAGTTCAATATCATCACCAACTTCGGCGGAATCTTGGCGGAGGTCAGGCAGATCTTCATGATGGACGGTCTTTTCGTAGGCAGTTCGGGCGTGCTTCTGGCTATTCTGCTCAACTTCGGAGGCTGCTACGGCATATATAAATTCTTCAACGTGGTCGTTCCCAAGTTCACCGGCACTTCGATACGGCTTGACTTCTCGATTCCTGTCATTGCCATGATTGTTTCGGTGGTAGTCTCGATATCCTGCGGTCTGCTTTCATCTTATATCCCCTATCTCAACTACTATAAAGCCTATAAGAAGCGTACCGACACCGCCCACGAGTTCAGCGATGACGAGTGACATAACGACGAGGTATATATAAATGGCTATTCTTTCTGCCGAAAATATCATAAAACAGTACCGTCAGTACGACTCGGTCGTCACCGCGGTCAACCGTGCCGATCTCAAGGTGGAGGAGGGCGAGTTCATCGCCATCATCGGTACCTCCGGCTCGGGCAAATCCACCCTTCTGCATATCTGCGGCGGTCTTGACTCCCCAAACAGCGGCTCGGTGAAGATACGCGGCACCGATATCACAAAACTCTCGCCCGACGAGCTCTCCCGCTTCCGGGGGCTGTACACCGGCTTCGTTTTCCAGAAGCACAACCTTATCCCCCAGTTCACCGCCCTCGAGAATATCATGATACCCACCATCATGTGCAACAAGAACGACTTCTCCTTTGAGGAGCATCTGCGCAAGATTATTCAGGCTCTCGACCTGGGCGACCGTCTCCATCATCTCCCCTCCGAGCTGTCGGGCGGTCAGCAGCAGCGCGTCGCCATAGCGCGCGCGCTCATCAACCGTCCCCAGGTGCTCTTCGCCGACGAGCCTACCGGCAACCTTGACCGGGATAACGCGAACGAAGTGCTTGAGCTCATGCTCCGCACCCGTGACACCATGGGTCAGACCCTCATCATGGTGACCCATGACATGTCGATAGCGGAGCGCGCCGACAAGATATACAAGATGGACAACGGCCACCTCTTCTGCTTCAAGGACAAGTTCGGCTACCGCCGCGTATCCTTCGAGGACGACGCCGAGAAGATGAGGATATAACAGAACAGTCCGCATAAAAGACCCATGGAGGCATAATATGTGGTACAGTAACGTTTACAGGCGAAATCTCGTTGACATGCACATCGAGGACTGGAACCCTCAGTTCCTGTCGAAGTTTTCAGCGCAGACATATTACGAGAATCTGGCGAAGGCGAAGATTCAGGCGCCGATGATTTATCTTCAGTCCCATGTGGGGCACTGCTACTGGCCGACAAAGACCGGTCATATGCATGGCGCACTGCGGGGACGGGAGAATTTCATCCGCGCGCTTATCGAAAAATGCCGGGCGAACGGAATGTATGCGGTGGGCTATTACAGCCTTATCTACAACAGCTGGGCTAACGACAATCACCCCGAATGGGGTATTATCAACGCGGCGGGCAAGAATCTGCGCCAGAGGGGCGGCCGCCACGGGCTGAGCTGTCCCAACAATCCGGGCTACGTGGAGTTCACCTTCCGGCAGATCGAGGAGATTGCCGAGTATTTCAACCTTGACGGCATGTTCTACGACATGCTCTTCTGGCCCGACCTCTGCCACTGTCAGCACTGCAAAAAGCGCTTCACCGAGGAGACCTGCTGCGATTGGCCCGACACCTCGAAATGGCCGGCGGTTGACATGCGGGACCCGGTCTGGCTTGCCATGTTCGAGCGGCGCAGGGTCTGGATGGGCGAATTCGCTCAAAAGGTGACCGACGAGACGAAACGGCTCATGCCGGGCGTCACGGTGGAGCACAACTGCGCTTCGCTGATCGCCGGAAATCACCTGAACTGTCAGACCGAGCTGGTAAACGAAGCCTGCGACTATGTGGCGGGCGACCTGTACGGCGACCTTTACAACCACTCCTTCGCGGCGAAATATTACTACGGCGTGACGAAGAATCAGCCCTTTGAATACATGACCTGCCGCTGCAACGCCAGTCTGCAGCAGCACACTGTCACCAAGACCGAGGAGGCTCTCGGCCTTGAGATCATGCTGACGGCTGCCCATCACGGCGCGTCGTTCGTCATCGACGGGATTGACCCCAGGGGCACCATGGACGGCAGGGTTTACGACAGGCTGGGGAAAATCTTCGAGCGCCATATTCCCTACGAACAGTATTTCAAGGGCGATATGATTGCCGACGCCGCCGTCTGGTATTCAACACCCAACCGCTACAACGCCGACGGCCAGCCCTGCGACCACAAGACCTGCGCGGTGAACGCCGCCCGCACCCTCATCGAGAATCACATCCCCTTCCGCGTCATAGCCGACACCGCTTTTGAGACGCTGGGGAATTATAAATTTATCATAGCCCCCCAGATTAACTTCACCACCGAATATCAGCGGGCGAAGCTGGTCGAGTATGTGGATAAGGGCGGAGCCATCTACATGTCGGGCTGCTGCGACGCCGAGCTGTTCGCCGCTCTCACCGGCGGCGAGGCGGGAGAGCTGACAAAGTCCACCCGCACATATCTGGCGCCCACAAAGGAGGGCGAGGCGTATTTCGACGAGTTCAACGCCGCCTACCCCCTGCCCTTCGAGCTGCGCATGCCGCTTGTGAAGTTCGGCGGCAAGTACCCCCGCACCGATCTCGCCGCAATAACTCTGCCCTACACCGATCCTGCCGAGCAGAAATTCGCCTCTATCCACCTCAATCCCCCCGGCATAGCCACGAAATATATCGGCGCCGCGGTCTTTGAGCGCGGCAAGGGCAAGGTAATCTGGTCTGCGGCTCCCCTCGAGTTTGACAGCCGCATCAACTTCCGACGCATACTGATGAACCTCTGCCGGCTTGGCATGGGCGACGCGGAAATGTCGATCAAATCCACCGCTTCGAAGAAGGTTGAACTGGTCACCTTCAGGACCGAGGATTCTGTGCTGGTCAGCGCCGTTGACCTGGAGTGCACCGAGGAGCTGCTCCCCCGTCCCGCTTTCGACATCTCTGTGAAATGGGAGGGCGGCGCCCCGTCCGAGGTGCTTCACCTGCCCGACCGGCGTTCCGTGCCGTTTACCTGTGAGGACGGCTATGTGAAGTTTACCGTCTTCAGGCTGGTCGTGTTCGACATGTTTGAGATAAGATAAAATGCGATATATAAAACCGGAGAGATGCCCATGCGGGTTCTCTCCGGTTTTTGGTTTTGGGGTTGTTTGCGGGGGAGCGCTATCTCCCCGCCGTCATTCCGCCTGCACGCCTCCTCACAGCCCTTTCGGCCGCATACAGCGCAAAGGGCAGCGTATAGCAGATAAGCGCCCGAAGAAGGATAAGCGGGGCGATTTTTGTGACCCCGACGCCCTGCAGAAGGGCGGTCCCCACCGTAAGGAACAGGCAGTGGGAGAGGTAGACCGAGAATGACGCCTCTCCGATAAAACTCAGCAGTCCTCTGAGCCTTGTCATTTGACTGCCGCGTATATGGTCGGTTAAGGTGAGGAGTATGAGGATAGACAGCATGTCCGACACAAGTTTCAGCGCATTGGCGTCGTAGACCCAGCTTTGAAACCTTCCCTGGCAGTAGACCAGCAGGCTGAAGCCGGCGACAAACAGAGAGAAGGAGTAAACAGCCCCCCGATGACGCCGCAGAGTCCCGATGAGGGTATCATAGTATCTTCCCGCATACAGCCCCGCCGCCCAGAACACCAGATATGAGGCGAAGAAGCGGTCGGAATAGGCAAACGCGGGAGTGAGAGCCGGAAAAAGCCCGCGATTTTCAAGCAGTATCGGCAGGCGCTGCATCAGCATCGTCACCGCCAGAGCGCAGGGAATGCCTATGACCCCGGGCACCCGGCGAAGCGAAAAATACCACAGCGGCATCAGCAGCCAGAACTGCATCACCGTCACTATATAGTAGAACTGCGCCGACACCGTGCCCAGCAGGACGCTCGAAAAAAAGCTCGCCGCCGACACCTCAACCAGACCACAGACCGCGTAAACCGCGAAATATATCAGTACCCAGACAAGATATGGGATGTAGATTTTCGTCACCCGGCGCAGCACATATCTGCCGTAAAAGCCGGCGGTGAAGGGCTGTCCGGTGTCGATCCGCCCTCCCAGCTGCATTCCCAGCTTGACCGCGCCGCTGAAAAGAAAAGCCGGCACCACAAAGGCCGCCAGCTTCCAGGGGAAAAACACCGCCGCATACTGCCACGAATCGCGGTCCAGCCCCGATATTCCCACCGACAGCACATGAATAAGTATTACAAGCAGACAGGCGGCGGCATTGAATATGTCAAGCTCGGGATATCGCCCCGGCCGCTCCGCCCTGTCGGACTTGTCTGACCTGTCGGCCAGACGGCTGCTGACGCTTCTGCGTATGGGTGAGTTCATTGTTCGGTCTCCGTGACAAAATCATGTTGCGGGAAACGGTTATATTATATGTTATATGCCCTGTCAAACCGCCGAATATGACGCCTCAGCCCTTTATCCCTCGCTGTTTCGGCGTCCCTCAAGGGCGCGGGAGAGGGTGAGTTCGTCGGCGTATTCCAGTTCGCCGCCCACGGGAATGCCGTAGGCAA
>Ga0123335_1004989_pt1 | contig 16528 bp, 10 predicted proteins | sample BiotimSIPDNA_2_FD_89707 | JGI IMG/M metagenome (GOLD analysis project Ga0123335, IMG submission 89707) | Anaerobic biogas reactor microbial communites from Washington, USA - Biogas_R2 time_0 SIP DNA | ecosystem: Engineered > Bioreactor > Anaerobic > Unclassified | place: Washington, USA...
AGTGACTAAATCGTTGTCAATAGCCCAGATTCCCTCTTGGGCTAACTCTACAAGCTGACGATAGCGTGCCTCGCTAGTTGCAAGTGCGGTTTGCGTTTTCTTGTTTTCTGTTATGTCATGCACAATGCAGTGGATGTATGTTTTACCTTGGTTCTTAAACGGTTTAGCGGTGGTAATTACGTTGCGGAATTCTCCTGTTTTGGCTCTATGTCTTGTTTCAAATTCTCCGCTGCCATCTTGGATTATCTGTTTTAGTTGAGCTTTTAACTGCTCAGGTGTGTATTCTACCTGTAAATCCATCAGTGTTAATTTCTCGAATTCTTCGCGGGTGTATCCCAATTGCAGGTGTGTGACGTCGTTGAATTCTGCGAAACCTGCTGTTTCTGGGTCAATAACCAATACGCCTACTGGTGCTTGACTGAACAACATATGATACTTCTGCTCTGCGTCCCATAGCTTTTGGCTCGAAGTTTTTCTACGCGTGATATCTTTTACGACGCCGACAGCGTTCCATTTACCGCCTAACTTCATTGGAGATATGGATAACTCGGCTGGGAATTCGCTGCCGTCTTTGCGTCGGCCTGTTACTTCTACATTTCCGACTGTGAAGTATCCGATGCCTGTTTCGCTGAAGGCCTTTACGCTTTCATTTAAGCGTTCTTTTGCCATTTTCGATGATTCTGGCATTACTAGTCTATGTATGCTTTTACCGAGTGCCTCTTTGTTTGTGTAGCCAAAAGTTTCCTCGGCTGCTGGATTCCAGTAAGTTACCTTTGCTTCGTCATCCACAAGGATTACTGCGTCTTTTAATGAACGTGTTATACCGTTAATTTTTTCTTCGTTATCTTTATGCTCTGAAATATCTCTGATGCTTGCTACCGCTAATTCTTCTTCGCCGATTTTTGTCAAGTTAAGAGAAATCTCTGCTAAAAATTCTATCCCATTTTTTCTTTTTTGTTGAATCTCTACTGTTCTGCCTAGATCTTTCTTGTTGGCAAAGTCGGCCTTTATCTTGCTAAATAGACCAAATGCGCTTGGTGGGATAATGGTTTCTGTAAGTTTCTTACCCAAGATTTCCTTTTTTTGGAATCCATATATCCGTTCTGCTGCAGCGTTCCAGTGACATATTTCTTCATTGCCGTTGAAGAGTATTATTCCGTCAAATGTGCTGTCACTGACTTCCTTGAATTTATTTTCACTAATTGACAGGCTGCTCTGGAGTTCTCTCTTTTCGCGAGTTCTCTTTGTAACATCACGCAGGATAATAACGTCTAGCGAGTCACCGTTATACTCTACTTTTTTAGCGTTGATTTCAAGGGCTGTCTCTTGTCCGTTTTCGTCTTTTAGCGTAACTTCGTAGGGTTCAATATGGGTTCCCCTAAGTCGTTTAACCATATTTCTTTTGATTTTTAAGTTCTGTTTCTCATCAAAGATGTGTTGCTCAAAAAGATTCTTGTTTACCAGTTCCTCTACTGTTTTAGTATATTTTCCAAAAATGTTATTCGCTGCTATTACCTGACCTGTAGAGTCTATAACTATAACGGGGTCAGCGATGACTCCAATTATCTGTTTTAGACCATCAATTTTCTTGTTCTGGTCTTTGGTAGCCATCAAAAAGAACCTCTACATCTCCCTTTTTTCCTGCCTCTTCAACCGATATTCTGACAAGTTTAACGTATTTTTCAAAAGTTAAATCGGGTACGAGCCATTCGGGTCCAACCCATGAATAGCTGCATTTTACTTTTTCATTGAGGTATTTCATAATTAGAATTTCAAGTGATCTGGCTGCTTGGCCAAAAATTTTGTCAAGAGCATCCGAAAAATCGCTTATTTTATCCGGGATGTCTTTTTTAGGTAACCCGAATTTCGCTTCAAGGTTGAAGTAGATAGAGAATTTCACGTTTTGGCCAAGTGCAGTGAAAGCTGTATCTATAGCTTCAAGTAGTATATTGTCGAATTTGGTTTCGTTTCTTGTTTTCGCCAAATCATTCATCCCGTACTGGGTTTCTGCGCTTGCCAGTCTGTATATTTACCCTAAAGTGCTAGATATGTAAGTAAAGGCTTATGAATTTTGGATTCTGTATTTTATTCCATCTTTTAGTATAATAAGCTACAAGTTAAGGTTTAATTGTTGGCGTGATCTGGGCTTGAATAAAGTTGAATTGTAACTAAAACTATCCAAAGAACTTTCAATATCTGATAATTCTGGCTATCTTTTATTGCTCAAATAGTTATCAATTTGAGGCATAGAACTGTATAAATGTTAACTAATAATCCGAATTTGCTTCGTCAAAATGCACTGACTAGATAACGCTTATTAGCTTATTTCTCTACCTTAGACCCTCACAATTAGGGAGAAAAGAAAATATGAATACACACTCAAAAGTGACAACTATTTTTCTGGTAACCTTATTGATTATTTCAATAGGCGCAACAGTACTAATACCAGCAGCCAACGCAGCAACAACAAAGAAAACCTTTGCTTACGTACAAGCAACTCCAAACGTTGTAGGTATTGGTGACAGCATCAACATCTACATGTGGATCGACAAAATGTTCCCAGGCGCAGACATGGAAAACGACTACCGCTTCCACAACTACAAACTAACAATCACAGCCCCAGACAACACAACATTCACAAAAACATTCGACTATATCGCTGACACAACCTCAAACCAGGGTTACGTTTATACACCAACCCAGACTGGCACATACACCGTAACATTCGAGTTCCCAGAAACATATGTTAACGCAACCTCACACCCAAACGACGCAACAGCTAACGACATTTACCAAGCAAGCAGCGACACAGACACCTTCTATGTACAAGAAACCTCAATCGGCTACGCCCCAGACAGCTATCCATTACCAACAGAATACTGGGCACGCCCAATCTACGGCGAAAACAGCTTCTGGTTCACCATATCCTCTAACTGGCTAGGTAACGGTGCACCAGGCTACGGTGGCTTTGCAGCATCATACAACATGGGTGGCAACGGCCAACTCTTCCCAAGCGATGCAGTTGGTTCACTTACCTCACACGTTATGTGGACTAAAGAGCTTCAAAGCGGAGGAGTTGTCGGTGGCGATAACTTCCAGGGATATGAAGGCAACACATACTTCGAAGGCAGCGCATATCTGCAGAGATTCGTTAACCCAATCATCGTTAACGGCAGACTCATTTACAACGAAGCAGTCTCCTATCTGTCTCCAAGCGGCGGCGACACAGTATGTGTTAACCTACGCACTGGCGAAGAAATCTGGAGAAGCTCAACAATGGGCTCATTATCCTTTGCAATGATCTTCGACTCAGAACAACCAAACCAGCACGGTGTCTACAACGCATTACTCGTTGCAACATCAGGCGGCGGATGGTTCGGTGGTGCAACAACTTGGAAATTCTTCGATGCAGACTCAGGCAAATACCTCTTCAACGCAACAGGTATCCCATCAGGCCGCAAAGCAATGGGCTCAATGGGTGAAACCATAATTTACCAAACTTCACGCCAAGGATCAAACTATGTCGTCGGAGAATGGAACTCAAGCAAACTCTGGACATGGTCAGACACTCCATCAATTGCAGCTTCAGTCGACGCAGGCGCAGCAGCAAGATTCAACTACATTAAACCAATCACATACAACGGCGTTAACTGGACAACACCATTCACTGTAGTTGAAGCATACTACAATGACTGCATGTTATGCTATAACGGAACACTGCCATCTACAGGAGCAAACTTCTTCTTCGGAGCAACCGCAAGCCAAGCACCATACACGTACTTCCTAGTCAACCTTAACCCATCAAAGGGCACAGTCGGCGCTATCTCTTGGATGAAGACAGTTACTCCATCATTGGAATGCACTATTATCCAAGGCGGCGTTGATGCAGTTAACCGCGTCTTCGTCGAGAACGCCCGTGAACTTAACTGCTTCATCGGCTACAGCCTAGACAGCGGCAACCAAATCTGGAGTACGCAGAGCTATCCACAGGAAGCAATGGACTACTACGGCAGCCCAGCATCAGGCAGCTTAGCTAACATGTTTGCCTATGGCAAAATGTACAGTGCAGCCTATGCAGGCATCGTTTACTGCTACGACACAACAGACGGTTCATTACTCTGGACCTATGGTAACGGCGGCGCAGGCAACAGCACAGACGGCGGATTCTCAGTTCCAGGCAACTATCCAACATTCGTTGCAGGATACGCAAACGACGTAATCTACTTGATCACTTCCGAGCACACCATTGAAACTCCACTCTTCAAAGGCTCACTTGCACGTGCAATCAACGCAACCACAGGCGAAGAAGTCTGGACAATCAACGGCTACACAGGCGAATTCATGACTACAAGCTACGCATTAGCAGACGGCTACAACACATGGTTCAACGGCTTAGACAACAGAATCTACACTGTCGGTAAAGGCCCAAGCCAAATGACTGTTACAGCTCCAGACGCAGGCTTAGCATCAGGCCAAAGCGTTGTCATCCGCGGCTCAGTTACAGACCTCTCACACGGCTCAGAACAGGAAGAAGTCCACGAAAGATTCTCCAAGGGTCTACCAGTCTGCAGCGATGCATCAATGAAGGACTGGATGGGCTATGTCTACCAGCAGAAGCCACTGCCAACAAACTTCACAGGCGTTGACGTAATGGTTAACGTAGTCGATGCAAACGGCAACTACCGCTCAATCGGCACAGTAACAACAGACGTATACGGCCAATACTCACTCACATGGACACCAGACATCACCGGAGACTACTCAGTTATCGCAACCTTCGCAGGCACAAACGGCTACTGGGCATCGTCAGCAAAGACAAGCTTCACAGTTGACGAAGCAGCAGCAACACCAACACCAGTACCAACCGCAGCACCATCAATGGCTGACCTGTACTTCCTACCGGCAATCATCGGCATCATCATCGCAATCGTTGTCGGCATCGCAGTACTAGCTCTGCTCGTGACAAAGAAGCCATAAAAAACCTTAGAGATTCCCAACAATCTCTTTCTTTTTTTTTAATTATTCAGCAAACAAGAAAACACACTGTTTATTCTGTTCTGCCTACAAAACTCAGCAGCAAGGACCTATTTGTAGCTCATTCCCATGCTTTCCATAAAAGCTAAAACAGTTTCATACTGGTGAAGATACCTTTTACCTTTCTCGGTTAGCTTAAGCGACGTTTCGTCCTCAATTAAGCCTAACTCAACTAGATCCGCTATGTATTTCTTCAGACGGGTGAATGGGATATTGCTTTTAGATATGATTTTTGTGATAGTGACTTTTTCTTTGCTTGACTCAGCCTGCAGTACTAATAGAAGATCCCCATAGATTTTCATTTTATCTCGTCTTGGGATCTTCATGTCTTTTAGCTCCCTTTTTTGGGTCTGCCAAAAATTTTGTAGGTAACTGCTAAGAGAACCACAAGACTGGTTAGGCGAAATATCAAGGAACCCCAAAACGCAAAGTAGGAGAAATCAGCAATCCAAACTATGATTGAATATTGGCTTAATCCAAGTAACGCATAAGCAACAAGTACCCATTTGGCATAGGGGTCTTGCGCAATTGTTTTTTCTCTAAGGCAGTGAATGAAAATATATGCAATACAGATGAAACTCACTATTCGAACGGAGAAATCTAGATAATTATTTCGCGGAGTGTACGGAGTAATAACGCTTAGAAGAACTGACGTTGCCAGAATGATAAGCAATCCGCTGAATACTATTTTCCAGATGTAGTGTGTATTTTTAGTTGGTTTTTTGGAGAAGTAATAGGCAACTGCAAGGAACACAAACGAGAATGCTCTTAGAATGAGCTGGAACCGCCATATTATCTCGTTATAGTTGGCGAACCCGCTGTATGTTATAGCTGAAATAGCGTAGGAGATACCCAGAAAGCTGAATCCCAATGGTAAACCAATGTAGCGTCCTTCGCGGGTTACTTGGTATGGTTTTATCATGAATTTGACTAGAATAAGACAAATTACTACTGATACGAGCTCTATCGCGACCCGCAGGATTACAAAGTATGGATCATAACTGGCTGTATTTACAGACATTTTTCTTCCTTTGTGGTTCTCATTGTTTTTTCGTATTAGGGTTTCATGGCGCTGATTTATTATTTGTGCAGTGTGAACCATACGTTCATGGGTGTTATTAGCGTTAACTGTCCAACTTTATTTCTTATACATATTAGGAGTAAGAAAAAAAGTGAAGCGTTCAAAAAATAGAAAAAATAGCATAGAAGGAGAAGAAAATGGAAGGAAAATTTAGAACGAAACTTTTGACTACAACGTTAATTCTTTTGCTTTCAGCATCTCTGTTTATGGTCATTTTTTCAACTGCTACTGCACAACAAGCACCGCTTCAAGCAAAGACTTACCCTTTTATTTTCGCGGTTCCTAACCCAGTCGGTGTAGGCGAAGAGGCATTGTTTGCCGTGGGAATAGAATCTGCGGTTGCAAATGTCAATGTTGGCTGGCAAGGTTTGTCGGTGACAATCGAGAGACCCGACGGTAAAGCGGATAAAATTGAAAACATCAATACAGACTCTACTGGTTCTACAGGTGTTCGCTATGTGCCTAATATGGCAGGTACCTACTACTGTACAATGAACTTCCCAGAGCAAACGGTAAAATACGCCTCATTTGGAACCCTTCCTTTGGGCACTATTATGCTGGCTAGTACAACCGATAAATACGAACTAGTGGTAACCGAAGATCCGGCGCCGAAATATCCGGGGCATGCTCTACCTCAGGAGTATTGGACACGCCCCATCCACACTGACCTTAGAGAATGGTCTACAATCGCAGGAAACTGGCTCCAGTGGACCAATTTCAATAGGCTCGCACCGGGCAACGCAGAAGCACCTGAAAGTCCGCACATTCTGTGGACAAAGGAATTTCAAATGGGTGGCCTTGTGGGAGCACCGCTAGGTGAGCACGCTGTTGAAGATGGCGCTGCATACCAAACAAAATTCACTAATGTGGTAGCACTTGGCGGAACATTGTACTACAATCAGAGGGAAGCAGTCTATCCTACTGATAGAGTTGTAGCTGTAGATCTTCGCACCGGCGAAGAGAGATGGACTCGAGAACTTAAAACCCCTGATGGCACTGCATGCAGTTTGTCATTCGGTCAAGCATTCTATTGGGATTCCTACAACTATCACGGCACTTTCTATTTCCTATGGTCTACTGTTGGCAACAAATGGCACGCATTCGACGCTACAACTGGTGACTGGATATACACTATAGAGAACATGCCTGCTGGTTCCGCTACTTATGGTACTAATGTTTATGGCGACAAGGGAGAAATCTACATATACACAGTGGATACCGCAAAGGGCTGGATGACTTTATGGAACTCCTCTAGGGTAGTTAGCAACGAAGGAAGCTTTACTCCTCACGGAAAAATATACAACTACTCAAAAGGCATCGAATGGAACGTAACTATACCAAAAAACCTCCCTGGAACTGCTGCACTATACTACCACGGTGATCGAGTAATCGGGATGAATGGCACAGGTTTTGCAAGACAATTTATGGACTGCGTGACCAGCTGGGCACTCGACGTTTCACCGGGACGTGAAGGACAACTGCTGTGGAAGGAAAACTATGTGCCAATGGATGAAGCTGTAATTCTGCGAACAGTAGGGTTAGGCGATCCTGAGTCACGCGTTTTCGCTCGATACTGCCAAACAACGCGACAATGGATCGGATTCGACATGGATACTGGAAAAAATATTTGGGTAACTGAGCCAATGGAGTCCTTCGATTATTTTACCTTCGGTACAGTTTGGGATGGAAAACTTTACGACGTAGCTTACGGTGGTGTACTTTTCTGCTTTGATTTCAAAACTGGCGAGACACTATGGAAATTTGAAATTAAGGACTTCTTCAACGAGAACTTGTTCTCAAATAATTGGGGTTCCTACTCAGACATGTTCATTGCCGACGGAAAGGTGTACATCGGATCTGGTGAACATTCTCCGATAGATCCTAACTACCGTGGAGCTCCATTTACATGCATAGATGCGCAAACGGGCGAACAAATATTCAGAATGGACGGATTCTACAACAGTTATATGCAAACAGGTTTCCTCATTGGAGACAGCGTAGTAGCTTTTATGAACACTTATGACTTGCAAGTATATGCTTTCGGTAAAGGTCCAAGCTCAACAACAGTCTCAATCAGAAATGACGTGATAGAACAGGGAGACAAGGTGCTGATAACAGGGACAGTTATGGACGTGTCTCCTGGAACTAAAGCTGCAAACAGAATGTTGCGTTTCCCCAATGGAGTCCCCGCTGTTGGCGATGCATCTACTAGTCAATGGATGCAGTACGTGTATCAGCAAATTGAGCGCCCAACAAACGCTACAGGGGTACCGGTTGAATTATTTGTTCTAGACGCAAACGGTAACTACCGCAGCATAGGAACCACAACAACAAACACCGACGGGTATTACAGCTACCTCTGGATGCCCGACATCGAAGGCACATACACAGTCTATGCTTCCTTTGCAGGCAGCGCATCTTATTATCCATCGCATGCAGTCGCCGCATTTGCAGTTGACTCAGTATCAGCAACACCAACCCCAGCAGTAACACCGATCGCCTCAATAGCAGACTTATACTTAGTACCAGGGATCATCGGTATTATCATCGCTATCATTGCTGTCGGCACAGTCATAATATTGGCGCTCAGAAAAAAACCATAGGTTGAAAAATGGGAACTTTTTCCCTCCCTTTTTAGTTAAAAACTGAGTCTGAAGCAGGGGCTGAGTGGGCTTCTGGCGCACTTACAGTGGTTGCAGGCACTGTAACTTGCATTTCTCTCTCCTAAAGGGTATCCAGAAGCTCCAGCAAACCCTTAGCTATTGTTTTCTTTTCTCTTCTGTTTGGTAATTCTGGCTTCTTTTGGTATGGTTATGGCCTGCCTGTTGGGGCACGCGCGTGGTACAAGACGGCTTAACTATTCAGGCAACAATCGAATATCTGTACAAAATGCATAGCGAAAAACAGCGGTTGACCCTACTTTCTTAATATCCGAAAACCACGAAATAAACCATGCCACTCCATCAAATCACCCGCGGAATCCATCGACAAATAAGTAAGCTTTTATACGTATGTTACCGATGGAATGTTGAAAAGACGAATAATCGTTTCCGTGAGAGGGGAAAGAAGACTAAGTGCCATACATTAAACGCATCGAACTAAAGGGCTTTAAGTCTTTTGGACCGCAAACCGTCAAGGTAAACTTTGACAAGGGTTTCACAGCGATAACTGGCCCCAACGGAAGCGGCAAATCAAACATTATGGACTCACTGCTTTTCGCGCTCGGCGAACTATCCACACGCAGGCTCAGAGCGGAAAACTCTGCTAAACTGATCTTCCACGGATCAGAAAAGTCGGGACTCGACAAATCCAAAATGGCTAAAGTTATCGTGCAATTCGACAACAGCGACGGCTTAATGCCCGTAGACACAACAACCGTAACCATCAGCCGCGAAGTCTACCGCAACGGCCAAAGCATCTACCGACTCAACGGACGCAGAATGAGCCGCGCACTCGTAACCGAAACCCTCTCCATCGCCGCCGTCAGCACCATGAACAACAACATCCTCCCACAGGGCACAATCACCAGATTAACTGACCTGACATCACAGGAACGCCGAAAAATCATCGAAGACCTCATCGGCATCGCCCAGTACGACTCAGAAAAAACCGAAGCCGAAGAGAAACTCCGAGCAGCAGACATCTCCATCAGAACAGCAATGGGCAGAATCGACGAGGTACAAAAACGCCTCGACGACCTAGAACGAGAACGCAACCAGCTACAACGCTACAACTTTATCCAATCAGAAACCAAAAAGTTTCAAGCAGTCAAAATCTCAGCAGACATCGCCAGCCAAACACAGAAAGTAACCGACGGCACCGCGCAATCAGAAACCGTCAAAGCACGCGTCGACAAACTGCGCGAGGAACGTGACTTGCGCCGAAACCGCCGCCACGAAATCGAAGGCGACTGGCGCAAACTAAGCGGCGAAGGCTTAGAAGCAGGTGGCAGCGAAGTCCTCAAAGTACAGATCAGAATCGGCGAATTAAAATCCAAACTAACCGAACTCAACTCAAAAATCAACTCTGAGCAGGCAAGCCTTGACAGCTTTAAGCGCGTTAAAGAAAACAACGTATCCCAGCATGAAGCACTGCAGAAGGAAATTCGTGACAACAGACTTAAAATCCGCCAGTACCGCGCCGAATATGAAAAGGTCCAGGTGGAGTTAGCTGAGAAGCAAACGCAGCATGAATCCCTCGCCAAGGACACATCGGCGCTCTGGGAGAACCTGGACAGCAACAACCAGCAGATTCACCACTTAGACGGCCAAATCGACGGCTACGTCAAGCGCTTGGCGTTTCTGCGCTCCGAATACAAACAGGACAAAGCCGCACTACGACTCTGCGTTGGCAGAATCAAGAACTTAAGCGCCAGAAAAGAGAAATTCATCCAATCCCAAGCCGAAATCGAGAAGTCCCTCTCTGAACTAGAACAGGTACAACGCGACCAAAAAACACAGCTAAAAAACCTTGAGCACCTGCTTGAGAAAAAGAAACTCCAGAAGGAAACAGTAGAACAAGAAATTGCGGAAGCAGAAAAGATCGCTACCTCTGCCAAAGAAGCCGTAGTCGAATTCGCGACTCAGCGTGACTTGGCAGCAACAATTGCAGCTGAAGAGAAAGCGCTACGCGGAATAGAAGAGATGGGTAACGTCGGCGCCATCAACGGCGTACATGGCAGACTTCGTAGCCTCGTCAAGATAGACAAGAGCTTCAAGAAAGCCATAGACGCAGCATCAACAGGCTGGCTAGATGCTTTAGTTGTTAAAGACACTGACGTTGCATTCACATGTACAGAAACCCTGCGCCGCATGAAGCTTGGAAGAGTAAAAATCATCCCCTTGACAGGCATCAATGCAGTTAAGAATAAGCCTGCGCCTAAACGCGAAGGCGTCATGGGTCTTCTATCGAATTTCATGAAGTATGAAGGTGCATACGAGTACGCTGTGAACTACGTGTTCGGCGACACAGTCGTAGTTTCAAACGATAAAACCGGTTTTGCACTCTCAAACGAAGGTTACCGCGCCGTCACAGTAAATGGCGACGTATATGAACCGGGCGCTTTTGAAAGCGGCTACTACCGTGCACCGATAGATTTCAGCACAATTATCCCAAGTGAGAATGCGCTTAAAAGCCTTGACGAAGCGGTTAAGGCGCTCCAGACTCACCTTTCACAGCGCGGATCAGACATCGAGTCAATTCAGGAGGACCTCGATCGTACACGGGTTGAAATGACCCGACTGGCTGAGGGCATCGCTACATTGGACCGTGAAATCATCCGTGTCCGCCGAGGCGTTAAACGTACCCAATTCAACATTCGCCACATCGACAAGTACGGCGGCAAACTGGAACGCGAAGCAGCTGCGTTCAGAGGCCGCATGACCGTCTACAAGAACGAACGCAACAACATACAGGTGAATCTCAAAAAGATACATGTGCAAATCGCTGAGCTAAGACTGAAAACCGATGTAGCCCACATACAGGAGCTTGAGGTGCAGCGCGAGAAACTTGGTGAAGCAGTTAATCAGTTGCGCCAACGTTTAGGCTCTATACAGACGGAGATTAACACTAACCAATCCCAGTTCGACCACGTGCTCCGCATCGGCTACAAAAACACCAAGATCCAGTTGACAAAGATCGAGCAGCAACAGACAAAGCTGCTGCAGGAAGTTGCGGAAGCCACAAAGGAGCGGGATGCAGTTAAGGCGGAAGCGGAGGCGCTTGAGAAGAGCCGCGTCGAAATGTCCAATGCGGTGCTTTCTGCCCGTGAGGAAGCAAAGAAGTTCACCTCACAAATCGACGCTATCGACGCTGAATTGCGGACGTTGGATAGTGAGTATGAGCAGGCGGACAAGTTGGCTAACCAGTTGCATGTGAGTATGGAAACCGCGCAGATTCGCCTACAGCAGCTGCATACGCAGCTTAAGCAGTACGGTTACGAGCAGCCTCTTGAAACAAACCCTCTGCAGCTCCAAGACGCCGAAACTACGATTCGCATGATGCAGTTCGAGTTGGACCGAGTGGGCGCCGTAAACCAGCTTGCCGCTCAGCACTACAGCGACCAAATCAGCCGATACAAGGAGCTCTCCGTTCGCTTAAACGAGTTAGAACGCGAGAAACAGGCTATCGTTGCCTTTATGGATGAAATCGAGTCAAAGAAGCGTAAGGTCTTCATGACTGCGTTCGATAAAATTAACGCTGGCTTAACCGTTTACTTTGAGAAGATGACTGGCGGCGGCAACGCCACGTTGAAACTCGAGAACCCCGAGGAACCCTTCACCGGCGGTATCGACATGGTTGTGCAGTTCCCCAACAAGCCAAGCATCGTTGTCAGCGGCGCTTCAGGTGGCGAACGCTCAATTTCGGCTGTCGCGTTTATCTTCGCGCTTAAAGACTTCTCGCCAGCCTCTTTCTACGTGTTCGACGAGGTTGATGCACACTTAGATGCTTTCCACACTACCAGATTGGCAGAGACGTTACTTGATGAGGCGAAGGGGGGTAAAATCCAGTTTATCGTTATCAGTCTGCGCCCTGAAATGGTTAACAAAGCCCAGAAAGTCTACGGTGTCTACGAACGTAACGGTGTATCCAGCGTTGTCACGGCGAAGTTCCCGCCTGAGGAGGCAACTTTAAGCTAATGTCTTCACAGTCGCAGCCTCTGACTACAATGATGCGCAGACCCTTCTATCTGCGGCCACCATGGAACATCTTATTCGAATTAAGCAAACTCGAAAAGCTCACCCCCTGGAGCGTTAACATATCCTACCTGCTGCGCTCCTTCCTATCTGAAATGGAAAAGGCCAACGGCGAAAAAGTTGATTTCCGAGCTTCAGGCGTAGCGTTAGATTCATCAGCGTTAATCTACCTCATGAAATCCAAGCTGCTGCTTACACTTCAAGAACCGCCGCCTCCACCTGCTCGTGTACCAACAGACTTTGTTCCTCCGCCGCTGTTCCTGCCTTTACGTCACGAGCTTACATCAACAACAATCCAGCATCTGCTCGAGGTTTTAGAGGATGTTTTGAAGGGTGAAAAGTTCCTTACTTTGGGTCACGAAATAGAGCAGCACCCGATTCTACCCGCAGTCACAGACTTGATGCCTAAATTCGACAGATTCATCGCTGAATTGGAAAACGAGGTTGATAAGCTCTATAATCTCCTTGTGGAGCGCACTGGCGGTCAGGGTATCATTGACTTCACAACTCTCATCAAGGATAAAACGCGCATTGAAGCGTTGAGAATGTTTATTTATCTATTGTTCCTTGCGCAGGATGGCTTAGTTAGCCTCTGGCAAAACGAGGAAACCGAGGAACTCTACATAGCTGTGGGGAAACTGAACGTTGGAAAAGCACAATCAAGCAGATGAACAGAACCAAACCGTAGCTGCAGCGCCTCAGGCAGCTGAATCAACCGCTTCATCCACATCTGAGGCTGCGCCTAATGTAGCGGAGGTAGCGCAAACCCCTTCACCCACGGTGAAAACTCAAACTGCTCTTCCAGAGTCGGAGCCGGCAGTGGACACGGCCGAGCGCAAGCATCAGGCATTAAACGCTCTCGAAGCGGCGCTCTACGTGGCTGGGCGCCCATTGGATATTAATGAGATGTGTCAAGCTGTTGGCAGCCGTAGCAAGAAACGCGTGATCGGCTACGCTGAGACGTTAATGGAGCAGTACAAAGCTCGTAACAGTCCCATGGAGATTTTGGCATTAAAAGACGAACGCTACGTTCTGCAGGTTAAGGCTGAGTATACGCCGCTTGTTAAGAAACTGGTTAATAGGCCTCTTTTGTCTTCTGGTCCGCTTAAAACCCTCTCATATGTCGCTTACCGTCAGCCCATCACGCAGAAACGTGTTATAGAAGTGCGTGGTCAACATGCCTATGGGCATATTAAGATGCTTAAGGACATGGGTTTGATTATGACGGAGCGCAGCGGCCGTTCATTGGCGCTTAGGACAACTGATTACTTCGCTGACTACTTCGGCTTAACACAGGACACAAGCACACTAAAGCGGGATCTGCGTAGGATTTTCGGCGACGCCATTAAGGAGGATGCAGCTGAGCGCGAGCGCAGAGAGGCTGAGGAAGAAAAAGCGGCGATGGGTGAAGGTCAAGAGACGGATAAGCAGGAAGCACAGAGTAAGCCTCGTGGGCCGCTTAGCTTCGAGGGACCAAACCAACCCTAAACCATTGCTAAACTGTGTGTTTACGCAACCCCCTCGCGAAAGGAGAACCTGAACGACAGTGGTGAGGAACTGAATCCGGGTTCTAGTAGACCAAGAAATTATTTTATTAAAAGAAGAGAGTGCTGCCCTACTTCATCTTCCATAACTTTTGGCAGAAATAACTGATTTTGGTTCTGCTGTTAGTTTGGGTTGCAGTTTGGTTGTGGAGATAGTACAAGCAACGGATTCCACTCAATTTAGGGATAAGACGTTAAGCATAACTTGCCGTTTACCTTGTTGAAGGCGTCTTGCGGAAAGAAGATTTTTATTTACACAACACAATTCCCTATGCAAAGGATGAATCGCTATGGGTAAAGGTTCAGGTTATGGAAAAGTAATCCTGTTCGGCGAACACTTCGTCGTACACGGCATCCCAGGCATCGTATCAGCCATCGACAGCTCAACCGATGCCATCGTCACAAAAGCCGCAAAAGGCTTAAACATTAAAGATGAACGTAAAACCTCCAAAGGCTACGGCGAAGAGAAACGTCTGCAGCAGATCGAATCAATCGAGCGTATGCTAAAAGCCATGAAGCTTGATCCCAAAACGCCACTTGACATCTGGATCGGCGGTTCACTCCCTGGCTTCAGCGGATTAGGCGCTTCAGCAGCGTCCAGCGTCGCAATCGCACGCGCAATCAACGAAGAACTCAACCTCGGACTCGGCAACGACCAAATAAACGCTATCGCTTACGAGGGCGAAAAAGCCTACGCAGGCAACCCAAGCGGCATCGACAACACAGCAGCAACCTACGGTGGACTCATGTGGTTTAAGAAGAACCCCGCAGGCGGCCAAGACCTAGTTGAACGCGTAAGAATCAAGCGCCCAGTCGAAGTCGTAATTGGCAGCACAGGCAAAACCGCGAACACTAAAGCTATGGTTGAAGGCGTCGCGGACCGCAGAAAAGCCAACCCAGCCAAGTATGACCCACTGTTCAAGCAGGCAGAGTCTCTGGCATTCGCAGGCAGAAAAGCACTCGAAGTCGGTGATCTAAAGAAAGTCGGTGACTTAATGAACGAAAACCACCGCATACTGCAAGAAATCGGCGTCTCCAGCAAAGAACTTGACCAACTCGTCGAAATCGCACGCAAGCAAGGCGCATTCGGCGCTAAACTCACAGGCGGCGGAGGCGGCGGCTGCATGGTAGCTTTAACCGGTGGCAACGAAGTCTCAGGCAAAGTCGTCGGCGCCTTCAAAGGTGCAGGCTTTGGGTACCTGATGACAAAAATCGGCGTAGTAACCTATTAAAACGGGCTTTTTAAAACCCATGACCAATTTTTTACTTACATTCACTTAGCTCATTGGAAGCGCTATAACGTTTGACCTTTGATTTCTTGATTACCTCGGTATAACAGCTAAGAAGGGTTCTGGCTCCATCTGTCCGGTTGCAAAAACGGCTAGCGCTATGCTCCAGAAGACGTCGTCGTGGGTGCCGTTGGGGTGCGAGTAACCTATTGCGCCATCCTTGCGTAGCTCATATCTTTCAACGTTTAGTTCGCTGCAGATGTCCCCTCGATAGGGCCGCTCCCAATTCATGAGTGGATAGTAGAATTTGCCGTTAGCCATACGCTGTTTTAGCAAGCCTGCCATTTCGCTTTTACGCGGCACGCTAAAGTTGACTCCTTCAGCGTTGTCAATTCCTGCCTCTGTCATGTCAGAAATAAAGCTTGGACCTTCACGGGTAAAATCTACCCTTATCCGTTGGAAGCCCTCCCATCGGTCCTGCAGCGCCTTAATGTAACCCAAAACGTTAGCGTACTTTGTTGGCTGCTGGAATATTTTGAGGTGACGAAGATAGAGGGTATCATTTTGCCGTTCTACCACCGAGAAAACGGTGTAATCTCTGGTTTGAGCTAAGTCTAATCCAGCAAAAAAGTCTCCTTGCTTAGAAGCTTCAGGTTCAAATGTGGAAAACTCCTCACCACAATTCTTTGTTGTGCCAATGCAGGAGGCAATTAAACTCTGTGGTAACCAAACATTATCATCTTCTTGCCATTCAGCCATCATCTCCCTCTTCCAACGTGAAGGATCATCCCCCATCTGAGTTTTGATCTGCTCGATAATCTGGGGTTTTAACGGCCCATAGGGCCTTGGGCCCCCCCATAGGGTACATGGGAAGGTCCTAAGGAGGCAAAATTCCTATTGGGGGAATACCTGTAAAAGAATGCTGCCTGAAGTCAGGGGTGTGTG
>Ga0123335_1004992_pt1 | contig 16519 bp, 10 predicted proteins | sample BiotimSIPDNA_2_FD_89707 | JGI IMG/M metagenome (GOLD analysis project Ga0123335, IMG submission 89707) | Anaerobic biogas reactor microbial communites from Washington, USA - Biogas_R2 time_0 SIP DNA | ecosystem: Engineered > Bioreactor > Anaerobic > Unclassified | place: Washington, USA...
ATTGCGTATCACCCATAAGTTCCCGACATCAGGAAACTATACCGTAAAGGTAGTAGCCACTGACGGGGTAATGAGATCGAGCGAGGCAACTAAAACCGTAACGGTAGGCAATGCTACAGCTTCGGCTGGAGCTATGACCTATCCAGTACAGTCTCCGCCTCCTCCACCGCCTCCGCCAGTAATTCCATCTTCGCCTGAAGGCCCGGTAGTGTTTATTTATTCACCGCCCACAGTATCTACAGGGCAATCTTTCGAGGTTGAGGAATTAGCCATGGCCCGGTCTGGCACGATTGAGAGCTATGAGTGGGATTGGACTAATATAGGTTCCAACTTCTCCGAAACCGGTGGGGCTATGTCGTCTGACAATGCTCTTAGAGGTAGCTCAACCAATCCGGGGACTATCTGGTTCAGGTTGACTGTTACTGATTCCAACGGGAACAGCTCAACGGCCTATTCATCTACAGAGGTTGTGTTTGTTTCGCCGCCGCCGGTGCCGAATGAAGCTCCGGAAGCCAAGATCATCCCTCCGACTACCAAAATTCAGAAAACTGAAATCTGGATAGGGGAGGAATCGACTGATACTGATGGTGGGAAGATCACTTCTTGGGAATGGACATTCCTTGCAGGATGTACTCCCGTGAGTGGATTCAGCACAACCAACGGTGATGGGGGCAAGGTTAAGTTTGATCACCCCGGAGTCTACACCATTACCCTAAAGGTAACTGATGATGGGGGAGCCACAAACGGAACCACAGGCGGCCCTCTGAGCGACACAGTAACCGAAACGATTGTGATAGAGAATCTTCTCCCCATAGCTGATTTTACATGGATGGATAAAGCACAGCAGGGAGAGGACATTACAATCACCAATTTCTCTACTGACCAGGACGGCACGATCACTTCGGTTGTGTGGGAGTTTACTCCAGATCCTAACGTAGTAGAGCCTATGAGTGATACGGGCGGGAAAGTTTATTTCGATACTCCCGGAACGTATAAGCTCAAATTAACTGTCACCGACAGCGATGGCGACACAGCCACAGTAGAGAAAACTATTGTGATCGAACCCGCAGTACCTATTGCTCAGGTGGACGATGTTCCAACTGAGAAAAAGCAAAACCGTACTATCGAGTTCGATGGAACCAAGAGTTATTCATCAGCTCGTTAGGTACTCTCCAAATTTTGAGTTCTAAAATATATAATTTACCATATATGATGACCAATTATAAGCGGCTTCGGCCGCTTTTTTTTATGACCAGAAGGGAGGAATTTCGATGCTATTAAAATGGGAAGACGCGCCGGACTATTTAAAACCGCAGGAGGCTGCACAACTGCTCCGGGTTGGCAGGAATAAGATCTATTCCCTCGCTGCTATGCCTAATTTCCCAAAGCGCTTTACCGGAGATCGCAATTATGTAATTCCTAAAAGCGAATTGCGCGAATGGTTGAGCTGTAATCTCACCAAATAATTTTTAAGACTTAGTTAAAACTCAAACTATATAATAGAAAGGAGGATATGCAGAACGAGGAGGTGCTATTGTAAAGGAGGAATATCTTGAAAAAGCGTCCTAATAAAGAAGGAAGCATATTCCAGCGTAAGGATGGAAGGTGGGTTGCGCAGTATAAAATAGAAGGCACGGACAAGCCATTATATTTGTACTGCAAGACACAGGAGGAGGCGGTTAAGAAGCTCCGAGAAGTAATGTCGGCTGTTTTAACTGATACCTACGTCGGACCGTCAACTATAACCCTAAGCCAGTATTTGCGTGATTGGATGATTGAAAACATTGAGGGTAATGTAAGTTCCAACTGGTATGCGAGGAAAATGGATATGATAAGAGTTCATATCGATCCGGACATCGGCCAGAAGGAAATGCAGAAGATTAGCACAAAAGACATCAAGGAGTTTTATAAACAACTGGCTGAATCCGGCAATAAGAATAAAGCCGGCGGGCTGGCTTCCGGCAGTATAAAACACATACACAATATTCTAAAGCCGGCCTTTCTTCAGGCTGTAGAAGACGGGATCATCGGACATAAAAAGAACCCGATGAAAAAGGTTAAAGCCCCACAAGTGATCAGAAAGAGAAAGCCCGCAACACTTACTGAAGAAAATATCTCTAAATATCTAATTCCGCTTTCCACACACCGGCTGTATACTGCGTTCGTCTTAGATCTCGGTTCTGGACTTAGGCGTGGGGAACTACTTGGTTTATATCGATCCGATATCGATCTTGAAACCGGAGTTTTAACCGTTAATACTCAGTTGCAGCGGGTCAAAAAACCGGAAGGCGGCAGCTCACTAGAAATTACTGAGGTATTAAAAACTGAGGGTTCCGCCAGGTCGCTTGTTTTATCTTCATGCGTACTTAACGAAATTAAATTGCATCTTGAGCGCCAGGAAGAAGAAAAAAAGCAAGCAGGCTCGCTTTACCATGACGAAGGTTTGCTATTCTGCGGGAGACTGGGAAACAAATTAGATACCCGGAGACTGTATGAATTGCACTGCAGGGCTTTAAAAACAGCCGGGCTGGATCATATGCGCTTTCATGATCTCAGGCATACATTCGCCACTCTACTCCTTGAGAAAGGCGAGGATGTCAAAACCATTCAGGAATTGCTAGGGCATAAAGATATAGGAACGACTTTAAACACATATGCCCATGTAACCCAAAAGATGAAGGCGGCCAGCGCCGCAAGGATGGACAACATAATGGCCGGAGTTCTTCCGACTCAAAACAGACCGGAAACCCCTGAGCCTCAAGAAGCTCCAAGGCTAAGACTAGCAGTTGATAATGGAAAGGTGGTGGCCGATCAACGATGGCGCAAGGCTGCTTCCCGGTAATATTACGTCAACGTATTACTGTCAAGTTACTGTCAAACCAAAAAAAATAGCACTTTCCTCGCCCGAAAGTGCCGATTTATTCGATGGTACGCCTGAGAGGAATCGAACCTCCGCTCCCGGCTCCGGAGGCCGGTGCTCTATCCACTGAGCTACAGGCGCATATTGCTTGACCATTATAACAGAATGATTCTGGGCCTGTCAAAAGAGTATGCGGGGATTTTATGGGTAAATAGCTCGAAACCTGTTGAGCATCTTAGGCTGGGGTTAAACTTTTGGGGCGGATATTGAATCCGCCCCTACACATTGCCGGTGTAACCCGGCTGGTGTCTGGAACAAATGCGTCAGCTCATCGTATCTGGGACCTTTTCCGCGTTTTCTCTGTTCCAGCTTACCAGGGCAAATATCATACCGGCGAGGCAGATAGCGGCGGCAAAATAATAAACAGATCGGGTTGCCGAAACATATGCTGCGGCTTGGGCCGATTGTATCAAATTGTGGGAATAGAGCAGGGCAAATAAGCCGGTGGAAATGGCTGTGCCCAGAGCAAAGGCAAAGTTGCGGATAGTGGAGACGAAACCGCCGGCATACCCTGCTTTAAAACGGGGGATGGACCCCAGGATGGCATTGTTGTTGGGTGAACCGAACGCGCCCATGCCGATTCCGAACAGCGCCAGGCAGGCTCCAATCATGATGCCTGATGACTCGGCATTTAGGGTGCTCATAAGCAGGTTGGCAGCGGCCAGCAGGAAAAAGGACAAGGGGATCAAACGGGATGAACCCACCCGGTCGGACAGGCTTCCGGCTAACGGGGCGGTAATGGCCATGGATATGGGGGTAATGCTCATAAGGAGTCCTGATTGAGCGGTGGAATAGTGCAATACGCCCTCCAGATAGAAGGGCATGAGAAAGATTACGAAGGGTTGTATCGAGTAGGAAACCAATGCCATGATATTTCCATCAGTAAACCGCCGGATCTTAAACAGGTCAAAATCGAGCAAGACCTGTTCTTCGCGCTTTTCCACCCTGTAAAAAATGAAAAACAGCAGCAGAGATGAGCCGAGCAGCAATAGATCAGGCGTTTTCCTGATGGAAAAAGAAAGTACCATCAGAATAGCAGTCAGGGCGAACAACACTGTTCCGGGAATATCGAATGAGCTGTTAGCAGAGTTCCGGGGCTGTTCAGGGAGGTATTTGAGGGCCATAAGGAAACCAATTAACCCGATGGGCAGGTTAATGAGGAATATGGCCGGCCAGTGAAAACTAGCCAGCACCAGGCCGCCCAGACCTGGACCGGTCATATTGCCTACTCCCACAATACCACCGGTGATGCCCAGAGCCCGACCGCGTTCCTGGGGAGGGAAAGTATTCGAAATGATGCCTATCCCGGTTGCCATCATCATGCTGGCACCGGTGCCCTGGAGAATACGAGCAGCGGTTAGAAAAAACAGGCTGGGCGATATGGCACAGCCAAGCGATCCGATAGTAAAGACCATAAATCCATAGGTGTATACCTTATGTCCGCCTATTTTATCCCCCAGTTTACCGAAAAACAACAAAGAGGCAGTGATTACCAGCATGTAGGCGGTGACCAGCCATTGCACCCGCTGCATGTTGATGCCGAAATCTCCGGCGATACTGGGATTGGCAATATTCACAATACTGCCATCCAGGGTCGACATGAATATTCCTATGCAGACTAAAATCAGAACCCGCCATTTGGGATCCAGCTTCAGCATATTCGTTCTCCTCGCTGCGATGAAAGGGTTATCTCTAATATATTACCATTATTGTTGATCGATCAGTGAGGAACCTTGGCGGATCTGTAAATCAGTAGGCGGGAAGGAGCTAAGACCACGAGTAATCAATAAGGTATAGGGACAGCAATATTACTAGTCTTGCTGTCCCACAAGTGTTTATCTGGCAATAGTATGGGTGATGACATCTCCCAGGCAAGTGGCGGCGTTTTCTGCCAGGTCAAGCGACATGGTATCGCTTCCGATTTCAAAGATCAGGGCAGTGGGATAGAGATCCTGGTTGTAGTCACCCCGGCCAATGTAGATGCCGCGCATCATCCCAGGATATAATTTATCGCCCATATCCTTTATTTGCCTGGCGAATTCCAGGTTGGTTTTTTGTTTGGGATTGGAGCGTCCGACTACAATCATGACTCGGGCGGCATTGATGCCATTGATTGTATCCAGATAAGCCTCTGCCGGTGCGGAGTCGCGATGGATATCGAAAATGGCATCAGGGCGTTCTTTTAAGAGCTGTACCGCAGTACGCCGGGAGCGGTGATAGGCATTGATGTCGTGAGGACCGTGAGTATTAAAACTATGGGTTACACTGACCCCCGACTTCTCCAGAGACTCTGTCAGGGCACTGCCTACCTGGTATATTTGGCCGTCGCCGGGTTTGCTGGTTATTCCGCTCTTATAGCCATAGGACTCGTCACTATGTGAATGATAAATTACTACATGGGAATTAATCGGCTGAGCCAAAACCGGTACCGTGGAGTTAACTCCGGTGTCACTTTTTATCGATGAGCGAGAATCTGGCGACTCGCTTTTCTTGATACAGGCAAGGGCGTTATTGCCATTAACACTGGTAATCACATAATTTATGTTATGTTCGTCGATATACTCGTCATCGATCGCGACCGGCAAGCCGGTTTCCAGGATGACTTTACCGGAGCTGTCGCGTACCGTCACGTAGCTTAATTCATCACTGGGTGCCGGACTGAGCTTGGGTTTAGTCTGGGGAGATGCAAAAATATTTAGGAGATAAGCTGCTACCATTATCGATATCAGTATCAGAAAGAAGACCCAGGTGTATTTACGGGTAGTGTTATCCATACGAAAACCGCCTTTTTCTAATAAGCTCTGAGTTTATTATGAGAAAAAGGCGATTGGGTTATTCGGGAACTAATGGAAGCAGAAGGACGGGGAACGAAATAGACGCAGATTAACGCGGATTTTCTATGATGGAGGCTGTTTTTGTATTAAGGCATTTAGAATGGGTTTCCCTTTGATATAGTCATCTGCGTCTATTAGGTTGCTATTCCCAGCTGGCCATATATTCGCTCTGTTCAGAGGTTAGTTCGTCTATTTCGATGCCTTCCGCTTTGAGGCGCAGGTAGGCAACGCGGCGGTCGATTTCTTCCGGTACGTTATATACATGGTTGTCCAGTTCCTTGCGGTTCTGGATGACATGCATCAAGGAAAGCGCTTGCAGGGAGAAGGAGAGATCCATGACTTCGGCTGGATGTCCGTCCCCGGCGGCCAGATTGACCAGGCGGCCTTCGGCCAGCAGATAGAGCTTGCGGCCGTCAGCCATTACGAATTCTTCGATATTGTTTTTCAGTATCCGGGTGGAAACCGCCAAAGCGTTGAGGTCCGGCTTGCTGACTTCCACGTCAAAGTGTCCGGCATTGGCCATGATAGCGTTATCCTTCATGACTTTCATATGTTCAGCCCGGATTACGTTGATATTACCGGTGACGGTGATGAAGACGTCTCCGACCTCGGCGGCCTTGATCATCGGCATGACGGTGAATCCGTCCATGATGGCTTCATTGGCCTTAATGGGGTCGATCTCGGTCACGATCACCCGGGCTCCCATACCTTTGGCCCGCAGGGCTACACCCTTGCCACACCAGCCATAGCCGACTACTACGACATCCTTGCCGGCCACTACCAGGTTAGTGGTGCGGTTGATGCCGTCCCAGACTGATTGACCGGTGCCGTAACGGTTATCGAAAAGGTATTTCATATAGGCATCATTAACAGCTATCATGGGGAACAGCATGACTCCATCCCGGTCCAGGGCCTTCAGGCGGACGATACCGGTGGTGGTTTCTTCGCAACCGCCGATGATTTTCTTGGCCTGTTCTATGCGTTCCTTGTGCAGCAGTCCCACCAGATCGGCTCCGTCGTCGATAATTGCATCGGGCATGGCATCCAGAGCCATCTCCAGGAAACGATGGTATTCTTCCGTACTCTCACCGTAGATGGCGTACATGGTGATGCCTGAGTCAGCCAGTGCGGCCACCACATCATCCTGGGTGGAAAGGGGATTGCTGGCGCAGGCTACCACGTTGGCGCCGGCAGCCTGCAGGGTCTGCAGCAGATATCCAGTTTTGGCCTCTAGATGGAGGCAACAGGTTATCGTCAGGTTTTCCAGCGGACGGGTACGGGTAAACTCTTCTTTCAGCATATTGAGCACCGGCATGTTCTGAGATACCCATTCCAGCTTGCGATGACCGGATGGAGCCAGACTGATATCTTTGATGATAGATTCCAAACCACTTTTACTGTTGGCGGCCACGTTCATTTATAACCCTCCATTAAATATGATACAGTTTTGACGTTTTTTTCGATTACTAAGCCTTGAGACAAAACTATTATAAGCAAAAATCCTTCTAATAGGAATAATAATCTGTTACTATAATTTTAAATAACGTAATAAAGAGGGACTTTCCGGTGAAGGTATTGATGTTTAGCTGGGAATACCCGCCACATATGGTGGGGGGACTGGGCCAGCATGTCTATGATCTGAGCAGATTCCTGGTTCATCAGGGTGTCTGTGTTCATATAATCACGCCCCGCGTAAAATATTATCCTGATTTTCAGGAGGAAAACGGGGTATTCATTCACCGGGTAGGGAGTTCCTACCGGGAGGTCGAGAATTTTAAATCCTGGACCTTCCGCTTTAATAGTGAGGCCATTCGTGAGGCGGTAGTCATCAATCATAAGGTGGGCGGCTTCGATGTCATTCATGCCCATGACTGGCTGGTGGCCTATGCTGGACGGTCAGTGGCCAAGATTTTTGAGATACCGCTGGTGACCACCATACACGCCACCGAACACGGACGCAATTTAGGCCTGCATAACCGTTTGCAGCAGGAGATCAACGAGATCGAAAAGAATCTGGCCCTGGAGGCGGATCGGGTTATTTGCTGCAGTCGTTATATGCAGGAGGAAATATCTTCGTTGTTTGGTCGCCCTTTAGCAGACCTGAAGATCATACCTAACGGCGTCGATCCCGAGGTATTCCAGGCCTTGCCTGAGCGTCCGCGTTTTTCTATTAATGACGAAGATAAGGTAGTTTTCTTTATTGGACGGCTGGTGCCGGAAAAGGGAGTTTGTTACCTGCTGCGTGCCATGCCCCAGGTTCTTAAGGCCGTGCCGGAGGCACTGCTGGTTATCGGCGGGCGGGGACCGCAACAGAAGGAATTGGAACGGCTGGTGCAGAACATGGACCTGGATGACAGGGTGCTTTTCACCGGTTTTATCTATAACGAAGAAAGAAACTATGTTTACAATAAAGCCCGGGTGGCAGTTTTCCCGAGTTTATATGAGCCGTTTGGCATCGTAGCTCTGGAAGCGATGGCCACCCATACCCCGGTGGTGGTGGCCAATGCCGGTGGCTTGTCCGAGATAGTACAGGATGAGGTAACCGGATTGAAGGTCACACCGGGCAGTGAGGGCGAATTGGCTGAGGCCATTATCCGTATCCTGACTGATGATGGGCTGGCAGAGCGGCTGTTAAATAACGCCACCCAGGAAATTGATTCGGTATATAAATGGGATGTCATTGCCCGTTCGACGGCGGATGTCTACGAACAGGTGCAAACCCGGCGCCAGATCGGGATACGTAGCTGAGATTGTTCAATTTATGATTGAGCGGGGCTAGAACGGAAGAGGGCTCCGCTCACGCCAGCTTATCTGGCGAGACCGGTCATAAGTTGTCCCACATCATTTAAGGGGAAGTGTAAATTTTTGAGTTCTAAGCTTATGCTGGTTTTGCATAGCCATATTCCCTATGTTAAACGTCAGGGACGCTGGCCTTTTGGCGAGGTTTGGCTCTTTGAGGCCATGGCCGAGACCTACATACCCCTCTTGCGTTCACTGAAAAAGCTGCGGGAAGAGGGCATAAATGTAGCCCTTACCTTCAGTTTTAGTCCTACTCTGTTGGAACAATTAGCTTCTCGCTATATCCAGCAGGAATTTATCAATTACCTGCATGAACGGGAGACCCTGGCAGCTGATGATGAGCGCTATTTCATATCCCGCGGAGAGATAGAGCAGGCGAGGATCGCCGCCTTTTATCACCGTTTTTATCGTGATATCCGCCGCGACTATCTGATAGAGATGGATATGGATATCGTGGGCTGTCTGCGCCAGTTGCAGGAGGAGGGTGTAATCGAGGTCCTGACCTCTGCTGCCACTCACGCCTATTTGCCGCTCCTGGACTATACCAGTCTGCAGTATCAGGTGCACTGGGGGAAAAGAGTATATGAACACTACTTCGGGCGCAGCCCGGAAGGCTTCTGGCTGCCCGAATGTGGTTATTTTAAAGGAATAGAAGATATCCTTATTGACAACGGGTTCCGGTATTTCTATGTTGATAGTCATGCGATTGAGGGAGGCAAGCCCATAGAAGTCTTCAGCGGGGAAGAGAGTGTTGGACTGGAGGTGGAGACCTTTGCTTCCACCGGGCTTTCCACCTATCGTCCCTACCGGATCGAGGACAAGGATATCACGGTCTACGGACGCAATGCTATGATATCCAATCAGGTCTGGTCGGCTGATTTTGGTTATCCGGGCGACCCTGATTACCGGGAATTTCATAAGCACGAGATGCGTTCCGGGTTTAAGTATTGGAAGGTGACCGATCGCAACAACCCCATGGACCGCAAGCTGGTATATAGTCCGGAAAAGGCTATGGTAAGGGCCGGACAGCATGCACATCATTTCGTACGCAGCCTGGAGGAGAACAGCCGGGAGGCAGTCAAACTGGGCTTTGCCGCACCGCTAATCGTGGGATGCTATGATACCGAATTGTTTGGGCATTGGTGGTGGGAAGGAGTCGACTGGCTGGAAGAGGTTATTCGTGAGTTGCACCATAGCGCCCAATTGGAGATGATCACAGCCAATAGCGTTGGCCCGGCCCAGCATGAAGCCCAGGTGTTCGAGTCTTCCTGGGGCATGGGCGGCAAACATTATATGTGGAACAACGCTGAAACCGGCTGGATGTGGGAGATTATCAAGAAGGTGGGCCAGGAATATGAGACCCTCAAATTCCTGTCTTATAATTCCGAGATATCCCGGCGCACGGTGACCCAGGCCTTGAAGGAATTGATGCTGATACAGAGCAGTGATTGGCTGTTCATGGTCAGCAATAATCTCACCCGTGATTATGCTATGAAGCGGTTTTTCGATCACTATACTAAGCTGCTGCGCCTGAGTGATTCACTGACCATCGGACAGCTTGATGAGGATTTTGAGTCTTGGCTGGGCCGGGTGGAATATGAAGATGATTTTCTGAATCTGCGCGACCATTCCGGTAGCGGGGGTACTTAACTACCAAGCGATACGGTTTTGTCGGAAAGGATTTTATGTGAACGCGTAGGGTCGGATTCTATATCCGCCTTTATGACAATCGGGCCGCAATCATGGGTGGATATGGAATCCGCCCCTACATAAATTTTCAATATCTGTATGTATTGGAGGTAGCTTATGAAAGGGCATATCGCCTTTTGCCCTCATTTTCATCAGCCTCATTTTCAGTTGTACCGTACCAGGGAGGAGGCTTATGCCAATTCTTACGAACCATGGCTGCGGTTGCTGCAGGATGCGGTGAATCTGGATTCATTTTATATCAATACTCATTTCTCCGGGCCTTTCCTCTACTGGATGCGACAGGAGAAGCCTGAATATGTGGAGGCGCTTAAGCAACTGTATTCAACCGGCAAGATGGGTATCATCGGCGGACTGGCCGATGAACCGTTTATCCAATTATCCTCACGCCCCGATGATTATTTGTTCCAAATGCGCGAGTATGACCGGCTGATTCAGGAGACCATCGGCATTTCGGCGGCGGAATGGCAGGGCATCCATGTGGTGGAGAGAGAATGTGGTGAGGTACTCTTGCGTGAATTGACCTGGGGGGCCCGGACCATGCAGGCTTCTCCGATATTCTATCTGGATCAGGAGACCTTCTTTCCAGCGCACTTTTCCTATCCGGGTTCAGATAATGATTATTGTCTGCGCCATTTCGGTTTTGTCGATCCAGTGTCTATAACGACTGTAAGTCATATACCACCGGAAATGCTCTATTATGCCTTACGTGATGAGATCGCCGGGCAGGAGTTTTTTGTTCTGCCTGTCCACAGTCAATTCCGGTACCAACTCTTGAAACGGCAGAGCTTTACCAGCAGTGACAATACCCGTATCAAACCGGGTCACTACTATTTCTATATAAAAGACACGCTGGAGAAGGCCGCCAGATTGGCGAAAGAATATGGTCGGGAAATAGAACCCATCCTGCTCATCTTTGAGGATGCCGAGAAATTTGGACAATGGAGCAAGGATCCCGCCGGAGATGCTCAGTGGCTGATGGAATTCTTCAACCTGGTAGAACGCGATCCTGACCTCAAGTTTACTGGTCTGAAAGATTATTTGACCGGGCAGGGTATTCTCGATACCTATCCGATCAGTTCGAGTCATAGTTATCCCGAATGGGAAAACTGGACGGCGCGCCGGGGTATCCGCGGTGTGAGCTTTGGGGATGAACGCCTGCGGCGAGTCATGTCCCGCATCAGGGATTTGGAAACGCTGCAGGAAGCATTTGAAGATGGCGTTATCACTCTCTGGCAGGACCGGCGTCAGAACCGGTCGGCATTCAGCGGCGAACTGCGGGAAGCTCTCATGCAGTCTTCGCGCCGTTCTGAGCTAGTAAGTGCGCTGATCGAGGAACAACTGGGCGAAGACCTCGCCGCTGCTTATCATATTATCAATCGGGTAAGGCATGTGGCTTATCAGGAAGACCCCAAGTGGGCCAGCCGACATCCCAGCTATGGTTCCTCACCTTATTATGATGCCCAGGGCTTGGCCTACGTGGAGGTAGCCCTGCGGCTGATGGAAGAACTTAATAATATAATCGGCCTTGCCGGTCGTAAAACCTTATCTGTAGTCGATTGGGACTGCGACGGCGGCGATGAGATAGTCCTGGAGAGCGCCAGTCAAAACCTGGTGGTACACCGGGAAGGTGGTTGCATGATTTACCATCATGTACTATCTCCCCAGTTGGCAGGAGATATTGATCTGGGCCGGGAATTATTAACCAAAGATATTAGCAAAGTCAGTGCTTACCATAGCATACATCGTCATCTGGTGCCACTGGTCTTTACAGAGACTGACTCCAGTCTGGTCCGCCAGTATTACCCCGAGGGAGGTCGTCGGGAGGTTTGCCGGAATTCGCTGCGCTGCGAGATGGTATTGTTAAATGATGGCGACTTGCAGCCGGTGGGAGGCTTCGCAACCATGACCTATGACATTGAGCCGGTCAATGGCGATCCCGGCGGGGTGGTCAGCATGAAAGGCCAGGGGATTATCGAAGGAACTCATGGGCCAGTCAATGTGGTAATCAATAAATACGTAAAAATGGAGGAGAACAAGCTCCTGGTCACTTTCCAGGCAGTATGCCAGGGTGAGATATCCGGATTGGCGCTGGTGCCGCAGTTGGTGTTATCGGCGGCACCCTCCGATGAGGTGGAATTCAAGCCTAAGGCCTGGATGGGAATGATACCGGCAGAAGCAGGCCAGGATACCCAGTTTACATTTGAACAGCTTATGGTCAACGGAACCAAGGGGCTGGAAGTATTTAATGACAAGCGTCTGGGGCCAAGGCCAGCCAGTATCGATTATATTTATGAGCTCCGCTGCGGAGATGACAACACCTTCAACAACCGCGTGAAAATGGAATTTGCTTCACCCAATCGTATGCCGTGGTTGAAGGTCGAGCCAGCGGTGAAGCATTATTACCAGGGTTACGTTTTTCCTGATCAGAGCAGATTGGGGTATCACACCTCCGGGGTCATGATCTGCCCGGTGATAGTGCTTGAACAAGGCCAGGGTTCCTTTGATGCCTGCATAACCTGGGATTTCGATACTTCTGCGCAGAAAACTGATTACGAACGAATTATTGACTTGATTAAATAATGGGGGTAGTAAAGTGATTTTAAAGGATTTTTTCAATTACTATTTTAATGTGGTCGATGAGGACGTTTTGCAACTTTATCGCGAACTGCTCCCGGAAGCCGACGAGCTGGCTGCCGCCTATGAAGAGGTTTTTTCGCGTAATGATGAGAACGCCATCGCTTTCCTCCTGGAATTCCATAATGCCACTGCTCGTTTGAAGCGGGACAAGCCGGAACAGGCCATTCTTTTTAATGTAGCTAATAATGTCTGTTTTCCTTTTTTTGTGGAGTACATCTGGAACGTGATCACGGATGCTGAACGCAAGAAGCTGGCAGAAGCTGCGGGCAGCTCAGATATCCAGGCTATAACCGAGCGTTTGGCTGCAGATCGTGATCTGCGTAACTGGTTCCGGGTAGAGATCGGGTCATCGCTTAGCCAGCAGGACCTGTTTACCCTGAACGAGATCATTGCTTTGCAGAACTTTTCTTCCGGCGGTGAGTATTCCTTCCTGAAATACGTTCATCCCCACATCCAGCAGTTGGAGGGGAAAATATTAGACGCCGGCTGCGGGGCGGGTTTTGCTTCGCTGGTGATGAGCCAGTATATGGACGTGCATGCCATAGACGCCTGTAAGGCTCGCCTGGAAAGGGCCACAGCCCTCTCAGCCATGATGAAGAAGGGGGAAAAGAAGATTTTTCCCCGGGTCATCAAATTGATCGAAGAAGAGCTGGGTACCATGGCAGTACAATGTGAATTTCCTGCAGCAGAGGACCTGCTGATCAAGGGTTCACAACAGGTTAACTTTACTGAAGGTACTATTGCCAACCTACCATATCCCGATAATTCATTTGAATCGGTCAATTGCCTCGATGTGTTGGAACATACCTATGACCCTGACGGCATTATCGGCGAGTTTGCCCGGGTACTCAAACCGGGCGGTCGGGTATTCATTACAGCGCCCACCCGTTATGGCGAGGTGGAACAGCGTATCTGGGAAAACATCGAGGGTACTCTCTTCCCGGCGATGCTCCATATGCATCATTTTGATCCGGAGTCGCTCAATCGTTTGTTTGAGAAACATGGATTGAAGGAAGTGGAGATTACTCCTTTTGATTTTATGAACTGGGACGAGTTTCTTGATATTGCAGACCGTTCACCTGCCCGCGAATTGGCTGACGAGCTTCGCGCTCATCCCTTCGATCAGGTGGCCCTGCAATTATTTGCGGTATATGAAAAGAAATAGGCCATCCGAGGCCGAAGCAACTTTGCGGCATGAAGTATGGATGATGTATGGGGCAGTAAAACATGATGAGATTAGAATATGATCAACCTTTGAATGAGCCGCTAGTCTTGCATCGATCCCGATGGGCTAGGGTGACAAAACGTAGTGTCGATCTGATATTTGGCTCCATACTCCTGATGATACTTAGTCCACTAATGTTGTTGATAGCGTTGTTTATCTTTTTTACTTTTACAGGACCAGTGATTTATCGTCATACTCGGGTAGGTCTTGATGGCAAGGGATTTGTTTGTTTGAAGTTCAGGACCATGGTTGTTGGGTCACAAGAAGTCCTGGATTGGTACCTGGAGAATCACCCCGAGGCCAGGTCGGAGTGGGAAATCAAGCTGAAACTGAGGAGGGATCCTCGGGTCACCAAATGGGGCCGTTTCCTTCGAACCTGGAGTTTAGACGAACTGCCGCAATTGTGGAACGTAGTGCGTGGCGACATCAGCATGGTGGGTCCTCGTCCTTTACTTCCCGGAGAGGTCGCTATATATGGTGCGGCTTTTCAAACCTACTGTCGCGTAAAACCGGGCATAACAGGTATTTGGCAGGTTAGTGGCCGTAATTGTCTGGCCTTTGCTGACCGGGCACGGCTTGATTCATGGTATATCAACCACTGGAGTTTAGCAATGGACCTTAAACTGTTGCTGCGAACGCTAACGACTGTTCTGGGCCGGAAGGGAGCCTATTAATCTAACACCCGTAAAGGAGAAATACAGTGTGGATTTGCAGGCCAATAACATAACATGGATACTATGGTTTTATAGATACATCCTACAGATCCATTCCACCAGCATAACCTGCTCTGATACCCTAATTTGTCTACAGGCTGCCCAATATATAATCTAATTATTAATTGTTCTGTTCTTTATAACACTATTGATCGCTCATTGTGCTCGGATACAATCGGGAGCCGGGATTTCTGTAAAGAGCGCACAAGGAGAGGTAATTTGAGGGTCCTGATCGACAGCAGAATGATTTACATGTCGGGTATTGGACGCTATATCCGCAACATTCTATCCCATATGCATCGGATGGATGAAAACCTGTACTTTGATTTGCGGGGGAATCCACATGAATTCCAGCGTTTTTTAAATGAAAGCCAGGTAAATGCTCAGCAGTTTTCTCACACCCCCTATCATCCTGTAATATACAGCTTGAGGGAACAGTTAGAGGGTAGTGCCCAAATGCTGGCTTCCTGCAGTGATGTATTTCATATTCCGCATTTTAACGCGCCCCGCTGTCTGCCCACAAGTACTGTAGTCACTGTTCATGATCTTATACCCTTCAAGTTCCCTGACTTATATAATCCTCTCCGAATCAGGGCAGCCCGACAGGTCTTAAAGAACGCGGTAAAAAAGGCGGCCAGGATCATTGTAGTATCTGACGCAACCGCCTATGATTTGCTTGATATGTTCCCGGCTCAGAGTATCGAGCAGAAGATACGCCGTACCTATCTTGGCGTATCGGAAAGATTTCATCGATTGGATCAAGCTGAGGTCAAGCATTTCAAATGCCAAAACAACTTGGGGGAATATGTGTTATTTGTAGGCAACCGCTTGCCTCATAAGAACCTGGGGCGTCTGGCCAGAGCCATGTCGCTTCTGCAGTCTGATTTCCCCGGTCTCCAACTGGTAGTGGCCGGAAATCGTCTGCGAGAACATGATGAACTAGATCAAGCCAGGCGATCTGTAGAATGTGGTCCGATAACAGAGTGGGGTCCTGCTAATGACGAGGAACTCATAGCCCTGTACAACGGAGCCCGAGCTCTGGCATTTCCGTCGCTATGTGAAGGCTTTGGCTTGCCTGCTCTGGAGGCTATGGCCTGTGGTACCCCGGCGGTAGTCTCCAACACTGGATCTTTGCCGGAGGTAGCCGGTGAAGCCGGCATTTATGTCGATCCCTATGACGTGCATGATATAGCCAGAGGCATTCGCCAGGTATTGATTGATCACAAGCTAAGAAACCATAGGGTCTTAATAGGTTTGGAACAGGCGGCTCGTTTCCGCTGGGAGGACACTGCCCGACAGACCATAGATATATACCGGGAGGTGGCCGGGAAATGCTGAGGGTCCTATTTATATTGCCCAACGTATGCGGCGGTGGGGCTGAGAGGGTCGTGCTCTCAGTGCTTCGTCACCTTGATCGTACCCATTTCCAACCGATTCTGTTTTTGACCAAGAATGAAGGTATCCTGTGGGATGAAATCCCTGCGGATACCAAGGTTTTTTATGGTATGCAACAGGGATTGAAACTAAAATGGCATCTTTTTGAGGTGTTGCGAAGATTGCTGTATGCGGCCCGGGATGCAGATATTATTGTTGGTTCCCTGGAATATGATAGTATTTACCTGGCGAGTCTGGCAGGTTGGTTATTAAGGCGTCCTGTAGTGGGTTGGACTCATGTTGAAAT
>Ga0123335_1004994_pt1 | contig 16516 bp, 22 predicted proteins | sample BiotimSIPDNA_2_FD_89707 | JGI IMG/M metagenome (GOLD analysis project Ga0123335, IMG submission 89707) | Anaerobic biogas reactor microbial communites from Washington, USA - Biogas_R2 time_0 SIP DNA | ecosystem: Engineered > Bioreactor > Anaerobic > Unclassified | place: Washington, USA...
ACGGATCGCCAGGAATCGGGTGCCCGGTCATTGCATCCCTTAATGGTGTTAATCTGGTTCTTATTGTTGCCGAACCGTCTGTCTCCGGAATTAGCGATATGGAACGCATTATCAGAACAGCCAAGCTGCTTCATATAAGGCTGGCTGTCTGTATCAATAAAGCGGATGTTAATATAGATAAATCCGAAGAAATTGAGTCGTTCTGCCGGGAACACGAAATCCCGTTTGTCGGACGTATTCCATACGATGCGAGTGCGGTCAGTGCGATTAACAGCGGACTAACGATAACAGATATTGACTGCCCTGCTGGGCGAGCGGCTAGATGCGTTTATGAAAAGACTTTTCAATTGCTCAATTCTTGAAAGAGGCGGCATAATGAGCGATAACCATATGGACGTACAAAAACCTGACGCCGACGCCGGTAATAACGCTCCTGGTTCTCAGCCATTTCAAGACAGAGGCTTCCTGAAATGTGCAGAAAACGGCAAAGGGTACTATATACATGAAGATGGTCGTGTTGAAGAAATAAACGACATACACTTTTTGAAACGCCTGGCCTGGATGCCAATCAATCCGACTTCACAAGAAGAGGCAGATAAAAATGATCATTAGGGCATTGATCGAGAACACCACATCAGATGCGAAATACAAGTACGAGCACGGACTCTGTTTATATATTGAAACAGAAAAACATACGCTCCTGTTTGACACAGGAGCGAGCAGTCTGTTCGCGGACAATGCAGTAAAAATGGGCATCGATCTGGGCAAGGTTGATATTGCCGTTATTTCTCATGGACACCATGATCACGGTGGTGGACTGAAGACTTTTTTAGATATCAATACACAAGCGAAAATCTATATCCATGAAAACGCGTTTGATAAGCATTATGGAAATAGACCGAATGGAAAACTAGAAAATATCGGGCTTGATGAGGCTTTGCATAGAAACAACCGATTCGTGTTTACCGGTGATAAAAATGTGATCGACGATGAGCTTGAACTATTTGCAGATGTTCGGCCAGAAAGATTGAACCCTTCCGGCAATAAAGAGTTATATATGTGCGACGGTGATAAAACTATCAACGATGATTTCAGACACGAGCAAAATATGATTATCAGCGAAAGTGGCAATACTGTGTTGATTGCAGGCTGCGCGCACAAAGGTATTGTCAATATTGTCAATCGTTTTTTCGAATTAAGGGGTCGCATGCCGGACTATATCGTTGGTGGCTTTCATTTAACCAATCCATCCTTCAAAAAAAACGAAGACCCATCTGTTACAGATGCGATTGCCAATTATCTTATCAGTACCAAATCAATGTGCTTTACCGGTCATTGTACGGGTATTGAATCTTATGAACGATTAAAATCGGTAATGGGGGATAAAATTTCTTATCTTTCCACCGGTATGAAAATAACGATTTGACAGAGGAGACGTTAACCATGAGTGAAAACTGCAATCAAAGCTGCGGCAGTTGTTCTGAAGAGTGCGAAGACAGAAAGGAAGCAACGGATTTTTCCGCGAAACTACACGAGCTGAGTCGTGTAAAAAAGGTCATCGGCATTGTTAGCGGTAAAGGCGGCGTCGGCAAATCATTGGTGACATCTATACTCGCCGTGTCGATGAATCGAATGGGGTATCACACAGCTATTCTAGATGCCGATATCACCGGCCCGTCTATTCCGAAGGCATTCGGGCTGAGGGGCAAAGCGGGCGGCGACGAATCAGGCTTGCACCCTGTCAAAAGCAGGACCGGTATTGATGTGATATCCATCAACTTGCTACTGGAAGACGACACGGATCCTGTCGTGTGGAGAGGGCCGGTGCTTGCCGGTGCGGTCAAGCAGTTTTGGAGCGACGTGGTTTGGGATGATGTCGATTTCATGTTTGTCGATATGCCGCCGGGTACGGGAGATGTGCCGCTGACGGTATTTCAATCACTACCAGTCGACGGGATTATCATTGTGACATCACCCCAGGAGCTTGTATCTATGATCGTTTCCAAGGCGGTCAAGATGGCCAGGATGATGAATATACCGATTGTCGGTCTCGTAGAAAATATGTCTTACTTTAAGTGTCCTGACAATGATAAGGAATACAAGATATTCGGCGAGAGTCATATAGAAGAGGTTGCTGAAAAATATGGACTTGAGGTTTTAGGAAAACTGCCGATCGACCCGAGAATCGCTGCGGCTTGCGATCGAGGGATGATCGAGCTTTTTGAGGGAGATTGGCTTGATCCCATTGCCGATATCCTTGAATTATCGATCGAACATAAAAAAGAAAAAAATACGGAGGTTTCAAAAATGAAAATCGCAGTTGCAAGTGAAGGTAAAATGGTAACAGAGCATTTTGGACATTGTGAAGGCTTTAATATCTTTGACGCAGAGAACGGGAAAATCGTAAAGAGTGAATTTATACTAAATCCCGGCCATAAACCAGGCTTTCTTCCGAACTTTTTGAACGACAAGGGGGTCAACGTCATCATTTCCGGCGGTATGGGCGGCGGCGCCATCGATATTTTTAACGAAAAAGGTATTGAGGTTATTGTCGGCGCTACGGGTATAGCGGAAGCTGCCGTCAACAGTTATCTACAGGGTAATCTGAAATCCACCGGTTCAGTCTGCCATGAGCACCAGCATCATGACGAGTGCGGACACTGATCCATTGCCGAATGCTTAGATTATGTTTATTGACGATTTAATTGAGTGTGCTCTTGAAAGGGCGTCTCAGAAAACAATAAAAGATGTGCGCGTTGGGCTTGGATATACCTGTGTGCTGCTTGAGGACGACTCTTGCGGCTTGGCGTTTACATTTACAGATGACCTTGGTGAGTGCTGCGGCATCCTGGATGAGGCTGGGAGCCTGACCAATATGGCCGTGGCGGAGCTCATACCCTGGGCGAAAAGCGATGATCGGGTAAAAGCCTCGATCGGACTGGCCGCAATCAACGCTTGCCTGAATACAGATAAAGCCGAATGGGGAACGGGCAATGTCATCAATGCTCTCGAGGTTGGACCGGATGATACCTTCGGCATGATCGGTGAGTTCCGGCCAATACTGACGGAGATCAGAAAGAAAACTAACCGCATTTATGTATTTGAGAAGCATCCGGGTGATGCTTCTCTCTACGCCAGCGAAACAATACCGGAGCATTTGCCAAAGTGTGACGTCGTAGTGGTGACTTCGACCAGCATCATCAACCAGACGTTTGAGGAGATCATGCCATACTGCTCAAATGCCCGGCAGGTCTGCATGGTAGGGCCGTCCACACCGCTTTGCCCGGAGGTTTTCAAGCGTTATAATGTCTCGCTGCTGGCGGGCGTCGTTGTTAAAGACAAGGACCGCATCTTTCAGGTTATCAGCCAATGCGGCGGAACGATGCATATGAAGGGCGCAATTAAACAGGTGCTGGTCAAGGTATGATGGCACAGAACGGTTGCTGCTCTGAGGGCGAACACCTCACAGGCTGTATGGTTTGCGGCGCCGAGCTGCTTTGCACGCCGGACATGTTGTTTTCCGCAGAGTGTTATTATTGCGGCAAAGTGGAGCAAACCCATGTTTTTTGCGCAGAGGGCCATTTTGTCTGCGACGAGTGCCACAGGAAGGATATCCTTGAGCTTGTGGAACAGATCTGTATCGACAGCGATTTAACCGATCCTGTTGAATTGGCGCTTTGTATTTTCGAAATACCAAAACTGCACATGCATGGGCCGGAATATCACAGTATTGTTCCGGCTGTGCTTGTATCTGCTTACGGTAACAACGTGAACAATAAGGATGTCCATGCGATTAAGGAAGCCATATCCAGAGGAAAGCAGGTCTTCGGCGGAATTTGCGGTACGCATGGGGCCTGCGGTGCTTGCATCGGTGTGGGAATCGCCTATTCGATCATTCACAAAGTCACGCCTTATTCAAAAGAAGAAAGAGGCGAAGCTAACAAAATGACGGCACTCGCGTTAACGGAGATCAGCCGTTATGGAGGTCCCCGCTGCTGTAAAAGGGACGTTATTACCGCTATTACAACCGCAAAAAAGAATTTCGGTTGTTTTGAAAATACCGAAGAAAGCAGGTATGTCTGCAGCCAGTTCGTGTATAACGACATGTGCCTAAGACATACCTGCCCATATTACCCTATAAACAGAACAGGAGAATCAATATGTACATAGCGGTCGCCGCTGACGGGAAGGGCTTGGGGAGCTTGGTTTCAAACGATTTTGTATCCTGCGAGCAGCTATTTATTGTTAATATGGACAGTATGACAATCGAAACGTTTGAAAACCCCGGGGAACCAAAAGGGGAGGATTTGGCGCGAAAAGTAGTTGAATATAAGTGCGAGGCGGTCATAACCGGAAAACTGACGCAGGAAGCATTTGATATTATTGCCGACGACGATATCACACGATACGACGGTCGAGGCTGCTCGGTGAGGGACGCGCTGGCGATGATGGACCGGAATACACTGAAGCTTATAAAGAATGTCGAAGGAACCGATGAATGTGATAGCCGACATGACGAAAGCTCATGCGATGGTCATCATGAATAGAATTTTAGTTGCAGCAAAAATCGTAGATTATGATATCACGATGTCAACTGGATCACCTTTCTTGATTTGACCACCCTTTATGACCTTACAGAAAAGACCTTCGCTGGGCAGCAGGCTGACGCCGAATGTTCTGCTGACGATACTCGGGTGATCCTCTTTGCCGATTTGGGTGACCTCCAGAATAGTATCCCCGCCCAGTCTGAGGCGGCTCCCAACACTTAACTCGGAAAAATTCAAGCCATCTATCAAAATGTTCTCGGCGAAGTCACCCGGGCCCATAGCCAATTTGCTTGCATTGTTAGAATTCAGAACACTATGCAGGCTGAGACAGGTGACTTGCCTGCCCCAGTCTCCAGCATGGCCGTCATTTTCGATACCAAAGCCCTCAATGAGATTTGCTTCAGGTACCTCATTTTTCAACTGTCCTCTCTCCGGACTGATTGAGATTGAATAAATTGTTCCGTTCATCTAGAAACCCCTTTAGATACACATAGTCATAAAAACAGCCGTTATTTCTGCTTTAAAATATATATCATTTTAACACAGATGCCGTTCAGTTTCCAGGAGCTTTGCAGGCCGTGCTCGATAGAAAATACAGAGTGGATTCGTTAAAATGGAAAGTCTGGTCAAAGCAGCAATGATGGGTTTTACGTAATTATTTCTCAGTTTGTATCTTTTTCCCCGTGATACACAGACATTCAAAGACGAAGAATTTATTCGTATGTGGGTGGCGGATATGGAATTTGCCACACCGGATGTGGTTATTGACGGAATCAAAGAGCGGCTGGAAAAACGAATCTTTGGCTATACAAGGGTCTTTTCAAATAGTTATTACGAAGCGTTCGCAAATTGGTGTAAACGGCGCTACGCCTGGACTTTTGAAAGAAAGCATCTGGTTATGTCTAATGGTATCATTCCTGCTCTATACGAACTTGTGGAGTATATCTGCAAGCCCGACGAAAAGGTGCTATTTTTAACGCCATCTTACGCTTATTTCAAATATGCTGCCGATTTCAATCATAGAGACTGTGTATGTTCCGATTTGGTGAATGATGATGATAGATATTATACGATTGATTTTGAGGATTTGGAGAAAAAGGCGGCAGACAATAAAATCACATTGTTTATTCTCTGCAATCCGCACAACCCAACCGGTCGTGTCTGGCGCGAGGACGAACTGAAAAGACTGGCAGAAATCATTGAGAAACACAAGCTATGGGTGATTTCCGATGAAATCCATTGCGATCTGATTCGTGTTGGACAAAAATATATCCCTCTGGGAAAAGTGATGCCAGAGTATGATCGTTTGATTACCTGCATGGCCCCGAGCAAAACTTTTAACATGGCCGGACTGATGATTTCCAATGTCATCATCCGTAGTGACGAACTTCGGGAGCACTGGCTGAACAGGCACTATAATTTTGATAATCCGCTCAGCATCGCAGCGGCTCAGGCCGCTTATGAAAAAGGAGAGCCATGGCTCAATGAGCTGCAAGCTTACTTGGGCAATAACTTCGCGTTTACCAAAGCATATCTGTCTGAACACCTTCCGAAAGCAAGGTTCGGTATTCCAGAGGCAACGTATTTGGCTTGGGTTAATTTGAGTGAATATTTCGAATCGGACGAGCATCTTCCTTTATTCTTTGCATATAAGGCGGGTGTCCTACTTGAAGGTGGCAATATGTTTGTCCGAAATTCCGACTGCTTTATTCGATTGAATCTGGCTTGCCCCAAGACAACTCTGGAAGAAGGACTAAAAAGGATTTGCGATGCTATAAATACAAAGCATACTGAAAAGTATTTAGCGAACATTTAACGGAAGATATGATTGAGAGCCGCCATTTTCATGGCGGCTCTTAACATTCCTGCTATGGTTGTATTTTCGGAAATATGTGCTCATGGCTAATCCTCAACCCTTACAGCAAGCATTTATTCTTGTTTCAACAGGTACTTGCCTTCATACGATGGTGTTTTCAATACACCTTTTCGGATTAAAATCAGCATTACAATACCGATAGCAATCAGTATAAGAGACAATATCTGCGAAACCCGGATACCGGGCACGATATATAAGCTATCGGTGCGCAACCCTTCTATTAAAAACCGGCCAATACCATATCCAATAAAATAGGTGGATAGCAAAGTGCCATCCTTCACCTTCCTGCGGCTCAGCAGAAAAACAACGCATAATAGCACAATGTTCCAGGCGCTTTCATAGAAGAAGGTCGCCTGATGCCATTCCCCAAGCTGCTCAATATAAACAGCGACAGGGAAAAATTGCAGTGACGGATTGGTTATGATGTTCCCGAACGCCTCCTGGTTGACAAAATTCCCCCAACGACCAATAGCTTGGCCTAAAATCAGGCTTGGAACCGCCAAGTCGATCAAAGTCAAGAAAGGAACCTTTTTTATCTTACAGAAGATAGTGGCGGCGATTATTCCCCCGATAACACCACCGTATATAGCCAGTCCTCCTTGGTTGATCGCAAAAATTTTTAAGAGGTCGCCAGCATAGTTTTCCCATTCAAAAGCGACATAATATAGTCTTGCTCCGACAATGGCTAAAGGGATTGCCCAGAATAGAAAATCAAGGATCATATCGGGCTTGAAGCCTCTCCGCTTTGCCCTGTGCATAGCAAGCAGGACGCCAAGGAGCAGCCCACTGGCAATGATGATGCCATACCACGCAATATTAAATCCCTCTATTCCAAACAAGTTTTCAAATGCAAAACGGTCCATACAAGCCCTCCAGTTACATTATACTTCGACAGAGTATCTACAAAATCCATTTCCGATTGATGTTATGAAGGCAGACAAGAAACAATCCTGCTGCGAACGCAAGCAATACGCCATAGCATAACATTGGTGACAGAAGATTGGCCCCCGCGATAGCACCGTTCAGTATGTCTGTCCCGTAGGTGAGCGGCAACAAAAAAGACACGGGCCGCACGAAAACGGGCAGGCTGGAAAGGGGCACGAACAGGCCGCACAGGAAAAGCATCGGAAAACGGAAAAAGTTTGAGAATGTCTGCGCTTCAAAAACCTGCTTTGCAGATACCGCGATAAGCAAGCCAAGCAGGGTTGATGTTATGGCGATTAGCAGCACCGCCAGCAGCATCACACCCCAATTTACTGCGCCGAGGTTTACGAAAAAAGCAGCAAAGATGACCGGAACAAAGGCGTTAAAGATGCCGAAGACGATTGCCCCGGTGATCTTTGCCAATACCATCGTGCTCACGCTGATTGGCGCAAGCAGCAGCCTGTCAAAGGACCGCCCGCTCCGTTCAAAGGTGATGGTTACGGCCAGCATGGAAGTCGTTCCAAATAGAACGCTCATGGCGATCAGACCGGGAAGCAGTTCCAGCAGGCTTCCTCCGGGCGAGCGGATCAGTTGCATCAGCGTCCAAGACAACGCCGCAGTTCTCTGGCTTCATACACTGCTATGCCGTTATGGTCAAAATACTCCATGACGGGCAACAGCGGAATGCGTTCCGCCGATCTGAGTACCAGCGCATGGTCACGCGTAATTTCAACGGTGCTACTTGTGAACCGGGCCTGTAAATCGGCGGCAAGGTTTTCTGAATTGATGTCCGTTACCAGCCGGATTGCATGACCGTGCGATGCGCTTTCCATCAGCTCATTCACAGTCCCGTTTGCTACGATTTTGCCGCCTACAATGAAAGCTAATCTGTCACAAATCCGCTCGGCATCTTCGATATAGTGGGTGGTGATGAACACAGTCGTGCCCTGTTCTTTTAATTTTAGAATAAGCTCTCGTATCTGCCGGGCACTTTCCACATCTATGCCGGTGGTCGGTTCGTCAAGAAACAGGATACGTGGGGAGTGGATAATCGCCGCTGCTATGGTCAGCTTGCGGCGCATTCCTTTGGAATAGGCTTTAAAAGGACGCTTTCCGGCCTCCTTCAATTGAAATTGCTCTAAAAGCTGCCGGGCCTTTGGCTCTCGTTCCTCTTTTCGCATACCGTAAAGAGAGGCACAGAAACACAGGTTTTCAAACCCGTCCATTTCATTGTAGAGATTGCTTTCATCGGGGACGATGCCCATGATGGCCTGCGCTTTCTTTATTTGCCGTCGTGCATCAATCCCATCGATGATGATTTCACCTTGCGTGGGGCGTGACAAACCGATCATCATATTGATGGTTGAGGTTTTTCCCGCGCCGTTCGGCCCTAAAAAGCCGAATATCTCACCTTGCTCAATGGAGAAATTTATACCATCAACTGCGCTAAAATCGCCGTATGTCTTTTTGAGATTTGTGACAGTGACAATGCTCATGATGCGCCCTCCTTGTCTTGATTTGAGCCGTGGCAAAACTCCTTGACCTGATCGCTGCATTGACCTTGTTTTATGCAGCTTTTCGATTCGGTAACGGGGCAATCATCACGCTTGGCCGGTTTACAGGGGGTGCGTTCAATAGTGATCAGAGCTTCTATTTCGCCAGCCAGTTCATGTAGCACAGAACGATCCACCTCATAGTGCATGAAGTACCCACGTTTTTCACCAACAAGCAAACCGGCTTCCCGCAGCACTTTAAGATGTTGGGATATAGTGGCCTCAGTCAATTCGAGCGCATTGGCTAATCCACGGACACAATAACTGTGCCGCAGTAAAAGCGTCAGTATTTTCATGCGTGTTTCGTCCGCGATGGCCTTTAGCACCATTGTCGTATTCATAACGCACCCCCATAATCTAATTAGGCAATTCCCTAATTAGATTATGGGGCAAGAATTCATTTAGGTCAATCCCTAATTAAATATTTTTTCAGTTCTTCGGCGCTGGAGCCTTTACAACAATCAATTCCAAAGTATCCGTGTGCAGGTTTTTGACATCCATCTTGGTCTGATAAGGAATTTTCAACAATGTGCCGGAAGCATATTCATGGATTTCCTGCTCGTTAAGTCTAATCGAGAGCGTGCCTCTTATAACGGTCATATATACGTTTGAATTGGAAAAGTGCTCAGGAAGGCCCTCGTTTTGATTAAACACCATATGCAGGTAATGAATGTTCTCGTCAAATACGACTTTCTCTATCGCCTTTTCACTGCCCTTGGTTAACTGGAAAATCTGCTCTATCATCATTACAAACCTCCCATCGTAATAAACGATGTTTATTATTTTACTTATAATCCTGTCCTTGACCTGTTGCAATTACACCGAAACAGGATATTGTGGATGATTTATTTGGAGTAGTGAATTGCTTCCTTCGGACAAGCCTGCTGACAGTTTGTGCATTGGTGGCATAATGCGGTGTTTATAATAGCTTTCTTCTCTTCACCCATAACAGCTATTGCATCAGACGGACAAGCCTTTTCGCATAATTTGCATCCAATGCACGCGGTTTTATCGACTTTCTTTGAGAATCTTGCAAACCGGCCGAATAGCTTTTGGAGTGCCCCGAATGGGCATATAAGATTGTGGAATACCGCAGGCCCGTATACAAGGGTAATGATGATTGCTATCGCCAGCCATATAGGTAAAATCGGCAAGTCAATATGCAGAAATCTTTTCAGCAAAAGCAGCGCCGCTATACTGACAATAAGGGATATCCATGAAAAATACCCGCTCCTCAGCCATTTAGGCGCTTTCTGAGTTTGAATTTTAAGTTTCTTTGAAATCCATTCTGCCGGTATCATCAATGTGTTCATGGGGCATACATATCCGCAATAAATCCTTCCGAAAATCAATGCGGTCAGAAGGCTTATCGCAAACAGCCCAAGCCACAGCATAGGCTTACCGATTGCCAGAAAAAATACGAACAGTGCCAGAAATAGGAGCCGAATAATGGTCGTAATATACTTCACGCGCTATTTCCCCCTTTAACTTGCTCTGCTTCGATTATACAGATATAATAGGGAAAAAGGTGTTACCAAGGTAACTCTTATAAAGAAGGGAGATATAGCAATGAGTAAGCATATAGCCCTTATAAGAAAAAGCGTTCCTTTAATTTCCATATCCGATGAGGAAATCAATTCTTATTTAAGAGATAGAAGTTTCAAAATAAGTACCTATGAAAGAAACAACATCGTTCATTTTTCCGGTGAGGTATGCTTAAAGCTTGAGATCATTCTTTCAGGCAAGGTGGCCGTTGAACGTATTGACGAATCAGGAAATCTTATGAATATAGCGGAATTCTACAGCAACGAAATTCTGGGGGGAAATTTGTTATTTTCAAAAAATCCGCATTACCCTATGACGATCACCGTGAAGCAACCTACCATAATTTTAGAAATCAATAAAGAGCGCCTTTTCGCGCTCTTTTCAAACAACCACGATTTCCTGAGAAGTTATCTTGAATTTGTTTCCGACCATGCGGTGATTCTTGGGGATCGCATCAAGCACTATGTCAACAAAACGATTCGGGAATGTATTATGAATTATCTGGAATATGAGCGGCAAAAGCAAAATTCGGATAAAGTTCAGCTTAATATAACCAAAAAAGCCTGGGCTGAAAAAATGGGGGTTCAGCGTACATCGCTGTCAAGAGAACTGGCGAAAATGAGAAAGGACGGTCTGATACGATATGATGCAAAATCAATCGAAATTCTATAGCTGCGCATAATTCATAAATCTCATTTACCTGTTCCTGTTATTCTTCTCTTTCTATATTACCAGCCTCTGCTATAACTCTTAAAGCAATCGGCACATACCGTTTTGCCATCCTGCAAGTGCATTTTATGTTCGGGAGCGCCTTCGCCGCAAATCTCGCATACGACAGCTTGAAACAGCCGGGCCTTTTCCGGTAAATCCAATTTCGGCTCTGAAAAAGTAAAAACTTCATCTACAGGAGCATTTAAGAGATATTCCCTCCACTGTATCCGATTCATGCCTTCGTTTTTCCCTGGCTTCAGGCATACCCGAAGCCTTTTATTATTCTTGCGGTCAAAGAAAGAAAATGCCTGCTTTCCTGTACCATGGTAAAGAAGATTTCCCTTGCCGAAGGTACAGCTTAAAAGTGCCTGAATGGCATCTACGCCGCAGGCGTCGTTTTCGGTTATACAGACGATCTCCTCATCGTCTGATACGCCAATACCCATTTTTTCTGCTGCTGCCTCGCACGCTTTAAATTCTATTGCCAGACCGGGGCATTCGTGACCGTGAAAGGCCACCGCTTTCTCCCATCATTCCTTGTTCATTTCGCTTTTCTCCTATTTGTGTCACACATCTTGCATTATAAATCGTAAAACCAACCCTCAAAAGCTGGGGTTTGGAATATAAAAAAGCTAAGACGCAACGTTTGCTGCATTCTAGCCTTCATGACATAGCTTTATTCTTCAATTATTCGTAATGCCATATACTACCGAAATACAGACTTCGTATCTGCTTATACACGCTTCTTGCGCGCACACGGTTTTAACAATTATAGCATGTGGTCGGTAGCCGATCAATTATGGCGCAAAATATTTCTGACATATGCTCGAAATTTTTGATATTGGGGTATAAAACCCGATAATATCCAGCAGACTATTATCGAGGTGATAAGAAATGCAATTAACACAAAAAGAAACATCGTTCCTGAAAGATTTGAAAGAGCAAGAGCAGACCTGTGTGGAAAAGTATAATAAGTATGCGGCCGAAGCTCACGATGGCCAGCTTAAGGGTTTATTCACACAGATTGGGCAGGTTGAACAGCAACATTTGGATACGATTAATCAAATCATGGGCGGAACCGTTCCAACAATGCAGGCAGGAGGGAATAAACAGGCGCAGTTGAATTTTACTCCAACTTATAACGCGGCGTCCTCAGACCCCAACAAGCAAAGAGACAGTTATCTTTGCACTGATTTATTATCAACCGAAAAACATGTGTCGTCTGTTTATAATACTGCCATCTTTGAGTTTAAGGATACGAACGCAAGGAATGTTCTTAACCATATACAAAAAGAAGAACAACAACACGGTGAGCAGATCTACAACTATATGGCACAAAACGGAATGTATAACTGAAATTTAGTGCCAGTTCAATAGCGGATTAAACAAATGCCCAAAAGTGCAAGCGCTTTTGGGCATCATATTGTTCATTTATATTTTCGCGGTTTCTTTCATGAACACAACAAACGGCCGATCATTATTGACAAATGCCCATAACTACCATATAATTTAAATGCAAATGCTTCCGACTTGCGGATGGAATTGAAAGGCAGACGATGACGCCAATGAAATTAAAAAAGGTTATGTGTACCGCCTTGGGTTTAATCTTTGCTCTCAGTCTCCTGCTTGTTTCAGGCTGCGGTAGCCAGCAACCATCGAAAACCGGGAATGTAAAAACCATTGTCGCGGTAACGATCCTGCCGCAAAAGGCTCTCGTAGAAGCGGTATGCGGAGATTTGGCGGAAGTGGTTACGATTGTACCTCCAGGCAACAGCCCCGGCAATTACGAGCCTACACCAAAGGAGATGGAGGACCTCGGCAGAGCCTCCGTCTACTTCACGATAGGCGTACCTACGGAAAAGGCCAATATACTGCCAAAAGCAGAGGATATGGAAATCGTGGACCTGCCGGTTAAGGTTGCGGAAGTCTATCTCGATAGGGAGTTCAGCCCCGGAAAGCGGGACCCGCACATCTGGCTCTCCCCCAGACGGGCAAAGGTAATGGTTAAAGTGATCGCAGAAACTATGGCCGGCCTCGACTCTGAGCACGCGCAGACATATCAGGATAATGCGGAGGCGTTCATGAAAGAGCTTGACCGCGTTGACGCTGAAATTACGGAAACCTTTGCTGCGATTCATAATAAGACATTCATCGTCTTCCATCCGGCCTACGGATATTTTGCGGACGATTACGGACTCCAGATGTATGCACTTGAGGAGAATGGTAAGGAAGCCACACCGCAGCATTTACAGGACATGATCGACCTTGCCAAAGCAGAAAATATTAAAGCTATCTTCTCCCAAGCCGAGATCGACAGCAAACAGCCCGATGCGTTTGCTGAAGAAATCGACGGAGAAAAAGTCATTCTTGAGCCTTTGTCGGATGATTATATTGCAAACCTCGAACGTATGATCGAAGCGATAAGTGGAGTTATGAAATGAGCGGAGAGTACGCCGTACATATAGAAAACCTGTCGGTTCATTATGGACAGACGCCCGCGATCATGGGTGTCTGTCTGGACGTGTCTGATGGGGAATATCTAGGGATTATTGGGCCAAACGGCGGGGGGAAATCCACCCTCCTGAAAGCCATTTTAGGTCTTATTCCCATCTCATCTGGAAATATCAGTATCTATGGGGGCAATGCGCATAAAAACAGGTCCCTTGTCGGATACGTCCCGCAATTTGCCGTGCTGAACAGGAAATTTCCCATCAGCCTTTTGGAGGTTGTTTTAACAGGACACTTAAAGCAGGGACTATCTCCTTTCTTTAGATATTCCTCAAAAGATGAAGAATCTGTGCACGCACTGCTTGAAAGGGTTGGAATTGAGAGCCTTGCAAACAGGCAAATATCTGAGCTGTCGGGAGGAGAATTTCAAAAAATGCTCATTGCAAGAGCGCTTGCCACAAACCCCAAGCTTTTGCTTTTGGATGAGCCGACCGCTAGCGTGGACGCTGCCTCCCGCGACCAAATCTACGGCCTGCTTGCGGAACTGAACAAAAACATGACTATTATTCTGGTCACACACGACCTGCTTGCCGTATCTTCTCAGGTGACCCGTCTGGCATGCCTTAATGGACAGCTTGTATATCACGGGGAGCCTGAGCTTACCGAAAAGGTCGTAAACAACCTCTACAGTTGCCCTGTTGACCTAATCGCCCATGGAGTACCACATCGGGTACTCAGGGATCACGGGGAGGAATAGACCGGTGATTAAAGCGCTTTTTGAATATCAGTTTTTACAGAATGCCTTCCTTTCAGGCATACTCGCAAGCATTGTCTGCGGAATAATCGGCGTTATTATCGTTGAAAAAAAGCTGGTCATGATGAGCGGCGGAATTGCACATACCTCTTACGGCGGCATCGGCCTGGGCTATCTGATGGGCTTTGAACCGATCATCGGCGCGTTTTTGTTTTCGGCATGTGCTGCGTTAGGGATCGGATACATCAAAAGAAAAGGCGGCACGCACTCGGATGTCGTAATCGGTTTATTCTGGTCGCTCGGGATGGCTTTGGGCATTCTCTTTATTTTCCTTATGCCTGGATATCCTCCTGACCTAAGCTCCTATCTTTTCGGCAGCATTTTATCTGTTACAAAGGCCGACCTTTATTTAATGATCAGCTTGACGGTTATCATAATGTTTGTAATCATTGCCTTGTTCAACGACTGGAAAGCCTATTTGTTCGATGAGGAATTCGCTACGATCAGAGGCATAAAAACAGCCTTTTTGGAGTATCTGCTTTTAGTTCTGATCGCGATGACCGTTGTGGTTTTGATCCGAGTTGTTGGCATTATTCTTGTGCTCGCCCTGCTTACGGCCCCTGCGGCCGCAGCGGGGATGCTCACATCAAACCTTAAAAAACGAATGATCTATTCGGTAATACTAGGGATGATTTTCTGTATATCGGGTCTATGGATATCCTATGTAATAAATATTGCGTCCGGAGCTGCCATCGTAATCCTGTCGGTTATATGCTATTTTTTAATATATATGATACGTTCCATCCGCAGGGGGCTGGAACAGAAGAAGGTCGCCACTGAAAATGAACGGCCATAATGAACTGGTAGAAAGGAGTGTAACACAAAGCATATGGATATTGTGGATGACTTAAAGCGAAACGGATTGAAAAACACGAAATGCCGTGCCGCCATACTTGGCATTTTGGAGCAAAGCGATCAACCAGTTGCGGCCGACAGGCTGTTCCACGAATTAAACGAAAAGAATATTATGTTGAGCTTTTCCACCGTTTACAGGACGCTTGAGGCTCTGACGGACAAAAAACTGGTCAAAAAGCTTACTATCGCTGGCGAAGACAAAGCGCTTTTTGAATATAACCGAAAAGGACACAGACATTATCTGATATGTTTGGGCTGCAAAAAAATTTTGTCGATTGAACATTGTCCGCTGAAAGGCTATGAGGAAATCCTGAAAAAAGAGACGGATTATGCGATCTCTGGACATAAGCTCGATATCTACGGCTACTGCCCCGACTGCCAAAAGCACGAATAACATGGCTTTTTTAAAAAAACGCGATGAAGAAGTCTTTATAAGTGGTCCTTCCACGCTAAAAGTAAACAAAATTGGGGATGGCTAAATATGGTGAGCAAAGAAATTAGCAATCTGAACAAAGAAGAATTGCTCAGGCTGATAGAAATTTACACAAAAAATTGGCTGGCGATGGATGGCGTTTGGTTTCAATCCATTGAGGATAAATTCGGCATGACGGAAGCCATTGAGCATGATGAAAATGCCTGGAGACGGTTTACCGTTATTGAAGCAAACAGAATTAAGGAGTTCTTAAAGTTACCGGAACAGGCTGGTCTGCAAGGGTTGGCAAAAGCATTGAAATACCGAATGTATGCCAATATCAATGAGGATGAGATCATCTATAAAGATAATCTATTGATTTACAGGACACTGGATTGCCGGGTGCAGAATGCCCGAAAAAGAAAAGGAATGGAGTTCCATCCATGCAAATCGGTCGGTATAATCGAATATGGTCTTTTTGCTAAGACAATCGATAGTAGGATTGAATGTGAGGCGCTCAGTTGTTTTCCAGATATTACAGATGATACCTGTAATTGTTCATGGAAATTCACATATGGGAATAAGTAAGTCTGTCTTTTAAAGCGGTATGGGGCAAGACTCCCCCATTCAGTACATTGGATACCTTTCGCGTTTTAGTGCTGGTGATCTGTTGCTTCCTTATATGTCATGGGAACGCATCAAGGTATTGGGTCCTTCCCCGCCGCGAGCGTTGCAATAGAAGAAAACGTCTCATATAAAGCGGTATTCTAATAAAATAGACTCGGTCTAAAAGAGAGCCTTCATGCTCTCTTTTCTTTTTTAAAATCTCAG
>Ga0123335_1004998_pt1 | contig 16504 bp, 13 predicted proteins | sample BiotimSIPDNA_2_FD_89707 | JGI IMG/M metagenome (GOLD analysis project Ga0123335, IMG submission 89707) | Anaerobic biogas reactor microbial communites from Washington, USA - Biogas_R2 time_0 SIP DNA | ecosystem: Engineered > Bioreactor > Anaerobic > Unclassified | place: Washington, USA...
TGGGTTTAATCCGATTCAGTAAAATGATTCCGTCTGCCAGACAGGCTTGTCGATCGGCAAAAACAGGCACTCCGTTTTTCGTCGTTCCGATCCGACAGGTCTCCATCGAAGAACAAACAGGTGCCCCTGTAGATGATTCTGTCACGCCAAGATGGGCCAGCAGCGCAGTCTGGCCGGCAGCTGTCGCTCCTCCGTGACTGCCCATGGCCGGTACCAGAAACGGTTGAGCCCCGCACGTCTTCAAATAATCAACAACCGTGCTGATCAGCCGTACATATTGGTCGATGCCCCTGCTGCCGCAGGTAATTGCGATCTTCCGTCCCGATAGATCGGCCGGCAGCTGTTCCTTCAACTGATCGCGGAGAATCCGGTCAGGATACGGCAGATGAGTCTGATCGAAACGCTGTCGGACACGATGGACCAGCGGTAGGTCAACCTGTTCTAAAAATGAGTCGATCCGTCGATCCATCCGCTTCACCATAACTGATGAACAGCCGGCCGCAGCAATTCATCATAGACAGCCTGAACCTGCTTCATCTGCGAATCACTCAGCGGCGGCATATCAGCTGCTTCAGAATTACTGATCACCTGTTTCTCGTTGCTGGCCCCGGGAATCACACAGCTAACCGCATCAAACATCAAGATCCAGCGAAGTGCGTACTGGGCCAGTGAATGGTCATCCGGAAAAATCGCCTGAATTCGATTGACTGCTTCCAGACCCGTTTCATAATCGACACCTGAAAATGTTTCGCCTTTATCAAAGGATTGACCATCGCGGTTAAAAAAGCGGTGGTCATTGGGATCAAAGGTCGTTTCCCGTGTAAACTTTCCGGTCAGCAAACCGCTGGCAAGCGGCACTCTTACAATCACACCGACATTTTTCTTTTTGGCTTGCTCAAAGAATAGTTCAGCGGGGCGCATCCTGAACATATTGAAGATGATCTGAATGGTGTCGATGCCGGGAAACTCCATCGCTTTCAGCCCCTCCTCTATCCACTGGACGCTGACACCATAATGACGAATCTTGCCGGATTTTTTTAAATCATCAAGTGCACCGAATACCTCCGGGCGATAATAAACCTCAGTCGGTGGGCAGTGAAGCTGGATCAGGTCCAATGTCTCCAGCCCTGTATTGGCAAGACTTTCATCAACAAAACGTGTCAGATTTTCCTTATTGTAGCCATCTGCAACATGTGGTTTCAGTCTGCGGCCGCATTTGGTGGCGATCGCTATCTGATCTTTACGTGAACGGATGATTTGACCAACCGCGCGTTCACTCAGGCGATTGCCGTACACATCTGCCGTGTCAAGAAAGTTGACACCATGATCGATCGCTGTCTGCAAAACACGCATCGCCTGCTGTTCATCAAATGGTTTTCCCCAGCCACCGCCAAGCTGCCAGGTACCTAATGAGACAGCCGATACCGTTAGTCCTGTTTTTCCTAATAGACGATACTGCATATTACGACCTCCTGCATCCATTGTTAATCTGCGCTTTGAACGATCATCGTACTTTCATTCTATCATATCGAGTTCTGAAGATTTGTTGTTTCAGTCCGTACTCTATCGGATCTGTTGTCTGAAAGACACATAACACCCGGACCTTCCAGAATACTTCGTCCGCCTGAAACCGGTTTCAGGTTCAGTTGAACCCGGATCCTTTCTTTTAGTTGGGAAACGTGCGATATCATGCCGATCAGCTGACCTTCCTGCTGCAAGGTCGAAAGGGCGGACAACGCCGTTTCCAGAGATGCATCATCCAGCGTGCCAAATCCTTCGTCAAGAAAGAGTGATTCGATTCGTATTTTCCGACTGGTCATGCGGGACAACCCCAGAGCCAGAGATAAGCTGACCAGAAAGCTTTCGCCGCCGGACAGGTTTCGGGCTGAACGGACCTCTCCCGCCTGGTATTGATCAATGACGCTGATTTCAAGTGCCTTCTCCTGATCTTTCGTCAATAGATACCGATCGCTCATGCGGCTGAGCTGCTTGTTTGCCTGAATAATCATCTGATCGAATGTAAGCCCTTGTGCGAAGTTTCTGAACTTTTTGCCATCTGCTGATCCGATCAGTGCGTGCAGGCGATCCCATTGATCGCAGACTGCTGCCTGCTGCTCCCATTCAGCCTGGGTCAGCGCGTGTTGTTCGGCGGCAGCAGCCTGATCCGCCATTTGCTGCCCGATCGCGCCAAGTTCACTGCGGATTTCCCGGAGCAGCTGATCCGTCGATTTCTTTTCTGCTGTCAGTTGTTCCTCTGGCACAGCAGTCACCGCCTTCGCCCGTTCATCGGTTAACTGCCTGTGAATGTCGTTTAACTGTGATGTGATCTCCGCTGCTTTTTTCTGCAGGTGATCTGCCTGCTCCCTCAGTTTTCGTCTAGCTTCTGTTTCCATGCAGCTGGTAAGATAATCTGCTTCGTCAGCAAAATCGAGCTGTCTCAGTTTTTCATCAAATTGCTTCTGCAAACGATTCAGCAGAACAGATCGCTTCGCAATCGCCTGTTCTAGCGTCTGCTTCTGGTTATCCATAATTTCAGTCTGCTTTTCCACCTGGCTCAGATTCATGCGTGACTGCTCAACTTGTTCGTCAAGCGCCGCAGCTGATGCAAGCAGCTGCTCTTCCTGTTCGTCCGGATCACGGAAACCGATTAAAGCATGTCGTTCCTCCTGCGCGGAATTAATATCCAGACGGATCCGGATGATCGTCTGACGCTGCTGCTCGATGGTTTCCGTAAAAGCCCCGATTTGTGCCTGTAACCTCTGAAGCGTGATTGACTGCTCGTTTTGCTTTTGCGTCAGCTTCTGGTCCTCTATCTTGGCTAAGTTCCACCGCTTCAGCCGTTTCGACAGCACAGAAATAATCTGCTCCAAACAAGCGATATCGTCCGAAACTGTCAAGCCATATGGATCCAGAACCGCATTGAGATGACTCAGTTGCTGATCAACCCGCTTCTGCACGTCCTGCAGCTCTTCTTCATAGCGCGCAACAGTCTGTGTACTTTGCTGATCAAGATGGAACAGACCGATGCGTTCCTGTTCAGTTTGTTTAAATACATCAAATGCTGCGCGTTCCTGCTGTTCAGCCGACCGTATAGCTTCCAACAGCTGCTCAATCTGATGAATCCGCTGATCCAGCTCATTCGTTTTCTGCTCTGATTCGTCTGTGATGATCTGGTAGTCAACAACAAAGGGATGACTCGTTGAACCGCACAATGGGCAGGGTTTACCTTTTTCAAGCATGTGCCGTTCAGCTTCCAGACTACGGATTTTTTCTTCCTGCATGCGTCTGTGCACCCATGAATCACGTTCCTTGCGCAGCGAATTCAGCGTTTGGTCTTGCAGCTGATCTTGCAGTGCCTGCTTGAGCGATTCGCACAACGTCATTTTTTGCTGGTGTTCACGTTCAGCAGCCTCCAGCTGCTTCTGGATGTGCAGGACTTCGCGACTTACTTTTTGTTTCGTCACATTCTCGGTGGTCAGCTGATGCTCCAGCTTGCCCATTCTCTCGAGTGTTGTTCGATATTGATCGACCAGCTCGTTGAAATGACCGATTGAGCCAGCCAGCGTATCATCTGCCCGCTGTGACTGCATCTGCCTTCGGAGATCATCCAGTTTGAGCTGGTTGTCGTTCTGCTGCTCTAAAATCAGTCGTCTGTCACGACAGAGTTGACGTCTTTTCTCTCCGACAGAGCGTAGCTGTCGTTGATCCTTTTCCAACCGTTCCCTGAGACTGGCTATTTTCAAATCCAGTGCCCGTGCAGCTTTAAAAACGGGCTGCATATCCTTCTGTTGTTTTTTCAGCAGCTCTCGTTCGACTACTGACTGATCAAGCAAGCCTTTCAGTTGACTGTGCCTGAATCGCTGGTCCGGCAGTGAAAGGGATAGCGAATCGAGCACGGATTGATCGTCCGCCTGCTGTCGACGCTGCGCATCGAGCGAAGCATACGCCCCATCCAGCTCCATGGCTTTTAATGCACGAGCCAGCTCTTCCCGTTTTACTGCAAACGCTTCAGTTTCCTGAACAACTTGTTCGTTTATTTCATTGAGCCGCTGTCCGGTCTGCTGCAGTCGTTCCAGACGTTCATACCATTGCAGTCCTTCCAGGATGGACGTGCTCTTTTTTATTGCCATCGCTTCCTGATGCATCAGGTTCTGCTGTCTTTGATTCAGATCAAGAATGCTCGCCTCATCCGGCAGGTTGATGGCGTCACGTTTGATTTGAAGACGGTTCAGCAGTTCACGCTCTGTTCTGGTTCTTTCATGAACACGCATTGAAATCTCGCTATAGATTTCAGTTCCGGTAATCTGCTCGAGGATTGGTGAACGCTCATCCGGGGAAGCTTTAAGAAAAGCTGCAAAATCGCCCTGTGCCAGTAAAGTGGAGCGTGTGAAACGTTCAAAATCCATACCAGTTACATCTTCGATGATCGCTGAGACCGATCGTTTTTTTGTTTCCAGTACGCGTCCGCTTGACACATCGGCAATCTCATGGCTGGCCTCTGTCAGATTGCCTTCAGGTTTGTTTCTCGCCCTGTGCTGATGCCAAAAGCATCGAAAAGTCCCGGATTGCGTCGAAAATGTGACTTCAGAAAAACAATCGCCGGTCTGACGTGACATGATCTCATTGTTGGCTTTCGTAATTCGACCCAGCCGCGGGGTTGCCCCGTACATGGCCAGGCAGATTGCGTCCAGCAGTGTGGATTTACCCGACCCCGTCGGCCCTGTAATGGCAAATAATCCTTGAGTCTGGTACTCAGGGCGCGTAAAATCAATGGACCACTCGCCATAGAGCGCATTGAGGTTTTTGAATCGAAGGTTGAGGATTTTCATGGGTTGACGCCTCCGGCAGTATCTGAATCATGCAGGAGCAGGCTGTTCAAAATTTCCTGATAAGAAGCTCTGAGGTCAGCCCGATCGTCTGCGGGAACTTCATACTGATCCATGCATCGTTCGAAGACCTCGGATTCATCCATTTCCGATAAATCGTCATTGTCATCGAAATCGATCATTTGATTCTGAAGCTGCAGATTGCGGATCCGGCAGACATCGATCAGCGTATCGCGGGTCGCGTCTTCGATTTTTTCGCGAAGTCCTGCGGCAGGCTGCTGTCCATTGTAGCGAATCTCAACCTTCACAAGTTGTTCGTCGGCGTTCAGATGACCGAGCTGATCCAGAATGTCGGTCAGATCTCCCTCTATTGTCTCCATCCGCTCAAAGGATGGAATGTCCATTTCATCGATATCTGTTGTCTGACCAGAAAAGGTAATCAGCATGATCTTTTTTGTCTGACCAGCTTCCTGAAACCCCATCGGTATCGGTGAGCCGGAGTAGACGATCCGCTCCCTGATACGCTGAGGCATGTGCAGATGTCCCAGTGCGAAGTAATCGATCGCTTTGGGAAATGCTTCTGCCGGTATATGGGCCAGAGACCCGACATACAAATCCCTGACACCGTCATCTTCAGCTGTCTGGCCACCTTGGGTGAACAGATGGCCCATAGCGATGATGGGAATTTGTTCGTCAGCACCGCGTGTGTTCCGGGCAAGTTCCCAAACAGCCTGGTAATGGTTTTGTATGCCAGCCAGGAGTTTGCGATGTTTGTCCTGCATATTTTCGCCCGCTTCAATCTGGCGGATATCTCTGTCCCGTAGAAAAGGAACCGCACAGACGACTGCGGCAATCTCTCCGTCTGAATTTTTGAGGGGAATCACTTCATCCTCAAACCGATCGCTGATCTGACCGACGATGTGCACATTCAGCATGCGCAGCAACTCGCGCGGTGCCTCGAGAAACAGCGGCGAATCATGATTGCCGCCGATCACCACAACATGCCTGCAGGGTGTGTGTGCCACATCAAACAGAAACCGGTAGTATAACCCCTGGGCAATATTGTCGGGTGAGCCGTTGTCAAAAATATCTCCGGCTATCAGGACAGCATCTGCTTTCAGTTCAACGATCTGGTTCACCAGCCAGCGCAAGAAAGCTTCATGCTCCTGATGGCGCTTACGACCGCAGAGCGTCCGGCCCAGATGCCAGTCTGAAGTGTGTATGACCTTCATAGCAAGTCACCTTTCGCACAGGCTAAAACAGCGGATATTTGATTTCGATTTGCTGTATACATCATGCAAGCTTTGCCTCAGTCAAATTCAATACTATCAGCATACCAGATTTCTGAAAGCTCAACCAGTTGAACTCCGGGTCTCTATCACGATGCAGTCGATCGTGATGCAAGTCGAGTTTGATTATCATGCGAAAGCGTCTGTTTCTGAATCAACAGTTCGGCTGGTTTTGACGTTTGGCAAAATTTTGTGAACATTTACTTTTTGAGCCGTTTTTTTTGTTGTACACCACCCTATTATATGATAGAGTTTATACTGATATCGTTTTTCGATATTGAACATGCAAACAAGTAAAACAATCATAGGAATCTGCAAAATCCCAGGATTTAGAAGATAAATGATTCCTTGATCGAAAGGAGCGAATTTATGATTAAACACAAAAAACTGCAAGAATGGGTTGATGAAATTGCAGATCTATGTCAGCCTGAGCAAATTCACTGGTGCGATGGTTCCGAGGAGGAAAACCAGAAACTGCTCCAGCTGATGGTTGATAACGGGAGCACAACGGAACTTAATCCGGACAAACGCCCCGGTTGCTATCTTTTCCGCAGTGACGCATCAGATGTAGCCCGTGTAGAAGATAGAACCTATATCGCATCGACCAAAGAGGAAGATGCCGGACCAACCAATAACTGGATCGATCCTGTTGAACTGAAAAAAACGATGACAGAGCTTTACAAAGGTTGTATGAAGGGACGTACCCTTTATGTTATACCTTTTTCAATGGGCCCGGTCGGTTCACCGATTGCCAAAATTGGTGTTGAAATCACAGACAGCCCCTATGTTGTTGTCAACATGCGCATCATGACCCGGATGGGTGCAAACGTGCTTGATGTTCTTGGTGAGGACGGTGAATTTGTGCCGTGTCTTCACTCGGTAGGCGCCCCGCTGGCCGAAGGTGAAGAGGATGTTCCCTGGCCGTGTGCACCGATGGATAAAAAATATATCAGCCATTTTCCAGAAGATCGCGCGATCTGGTCTTTTGGTTCTGGATACGGCGGCAATGCATTGCTCGGTAAAAAATGCTTTGCGCTGCGTATTGCGTCTGTGCAGGCACGTGACGAAGGCTGGCTCGCCGAGCACATGCTGATTCTGCGCCTGACAAATCCTGAAGGTGAAGTCAAATATGTCACTGGAGCTTTCCCGAGCGCCTGTGGCAAAACGAATCTGGCTATGCTGATTCCGACCATTCCCGGCTGGAAAGTCGAGACGATCGGTGATGACATTGCCTGGATGAAGTACGGCAAAGACGGTCGTCTGTATGCAATCAATCCGGAAGCCGGTTTCTTCGGCGTTGCTCCCGGCACATCAGATGAATCGAATCCAAATGCCATGCACAGCATTGAGAAGAACACCATTTTTACCAATGCCGCATTGGCAGATGACGGTGACATCTGGTGGGAAGGCATCGGCTATGACGCGCCCGGCCATCTCATTGACTGGAAAGGAAACGACTGGGCTCCCGGCTCCAAAGAGAAAGCCGCTCATCCCAATGCCCGTTTCACAGCTCCCGCCGCCCAGTGCCCGGTTATTGCCCCTGAGTGGGAAGATCCGGCCGGTGTGCCGATATCCGCGATCCTGATCGGCGGTCGGCGTGCTACAACGATTCCCCTGGTTCATGAGAGTTTCAATTGGGAACACGGTGTGTTCATGGGCTCGATCATGGGCTCTGAGATCACAGCTGCGGCCATTTCTGACAAAATCGGCCAGGTTCGCCGTGACCCCTTTGCCATGCTGCCGTTCTGCGGTTATCATATGGGTGATTATCTGGCCCACTGGCTGGAAGTCGGCAAACAGACTGATACCGATAAACTGCCGAAAATTTTCTATGTAAACTGGTTTCGCAAGGATGAAAAAGGCAGATGGCTATGGCCTGGCTTTGGCGATAACAGCCGTGTGCTGGCCTGGATCTTTGATCGTGCTGCCGGTAAAGGCAAAGCTCAAAAAACACCGATCGGATATATGCCGACGACAGATGCCATCAACATCGACGGCCTCGATATGAGCGAAGCCGATATGGAAGAGCTGCTCAAAATCAACAAGAGCGAATGGCTGCAGGAAGCTGCCTCGATCCGTGAAAACTACAAAATTTACGAAGAAAAACTGCCTGCTGCACTTGCAGAACAACTTGATGCCCTGGAAGCTCGTCTGAATGCAATGTAACCTGTAGAGACAGGTCCTGTTTTTCACACACTTGATCCACAAAGGCCCGACCCGAGGCAATCTGCCTTGCGGTCGGGTTTTTTAGGTCTCCATCAGATAATCGACCAATTCCATCAACATACGCTCCTGTGTTAAAATGAGATCAGCTTATGACCTCTGGAGGTACAACATGATCAGCGGAAAAACTATTCTGGTGCTGCTGCCTTTGAATCAGGAAGAAAAACGGGCACTCGAAGTGTATGCGCCAGACAACAAATACCTTTACTTAAAAGAAAAGGACTTGACCGGTGACGTGTTGCAGCAATGCCATGTCATATTGGGCAATATTCCGCCCGCCCGGCTCAATGGGCTTAAGCAGCTGGAGTGGCTGCAGCTGTACAAAGCGGGAGTCGATGACTATGCCAGAGCCGGCAATTTTCCACCTCAGGCAGTGTTGACCAATGCCAGTGGTGCTTATGGCCCGGCTATTGCCGAACACCTGCTGGCCGTGCTGCTGATGCTGCAGAAAAATCTGCATTTATACCGCGATTATCAGAACGAACAGCGCTGGCAGGAAGAGTTTGAAATTACGGCAATCGAAGGCTCAACAACGTTGGTCATCGGTTTGGGAGACATTGGCACAGCCTTCGCCAGACGCATGAGATGTCTCGGCAGCCGTGTCATCGGCGTTCGTCGAAAACGAACCGACCAGACTGACGCAGTTGATGCTCTGCACACGATTGATTCACTTGACGAAGTGCTGCCTGAAGCGGACATCATCGCGATGGCCTTGCCCGGAACGCCGGATACTTACCAGCTGATCAATCGCCATCGACTTCAATTGATGAAAAGAACCGCCATCCTGATGAATGTCGGCCGCGGAACCAGTATCGATACAGAAGCGTTGTGTGATATCCTGGAATCTGGTCATCTGAGGGGTGCAGCTTTAGACGTGACAGACCCTGAACCGCTGCCCGCATCGCACCGGCTGTGGCGTATTCGCAACGTCATCATCACACCGCACATATCCGGCGGGTACGGTCTGGCCGAAACACGTGCCCGCGTCAACCAGGTTGCCATCGACAATTTTATTCGATTTGTCCATGGTAAACCGCTGAATAATGTCGTTGATTTCACACGCGGATATTGACGTCAAGCGAACATCAGACTGCTTTATCGGGTCAGGGTTTTTATGAAGCGAAACAGGTTATCGATCGTCAGTGCTAAATCACTCTGCGCGCGTTTTTTCGCTTCAGCGTAAGGCACCGCGACACGATTGATGCTGAAAATACCGGATACGCCCTCATCGTATGCCGCTGATACGTCATCGCCGATATCACCGACCACTGCAATCAGAGGAATGCCCTGTTTACGGGTTCTGCGTCCGACACCAATAACAACTTTTCCTCTCAGGGACTGACCATCAATCTTTCCTTCTCCGGAAATAACCAGATCTGCGTCACGGATCAGTTCATCAAAGCGGGTCATGTTCAGAACTGTTTCGATACCCATTTCAAGTGCTGCGCCCAGAAAGGCAACGGTTCCGCCGCCCATGCCGCCTGCGGCTCCCGATCCCGGCAGATCGAGTATCTGTTGGCCGAGATCCCGGTCAACCAGATCCGCCAGATGGCGCAAACCTGCGTCCAGCTGCTCGATGTCGTCCGGAGTGGCACCTTTTTGCGGTGCAAAGACGGCGGCAGCGCCCTGAGGACCGCACAGGGGATTGTCGATATCACACATGGTGATGATTTCGCTCTCGCGGACTTCGGGCAGCAGCCCGGTCATGTCGATTGTCTTGATTCGGGATAATGTCCCGCCAACCGGGACAAACGACTGACCTGAATCATCAAGAAAACGAACGCCCAGTGCTGCGGCTGCCCCGGTACCACCATCATTGGTGGCACTGCCGCCAAGCCCGATAACCAATTTTCTGGAACCGTGCTTCAGTGCCGCCTTAATCAGCTCACCCACCCCGTATGTCGAGGTCAGAGATGCGTTTTTCCGTTCTTCAACCAGGGGCAGTCCGGCTGCGGCAGCCATTTCAACGATTGCCGTATTGTCATCCAATAGTCCGTAAAAGGCTTCAACCGGCTCGCCATAAGGACCGCTGACTGTGCAGGGGATCCGCCGGCCGCCAACCGCAGTGATGAACGCGTCCACGGTGCCTTCTCCGCCATCAGCGACCGGAATTTGGACAACCTCGGACTCAGGAAACAGCCTCGTAATCTGTTCAGCCATAATGGAACAAATTTCTTCTGATGACATTGTTCCCTTAAACGAATCGGGTATCAGCACTATTTTTTTCATGCATCCTCCTGAAGAGTCTCAGGCAGTTTTTCATCACTACCATGACTGCTGACTGAAGTCATTTCTTTAGGCCAAACATCTCTTCTTTCAGGTCAAGGTAATACAGGTAATCCTGGTCATCGACGTTCGGAGGACAGCGGTGATCGCAGAAAGGAATGTAGCCGCCCCGTTCAACCAGTGGCTTAAGTGTTTCCATGTATGCGTGAATCGCTTCGCGTCCGGCACCGAGCTGCATCTTATCGAATCCGCCCATGATCCGCAGCTCCCGGCCGCATTGGTTGAATAAATCAGCCGGATGCGTACAGCTGTTGACTTCATAGGGGAAGAGACAGTTAATGCCGCTTTCCAGAAAATAGGGCAGCAGCGGCCGAACATCCCCGTCACAATCGGTATACCATATTTCAATACCGTGATCTTTCAACTTCTGGTTGATGCGTTTGTACCGTGGAACGACGACCTGTTTGAAAAAGTCTATGGTAACAATCGGACCTTTGTTAAAACAGATATCTTCCCAGCCGGATGCATAATCAAATGTCCAGTGGGGCAACAGCTGATCAAGCGCATGCTCGACCATCTGGCAGGCCGTCTCAACCATATCCTCGACCATTTCCGGATAATCGAAACAGGCATAGGCAAGACCCTCAAAGGTCAGCATATCACGAATTTTTCCGATCATCGAACCGCAGTGGACACCCAGCGGATAGTCCCGGTCATCCGGATGCTGCCGTTTCAGGGCTGCGATGTCTATGATACGCGCCGGATCATCAACCTGGAACCGCTCCTTTTTGACTTTGAGCCAGTCGTCAGGTGTCTCTATGGCTGATTTCAAATAATGTGGTATCGTATCATGATTATCAAGCGGAACTTCAGCCATCAGACCATCTTCATTTTGAATAATCGATGTGGTTGCCGTCCGGTTGATTTCTTTCTTTTCAAAGGCAGGTGACATCCATAAATTGGCTTTGATCGAAAAAATCGGATCAAAATTAAAAAAAAGGTCTGCCTCTTCGTTGGTTGTAATTCCGTTTTCTGTGAAAATTTTCCAGGACCGGAAGTTTTCCGCCCAGTAACCGAATTCCATATTAAAGCAACGGTCGATGTCCTGGTAATTCATTTGCCTGTTAAAGCGCTCTCTGGCCGTCATCTTGCTTTTCCAGGCAGGTCTGCAAGGTTTGATTGACATAACGATTGACTACCTTTCTATCATCTGTATGTTATAAATTTATAATTTGACTTTGACAACCGCTTTCTTAACCTGAGAGGGTGTTCCATCGGCAATAGAAGGCATGTGTGCGTCTTCCGGCCAGAAAATAGCCAGCTCGCCTGCATTCATGATGAGCATATCATCCGCTGGACCGTCTAAAAACAAGGCGTCTGACGATTCCTCATAAGGTTTGGAGACAGTCAGATGATCTAAGTTGGCATAGCCGATCTGCTCTTTGCCGCTGATGATGAACTGGAAGTCAACATATTTCCGGTGCGCTTCCCAGAAACCTGATTCCAGCGGTTTGGTTGTATATTCGCTGACTAAGATAAAAACATCATCACCATCGATTGTATGGCGGCCAGGATCAAGCTGCTGCAGATCAGTTTGAACCAGATAATCGATCGCTGTCGCGAACCGTTTGCCCAAAGCCCGATATTTCTCCAGATAATGTATCGTATCACGGATCATAAAAATCTCCTTCTCTCAGTATTCTGAGCTTTTCCAGTCACGGAATCTATTTTTATTCGTTTGATTCCGTTCTAACCTTATCATAATTCATGGCTGAAATAAATGACAGTTTTTGCCTGAATCATCTCCCTGTTTCTGATCAGCCAGACCACACTCATTGCGTTTCATCTCCGGATGAACATATCGCCTTTTCCCTGCAGTCGATGCACCATAGTTGATTGCCTCTGCTGGACAGCGATGCAGACAGGCCAGACAATGTACGCAGGTTGCTCGCGTCCAGACAGGAATCCCCTTGTCCAGTTTGATGATTTGCTCCGGGCAGATCTGTTCGCAATATCCACAATGTGTGCAGTTGTCTGAAACATGGAAACGTTTTGTTGGCCTGCCATTTTTGTAAAAAGGAGAAGCCAGCCGCGTCCAAAGCGCAGGGACAGCACCCGGATAATCATTTCTTAACGCATGAACCCGATCTGATAAATCATGGCTGATCCTTTGCATATCTTTCTGTGCTTGCCCGAACAGGCTGGCCTGCTGCTTTTCCGAAGGTACTTTTAACAAAGGGACATAATTATCGGGCAGTACAACCGCTGCAAGGTAGTCCAGTGTCAGACGTTTGCTGAGCAGTTTCTTTTCGAGAATCTTTGCTGCTCCTCCTGTCTGGGCACCGCAGGTCAGCACGGCGAAAACATATGGTTTTTCAGGTCCTTTCAGATCCAGACGGTCGATCCAGTCGACGACCAGTGTCGGCAGGGTGTAAAAATACACCGGGAAAACGAAACCGATCGTCTCACCCGGCTCCAAAACATAGCTTATTTTTTCGTTTTCTCGACAGGCAGCAATCTGCTGAAGCGGTTCATTCACAGCCTCAGCAACGGTGCGTGCAACAAATAAACTGTTTCCTGTACCTGAAAAATAAAATATCATGTCTTCCTCTTTCTTTTACCTATGATCGAATGATACTGATCATATCTTCCTTCACGGTGTAAACGCGAAGAAATCTCGCGTATCATTATCCCAAAATTCTCAGAGAAAAGCGACCCTCCGCCAATTCCACCAGCAGATTGCGTCATGACTTCTGTGACAGTGTCTCTTTACGAATCAGTTCAATAGGCAGATAATGAAATTATCAAATTGATGGAGGAATGACCGATGGATATTAAAGAGAAAATTGAATCTGTGGTGGAAAAAATTAAGAAAGACCCATCGTTGGCCAAGAAGTTTAAAGAGGATCCTGTCAAAACGATCGAATCTCTGATAGGTATTGATCTTCCTGATGACCAGATCAAAAAAGTGATCGATGGTGTCAAGGCCAAATTGGCTGTTGATCAGGCTGGTGGCCTTAAGGATAAATTTAAAAAATTATTCTAAGCCGACCACCCGATCTGCCATGCAACAGGCGATTGTCCTGCTAATCTCTGAAAAGCCGGTCGGTTGAAATACCGGCTGATAACGCCAAAAGAGGCAACATGCAGGCGTTTTTGACCGTGCACATCAATTAGGCTATAATATCTTGTACCTCTTACGGAAAAGAAAGGTGAATGTAAATGAATTTTGTTCAAATATCAGCTGAAAAGAGACCACTTGGCAGTAAAGGTTATTTAAAATCGCTGCGGCGAAACGGCAGTGTGCCTGGCATCCTGCACGGTCATAATCTTGATTCAACGCCTGTTACCATCGATGCGAAAGATTTGCTAAAAGCGATCAGCACACCTGCCGGTCGTAACGTTCTTCTTAATCTCGTCATCGAAAGTGATACTCAGACAGCGATGATCGAGAATCTCCAGGAAGACATCCTCAGAGAGAATGTCTATCAGCATGTCGATTTAAAACTCATCTCCATGGATGAAAAAATCGAAGTCAACATCCCAGTCCTTCTGACCGGGCAGGATCAGCGGGCAAATGACGACGGCTATGTCTCTCAGCAGCTTCATGAGATATCTGTCATGAGCAAACCGGCTGCGATCCCTGAGAGCATCAAGGTTGACATCAGTGCATTGAAAATCGGTGACGCCATTCTGGTTGGTGACATCTCCATGCCGGAAGGCTGCGAGGCTGTAACAGCGGCGGATGAAATGATCGTCAATGTCCTGCAGCCCAGAACCATCGTCGAGGATGAGCCATCTGACGACGAAGCAGAAACTGATCAGGAGCCGACACTGGTTGGTGAGGAGTCAAAAGAAGACAATTAATTCATTCTGCTGACACGTTTTTAGATGAATAAAAAAGGGATGTCTCCCACTGTACGCCAACTGGCAAATGAGACATCCCTTTTTATATCTTAGTCGATTGGTGTCAGGTGATCAGTCGGGAAAATCAAGCTCCTGAAGTTCAAAAATCGCATCAATCTCAACAGGCATGTTGCCGGGCAGAACCGCAACACCCACGGCAGATCGCGAAGGCAGTCCGGCTGTTTCTCCGAATAAATCCACCAGCAGCTGACTGGCTCCGTTCGCAACTTTTGCCTGATCAAAGAACTGACTGGTGCTGGCGACGTAAACCGTGATCTTGACGACCCGTTTCACCCGGTTCAGATCCTCAATATGAGCCTGAAGAACAGACAGGATGTTCAGCACGCAATTGCGAGCTAACTGCGCACCTTCTTCGACTGTAAATGTTTCGCCAAAACGCCCTTGAAATGATTGACCTCCGATAGCCGGGCCACAGCCGGATATCGATACAAGATCCGTACAGTAGGATTTAGCCTGGGCATAAACACCAAGCCGAGCCGGCGGTTCGGGCAGATGAATGTTCTGCTGGTGCATGTTCTCATAAACATTATTGGAAATATCCATTTTTAACCTCCTGTTTTTTAAGTCGAATTCATCGCCTGCAGCGATGATATGATCTGTATGACCTCTTTTCATCTTACCATACAACGAGCCGGATGATGGATGCGCTTTATTGATTTTTACCGCGCGCGTCAACCGTTATCATGCGTTCGAGACGACCGTCCCGCATGCCATACATGGTGTCTGTCAGGTTAGGTAGTCCGCATGAATGATTGGGAATGATCGAAACCCTGTCACCAATTTCCAGATTGATTGGCTGGTGACTTGAGAGAAAGCCATGCTCCTCATTTAGCTTTTCAATCAGGATATCCGGATGCTCAACAACAAAACCAAATCCAGGCCGGTGTTCACACAGGTCTGATGTCAATGTCTTGCTTCCCGCATCTATGATCACATGGCGGTCATCCATTCTGCTGACGACCGTCGCCACCACACGCAAAGCACATTCTTCAACCGTCGCCATACCGGTTGACAGCTGATTACAGTCATTAAAAATGAAATTACCGGACCTGACTTCGGTCAGGCCTTTCAGTAAATGAGGCAGCTTCCCGGAAAAACTGTTTCCACCGCTGAGGATATCCATGCGAAAGCCCGCTGATTCGAGCAGACGAGCCGTGCCAAGCATGTTGTCGTGCTCCCGGCGCGTCATCCGTTCAAATCCATCCCGCTCCCTTTCGCTGTAAATATTGCCTGCATAATACATGATTCCGATAATTTCAATACCGGCCAGATGACGTGTCGACTCGGCAAAGCGCAGAGCCGGTTCCAAAGGTTCCAGACCCCCACGCCTGATGCCCCCGTCCAGATCAAGCAGAACTTTGACCGGGTGGTTCAGTTCCATTCCGACATCAGATAAGTACTGTGCGCCAGTCAGGCTGTTCACAAGCGTGATCACGGAAACCCTCTGCATCAGCTGTTTCAAGCGCTTCATTTTCTCAAAACCAATCAGCGGAAAAGCAATCAGGATGTCATCCAGGCCGTGATCAGCCATCACTTCAGCCTCTCCCAGCTTAGCACAGGTGATACCCCGGCAACCGAGTTCAATCTGACGTTTGGCCAGCCAGACACTCTTGTGCGTTTTGATATGAGGACGGACACGAATGCCATAACGGGCATTCGCCTGCACGATTGACCGGATATTGCTGTCAATCTGATCCAGATCGATGACGACCGATGGGCTGGGGATTGAATCGTACATGGATACACTCCTTCAGGTTAATCAAAACCAGGCTGCAGGGAATACAGCATCTCTGTTCATTATAATGATTTATGACAAGAAAGAAATGCCTAAAGATCTAGTGATGAAAACTATCAATTTTAGGTGATTCAGTCGTTTTCCAATCGCTCGATTTATGCTATGATCATGGTTATGAATGTCGCAAAATTAACTAGATCCCAATAATTGAGGTGATTTGATTTGGAATTGTCACTCGTCAGTTTGTCTAAGCAGTTTGGTCAGAAGAGCGTGCTGAA
>Ga0123335_1005004_pt1 | contig 16496 bp, 17 predicted proteins | sample BiotimSIPDNA_2_FD_89707 | JGI IMG/M metagenome (GOLD analysis project Ga0123335, IMG submission 89707) | Anaerobic biogas reactor microbial communites from Washington, USA - Biogas_R2 time_0 SIP DNA | ecosystem: Engineered > Bioreactor > Anaerobic > Unclassified | place: Washington, USA...
CAGGGGTGACGGGGGCAGCGGCATCGGTTTGGCAGTGGTCAAAGCCATCCTGGAAAAGGATCATAACCGGTATGGGGTGGAAAACCTAGAGGGCGGAGTTTCCTTCTGGTTCGAACAGGACGCGGCAGAACCGGAAGCATACGACTAACAGCCTGCAGGAACTTATTTCAGGCTGTATTATATAAGTAATTGCGTCAGCTGATTGGTTTTTCTTCTATGATGCAGACAACCAAAACCAAAAAACCTGATTCCTTCGGCTGCCAAAGCCTGCTCGGCAATTGCCAGGGAATAATATTTTTCGGTTTTCAGCTCCATATCCAAACAGCTCACGTGAGCTGCCAGAATGTCTGACGAAATTCCACAGACATGGATAACTCCATTATAAGGTATGCCTGAAATTTCCTTTAAAAAAGGCAATATCAATTCATCAGCGATCTGCTGCCCATTTTTCCTGCCTAAAATCTCCAGGCTGGTCAAGGGATCACTATATGAAATTACTTTCGCTCCGGCAGCCAATCCTGAAGTAATATATTTTAGAAGACTCTCTTCATATCCGGATATAAAATCCATCAATCCTTTTTGCCTTTTCCGCCAGGCGGCAAAAACTCTTTCGATTGGCAGAAGAATCTCCAGTAAAGTGAAAAATCCGGTTATATTTAAGCAGGGGATATAACCTGCCTGATCGATCAAAGTTATGGCTTTGATAATTTCTGCCAGCCTGCCCTGAGTGAAATCCATCGGGGATAATTCGGTTAGTTGTTCGACAGAATCAAGATATGCCCCTTTGGCTCTTAAACCGAAAATATCATTGTAACCGATTATCTCTGCTCCATAAGCCTCTGCTTCAGCAACATAATCAGACGGCAGCATAACCAAAGAATTGTTCATGCTTTTGGCTAATTCAATATACAGTTCAGCCATAAGCTCTGCCTTGGTATAAGCCGCCGGGAACAACTCCTTATGCTGCTGGCAAAAGTCATCGTTCAAAATGTTTTTATGAATAAGGCACTTAAAAGGTTCACGAATGTGTGACATGAGTAAACTCCATCTATAAAATGGCAGCTAATTGTTTTGCCCTCTTCGCTGCTTCTATAGCATTGGTGGTATAGGCATCAGCGCCGATCAGATCAGCAAATGATTGAGATATAGGGGCACCGCCTATCATGGTTTTGATCTTGCCATATAAGCCTTCTGTTTTGAGCAATTCAATCACTCTTTTCATGTTGTTCATGGTGGTAGTCATCAACGTTGACATGCAAATTATCCTGGCATCGACCTCTTTCGCCTTGTTTACAAATTGCTCTACCGGCACGTCCCGTCCCAGATCATGAACAGCAAAACCAGATGTTTCAAGCATGATTTTCACCAGGTTTTTGCCTATATCATGGGTGTCCCCTTCGACAACACCAATAACTACATTGATACTTTCCCCTATATCTTCGGATACCAGATGCGGTCTGAAAATATTCAGGCCCATATTCATTGCATCAGAGCAAATCAAGAGTTCCGGAACATAGTATTCGCCCTGTTCAAATAACTCACCGGCCTTTTCCATCCCTGCTACCAAACCCTGCATGATACCTTCGTGAGCATTAAATCCTTCCTGCAGATAAGTATTGGCCACCTTAACAACCAACTCATCTTCCATTTCTGCAACACATCTTGCCAGTTCATTTAAAAGTTCTATTTTTCTGTTCATTCTATTCCTCTATTCAAAAACGTATTTTAGATGCATAAAAGAGCAAATATCCAGACAAACTTCAGAACCAACGATATTATCAGCCCAACCAACGGAATATAAAAAAGGTGGTTCAAAAGAGCAAATCAAAAGCTCGATTCACTCTTTTGAACAGATTGCAGGCAATTAACTATTTCCAACCATCATATTCAGCAACATTGTCAGCAGTGATCAAGCCGATTGGCGTCCAGAATATATCTGTATCGATTTCCTGTCCCTGTGTTGCTTTCAAGGCCAAAATCAGTCCAGCTTTACCGAAAAGGTACGGGCTCATAGCAACTGAGCCATCAAGTTCACCGGCAATGATGGATTTACGGGCATTGTCGATAAAATCGATGCCGCAAACTACTACCTGGTCTTTCTTGTTGGCAGCTTTCATGGCTTCAACAACACCTAAGGCCATATCATCGTTGGCGCACATAATACCCTTTAAATCAGGATTAGCTTTGAGAATATTGGTGGCAATATCGTAAGCCTTCTGGGCATCCCAGTCGGCTGCTTCAACGGCAACTACTTCACCGCCATTCGCTTTAAAACCTTCAATTGCCCCTTGTTTCCGCTGTTCGCTGTTATCCGCGCCAGCCTGTCCTTCGATGACCGCAACTTTAGCCGGGCCGCCGATTTTTTTCATAATATATTCGGCCCCCATTTTGCCTTGCTCTTTAAAATCAGAAGTAACAAAGGCTTCGACAACCGCACCAGCATCTTTAGCTGCTTGCGCATCAATGTTGGTCCCTACTGCTACTACTTTAATGCCTTTTTCGTTGGCCTTGGCTACGCCAGGAACCAGGTTAAAGGGAGTCATGGCAGAAATGGCAAAAGCATCATAATCTTTGGCCAGCAAGGTATTAAAGGCCTCTGCCTGGCCGGCTTCATCTGCTTCGTTGGGTGCAGCTACCACATCTACTGTCACTCCATATTCTTTGGCCGCATCTTTATACCCATCTTCCACTGTTACCCAGAAGGGGTTGGTCATACTAAAAGCAATCGCACCGATTTTCTCGCCATTGCCCATCGTCGGCAGCGGTGCCAATGCTTCCAGCATTTTTGCTTCGGCTTCTCTTAACAATTCATTGTCAATGGTCGATACCGGAGCTTTGTCAGTCGGTTCCGAAGTTTTTTCAGTTTCTTTCGGGGCTTTGCTGCAGCCAACCACTAATACAGAAATAAGCAGCAAGGACATTAACAGCACTAAAAATTTTTTCACTTTTTTCCCTCCAATTTTTTAAATTTTTAACATATGCTTTGCATATGATAAAATCCTTGATTAAGTACGGCTCTTCATAAATTCACGAATCATTTCAGCGTCGGCATGAATTCTTGGCCCAGGCTGGGTACATTTGATCGCGGCTGTGGCTGAGGCAAAATTCATAGCCTGTTGCTTCGTTTCCCCATTGACAAAGCGACTATAGATGAGGCCTCCCAGGAAACAATCCCCTGCCCCTGTTGTGTCTACTGGTATGATTTCATAAGGCTTTGCCGAGATAATCCCCTCCTTATCCATCCATATCGCGCCATTCTCCCCTGCAGTACAGATCATTCCCCATTGCGTCGGATATTTTTTATATAGTTCTTCCATGGCTTTTTCATGATCAGCAATGTTGGTAAGGCTATAATATCCATATCTGCCGGACACAAATAGATCTGCCAGGGAAATCATTTCAAAAATTTCATCAGCAGTCACACCAATTTTATTCATGATCGAAACCGGACATTGCAGACAGAAAACCACTGGAATATTTTTTTCCTTACATAATCTGGCCATAGCAACCGCAGGTTTGGCTGGGAACATATCGGTATAAAATAGCTCAGTTCCTTCTAACATGGCGGGGCTGATCTCTTCTGCCTTTAAATTCATGATACAATCTCCCATATTGGCAAAAATGGTATGTTCTCCATTTTCAGCAGCAATAATATAGGTGTGCATGGTTTGTCCCCCGGGAACCGTCATAAGCAGGCTCACATCAACACCAGCCTGGACCATATCTTCGTAAAAAATTCTCCCGAAACTGTCATCGCCAATTTTGGCTAATTGTCTGGCTTTCGCCCCTAGTTGTGCCAATGTCACCAGCATATTGGCACAACTGCCGCCTGATAACACCTGTTCATTTCTGATGATTTCAAATTCATCTGCCCTGGGCAGACTATCACACTGCAATACCACGTCCATGGTAGCAGTACCTAAACCTAATACTGTTTTGATCAATTTCTCACCACCTTATTATTTTGGTCTGCCCCATAGCCGTGCTGCATTTACCATAGCTTCCACGTTTTCGACCGGAGTATTGACAGGCAAAGTACAACCGCTGCTTAAGGTATACCCCCTCGGATTATCCATACACTTATCAATACATTCCCTGGATGCCTGCATAACATCTTCGACAGTACCATAAAGCATGGTCTCAACTGGTTTAACATTACCTTTGAGGGCAACGGTTTTACCCAGGACCTGCTTGGCTTCCGCCAGATCCATGGCATTGTCCAGACTAACTGAAGAAAAGCCAAGTTCGGCCATATCCTGCCAGATCGGTTTGCTGTCACCACAAATATGCAGGTTGCCGGCACCACCAATATTTTCGATCTGCCAATCAGCAATTCGCTTTAAATAAGGTTTAACAAAAAACCTGAAATCCCTGGGACTGATCATCGTACAGGAAGCAAAAGAATCTCCAACACTGCAGCCAACACCATATTCCCAGCAAGCTGCCATATAATTGATAAGGTTTTGTGTATTGACTTCCATTATTTTATGAACTGCCTCAGGATTTCTTTTTATATCTCTCAATAGATGATCGGCTCCGCGCATAAAGGAGGCACATGTCATCGGCCCCCCCATTCCGCTGCCTACCTTGACCTTATCCCCCACCAGTTCCTGCAAGCGTGCTACAGCCTCCAGGCACAACTTTAACCGGCCGGTTTTTTTGGGATCGACTGGTTCCAACTTTTCAATATCCTGCAGGCTCTTAACGCAATATTCCTTGATTTGCGGCCTTTCGTCAGCGGCATATATGAATCTGCATCCCATCGCTTCGGCAAAGCCATGATGATCAGGGCTGACGCTTACGCTGTCATAGCCGAAATGGTTAAAAGCTTTGGCCTGGGCTTCTGCCGCCATTTTAGGATTAAATAAATAATCCTTTATGGTTATACCGGTTGACCAGATAACATGTTCCGCGACCATCGGACTGCATGGTATCCTGTCATAGGGTTTGCCCGATTTGATTGCCTGCGAACGTTCGATCGGTGTCATTTCATCTTTTGGTATTGCCATGGGTTTCATTTCATACCCCCTTTTCGTTGATCAGCCTTTGCTCAATATCTCCAGGGCTAGCAGAAGATTGTTTAACAAGGCTGCAAGCTGCAATTTGCTGCTTTGGCCCTGGGAAAAATGCGCCAGTGCTTTATTTACCGCCGGATGAAATTCACCACCAGCGCTTGCTGCTGATTCCCCAACCCCCATGCTGTCCCAGAGCCAATTATTATTCTTCAGGCGCAGATCATTTTTTATTGGGTTAAACAGTAAAAAACTATTTTCTTCTTTTAACTGATTCAGACTTTCTCCTTCATATTGACGGTCTATAGCAGCTTTTCCCCTGGAAAACAAAAAACCGTCATAATACGGTTCAGCCGTACCTATCACGCGAATACCCCTTTCGTGCAGGTAAGCCAGACTCTCCCCGGCCTCGATCATATCTTTGAATCCTGCAGAAATAAGGATGGCTTTTCTTTGGCAAATCTCCGGGAGATCATTGGAGATCCTTCCGCCATAGATCCCACCCATTCCGGCAGTTACCACCATCTCTGCCTGAAATTCATGGGCTGACGCCAATACTGCTCCGGCAGTACAAAAACCATTTAATGAGGTTTTATCCCTCCTGTTAATTTTTTGACCATCGACCCGGAGAAAATCTTTATGGCCGCGGTATTTAAGAAAGGATTCCAGACTGCCGGTCATGATCTGGCTGTTTCGCAGCCACACTAACCCCACATTACTCAGAGGCTGGGGGAAACAAGCCTGCCAGGTTGAAAGTATTTCTTCATCGCTTACACCTGTAATTCCCTGCCCGAGCAGAGCTGTTTCAATTAAAATATCAAATGACATTATCCACGCTCATTTCTGGTTTATGCCTCCCGGCTGCGCAGTTCTGAGATTATGATGGCAGCCAGAATAATAACGCCGGTAATCACCTGCTGGTAATACGTAGGGACTGCCATCATGGTCAGTCCGTTCCTTATGACCCCCAGGGTCAGACAAGCAATAAAAGTCCCTACAATAGAGGCCTTTCCTCCCTTCATACTGGCACCTCCCAATACTACCGCAGCAATCGCATCCATTTCATAAGTTGCCCCGGCTAAAGGTGCAGCTGCGTTAAGCCTTGCGGTCATAATCAATCCCGCAGTGGCAGCACATACAGCGGAAAAGCAATAAATGCTTATCCGGTATAAATTCACATTGACTCCTGTATAACGTAACGCTTCCCCATTGCCTCCTAACGCCAGGCTGTATTTGCCCCACAGTGTATTGGCCAGCAGGAAAATACCCAAAATGACGAAAATCAATGACAGCATGATAGGCGGGTTAATAGGGCCAATGGAGCCAGTTCCCCAGAATTTAAAGGTCGTAGAAAAACCATAAATGGAGACCCCTCCGGTTAAAATAAGAGCCAATCCACGGGCGATAGACATAGAAGCAAGTGTAGTAATAAAAGGATTTATTTTGATATATGACACGACCAGACCATTGATCAGCCCAACCACAAGCGCTGCGGAGTAGCCCATCAATACAGCCGGAAAAATGTCTATCCCCTGCTTCATTGCGACCGCCATGACGACGCCGCTTAAAGCAGCCAAGTTGCCGACTGATAAATCAATTCCGCCGCTGGCAATTACAAAGGTCATGCCTATCGCTAGCAAAATATGAACGGAACTCTGATCTAAAATGTTTCTAAAATTCTCCCAGGACAGAAAATATTCCGAAGTTACACTCAAAATGACGATTAAAAGAAGCAATACGCCCGTGAGCAGTAACTGCGGAAATAATCTTTGCATCTTAATACGAATACTCATTATTCACTACCCCTGTTATTACGGGTCTCATTCATGACTTCTGCTCCCGTGATCATGGCTACCACATCCTGCGGATCGACCTCATCAGTTTTTACATGACCGACGATCTCCCCCTGGCGCATAACGCATATACGGTCAGATATATCAAAGACCTGCTCCATATTATGACTGATAACGATGACACCAAAACCATTTTCAGCCAGACTCTTGATCAATTTTAAAACTGCCCGGGTTTCATTGATCCCCATCGCCGCGGTTGGCTCGTCAAAAATCAGCAGTCTGCCTCCCTGATGAACGACCCGCGCAACTGCTACCCCCTGCCGCTGGCCTCCGCTCAGATAACCGACTTCAGTATGGACAAAGGGAATCTTGATCCCCAGCTGCTGCAAAAGTTCGGTTGACTCCTGGTACATTCTTTTTTTGTCCAGGGTTAAACCATGTTTCAGATGTTCCCTGCCCAAAAAAATATTATCGGAAATATCAAGGGTATTCACCAGGGCTAAATCCTGATAAACAGTAGAAACTCCAGCAGTAATGGCTTCCCGGGGTTTTAATCTTTGATATTTTTTACCGGCAATAATGATTTCTCCGCTGTCAGGAAATATGGCACCGGATAAGATCTTAATAATAGTGCTTTTGCCTGCGCCATTATCTCCCACAATAGCTAAAACTTCACCAGTATAAACGCTAAAGTCTACACCCTTCAGGGCTTCAACATTACCATATTTCTTTTTAACTCCTTTTACCTCTAAAAACGGCTGAGCCAAAAGAGCAGACATTATTTCGACCTCATTTTAATCATTGTTCAATATCCGTTTAATTTAACTGTTGAGAAAAGAAATACAGCACCAGGGTCCATGCACATTCATTCTTTTCTCATCTACTTAGTATAGTATAATATCTCATGATTTTGAAATTAATTTTCTATAAATTTTTATACAAATTATAACTAATTATTATTAATATCTATTATTTCCTTCAGATTACCTGGTAAATTGAATTCGGCCAGGTACTTGCGATATAATGTAACCGATGTTGGATCAATTAACGATATGAATAGAGGGTATAAATTTGAGCGATTCCAGGCAACGTTTGATAAATGCTTTGAAAGGTGGTCAAGTGGACAGGCCGCCTTTTATATGCCCAGGCGGCATGATGAACATGGTTACCACAGATATTCTGAGATCCCTCGATCTTACATGGTCTCAAGTTTATGGTGATCCTGCCCGGATGGCAGGGCTGGCCTTACGCGTAAGTGAACTGATCGGCATTGAGAATGTTGGGGTACCCTTTTGCATGACGATCGAGGCAGAGGCACTGGGGGCGGAAGTCGAAATGGACTCCATATACAGCGAGCCTCGTGTAGCAGCATACCCCTTACTCAAGTTAAAAGACTGGCATCTGCTGAGAGAATTTGATTTAACCAATGGAAGATCAGCCGTTATGCTGCAGGCGGTGCAGGAACTTCATAAGCTAAACCATGAAAAGCCAATCATCGTTACCTTGACCGGTCCCATTAGTTTAGCCACTTCATTGCTTGAGCCGCTGACTTTTTTCCGAGGCATGAAGACCGAAACTGCAGAAGTGCATGCTTTCCTCGGTTTTCTGAGTCATACCCTGATCAGGTTCGCTAAAGCTCTTGCTGCGGCGGGGGCTGATGTTCTGGTGATTGCAGACCCTAGCGCCAGCGGAGAGATTTTAGGACCAACGTTCTTTTCCGATTTTGCCCTGCCCTATTTAAACGAAATAACGGAAAAAACCAGCGATTCTTTTCAGGGATCGATGCTCCATATCTGCGGACGGCTCAACAGTATATTTGCCCAGATCGATCAGTTATCTTCTTCTGCTTTCAGTATCGACTCGGCAACTAGCATAACCGCTATGCGGTCAGCCGTACCCGGGAAAGCTATCGTTGGGAATGTAAGTACTCACCTCCTGCAAAACGCCGATCCGGAAAAAGTAAAAAAAGCAGCCTTTATTTGCCTTTCTCACGGTGTAACCGTGCTAGCTCCGGCCTGCGGAATAAGTATGAGTACTCCTGTGCCTAATCTTCAGGCTATGGCTGCAGCAGCCCGGGAATGGCCTGATATAAAAAATACCGACAGGAGTTAACTGCACATGGACCACAATTCCTTCGATACTGATAATGAACTGATAACCAAGCAATCCGATTGGGTGCGTCTGTTTGATCTGCCGGGCGTTGTGGAGCAAATAACTGATAGCCCCTGCGGCGGTGAAGGCACCTGTGGAAAATGCCGGGTGCTGGTTTTGGCTGGGGAGTGCCAGCCACCCACCGCAGAAGAAAATATCTGGCTGAATGCAGTAGAATTGGAACAAGGGATAAGACTGGCTTGCTTCTGCCGGATCAAAGGAAATATTAAGCTGCGTTTTCCTAAAAAAGCAGTCCCGCAGATCCTTTTGAATACTCCCGGGAAGAACTGTAATACAAAAGATAACCGTATTTTTAATAGAATCAACGCCCCCAGGCAGTATGGTATAGCAATCGATCTGGGTACAACTACGATCGTCAGCAGTCTGTTCGATCTGGCCACAGGAAAAGAACTGCACGTCAGCGCAACCCTCAATCCCCAGAGTTCTTACGGCCTTGATGTAATGTCGCGTATAAATTATTCATCTCGTGATGGAGGCACCGAAAAATTACAATGTTTGCTCATAGATCGTCTGGTCGAAATGATCTGTGAATGCTGTGCTAATGCCGGCATGGTCGCCAGTGACATCCAGGAAATAGCAGTAGCCGGCAATACGATCATGCTGCATATATTAGCGGGGGTCGACCCTTCTGCCATGGGTCGCTTCCCTTATACGCCAGTATTTACTTCTGCAATAAGGGTTCCTGCTGCCCAACTGGGTATGCACAGCCTTACTGCTGCTGAAGTATATATAATGCCTTCGGTATCAGCTTTTATCGGTGCTGATACAGTAGCTGGAATATTAGCAACCGGTTTGGAACAGGAAACAGGCAACACACTGCTGCTTGATCTGGGGACTAATGGTGAGCTGGTCCTTTGCAGCAATCACCAGCTATGGGCATGTTCGGTGGCAATGGGTCCAGCTTTGGAGGGGATGAATATTGAATGCGGCATGCGAGCTGAAAATGGTGCTGTAGATAAGGTATGGATCGAAGATAATAAGCTCTGCCTGCATGTCATAGGGGAAGGTGAGGCCATCGGTCTGTGCGGTACCGGCCTGCTTGATACGGTCGGAGCACTGGTCAAGGCAGGCATAGTTGCCAAAAACGGAAGACTATTAATGGAAAATAAGCCGGATCGATTTGCTGATTGGTCAGATTCGATCACTGAATCAAAGCAGGGCAGAAGGTTTTGGCTTAGGCATCCCCTAGAGAGGGAAAATGGTTTGTATATAAGCCAAAATGACATCAGGAATCTTCAACTGGCCAAAGGGGCAGTATGCGCAGGGATCAAGCTGTTGCTCGATGCAGCAGGGATCAAAACGGATCAGGTACAAAAGATCAACCTGTCTGGCGCCCTCGGAAACTATATAAACCCGGATGTGCTCATTGAATTGGGATTCTTTCCACCCGAATGGCGGGATAAAGTGATCCCTCTCGGTAACTCAGCACTTAAAGGCGCCATTATGGCTCTAATGTCTCCTGCTAACCGTGCCCGGGCATTACATATATCACAACAGATCAAATGCCTTGATTTAACTAGCAGCCAGGAATTTCAATATTTATTTCCCCGTTCCATGTCATTGAGTGCAGATAGCTGGAGTTCAGCCCAAAAATGACCGGAGCAGCCAGTCTGTCTTGTTTTCCCAGGACCCGTAATCAGGCAAAAGGGTCCTGTTCCCGATCCCGGTTCCAGATATACTCAATATAATTGGCGATTTCTTCTGCGACATTTAGATCATAAATATCTGCTAAAAATCCCAAAGCCATATCCATCCCGGCGGAAACCCCCGAAGCGGTGTAGTATTTTCCATCGACCGTCCAGCGGGCTGAACGCTGCCATTTTACCTTGTCTGAGTTGGTGGTGACCCAATCAAACACCAGCTTGTTGGATGTTGCCACACGTCCGTCCAATATCCCTGCTTTGGCTAATACGGCTGAGCCAGTGCATACCGAAAGACAATAGTCTGCTTTTTCAGCTGCAGCACCTAAAGCGGAAAGGAATTCTTCATTCCCCAGCAGCGTCCGTGTCCCTATGCCGCCTGGCAAGAGAAGCACTCCTCCGGGAGACATCTTGTCCATTGACAAAGTGTTTACGCTTACACCATGAACACTGGTGATCGCTCCACCGGTCCAGGAATAGAAGTTCATCTGATGATTTTCGTGCCTGGCCAATATTTCTACCGGTCCAAAGGCATCCAGGGTATCAAAATTTTCAAAAAGAACGATATTGAAATTCCACTTTTCATTTACTGCCATATGAATCTCCTTTGATCGATATTTTTAGTGAATTATAGCTTATTCCCAATAACAACGCCAGGCAAATGATGACAGTCCACATTATCCAACCCAACCCTTCCAATCTTCACCAATTGTTCATATTTCATTCACATAATCTTCATCTGCTTCTTATATGTTTTATATAACTTAAATGCAAAGCAGGTGTGTAAATGCCAAGAAAAGTGATCGCCCTTTTTTTGTTGTTAGCTTGTATGCTCCTACCGGCAGGCTGCAGCCAGAACGAGGAACAAACCAGCAAAGCAAATAACACTACCGTAGAGACGGTCGCGGTCCCCGATGAATTCCCGGCACTGACAGGTAAGGTAAAAACAATCATCGGCAATGAAGTGACCCTTTACCAAATGGCTGCCCCGGAAGATAACCAGGCAGATACCCTTAAGGGCAGCGAAACATCTGCCAGCAGCAATATTTCAACTGCTCCGGCCGACTCGATTGCGCCTTCCAATGAAGAAAATATCCAATCAGCTGCAGCAGAAGCAATGCCCGTCATGCAACAGGAAACCTCTTTGCCTGCTTCTGCAGGAGAGAAAGAAACCGTTACCTTCCTTATTCCTGCCGGCGCTCCGATCGTCGGTCTCAGCACAGGCACCGATGGTGCTCCATTGCTCTCCCTGTCTGATATCAGTACGGGTTCGATGATAAACATATGGAAAAGCGGTGATACGATCAAGCTGGTTCAGGTGATGACCGAGCAGGCAGGACAAAATAGAAAAACCGATTCAGAAGATGAACAACAAATGCCTGGTATGCCTCCCATGGGCGGCGGAGCTCCTCCCGGTATGGGCGGAGGGTCGGGATTGACCCAGAGCCTGAGAGGTGGGCGTTGATATGACCGGAAATCAATCCATCATTGATACCCGTAACCTGTATAAAATCTATCAGAACGGTTCTGAGGAACTGACGGTTTTAAATGATGTCAGTTTGAAAGTATCCCAGGGAGAATTTCTGGCTGTACTGGGCCCTTCCGGTTCAGGAAAGTCAACCTTGATGAATATTCTCGGTTGTCTGGATAAACCTAGCAGCGGGGAATACTATCTGGATGAGCTCAATGTGCTGGAAGCCCAGGACGATGAACTGGCAGAGATACGCAACCACAAAATCGGCTTTGTCTTTCAGCAATTCAATCTGCTGCCCCGCTTAAGTGCACTGCAAAATGTGAGCTTGCCGTTGCTTTATCGAGGTATGAGCGAAAGGACAGCCGGAAAAAGGCCAAAGAGATCCTCAGTCGGCTCGGTCTGGATGATCGGCTCCAGCACCATCCCAATGAACTCTCCGGAGGACAACAGCAGCGAGTAGCCATTGCCCGGGCGATGATAACCGAGCCTCACCTGTTGCTGGCTGATGAACCTACCGGCAATCTGGACAGCAAGTCCAGCCAGGAAGTAATGAAACTCCTGCATGAACTGCATGAACAGGATCATACCATCGTAGTCATCACCCACGATCAGGAAGTTGCCAGGAAGGTTGGCAAAGTAATCTATATAAGGGATGGGAAGGTATATGAAAACGAAGGATCTGAAGAATAAACTCATGCATAAAAAATGGCCGGTGATGATCGTGATCATGCTTTTCGCTTTAGCCGGCGGCAGTATATGGTATTTTCAGCGCGAAAATCAGGTGGTGACAACCAGCACCGAATTGAATGCCCGGGTGACCCGGGGAGATATCATGGTGGGCTTTGAATCAGACGGCAATATCAGTTATTCCACCGTCAATCTGGGATTTGGCGTTGCCGGTACCATTGCTGAGATCCTGGTGGCCCCCGGTGATGAAGTGAAAGCCGGTGATATCATTGCCCGCCTGGAGGATAACGATTACCGCGACAAGTATGAACTGAGCGCTGCCAATCTCAGCGATGCTCAAGAGTCCCAGGCAAGCAGCCTGCTGGACCAGGAACTGAAGCTGCAAAACGCCGAAATGGAACTGCAGAAACTTCGTGATACCTGCCAGGAAATGGAATCCCTGCCCGAAGCTTACGCCGCCAACGAACTTCGCTTAAAAAAGCAGGAACTGAAGAATAAGGAACTGGAATTTAAGAATCTGCAGAGCAAGTACCAGATCCAGCAAAACAAATCCCTCACCCAGGATGTACTGTCAGTGAAGATGGCCAAAGAAGATTTAGAGGATACCGTTTTAACCTCTCCTGCAGATGGCATCGTTTTAAGCCTGGCCAATAAAATCGGGGAACGTGTTGCGGAGGACCAGGACTTTGCCGTGATCCATGATAATCATATCGTCAAAGCCACCACCGATGTGATCGAGTATGACATCGGCCAGATTGAGATTGGCCAAAAGGTTTATGTGACCGCCGAAGCATTGGAAGAACAGCAATTCAGCGGGCAGGTAACTGCAGTAGACGCATTGCCGGTCAGCGGTTCCAGCGGTTTAGTGAATTATGCGGTAGAAGTTGAAATAAACGACCCTCCCGCAGAACTGCGTGATGGCATGACCTGTACCATCACTTTTGTCAATAAGGAAGTCCGCAGCTGTCTGCTGATCCCTTATCAGTCAGTTCGGATGGAAAACGGCAAACAATTCGTCACTGTGATCGATAAAGACGGTCAAGAATCGGATAAGGAAATCGTGACCGGATTCAGTGATGGAACCAATGTAGAAGTAACTGACGGTCTCGGTGAGGGCGAGACTATCATTTACAAAAAGAAGTAGGTGAAGCTGTGCAGCTGAAACAGTTGATCAAACTGGTCCTGACCAATATTTATCAAAATAAAGTCCGCACATTTTTGACCACCCTGGGCGTTATTGTGGGTACTGCCACTATTTTTCTGGTCGTGGCTATCGGCACCGGGGCGGAGGCACAAGTCAGCGAACAATATGCGCAGTTGAATGTCGGTACCATTATCGTAATGAACTTCTCCCGTGGTACGGGTGCTGATCCGCTCACTACTGAAGATGCAGCCAGATTCCTGAAAAGTGAATATATCGAATATGCTTTTCCCGTATTACAGGGGATGGGAGATATCACCTATGGGAATTATTCTACCCAGGGCAATTATTCCGCCATCAGCCCTGATTTTCAGGCAGTAAATCATTTGACAGTCCTGGAAGGCCGGGGGTTGGAGGAAGCAGATAATACAAAAAAGAATAAAGTAGCCGTATTAGGCTACGAATTAGCCAATACTTTAACCAATAGCAATCCCCTGGAAATTGTCGGCAAGAACGTTACCATCAGCAACCGCAAATTCCAGGTGGTGGGGGTAAACGAACGTATTGGTGATACCACTTCTCCCATGGGTTATGATAACGCTGCCCTGATATCATATGCAGTGGCAGAAAAATATCTGCTGGGCACCCGGGCAAATCCCACCATTGTAGTGCAAGCTAAGGATCTGGACAGTGTTGATGCTGCCATGGGCGATATCGAATATATGCTGGATGAAACACATCGGGCCGGAGGTTCTGACCAGTTTCGTATCCTGGATGCCGGCAGCAGCCTGGCCGCAGCCCAGAAATCTGCCAATACCCTTTCCATGCTGCTGCTGGCGGTGGCAGTAGTAGTCTTGATCGTCAGTGGTATCGGGATCATGAATGTGATGTTTGTGACCGTCAAAGAACGAACCCGTGAGATCGGTATCCTGCGGGCGATCGGCGCGAAAAAGCGGGAAGTTCTGACCCAGTTTTTACTGGAGGCGGTTGTAATCAGCCTGGCTGGCGGACTGATTGGAGTAGCAGCAGGTTACTGTGCCATGCCGCTGTTGACATTTTTTGAACTGCCGTCCCAGGCATCCATCAACGGCGTGCTGCTGGGGGTGGTTTTCTCAGTGGTTACCGGTGTTTTTTTCGGTTTTTATCCGGCTCTGAAAGCGGCAGAACTGGATCCGATCGAAGCCTTGCGCTATGAATAAACCGGGAGGAATAGCAATGAAAAAAAGTATCTTTTTATTGGCCTTGGTTTTTATGGCAGTGGGCATATCCTGCCTGCCGGCAAAAGCAGAAGTCATCACGCTGGATCAAGCTAAAGCACTGGCCAATGCCAACAGCCGCACCCTGGCCCAATACCAGCTGAATACCCAAAAAGCCGATTATCAAATCGATAAGCTGGAGCAGCAGCAATCAGTTACCGGTAATATTTTAGAGAATATGCTGGATCGGTATGAGGAGATTCAGGAGCAGATCGCAGCGTTAAAGGAGGCAGAAGGTGATCATACCCAGGCCATCAGCCAGCTGCAGCAGCAACTTGATGAACTGGATGAAAGTATAGATGAAAAAGCCGAAAGCGCAGCAGCAACCAGCAATGATGTTGAAGACAGTGAAGAAACTCTCGATGATGCAGAAGTTGCTGAAGCCAATTATGCGAAAAAGCTGGATTATGAGGTGGAGAAATTATATACTTCGATCCTGCAGCAGGTTTCAAGCCTGGAAACGGCGAATTTGCGTCAGCAGGCTGCCGAGATCGAACTGCAGATGGCCAGGACCCGTTTGCAATTGGGTACGGGTACGCAATCTGGTGTATATGAAAAGGCTATCCGGTTATCTGATCAGGAAAAGGAAATCGCTTCCATCCGGCAGCGTATAAGAACCGCAAAGGGCACCTTAAATGATATACTTGGGCGTGATTACAGCGCTGACCTGGAACTGAGCGATTTCGTGTGGACCTCCAGCCTTGATATCCCCGAATACGATACCCTGCTTGATCAGGCACGCTCACGCTATCAAGCTTTGAAAAACACAGGGCAAGCCATTGAAGATGCGGAAGAAGATCTGGAAGATACTGATGATTATTACAGCCATATGCTCCTGACCCTTGAGATCCAGGAGAAGAAGCTGGCTCTTGAGGATCAAAAGCTGCAGCTGAGCCAGTCCGTTGATAACCTGCTGTATGAAGTATCCCTGCAGCAGCAAACCTATAAAACGGCTCAGCTGGACTGCCAGCAGGCGCTGCAGAAATATTCCTGGGATAAAAAGCGCTATGAATTGGGTCAGATCTCAAAAATGACCCTGCTTACCAGCGAATTGGAATATATCAATGCCAGGAACCAACAGGCAACTGAAAATTATGCCCTGTTTTTAGCCGAGCACCAGCTGCAATTGGCGCAAAAAGGTATCCTATAAAAGTGCAGCGGTCCATGCAAAACTTTCATACCCTTATAAACTTGAAAGGTATTCATGGATCGCTTTCGCCGCCTTCTTCCCGGCTCCCATGGCCTGGATGACAGTGGCAGCCCCGGTCACGATATCTCCTCCGGCAAATACTGCTTTTTTGCTGGTCTGGGCGTTTGATTC
>Ga0123335_1005007_pt1 | contig 16490 bp, 12 predicted proteins | sample BiotimSIPDNA_2_FD_89707 | JGI IMG/M metagenome (GOLD analysis project Ga0123335, IMG submission 89707) | Anaerobic biogas reactor microbial communites from Washington, USA - Biogas_R2 time_0 SIP DNA | ecosystem: Engineered > Bioreactor > Anaerobic > Unclassified | place: Washington, USA...
AAAAACATGATAAAATCTATTTCCATTAAAAATATTAAACTTTTTTCTCATAGTAACACACATGATGAATACACTTTCCGCTTTATCTAATATTAGCTTCTTTTTGATTTCATCATTTCTTATCAGCTATTTTCTTATAAAGGTTTTCTTGCGAACACCCCTTACAAATGTTTTCAGTGACTGCCCCGATTCCAGGAAAGTTCATTCAAGCCCTTTACCAAGAATTGGCGGCATTGCCATAATAATTTCTTTTGTAATAATGACTTTTATCTGGTTTTTTCTTAAACACATATCCATTATTTATTTTGATTTACCTTATAAAATTATCTTACCTGTTATAGTATCTTCCGTAATAATTTGCTTATTTGGTTTTTTAGACGACAGCCACTATATAACTGTACGCGCCAGACATAAAATTGCAGCCGAATTATTCATTTCCATTAGCACTGTTTATATTTTAGGTGTTCACTCGGGCCCTCTTTCGATACTGGGTCTTTTTACATTTCCTTTATGGTTTAGTAAAATTATTTCTGCTTTGTGGATATTAGGTATTATTAATGCTTTTAATATCATTGATGGTGTTGATGGTTTGGCAGGAGGTATTTCTTTAATCAGCATATTAACACTTAGTTTAATTTCTGCCATTGCATCAGATACATCAATTGTTTTACTTGGGATAATTCTTTCTGGTTCAATCATCGGATTCCTTTTTCATAATAGCCCACCTGCTAAAGTGTTTTTGGGTGATACAGGATCACTTTTTCTTGGTTCAATGATTTCTTTATTCTCGTTGTATATTGCAGGTGAGATTTCCGGGCCACGATCTACAATAATCATGCCGTTAATTGCAGGAATCCCAATAATTGAAGTTCTTGTTACAATGACACGTCGATATTTTAAAGCTAAAGACCAGAAAAAACCTTTTTATACCCGAATTCGGAGCATGGCAATTCCAGATAATTCACATATCCATCACCGTTTGATTTTCAGAGGTTTCAATCATCTTGAAACATCAATCATACTCTGTATTATTGGTGGAAATCTTTGTATTGGTGCAATCTGTATTCAACTCGTACCTGTTTATGCAATCACTCCAATAATTTTATATCTTATAATTCCAGTGATATTTGCACTTGACCGTCTCGGTTTTGGAGGCAGATTTAAAAAAGCTCTTCACTTAAGTAAAACCAGATATAATGGATTTCGCAAGATCTCCTTAATTGGAGTTTTAGATCAAAACGGTTATTTGCCACTGGCTTTAAACAAGCAGAAAAATAAAAACGGGATGGTTTTTATTCCTCTAAGGGAGAATAACCTTTACGTTAAAAAAAATCTTAAAGCAGCAGTAATTAAAAATTTAAAAGAAGAATTTTCGGATATACATAAAGCAGAAGAGATCGCTTCGATTATTAATGCACCAGTTTATCTTATTGGAAATAATCAGGGATCCAGATACAAGATTAAAGAGATCAAAAAAAATGGTACTACAATGATAAAAGATAAATTAAAAACTATCAACGAACTAGTACAGGAAATTCAGTATTTATCTGATGATTGTTTAAATCATAACGTCTTTGTGTGTGATAATAAGCAAAATAAAACAGGAATCTTTTATGGTTCCTAACAATTTTATCAAACCTAAATGTTTGGTTTTATCAAAAAATATTAATTCCAGGTTTGAAAATTTACTTAAAAGCTTAGGATATCAAGTCTTTTTTTTCGATCGCCGAAAGGATGCTTTCAAATTTTTATTAACTCACCGTCCAGAATTAATCATAGTTGATGCCAATTTTTTACCCAAAAATCCCAATCGTGTTTTTCAATCATTTAAAATTGCTCACAGTACTCCTGGAATGCTTATTCTGACAGAAAACAAACATGATTGTTATACTTATTGCTGGCTCAATGGTGGTTTTTTTGAAGTAATTGAAATCCCATGCGATTTAGAGGAGATCGAATTATCATTAAAGCGGATAACTGAATATCTGCACCTCCATTCTAAAAATCTGTTTTATAGAGATATTCTGATACAAGCCGGATTAGCTTTCCCTGTATTAATTCTTCTTACATTTTTATTGGCACGAATTTAATTTTGAAAGAATTTGCTGATTATTTCAGTATGATTCTTGATATTGTTTAGAAAGTATCCAATCATTTTTAATGATTTAAGGCATCATTAATCCCTGAAATAATGCTTTCTCTAATGAGAATCTTTTTTTCATCTGATTTTTTGCCCTGGTTTTCTTAAAACACATATACACCGCAGCGAATTTTTATTATAAGATTCAAAATTAAATCCACCAAAGGCGTTTTCTAATTTAAAACCTGTCGATTCATAAATTTGTTTTATATCCTCGAGACTATATGCACGTTGAAAATGTTTTTCTATTTCACCATCAGGAAATTCAAAAATTGTAACAGCCAGATTTTTTTCTTTACTATAAGACCGAAGCTGTTTGAACCTTACACCATTTATATCACGTATTATTTCTCCTTTATGATAGTATGTATATAGATTTTCTGTATTAAAATCGAATATCAAAAAACTTTTGGGTTTTAATTTTTCGAATACATTCTTGAAAAAACATTCGACACCTTCCCTTTCAAGCATATAATTGAATGCATCAAAGGTATTAATAGCTAAATCATACTTTCCATTAACATTAAATCTGGTCATATCCTGAACTTCGAATACTGCTCCAGGGATATTTTTAGAACACGCACACCAAATCATTTCTGGTGAAAGATCAATTCCAGTCACACAATGACCCATCTCCGAGAGTAACGCAGCTAAAGCACCTGTCCCACAAGCGATATCCAGCACTTTTGAAGGTGTTGGCAATTGCTGGAATACCTTTTTGAGGAGTGATAGATACTGGCAGCTCCAGTTGCCCCAATCCTGGTCATAAAAAGCATACAATCTGGAATATGCGGGATGTTCCATCATAATTTAAGGTTAGAACTTTATTCACACAAATCAATAGTCAATTTATTTTTAAATCCTAAAACTTTTTTTGCAAATTTTATACCATTGATTTTAATCATTAAATTTTTGAATTGATTTTTTTTGACAAATAAAACTGATCATGGAAAACTGTATGTAATCAGTGTCGAATCGGTACAAAAATGTGGTTTTTTTTGTTTGTAATTGTCATTTGAGAATAAACAAATGATATTTTCATAAAATCAGATTTAAATGCAAGGCAAAATTGCTTTCTTTGGAAAACATCTGCCTTATTTGTATTATTATTTTAATCTCAAATTAGATTTAATGGTATCCGGAAAGTATTTTCCTTTTGTTTGAACTTCATCTGGCAGGTTATGTATTACTATATGGACAGCTTTTTTGATGATAATATCAAGGAAGAGATTCGTTTAAGAGCAGATATCGCCTCCATAGTGGGAAGATATGTTACCTTAAAAGGATCCGGACAAACTCTTAAAGGATTATGTCCCTTTCATAAGGAAAAAACGCCCTCTTTCCACGTCAACCCATCCAAAGGCTTTTTTTATTGTTTTGGATGTGGAAAAGGTGGCGATATATATACATTTCTTCAGGAAATTGAAGGTGTCGGATTTAGTGATGCATTAAAAATGCTTGCTGAAGAAACAGGCATTGAGATTAAGAAATCAAACATACAGCACAAAAAACAATCTCAGGATAATCTAAAACTTACCAAAACTGACATGTTTCGTATTCACGAAATATGTGCACGTTTTTTCTATAATAATATTCGAAAATACCCACAATCAGTAGAATATTTTAAATCTCGCCAACTTCATCCCGAAACTGTCAGAGATTTTCGTCTCGGATTTGCTCCCCCGGAATGGGCAAATTTAATTACGTTTTGTTCGAAAGAACAGATTAATGTACTTTCGCTTGTATCGTGTGGATTAGCTGTTGAAAAAGACGGTAGCAGTACTTACGATCGTTTTCGAAACAGAGTTATTTTCTCACTTATAGATCTTTCTGGAAGAGTTATTGGATTTGCCGGAAGGGGATTGGAAAAAGATGCTATTCCAAAATATCTGAATTCTCCGGAAACTTTAATTTATCAAAAAAAATCATTTTTGTATGGTTTATATCAAGCGCGTACTGCAATTAAAGAAAAAGGGTATGCTATTGTTGTTGAAGGTTATATGGACCATCTTACATTGTATCAATCAGCAATACATAATGTGGTTGCTACATCGGGTACAGCTTTCACTTCAGAACATGCGCATCTGCTTTCAAGATTCACTTCAAAAATCGTTCTGGTTTTTGATGGAGATGAAGCAGGGCAATCTGCAGCGAAACGTGCTATACCAATTCTGGTTCAATTAGATCTTGATGTTTCTATCCTAATTTTACCTGATAAACATGATCCCGATTCGTACATTAAAAGTCATGGTTCTGAAAAGTTTCTTTTTCTTATTGAAAATTCCAGAAAATGGACCACTTTTATCATTGAAAAGACAATTGAGGAACATGACATTTCTAGTATAAGAGGGAAATCAGCGGTAATCAATAATATGGAACCATTATACAGATCAATGAAACCATTATTGAAGCCTCTATTTGTAAAAGAAGTTGCAGAATATCTTCTACTCAAGGAAGAAGATGTGTTATATCGCTTTAAATCATCTAATAAAAGTTCTGTCGAAAACCATTTATTTAAAACCAATCCAACCGAAGAATATGATATAAATTCCCATGAAGGTAAATTTTTTCGTATACTTTTAACAAAACCGGAGCTTCTAAAAGAGGCAATGCAATTTGTTGTGCCCGAAACAGTTACAGATAGTGTTTCCAGTGATATATATTCATTAATGATTGAAACTTACAATCAAAATGGGAATCTGAACGGAATATGTGATCGAACTAATAATTCCGAAATTAAGCGCATAATTTCTCTTCTTCTGGTTAAACCAGCTTTAGAGAATCACATACAGGAGGAACTGGTTCAGAAAATTATTCATTTGCGTGCGAAATTTTTAAGGTTTAAACTTAGAGAAATTCAAGTGCAGATGAAAAAAGAACCTCAACGACGTACTGAACTGCTTCGACAAATACAGGATTATTCGACTCAATTAAAAAATCTGGGTGAGGGATAATGATCAGGAAAAAAGATTCAGAAAAGCAAGATGAAAAAACACCAGTAATGGATCGTACTACTAAAAAGCTGCAAAAACTTGCAGCTCTTCAGGGGTTTGTTACAGAAGCCCAGATTGAAGAAGTCGCTTCAACGGCTCAAGAGAGAGAGCGGGTTCACGACATACTTAATCGTGAAAATATTACCATAAACACGTTTGTAAAGGAAAAAATTCCACTATATGAGCGTAGAAACCGTAAACTGATTTCTACAAAACGAAATGCCAGGTATACCGACCCCACGTGGGTATATCTTAACAGCGTAGGGCGTGTTCCGCTTCTTTCCCGGGGACAAGAAACCGAATATGCAATGCAAATGGAATACGCTAACAGAAAACTTTTTGATATGGCATTCCGGAATGAAGGCGCACTTGAAAGCCTTTATCATATAGCCGAGGAATTAAAAAATGAAAAACTTGATGTTCTTGATGTTCTGGCAATTGAAGAAGAAAATACAGATAATGATGCTGATTACGAAAATATCAGAAAAGATTTTTTAAAACATATTTCTCTTATTAAACGAAAATCAACAGCTATTAAGAACCTTCTGGATGATAAGATTAACAATGAGCAAATAGAAAAAATAAAAATTAACAAATTAGAAGACGATATTGTTTCTTTATGCCATCAGCTTCATTTAAATTCCAAACAAATCGAACTGATACTTGATAAATATAAACACACTCTCAAAATTGATAACAAAGACAGTGAACTGGATGAATTCAAACATTGGGAAGGCATGCGCAATCAGGCAAAATGTGCAATAATTGAGGCAAATGTACGATTAGTAGTCAGTATTGCAAAAAAATACATTTTGCGAGGAATGGAAATCATTGATCTTATTCAGGAAGGAAATCGAGGTCTTATTAAAGCTGTCGAAAATTTTGATTACCGAAAAGGATACAAATTCAGCACTTATGCAACTTGGTGGATCAGACAAGCCATTTCCCGTGCCATTAACGATAAATCCAAAGCTATCAGAATTCCGGCAAATACACTTGATCTTGTTAACAAAACGATTAGAATGTGCAAAAAATGGGTCATGCAGTATGGATATGAACCCAGCCATGAGGAACTTGCCGAAAAACTTGGATGCCCTGTAAGTAAGGTACAAATGGCACTTGAGTATTCTATGGAACCTATTTCACTTGATATGGAAATTGGCAATGATGGCGGTACTACTGTCGGGGAATATATTGAAGATAGTAAAGCAGAAGATCCTTCATTGCGAATCTCTTTTTTGCATCTTCGGGAACAGATTAAACAGGTACTTGAGTCTCTTGCACCCAAGGAAAAAGAAATTGTTATAATGCGGTTTGGTCTTGATGACGGACGTATTAAAACCTTAAAAGAAATAGGCGAGATCTTTAATATTTCCCGTGAACGTGTAAGACAGATCGAAACTAAAGCTCTTGGTAAACTTAAACATCCCAGCCGTACTCGTCAGTTAATGGCCTGGAAAGATGAACGTGCTGAAACTTCGACCGAGGATGATTTCTTTTGAAACTTTATGTTCCTTAAACAATAGATACCCTCATCGAAAAAAGATCTGATGTTCATTTGTTAATACATGTTTCTAAAAGCACTTTATTAATTATTTAACATGTAAATTTTTCTGGAAAGTTCCAGGGATTTTTGCATTTAAATAACAATATAATCCATTAGTAAACTTTTTATCAGAAATTACGGGTTCATAACAGACATTAAATTTCAAATAATTGGTTGGGTTATATTCATACCAAATCTGGGTTGATACTTTTTTTACAGGATCTTGTACCCAGTATGGTGCATTATCAAGATTCGGTTTGCCATCAGCATACCAGTCCGACTCAATATTCCCTTCTCCTTTCATCCAGTAATTAACTTCCAATTTACCTTTCATCTTTTTATTGAAATTAAAAAGTGCATGAGCGGTAAATACATCCTGATCATTACCCCAGGGCCATCCCATTGATTCACTCCAATGAGAATGACGACTAAGAACTCTTGAGTGCGAATATACGTATGGTGAAACATGGGTATATTCCAGACCAGCCTGCAGAAGCGGATCTTTTCCATAAAAAACAAATCCCAATTGTAATGCAAATTTGTCCGGATTACCTGATTTTTGAAAACACGTAATATCATCATTAAGAAATTCCCCATAGACACGAAACCGTTTGACCATAACATTTATATCAATTCCACCAAGAAGATTTGCATTGTTTGTACCACTGGATTCATTTGCCAAATAATAAATTTGAAGCGGGTTGGCAAAACGACTTAACTCATTTGTTCCAAAAAAGTCTACGAGTTCATAAATTCCAATTTGAACATGTTTTCCAATCCGTAAATCCAGGCGTTGACCTGCTCCATATCGGGGATAAAAATTTCTCAGATTTATTCCATTACTTTTAACTCTTATTGTATCAGATATATCCATTTCTGCTCTATATATGCTTTCATCGTCATATCCACATAAAAAAGCTTCCATGTTGATTAAATTGCCAAAGTTAAGATTCAGGTTATAAAAATAAAATGGTGAATAAGCAGTTCCGGAAAGACCCAGAGTACCTTTATATCCAGGCCCCCATCGTTTTTTCATTTTTCCAACAGATAATTTCAGGTATTTCAGATTTGTTTCAATATATGCGGTTGGAAGATTAAAACGAAAATCAAAAACACCATCAATTGGTTCGTGTGCATTCTCTTTTATAAATCTCTCAAATTGAATATCCTGGACTTCTGAAAATATTCTTCTTTCTGTTGTATATGCATCAACCGAAACAAATCCATTCAGATATTTTGATTTATATGCTGTCTCACCAGAAAGCACAACAAATCGATTGCTGTTTTTAAAATGTTCATAACCGAAAACAGTACTGATATTTAAACCAAGCTTCTGCCCGGAAGTCAGAAAATTAAATGTATAATTTTCATCTGAGATATTGAATGTTGAAAACCATGGTGTTCCCGATGAATCATCAATACTCTTATTTAACATGTACAAATAATCATGAGACAATTCATACCTGTTAAACACTGAAAATTTATTTTGCGCTTCGACAGAAAACATTAAAGTAGAGACCAGAAATAAAACAGTCAATATTTTTCCGGTTAAATTATTTCCACTCAACATTTAAAAACACCTCTCAGACAAATTTATTTTTAATGAGTTATTTTCTAACTATAATTTTCACATAAACCAGATCATTAATAATACTGTTAACTATTCAGGTTAATGTCAAGGTTCCCATGATTTGTTCAAAAACTGAAACAAAGTTTTCAAAAAGACTGTTCTCTGTCCAGAATGCAATTCTTATATCATAAGTTGTGCTGCAAAAGAAATATTCGGCGAATTTGAATCCTTCTTTTTCATATACCCACCTCACGGCAGGATGCTTATTGACATAGACATCAACAAGCCCGCTGTCGCTCCGAACATCTTCCCTGTTTATCATACGTACATATTCTGCATATTCCCTGGCTGGAACATTCAGATTTACAGCTACTCCCCGTGTTCCAATAAAGCCCTCGACATTTTCACCTATAAACAGAAGTTCAACACCCGATTTTTTGAATTTACGGGCATGATTACGGTTCGCACGATCCATATCATGGGGATCTGTTATTAAATTCCAGTTCCCGATAAATGTCAGCAGAAATCCCAATGGTTTATTTTGATAAATATTATCTTCAGTATAGTAAAAATCCGGATAAAACTGGTTTATTGAAGGGGCACAGGAAAAAAGAAAACATACCATGAAAATTGTAAATAGTTGAAACCATTTAAAACAGATAATCATAGATTTGCTCCGGATTGACAGATTTTTCCCCTTCTATCATTGATTCTTTTAATTGAAGCACCCAGTCTGTTCAATCGAATATCAATCTGTTCATAACCTCTGTCTATTTGTTCTATATTATTTATCAAACTTTTTCCTTGTGCAGTACAGGCCGCAATCAGCAGTGCCATTCCTGCTCTTATATCCGGAGAACTGATTGTAGATCCATACAACTGTGATGGACCTACAATAACTGCTCTGTGTGGATCACATAAAACAATCTGTGCACCCATTGTAATAAGTTTATCAGTAAAAAAAAGTCTCGATTCAAACATTTTCTCGTGAATCAAACATGTCCCTTCTGATTGTGTAGCTGTTACCAGCAATATTGACATTAGATCTGTCGGAAATCCTGGCCACGGACTGTCCTCAATTCTTGGTATAACTCCACCTAAATCTTTACGAATTTTTAATGATTGATGATCTGGTACGTGAACAGCTTTATTAGCTGAATCAGTTTCGACAGAAACACCGATTCTTTCAAACTGAAATAATATCATTCTCAGATGCTGCGGATCAACTCCGGTGATTAATAAATCTGATCCGGTTGCTGCAGCAAGACCAATAAATGAACCTGCTTCAATATAATCACTGCCTATCTGATGTTTACATCTTGTAAAGGTTTCAGATCCATAAATTGTTAGTACATTTGAACCTGTTCCTTCAATCTTTACTCCCAGTTTCCCCAAAAAATTGCATAAACCCTGAACATGAGGTTCTGATGCAGCATTGGAAATAACTGTTTTCCCCTTCGCCCCTGATGCTGCTATGATAGCATTTTCAGTTGCAGTAACCGATGCTTCATCAAGGTAAATATCTGCACCCGTCAGTCCGTGTGGCGCATCAATTATATATATGGTTTCCTGAGTTACATCCAGATTCTTTTTATATTCTACATGCAGTTTTGCTCCTAGTGCTTTGAAAACCAAAAAATGACTATCCAGCCGTCTCCGTCCAATTGTGTCTCCACCTGGTTGACATATTGTTGCTTTTCCAGTTCTTACCAGCAGAGATGATGCAAACAGGATTGAAGCTCTTATCTTACTCGATAACTCTATTGGCAAAATAGACGAATTGATTTTTCCGGCATCAATACTTACAGAGCCATTCAATAGAGGTGAAACAACAGCACCCAAATTTTCTGATATATTAAGCATGCAGCGCACATCACCAATATCCGGTAAATTACATATTTCTATAGAATCTGAACAAAGTAATGAAGCTGCTATTACAGGTAGAGCTTCATTTTTATTACCTGATACTCTTATGCTCCCATTAAGCTTTCGTTTGCCTTCAACAATAAAACAACCCATCAGAAATCCCTGCTTATTAATCAAAATTATAAAAAATAGCTTTTCACTTATTCAATCTCAAAATCGTATATTTTTATTTCTTTTCGATAGTACATATTATTACAAACTATCTTGAAATCTGTCTCCTTGCTGAAAATACAAATCAGTAGCGCAGTTATCAGATTTTTATCTGAACATTATTCATCGTTTTGATCCAAACTCATTAATATGACAATGTCACCCTAAACAAATCACATTTAGCTTTTAATTTTCAGATAATTTAACTAAAATCAAATAAATGCCAGACATAGAACTGTTTTCCATATTCGAAACAAGTTCTTGATTAATTTCAAAAGTGACAATTTAAATAAATTTTCGGTACAGAAGTTTATTATATTTAGCTTATAAGAAGAATCAAATTATGCTCTGTCTGTTTGTGAGCCAATTTCTTGACTAACATCTTTCTCATGGGAATTCTTCTTTGGGCAGTAAGTGCGGGCCGTCCACTGAGACGGATTAACGAGCTGTTCAAGGGAACAACCACTATTCCAAAAATGAGATCAAGAAACGGCCGCAGGCAGGGCTTTTTTTAATAAAACCGATCAAATAATTATTATTATAACTCTTTTCTGATTTTAATCTGCTCCATAATACAACCTGTTTTAAAAATCTGTTTCTTTAATACTACCAAAATGAATAATTTGGAACTTTTTAATCACTTTTTATATATATTTAGATTTTAATAATATAGCTGATAACTTAATTTAAACCCTTAAGGGAGGTCATATGATGAATAGATCTATGAGTATGGTTTTCTTTTTATTATTAACATGCATGTCCTTTACATTAATGACAGGTTGCGGAACAAGCGAAAAAAAACTGGAAGAGATCGAGGGTAGAATTAATGCCCTTGAAGAAAAAGGGGTTCCAGACAGCGTACTTTCTTCAGTTAAGGTTTATGTATACAATGTAAAGGCAGCCAAAAAAGGAAGTAACGCCGGAATTATCAGAAAGTATGCAGATTCCATGGCTATTGGTATTGAACAGGCCGAAAGCTGGTATCAAAAGTCTATGGAAGAATTCAAGCCTTATGTTGAATCAAAAAAACAGGAATTTAGCAAAAAGAAAAATGACCTCACCGGGCTTCAACTCAAAACTGTAGACAGCATGTTTACTCTGATCGATTCTCTGGTTCAGATAAACTGGTTGATTCAGGCAAAAAATAAAGTAGATAAACTGGATTCTATTATGCCTGTTTTACTTGAAAATGAGAAGAAAGCCTCTGAAATTCGAAGTAAATTAATCGGTAAATGGTCTGATATACACTGGGTTAAACCAGAAGATGCCAATTACAAGGCTCTGGACAAACGAATCTATACATTCAAAAAAGACGGAAGTTTTGAAGGATCTGAATCATTAAAAGGACAAACTACCGAATTTTTAAAAGAGGACTGGCATTTTCTTTCATGGGGAAAATATGATCTTAAGGGAGATACTATTCATCTTTTTATTGATCGGGAAAAATGTTTACGTCAGATTTTCATTCAATGGCATATCAACAAAAAATCCTGGGTTAAAGATGAAAAACCAACTTACGATTCAACAATTACAGATGGCAGCAAAGACCGTTTTATTACATTCGATTATCTGAAAGAGAACTTTAGAAAATAGTTTGATCTATTAGTGGATTTTTTTAGAATACAAAAGACCCGAATACTATTCGGGTCTTTTTGTTATCCAAGTCAACAAAAAAAGCCTATCGTCTCTTACCTTCTTCCTGTTTGGCTATTTCAGATTTGACCTGTTTTTGCAGTACTTACTGTAATCCATTTGAAGTATTACTTTTTTACAGACTCAATGATATTCACCAGAAACGAAATATGCCGTCTCATGTCAATAATAACAACTTTTTTCATATGCCCATATCATTTCGACCGTTTTACTTTCTTACTGCAGATTATATTTTTAACTTTAACACCGTTGTTAAATATTGGAGGCTCCTATGAATCAAGGCTTATTCGAGAGCCTGACCGGAGTATTTTTTGATAATATTCCTATTGATAGTATACATGTAAAAAATCGACGTATTAAATCGATAATGGACCATCTTAATCGAATGTTCAACACACGTAAAGGCAGCCTTCCACATCTTAAAGATTATGGATTACCCGATATTTCTGAAATCTATAGAAAAATGCCTCACGGTATCAAGGAGCTTCAGGAAGCAATACAAAGAGCTGTTGAAAAATATGAACCACGCATGGAAAATATTCAGGTAACGCAAAAAGACTCTGAAGATTTAAAATTTAAACTGGTATTTATTATTTCGGGTAAAATGAAAAATGGCGGTACAGTTCTTTTTCAAACAACTTTTTCCAGCATGGGAAATTCATCTATTACCCCTTGGAAAAAACCGGAATAATGATATTTAACGAGGGTTTCTAATGGTCGAGAAATTTTATGAGGAAGAGTTATTCTATCTATACGATTCCGGAAAAGAGTTTGCCAAAGCACATCCGGACCGGGCTCAATTTCTAAACATAGATGCTGTTGGTGATCGGGATCCCTATGTTGAAAGACTATTTGAAGGATTTGCTTTTCTTGCAGCACGCGTAAGAGAGAAACTTGACGATTCTTTTCCTGAACTTACCGAAGGTTTGATTAATCTCTTATGGCCTCATTTTCAAAAAGAGATTCCATCACTTACAATAGTTGAGTTTAAATCTCGTATCGGACATCTTCAGGAAACTCGAATTCTTCCAAAAGGTTCAGAACTCATATCAAACCCGGTAGGTCCGGATGTTGTATCATGCAGGTTTATTACTACTCAGGATGTCGTATTAAACCCGATACGATTCACTGGTATACACAAATCTGTTGATACTAAAGGGAAAGGAACATTAAGGTTCAATTTCGGGCTGGATAGTGGTACAAAATGGAAAAATCTGGATACAAGTATTTTACAGATGTATATTCATGCAGAAATTCCTACTGCACTTGCTCTTTGTGAACTCCTTACCAGACATGTGGTTTCGGCAAAAGTCAGTTTAGACAACGACCGTTCAGTTTTCGAACTTGACCCAGAAAATGTAATAAGTCAAGGCGGATTTTCTCCGGATGAATCACTTCTTCCGGACGACTCCAGATCTTTCCGTGGTTATGCTTTAATGCTTGAATATTTTGTATATCCCGAAAAATTTATGTTTGTCAATTTTCATGGATTGGAGAATGCTCCTTTGCTTGATCCTTCTCCGTCCACATTTTCAATTACATTAACATTCGATTGTGATTTTCCGTCTGGAAAGCCTTTCGGGCAAGATAATTTCAGACTGTCCTGTGCACCAGCAGTTAACCTTTTTCGTCAGGACACTGAACCTATTGTAAATACCGGACGAACAACAGAATACATTGTTAAAGCAGATTCAAACTGCTCATCTACTGTGGTTCACAGCATCATTTCCGTTGTCGGGATTGACCGCAAAACAGGTAAAAGATCTGAATATGAACCATTTCATTCCTTTCGTTGTATAGGAAAACCAAACAATCGCACCTATATTCCTCATTACCGCCAAGGTGTTGATAATAAAAGGGAACTGTATATTACTATCGGAGGAAAGCAGGTTGAGGAAGGGGTTTTACGTAATGAAAATATCTCTATTGAAGCCTGGTGTACGAATGGTGTTCTACCCAGAGAGGAACTTCGGGAAGGGTCCATTTCGAAACAAAGCAGGGATATACCTGAGTTTCTTATGTTTACAAATATAACCAGACCAACTCTTCCATGTCCTCCACCTCCAGATAAGGATTATTTGTGGGTTTTTCTATCTCATCTTGGAGCTACTTATAACTCATTTTCTTCACCAGACAGCTTAAAATCCTTTATAAAACTCTATGACTGGTCTAATTCAGAAGGAAGATCCCGTCGTATTGAAGCAATATGTGATGTATCAATGGAACCGGCAGAATCACTGATACAAGGAAATATTGTAAGAGGAATAGAATTTTCCATTTCTGTACAGGAAGCAGAATTCGCCGACACGGGTGACCTTTATCTTTTCGGTGAGGTTTTGCGTGCATTTTTTTCCCAATATATTTCTATTAATTCTTTTCTGGAGCTTGTCATTATAGCACGTCCATCTGGAAAACAGATTCGCCTGAACTCTCTGAAAGGTAAAAAATGGCCGATTTGATTGAACGATTGATTAATGAAGCGCATGAATTCAATTTTTTTCAGGCTGTATCTTTACTCGAAGATAAATTTCTGTCTGAATCTGCAACCGATGTCTTCAAATCCGGTAAAATACGTTTTATTCCAGATAGATCTATTTCATTTCCACCCAATGACATAGCCGATATACGAAAAGAAAAGGATACAATAATATTCAAGCTCTCTTTTATGGGACTGGTTGGTGCTGTTTCACCATTACCCCTTTATTTTTCAGAATTTCTTTCACGATTTCCCGAAAAAGCAGAACCGTTGTATGATTTTTTATCCATTTTCAATCACAGAATTTATTGTTTTTTTTATCAGGCGTGGAAAAAATATCATTTCATACAATGGTTTACAGAATCTTCTTCAGATTCTTTCATCAAAAAAATCGCATTCCTGGCCGGATTCGATATTAAAAATCCCTGCTTTTCAAATAAAAGTCTGAATCTGCTTGCTTACTGCAGTCTCTTTGCTGGTTCAAGCAGAAGTGCTTCAGGTCTTGCTTCAATTATTTCTGATTATTTTGGTGGAATACCTGTACGTATAATTGAGTTTCTGCCAAGATGGAGCAATATTCGAAATGTTAAAACTCTCAGTGAAATACAATTAGGTAAAAACTGTATTCTTGGAACAAGGTTTTATGATATCTGCGGAAAGTTCAGAGTTGTTGTTGGACCACTCAAACGAAATATGTATGAAACCTTTTTTCCTGAATCTGACAACATTAAAAATATGCAGGAAATTATTAAATTATATTTGTCTGAACCGCTTCGTTATGAAATAGAAGTACAATTGCAGAGTATGGATCTTACTCCTGTTGTACTTGGCACAGATAATGCCAGAATTGGAAGAACATCTGCTCTGGGGAAATCGGTCGGGAAAACGGATGTTCAATCAATAATTATTTGAATTCCAAGATGGTTATCTTCAATGAGGTATGGAATGTTTTAATTTGTAATTTTTCAATATTCAGTTTAACCGATTTCCTTCCCTCTTATAAGGAGTTATTATACCATGATTGTTAAAGACATCCGTTCATTACTGGAAAAACTTGATAACACCTGCACAAAAACCCTTGAACGCGCTGTCGGTTTTTGCGTCAGCAGAGGACATTATGAAGTTCGATGGGAGCATTTGTTTATCGAATTTCTTGATAATCACGATAATGATATCCCCTTGATTTTACATCATTATGGAATAGAAATTCCTCATTTGAAAAAAAGTGTTCAAGCTGATCTTGAAAATCTTAAAACCGGTAATACCGGAAAACCATCTTTTTCTCCTCCGTTTCTTGAATCTCTTGAGCTGGCATGGAGTTTATGCTCACTTAATTATGGCCTTCCAAAAATTACTTCCGGTACTCTTTTCATTGCTGCTCTTGAAAAAAGTCAATTAAGCCTGTCTTCAAGTTCTGAAATTCTAAAAACATTAAACGTTGAAACCCTGAAAAATGAATTTCTTTCTGTTGTTGCATCTTCTCCGGAATACTCATCTTCAGAAACTTCAGGATCTTCTTCAGGTACCGGATCAGCAATGACTTCCGAATCAAGTATTGAAATTTTAAAACAGTATTGTACAAATTTTACTGAAGATGCCAGGAACGGAAAAATCGACCCAATTCTTGGAAGAGATGACGAAATCAGGCAGGCGCTGGATATTTTAAACCGTCGTAGAAAAAACAATCCTATACTTGTTGGCGAGGCTGGAGTTGGAAAAACAGCCATAATAGAAGGCATTGCACTTCGTATAGCAAAGGGAGATGTTCCCGATCATTTAAAAAATGTTGATTTATGGGGGCTTGATCTTGGACTACTTCAGGCTGGGGCAAGTGTCAAAGGTGAGTTCGAAAAAAGACTCAAAAATGTCATAGACGCTATTAAAAATAGCCCCAAGCCGACGATCCTCTTTATTGATGAAGCGCATACGCTTATTGGGGCTGGTGGATCAGCCGGACAAAATGATGCCGCGAACCTGCTTAAACCGGCCTTGGCCAGAGGAGAACTGCGTACTCTTGCTGCTACAACATGGTCTGA
>Ga0123335_1005011_pt1 | contig 16481 bp, 9 predicted proteins | sample BiotimSIPDNA_2_FD_89707 | JGI IMG/M metagenome (GOLD analysis project Ga0123335, IMG submission 89707) | Anaerobic biogas reactor microbial communites from Washington, USA - Biogas_R2 time_0 SIP DNA | ecosystem: Engineered > Bioreactor > Anaerobic > Unclassified | place: Washington, USA...
AAAAACCGGAATGACGCTGCTTAAGGTTGTTTATAATGAAACTAGAAATACGTTGATACGGGTGTATTTCATGTGTTTCTTTCTGACTGAGATACTGCGTTTCGGTTGCGCCGAAGGCGCCCCCTTCTTCCGGGCGAAGTCCCGGACGAAGCGTAGTTACTTCTATGTTGGGTGGATGTTAGACCTGCTGGATAAGCCCTATCTACCGCCGGTTGAAATAAATACGTATCCAAACCTGGTCGCCGGTACCAGCGCCCTCGGTCTTCCCGCACCAGCTGGCGGTTTCGTTCCGCAACAGGCGGGCGCCGCGTTGGACCAAAAATTGCTTGAGCTTATGGGCGTTGCCGATCCAGGCGGTGTTAACATTCTTAGGGTTATGAATGGCGATATAGAATTAGATGACGTTTACGTCGGTGTGGGCAATGGCGCAGGCGACACCATCTACAGGCTTAAAGAAGGCAACGAGCGGTTCATGATCACCGATGTCAACAATCCACAAACCTCCGCAATGGCACAGAGCACGCTCTTCGCCATGATGGACCTGTTCGGCAACACCGGTGGAATTGCGTTGTTTAACCATGTTCCCGGCGGCTGCAACGTCTTGTTCATGGACGGTCATGTGGATTGGATCCCCTATGTGGCACCGGCTCCGGGTACCGTAGACACAGCCAGCATGGACCTTGGCGCGACCCAACCCGTGCTGCCGAGTATGGCGGGCGTTATTGGTATTTTCAATGCCGCTCTGTAATCTTTAACCCTATTTCTGTCTATTTTTCCCTGCAATCCAGCGGTTGCGGGGATTTTTGTTTGTGTGTCAGGCGGGGTATGTAACGCTGAAGCCAAAATGTGCTGGGACCACTACTTTGTCAGACGCTGTCGGACCGGGTAAGACAGTGCCTTATCACAGTTTTCGATAGAGAGGTAAACTTCCTGCACGACCATTTCGATAGCGCTTAAGATGACATCCTGAAATCTATAACTTTTGGCATATATTTTTTGTAAATAAAGAAATTCTATGGTATTCTTAATATAGTAAGTACTGTTTAAAAAATTAAGTGGGTATTACTAGAAAGGAGGTGAGTACTTTTTCAAGAAGAAAGAAGGGTCGGAGAACCAGGCTTACTAAGTTCATTGTGTTTTTAACTTAAAGAAAAGGAGTTTTACATGAAGCGACGTGGATTTACCTTAATCGAATTGCTGGTCGTGATCGCCATTATTGGTATTCTGGCCGCGATTTTGCTTCCCGCCCTGGCGCGCGCCCGTGAGGCTGCCCGCCGGAAATCCTGTCAAAACAACCTGAAGCAATGGGGCACCATCTTCAAACTGTATGCGGATGAACAAAAGGACTATTGGCCGCCGCTGCAGATTACCAGCATCCTTCGCGAGGACTGGCCTACGGGCAGCCTTCTGGAAGAACTGGACATTGGCGCCCAGCCGCAATATACCGCGTGGTATCCCAACTACAACAGTGATCCTTCAATTTTAATTTGTCCTTCGGATGCTGAGCAGTCTATTGACGACTTGAAGGATGCCAATGGCGATTGGGACTTCTATAAACCGAACCAGAATTACACCTACAGTTATTTGTACGTCGGCTGGATGTTTGACTTGTTGAACAAGCCTTATCTGCCGCCCGTTGAGATGAGCACCCTGACGAATCTGACGGCCGGTACCTCAGCGCTAAGTCTTCCTGCACCTGATAACGGTTTCATATCGGCGCAGTTTGGCGCCATGATTGACGAATTACTGCGAAAAGTCCTCACGGAAACGAATCCACCTGTCGGCATCTCAATGCTTAAGATTGTGGGCGAGGATGTCGATGTTCCCGCCGGCGTGGGTAACGGTGGCGGCAACGTCATTTACCGTTTGAAAGAAGGCAATGAGCGGTTTATGATCACGGACGTCAACAATCCGCAAACTTCCGCCATGGCCCAGAGTACTCTCTTTGCGATGATGGACCTCTTCGGTAACAGCGGCGGTATCGCCCTTTTCAACCATGTGCCCGGCGGCTGCAACGTGCTGTATATGGACGGCCATGTGGACTGGATTCCCTATGTGGCGCCCGCCCCGGGTCAGGACAACAGTGTAAGCATGGACTTGGGCGCGACCCAGCCCGTGCTGCCGAGTCTGGCCGGCGTCATCGGTATATTCAATTCGGGCCTCTAATCCCGAATCGCTTGCGAAAACTTTCCCCCGCGGGTTTAGGCCCGCGGGGGTTCTTGTTTTTTGGGGTACAGGCGCAAACGTACGCAGTCAGACACTGTCGGACTGTGTCGGACAAGGCCGGACATCAAGTACTCGGGATAGTCGTTATTTTTACAGAATACCGCGCGTCTGCAGGTATTCCACAACCTTGCGCACACAATCTTCCACAGACAGTTCCGCGGTATTCAGCACAAGTTCCGGGTTTGCCGGAGATTCATAGGGGGCACTGATGCCGGTAAATTCCGGAATCTTGCCTTCACGCGCTTTTTGATATAGCCCTTTGGGGTCACGCACCGCGCACACATCCACCGGACAGTCCACAAAAATCTCTATAAAGCGTTCGCCGCATAAAGTCCTTGCCTTATTGCGGTCCGCACGATAAGGAGAAATAAACGCGGTGCTCACGATAAATCCCGCATCGAGAAACAGGGCCGCGACTTCGCCGATACGCCTGATGTTTTCCTCCCGGTCTTCCGGTGAAAAGCCAAGATCCTTGTTCAGGCCGTGGCGGATATTGTCGCCGTCCAGGACATAGGCCTGGCATCCGTGTTCAAACAGGATTTCCTGCAGGGCCTGCGCAATGCTTGATTTCCCTGAGGCGGACAATCCAGTAAACCAGAGTACCGCGCCTCCGTGCCCATTGCGTTTTTTGCGATCCTCTTTGGAGATCGTATGGTGATGCCAGGTGATGTTGGTCGCTTTAATTTGTTCAGCCATGAGGTGCCTTTCCAAGAGTTGTTTAATTCGGATTGTAGTAGATTGCTCTTAGCCGTTATGGAAAACAAAGATTTTTCAAGCCCAGGGACTTAAAAGACAAAAAGGACCAAAACGAATAATCTTTTTCAGTTGCCATGCCAACAGAAAAACTTCGTTGGACTAAACGCAAACGCATCAGAATGTTCGATGATAGAAAACTTTGCCACATAGTAGACGCGGCATCCCTGCCGCGTTGTCGGGCGGAATATGAATGACATGTAAGCCATTAAACAACGCGGCAGGGATGCCGCGTCTACTATGGCGCCTATTCATTGTTTTTTCACGGCGATAGCCGTTTAGTCCAACGATTGTAATACGCTCTCCTGATTGGCAGGTCCTTTAAGTCCCTTAAGTCTTTTCGGTCCTTTCTTTCAACAGGCTTTCCCTACGTTCACTGACGTTTATAGGATTACGGCTTAAGAAATAATTGTGAACACGTCCCCGGAATTCAACTTGATCCGGGTTTTGTTGGATTATAGAACAGACCCGGACTGTTCGCAAAACATCTTGCTGAAATGCACAACAAGAAACACGGCGGGGCTGGTAACTCCTCGTTAATCACAGTAAAGACGATTGTGTTATCATTTTATGGTGCCCCGCCGTACTGTTACTGCCCCTGAAAGGACGATATGAACCCAAGGCTTCGAATATTCCCATTCCTACTGTTGCTCTGCATGCCCCTGGCTGCCGATCTGCAGGGAAGAGAAGAATCCTCCGAGATTTTTCAGGGTATTCGGTATATCAAGCGGACCCAAACGGTTCCACACAAACAGGTGACCCACATTATTGAGATCAACCTGTCCGTCCCGGAGCTTCGCTTCATGACCACCCCGTCCAACGGGGAGGAAGGCCCCCGGGAAACCTGGTGCGAAACGACCTCGGCTTTCGTGCGAAAGACAAAGGCGCAGATCGGAATCAACGGCAACTTTTATTACAATGATAAAGAAGAACATACGGAGCTCTTGGGACTGGCGGTTTCAAATGGGGAGGTGGTGTCACCGTGGGACGGGGGATGGGCCAAGTACGCTGTTAACATAAGCAAAAACAATGAGGTTGTGTTTGTGGAACGGGCTGAAAATGGTGCTGGCACGACAAAAACGGTTCCGGACATTGAATTGTACAACACCCTAAGCGGCAACATGATGTTGGTAAGCACCGGTAAAATACAAGTGCCAGAAGAAGGGGACCGGCACCCACGAACCGGTATCGGCAAACGGGCGGACAACAAACTACTCCTGATGGTTGCGGATGGCCGGCAACCGGGATACAGTGCGGGAATGACGTATTACGAGATGGCACAGATGTTTCTGTCTCTGGGCGCGACCGATGCGCTGGCATTGGACGGGGGCGGTTCCGCAACGCTGGTAATTGCTGCCCCGGAACCCAAAGTGATTAATGCGCCGATGCCAATGGAAATGCCCGGCGGGTTAACCCTGTCACCGCCGGGCCTGGAACGCAAAAACGGCAATAATTTGGCCATTTTCGCCGCTCCTGTTCAAGAGCGCGCGGACAAACCCGCTGCACCGTAATGTCCGATTGTTTTACCCTGCCGCCCGCTTATTTTACAGTGAATCGCCTACAAGCGCGATTTCTCTCTGCAGGCCGGGATAGTCAGGCGAAATATCCTCTATCTTTCTGAGATGTTCGAGCGCCTTTGCCGCTTCTTTCTTTTCGTGAAACAGGATGCGCGCAAGGTTGAACCGGGTATCGACATTTTCGGGATCGACCATCAGTACCGCTTCATAGAGTTTAGACGCCGCATTCGATTCTTTCTTCGATGCCAGAAAAGTCGCTGCTTCGGAAAGTACTTCGGCATTTGCACCGAATTTTTGAACCAGTATCTCAAAATAATCCAGCGCTTTGTCCCGTTCTTTTTTGAGCAGGTAAAGCCGGCCCAGATTAAAGTGGGCCGCGGGATCATCGTTAAAAATCTCCAGGGCTTTCAGATAACAGTTTTCCGCCTCGTCCAGGTTGCCCTGTTTCAGTTCCAAATTACCGAGGTTGTTCAAAGCGAGCGGAAATTCAGGAATATGTTCCAGCGCGGTCAGGAAATGAGTTCTCGCGGCTTCCTCATTTCCACGGTTAAACAGGTAAAATCCATAACTATTGTGCACGTCGCCATTGTCCGGCTCGACCTCAAGGGCCCGCTGAAAATACGTCTCCGCTTCGTCGCTCTTTCCTGTCTGGACCAGTAAATCGGCCAGATTATTCAATGCAACCAGGAAGGCCGGCTTGAGTTCCAGCGCATCCTCATAACAGCGCCGGGCGCCTTCCAAATCACCCCGCGATTCCAACAGCTGCCCCAGGTTGTTGTGGGGCAGCGGGTTTTCGGAATCGATTTCCAAGGCCTTTCGGTATTGAGATTCCGCATCCGTGTCACGGCCAAGCCCTGCAAAAAGCAACCCCAGGTTGTTCGGGATGTGTGAATTATTCGGGCTGTTTTCCATGGCGCGGAGATAGCAGCGCTCCGCTTCTTCAGGCTGATTTTCTAATTCCGCCAGGCGCGCGAGGTTGTACCAGGCGTATTCGTCCCCGGGACGGATTTGTAAAGCCTTTTGATACTTTTGACGGGCTTCTTCATAACGCTCTAGTTCCAGCAGCATGTTTCCCCAGTTGTTCAAGGCGAGCGTGAAATTCGGCGCAATTTGTAATGCCTTTTCATAATGAGAAACGGCTGTCTCCGGTTCCTTCGCTCCAATCAGCAAGGCGAGATCGTTGTGAACCCGGGCGTCATCGGGATTCAAGGCCAGGGCGCGTTCAAAGTAGTTCCGGCTTTCTTCCTCACGTCCCTGGGCGGCCAGGTCCCGTCCCATCAGGTAATAGAGGTCCTGGTTGTCCGGTTCCAGATTCAGGGCCTGCTCAAAACGCACCTCGGCCTCAGTGTAATTGCCTTGCGCGGCGAGGAGCTTGCCCATTTTGTAAAGCACATAACCGAACTGGGGAGCGGCGCGCAGGGCCTCTTCGTAGTGGTGCATCGCCTCTTCCGTTTCACCCCGTTCCTCGAGCAGGGCGCCCAATTCATTATGGCAGCGGGCATCTTCAGGGTTCAGGGCGAGGGCGTCGCGGAAGCGCTGCTCTGCCTCCTCTTTTTTACCCTGCGCCAGCAGTTCGCGCCCGAGGAGAAAATGAATGTCCTGGTTTTTGGGGTCAGCGGCGATAGCCTGTTCATAGCGCGCTATGGCCTCGTCAGAGCGGTTAAGCAAGGCCAGAACACGCCCGATCCGGTCCAGGGCGTAGGCGAAATCCGGTTTGACGCGCACAGCCGCTTCGTAATGCTCGAGCGCCGTTTCCAGTTTTCCCTGTTCCGCCCAAAATATACCCATCTCCATGTGGGCGCGGGCATCCTCCGGGTTCAGTGCTATGGCAGCCTGATACTGTTCGACAGCCTCGTCAACGCGGTTGAGTTTGGCCAGTTCACGGCCCAACAGATACCGGGCGTCCTGGAACGCCGGGTCGATCCGAATAGCCTCCTGAAAATGTGAAATCGCTTCCTCGCTATTTCCCAGACGTGACAATTCGCGGCCAAGGGCCACCTGCGTATATTTGAGGTCCGGATTCAACGCCAGGGCTTTCCTGTGTTGCTCCATCGCCTCTTCAACCCTTCCCAGGCGGCTGAGTTCACGGGCCCACAGGTACCGCGCCCCGTCAAGCAGAGGGTCTATCCGGACCGCCTCTGCAAAATGATGCATCGCATCTTCGGTGCGGCCGATTTCGGCAAGATCCCGTCCGAGTATATAATGAACAAAGGGCTGTTCCGGGTTTTCAGCCAATAGCCCTTGATAGCGATCGATAATATCATCCACCCGTTTCAAGGCTTTCATGGATCTGCTGATATTGTCGATGACGTCTCCATACCCCGGCGCGACGGAGAGGGCCCGCTCAAAGCACACCAAGGCCTCCTCGTACTGTTCCCGGTCGAAGAGCAGTTCGCCCAGGGCATTTAAGGCGCGGGCGTCATGGGGATTGAGTTTCAACGCTTCTTCAAAGCGCCTGCGGGCTTCCTCAGTATCGCCCCGCTCTTTCAGGGCCATACCGAGAAGATAATGCATGTCCTGATATGCCGGGTCCCGCGATAGGCCGGCCTCGTATTGTGCCACAGCCTCGTCAAGCAGGCCCAGAGACGCGAAATAACGGCCCAGGCGCTGATGCATATACGGAGCGCCTTCACACGCGATAACACGCCCCGCTTCCTCGCGGGCTTTTTCCAATTCTCCACGCCGTATCCAGGAATCCGCGCGCTGATAATGCCACCGGGCCTGGTCAATATGCACCGGGATGATTTCCTGCGATAATAGGATAAAACCCAGTGCGGCGGAGAGGCAAAGCGCCAGAACCGAAAAACGGCGGTTTCGGATGCCCAAGACGATGACCTGTAACCCGTACCCGGCAAAGAGCATAAAAAGAGGAATAACAGGAACCCTGGCGCGGCCGTTCACGAAAAAGGGCAGGAACGAGGTGAGGTAGTAGGCGAGGAAAAGTAACAACAACACCAAGAGGCTGGGCAGCCCCTTCCAGACGGGTTGTTTGTGCGCCCCCACAAGAGCCACCACTAACAGCAGCAAGCCCGACAAGAACAGTGTGGCGACCAGGGGAAAGCGGGGGAGAAGACGCAGCGGCCAGTAGTGATTTAACTCGTACTGCACCACCTTGTTGCAGGTAATTTCCACAGGGGTCCACAACAGCACAAATCGTTGCAAATAGCGGCGGACCGTTTCGCCCGGATTGGCGCGAATATAGTCCAGAGCCTTACGGGTAAAGAAGTCAGAGGCCCCGGTATGTGTGATGTCCGGGTTGTTCGTTTCCCTCCCCACACCACGCACGACATTCACATAATCCCGCGCGGACCAATTGCCGCTTCCTTCCAAGTCCTGCAGATAAGGCAGCCACGGCGTCACGCCGTCTGACTGTTCATGGTTTCCAATGATCAGATTATGGCCGAAATAGGTGGAAATCGGAACGAATTCACCGGAAACGACATAATTGCGGACAGTAACCGGTATAATCATCACGACCGTTGTCACGAGCAACGTGGCCCAGGCGGCGGGAACATGCCATTTGCGGCGGTTGCGAAACGCCACCCACAGTATCCACAGGGCGACCGCAGGCCCGAATCCAAGGATATTGGGACGCGCCAGCCCGTAACTCCCAAAGATCAGTCCGGCCAGAAAAATATAGCGCAACTTGAACGTGCGCGACCAGGCATCCAGCACATAAAAGAGGGCGGGGACAAGGAACACGAAAACGGCGGGATCGTTCACTTCCCCTTCCCAATAAATAAAAACACTGTAGATCGCGGCCAGAAACGCGGCGAACAGCCCCGCCAGCACGCCGAAAAATCTCTTTCCCAGCAGGAAAAGCAATAGGACCGTCAACACCCCAAGACAGCCGTTAAAGACACGCGGCGCGAGATAGCTTCCGGAGGTGAAAAAATACAGAACGGTCAGTAAATACCCGTATCCCGGGGGACGGTAAAAAGGGGTGGTCCTCATTTCCGGATCTGTCGCGCCTTCCGGAACGGACCAATCCCCCGTGAGCAAGCCACGCGCAAAATAATCCTGCACTTCAGGATCCTGTTGCAGGGCGGAAAAATCCGGCGCGTCAACCACCTGCAACAGATACCAAGCACGAAGCGCTACCGCGAGCGCTACGATGCACGCGAGCACCACATATACCCATAACGCGTTCCGGCTTTCAGTGCCGGGGGATTTTACAAAAGGTTCCTTTTCTGAACAAGACATATTGGGCTTGGAATCTGCATGCACAAAGAAACAGCCTCTCTCTCGTTACGACAAAGCAGGGGCGCAAACTTGCGCGGAATGAAAGACAGTTTACGTGCCTTGTTTAAAGCGCATAGATAAACGGGGAAACCACCCCTGCGTTTCCGGCGAAGAAAAACAACAAGCCCAAAAGCAGCAAGGAAATGATAATGGGCGCCAACCAAAATTTTTTTCGCACGCGCATGAAAGCCCAAATCTCTTTCAACGTCTCCATGCAACACCCTTTCTAAAGTAAGAAGTTAAAATAGTCCATTACACTCATTTATAGTTTATGCATTTCCATGTTAATTTTCAATTTTTGATGCGCCATACCTCCATCGTAATGTATGTCCTACTAAGAGAACTTATATTTCTTCGTAAGTATTTTGGAAAAGCACGTAGATTACAAGAAAACGACACAATCCATATTTAATCATACTAGATATATATTTTTTAACCGTGATTATGCGACAACATGTGTCGTCAATCTTGTCAAGAAATAACGCTATTGTTTTTACGGCTTTTCCTCGGTTTTCTGGAAATTATACACATCATATAGTGGTGCATAAAAAAAAATACACTTGACTTTGTGGTCCATAGCGGTTACAATGATACTTGCGTTCGGGGTTATTCTCCGGGATGCGCGATGGAATTAGAGATTGGCGAAATAACCGCGGGAGGATGTGTTGCAATGCCGGCTTCTGAGACAATACTTACGGGTTTACAGGAACAAAACGTATTCATCACCCATATCGAGAAACGCGACGGCAGAAAAGTTCCCTTTGACGCTTCGAAAATTACCGCAGCGTTGCTGAAAGCGGGTAAAGCCACCGGAGAATTCGGCGAGGATGTGGCGCGCCAGCTGACCATGCGCGTGCTGGGTTTGTACCAACAAATGGGGCGTCCCGCGGTTCCGACAGTCGAGGCGATTCAGGACGTCGTGGAAGAAGTGCTGCTGACCACTCCGTTCAAAAAAACGAGCAAGGCCTACATTTTGTATCGGGATCAGCATGCGCGCGTTCGCGAACTTATCAATCAGGCGGACGTAGAACTGATCGACCGCTATCTGGACCAGATGGACTGGAAGGTCCGTGAAAACAGCAACATGGCCTATTCTTTGCAGGGGCTGAACAATTACATCTCGAGCGAAGTGAGCAAGAACTATTGGCTGAACAAGATCTATACCGCCAGTATTCGTGAGGCGCACACGAACGGCGATCTTCACATTCATGATTTGGGTCTTTTGTCCGTGTATTGTGTCGGTTGGGATCTTCAGGACTTGTTGCGCCGCGGTTTTTGTGGCGCTCCCGGCAAGGCGGAAAGCTCGCCCGCCAAGCATTTCCGTACCGCCCTGGGCCAGGTGGTGAATTTCTTTTATACCCTCCAGGGTGAAGCGGCGGGGCGCAGGCCTTCAGTAATTTTGACACGCTGTTGGCCCCTTTTATTCGGCATGACAACCTGACGTACGGCGAAGTGAAGCAGGCGCTGCAGGAGTTCGTGTTTAACTTGAACGTAGCGACGCGTGTAGGTTTTCAGACGCCTTTCACCAACCTGACGATGGACCTTCAGCCGCCTTCCACGCTTGCTAAAGAGAATATTATTATCGGGGGGGAAATCCAGAATACCACCTACGGCGAATATACGCTGGAAATGGTGATGTTGAATTGCGCTTTTCTCGAAGTGTTATCGGAGGGCGACGCCAAGGGACGCGTGTTCAGTTTCCCTATCCCCACTTATAATATCACGAAAGATTTTGACTGGGATGCGCCAGGCCTGGAGCGGTTGTGGGAGGTGACTGCCCGGTATGGAATTCCTTACTTCGCCAATTTCGTCAACTCGGAGATGTCTGTCGAAGACGCCCGCAGCATGTGCTGCCGCCTACGCCTGGATGTGAGCACCCTGAGGCAACGCGGCGGCGGACTTTTCGGCGCCAACCCCCTTACGGGGTCCATCGGCGTGGTTACCATCAACATGCCCCGTCTCGGTTATGTATCCAAGGACGAATCGGAGTTCATGGAACGTCTGGACCGACTCATGGACATGGCCCGGGAAAGTTTGGAAACCAAACGCCGCATTCTTGAGGCTTATACGGACAAACACTTATACCCCTATACCCGTTTTTACCTGCGCGATGTACACGCCCATAAGGGAACCTACTGGAGCAATCATTTTTCGACGATCGGGCTTGTGGGCATGAATGAGGCTTGTATAAACCTTCTGGGTTGCGATGTGGGCACCGGGCAAGGTCTGGAATTCGCCGGACGGGTACTGGACCATATGCGGGACCGTCTTAAGACCTACCAGGAGGAAAGCGACAACCTGTACAATCTGGAGGCCACACCCGCGGAAGGCACCACTTATCGCCTCGCGCGCCTGGACCGCGAGCGTTACCCGCAGATAATTTTCGCAAACCAGGAAATGGTGGATCAGGGAGCGGAGCCTTTCTACAGCAATTCCACCCAATTGCCCGTCAATTACGCGGATGATATTTTTACCATTTTGGATTTGCAGGACGGGCTGCAGGCAAAGTATACCGGAGGCACCGTCCTGCATGTGTTCCTGGGTGAATCCGTCGCGGATCCCGATTCGGTAAAACGATTTGTAAAACATGTCTGTTCCAATTATTCCCTGCCATATTTTACGTTGTCCCCCAGTTTTTCCATTTGCCCGAGTCATGGCTACCTCCGGGGTGAACATACGCTTTGCCCCATTTGTGCCCTGGAAACGGAAGTCTATTCGCGTATTGTGGGCTACCTGCGCCCGGTGAACCAGTGGAATGCCGGTAAACAGGAGGAGTTTCGGTTGCGCACCCGGTACAAACTAGAAGGTGAAACCGAAGCGTCGGAATCGGTGGAAGTATCGACTACGGCGATGACGTCGTAATCCGGCTTTTAAACGGGGATAGTGCCATGTTATTTGGAGGATTTCAACCTTTCACTTTAAGTGATTATCCTTCGTGCATTGCGGCAATCGCTTTTGCGCAAGGGTGTAACTTTCGCTGCCGCTTCTGTCATAACGCCAGCCTTTTGCCGATGCTCGCGAAACACGATGAATTGTTGTCTTCCGAGGATATACTTGCAAAACTGGCCCCAAAGGCGGGAAAACTGGAAGGGCTGGTGGTAAGCGGGGGAGAGCCCACCCTGCATCAGGACTTGCCCGATTTTCTGGACCAGGTAAAGCGTCTGGGTTTCAAAATAAAATTGGACACCAACGGCAGCCGACCGATCATGCTGGCGGAAGTGTTGCGCCTGCGCCTGATCGACTATATTGCGATGGATGTAAAAGGGCCCCTGGCCGACTATTCCCGGATATGTGGTGTTCCGGTCGTTACGGATGCCATCCGTGAGAGTATATCGCTTGTTGCCGGGGCCGGTATCGCCCACCACTTTCGAACGACCTTTTCGGAACAACTGATGTCTTCGGCGGATCTGGACCGCGTTAAGTCGACCGTTCCGGAGGGCTCGAAACACATAACCCAAGCCTTTCAGCCCCAGCATGCCCTGGATCCCACATTACGCCCGTCCGCCTGCGCTTCGTAATATCCTGTCGGCGCAGTAATTCCGAACCGGGTTGCGTTAACGGGTGCGATTATCCTTGATTGTTTGTGTGGTAAGCGATCCGGTAATCTGGATGTCCTCTATTTCCAAGCCGGAAGTTCCGGGATCCACGGACTCATGGATCAGCACACCCGCTTCCACCTGCGGCAAAAAGGATTCCACCCGGATGCCTTGCATCCTGATCCTTGAGGCGTTTTCCACAACAATAGCGGTCGTTTCCCGCTGCAGGCTGGCATCCACCGAATACGTCGCGTTTAGTCCATTTACACGGATATCGGCAGCGGCGCCGATGTATAAGGCGGCGCCCGGGGGATTCACTACCTCATTCTCTTCAAGGATAACGTTCCTAACCCCGCGAACCTGGGCCGTCTTTCCCCCCTTTGCGAGGGTAAAGACCTGAATGGCGGCGCTATTGCGCGCGATGCCATACCAGCGTGAACGCCCCACGTTCACAATGCGATTGTTTCGAATTACCAATCCGGAAGGAATGCCGCCGCCGGGCGTTTCCGGATCATTACCGGCTACAATACCCAATCCGCCCAGATTCCGGAGGGTATTGCCCTCAATAAGACCGTCCGGTGCCTTAATCACTATACCATGCCGACGATGATTCTCGAAGGTATTTCCCCGAATGACGAAATCGGCCCCGCATCGGGATCTGTTATAAATGCAAGGTCCACCCGCGCCAATCCTTGCTTCTGGAACCGACCGGTCCAGGGTGATTCGATATTCCCCATCCGGGGCATCCTGGACGTCCACGACTAGCGGCTCGATCATAAAGCGTCCTTCATTTGGCTCAAAAAGACAAAGTGAGTCCCCCCGGGCAATGGTTCCATTCTTATCCGCGCGGAACTCCGATGCGGAAAGGAACGCGGTAACCTGGTTGGTCACCCCATAAATAGTCACGCCGTCACCGGCCATACGCTCAAACCGGCAGTTCTCAATCATCGGCCCGCGAATGTCCCGCTGCAGGTGTACCGCTTCGGCATTGACGCTGATCAGCCTCTGTGTGCCCGGTTTTCGTATGACGGATACGCCGGAAACGGTTATGCGGTCACTGTCGGCCGATCCGATGGCAACACTTTGCGAAGCGTAGATCTCAAGGTTTTTCACACCGCTCGCGGCACAGCGCCAGAAAAAGACCGCGCCGCCCTTCCCATACTGCGCGAGCTGGACATAGCGGAGCCCCGCCTGCATGTCTTTTAGATTTTCCGTCTGTTCCGGGTAGATTCGCCAGACCCTCGCGCTCACTTGCTCCCATCGGTTGATTTGAAGGCGATCAGATGCGCCGGCTTTTAGCGTATCCTCATGACGGTCAAAAATCATGCCCCAACAACCGAAGGGTTTCGGCGCCGTGGCAAACCACGATGCTGACAAAGGGGCGTGGTGCGCGCTAACTGCAAGGTCAAACCAGCCGGACTCTCGGTTTACGACAAGTATGGTTCCTTGCGTATGCGGCTGTGGATTATAGTCAATGCTCAGCCCTTCCAACCAGACATTTTCCCCACCGGTGACAAAAAACGCGCCAATCCTGGGATTGCGCACCACGAAGCAGGTTTCCGGTCCCTTGCCCCGGAGGATCAGGTCGTTTGTGTTTTCGATGATTATCGCCGAGTGTCTACCATTCTCCCCATATAAATGGTAAACACCTTTATCCATCTGTACGATTGCAGGTTGTCCGCTTTCCTTTACTCCGTTCAGTAACGCCGCCAGGAGGGGCCCCATATCGCCTCCCGTATCGGGAACGATCCCATGATCAGCCGCATTAACAAGGGCATAGCGCGCATCCTGGTGTTGCTCCGCTGCCGTGCCCGGCAGCATGACTCCAAAGCAGAAGACGATCATATAAGTGATAATCAGTGTCATACCCATATCATTTCTTTCCGTGTCAAAAAAAACATCCCCGACAGTGTATCATAGTATTTGCCTGCCGTCCCGGGACGGCGCTATAAAGCCAGAATCACGGCATAAGGAAACAGACCGATGCAAAAACTTACAAGACGTTCATTTACCCTGGGGAGCATCGCCTCCTGCATGGGCGCGGCCGCTCATGCCTTTGCAGGGGAAAAAGCGGGGGCAAGTTGCGATTACCGGCCCCCGAACCTGATCCTGCTGCTTGCCGATGATTACCGGTGGGACTGCCTGGGATGCATGGGCAACGGCATTATCCAAACACCCAACCTCGACGCGATGGCGGGTGAAGGCGTCCTGTTTGAAAACGCTTATGTCACCACGTCCATTTGCGCACCCAGCCGGGCCACCATTTTCTCCGGTCAATATGTCTGCCGCCACGGGATCAACAATTTCAACACGTCCTTTACCCCTGCCCAACTGGACGACACCTATCCCGCCCGCTTGCGCGCGTCCGGCTATACCACCGGATTCATCGGAAAATACGGCGTGGGGGAGCGCATGCCAGAACAGGCATTTGATTACTGGCGCGGTTTCGGAGGTCAGGGCCATTACGAGCAAAAAGATGGACGGGGCGAATATCGTCACCTTACAGGACTTCAACAGGACCAGGCACTTGAATTCCTGGAAACCGCCGGTTCCAGGGAGCCTTTTTGCCTGTCCGTAAGTTTTAAAGCGCCCCATTGCCAGGATGGCGACCCCCGACAATTTATTTACGACCCCGTTTACGAGTCTCTGTATCGGGACACCCAGATTCCGCAGCCGGAATATTTGAGGGACAACTATCTGGAACGTTTCCCGGACTTTTTTCGACACGACAACGAGGCGAGAAGGCGATGGAAACTCCGTTTTTCCAGTCCGGAGCTGTTTCAGGAAATGGTCAAGTCCTATTACCGGCTGATAACCGGAATAGATGACGCTGTTGGCGCCATTCGCAAAAAACTCGCCGAAACGGCGCTGGATGATAACACCATCGTGCTGTTCACCGCCGACAACGGTTTCTTCCTGGGAGATCATGGACTTGCCGGGAAGTGGTTCGGGTATGAAGCGTCTATTCGGGTTCCATTCATCGTGTTTGACCCGAGGCTGCCGGAGGAGAGACATGGAGCACGTCTCAGCCACATTGTCCTGAATGTGGATATCGCGCCGTCCCTGTTGGGCTTGGCGGGCATTGTGCCGCCAAACGCCATGCAGGGCCGCGACATAACGCCGCTGTTGCAGGGCAAAGACATTTCCTGGCGCAAGGATTTCTTTTATGAACATACTTTTGAGCATCCCGGTATTCCGAAATCGGAAGGAGTCATTTCAGCCGAATATAAATACCTCCGGTATATCGATCAAAACCCCGCACATGAGGAACTCTTCGATCTCCGTTCGGACCGCCATGAAACAATCAATCTCGCGTCAGACCCGGAACGGAGAGATCTGCTGGATAAAATGCGCCTTCGGTATTCCGAACTAAAGAACGCTGTCTGCCAATAATCTTTCCTGTAAAGGCGCTGTGATCTGCCGCTGACCGGGAATTTCTCGCAGGGATGACGGGTTACTGACCTATATCCGGTACGTTTTAACCGCGGGAAATCAACAGGGAGCAGGTACTAGTATGGACGCATCAACTCCGACCGGGAAGCACAGCAACCGCCTATGCGGAGAAACCAGCCCCTATTTGCTGCAGCACGCCAATAATCCTGTGGACTGGCACCCCTGGGACGAGCAGGCACTGTCGTTGGCACGGGAAAAGGATATCCCTATATTTCTTTCCATCGGTTACGCGGCGTGCCACTGGTGTCACGTCATGGAACGGGAGTCCTTTGAAGATGAAGTGACGGCGGCCTTCATGAACGAACACTTTCTGAATATCAAGGTCGACCGTGAGGAACGGCCTGATCTGGACGCCATTTATATGAACGCCGTAACCGCCATGACAGGAAACGGCGGCTGGCCGCTGAATGTATTTTTGACGCCCGACCTGCGGCCTTTTTATGGCGGGACGTACTTCCCGCCGGATGGCCGGTATGGAACTCCGGCTTTCCTGGACATCCTGAAACAGATCGACCTGCTTTGGAAAACGAGCCGGAGCAAATTGTTTCAGAGCGCGGAACAACTGACCGCACTCCTGGCCCGACATGGTGGTTCCCCGGAATCCGAGCACGATGTGCTTTCGGCCGGCTTGAGGGAGGCTGCGGCGGCTTATCTTGAATCCGCCTATGACAAGACGTGGGGTGGATGGGGAAGCGCGCCGAAGTTTCCTTCCCCGGCCACTATTTCACTGTTGCTGCGCGGCTGCACCCGCGAA
>Ga0123335_1005014_pt1 | contig 16478 bp, 7 predicted proteins | sample BiotimSIPDNA_2_FD_89707 | JGI IMG/M metagenome (GOLD analysis project Ga0123335, IMG submission 89707) | Anaerobic biogas reactor microbial communites from Washington, USA - Biogas_R2 time_0 SIP DNA | ecosystem: Engineered > Bioreactor > Anaerobic > Unclassified | place: Washington, USA...
AATGATAAATTATGATATTGACCGGTAGGTGAGCCGTCAAGGTTATATCCATCTTTAATATTTGCCGGGCCGATTTTATTTGCCCAATTACTTATTTTCGTGCACCAGGCCTTTGCTTTTTCATTCCCGTTCCAGAGATAGTCGATTGCAATGCGCCATGGTACCCGGCAGGCATCGTATCTGTAAGTGTGATTGCGACCTCCGGTAGGAGCTCCACCGTTATATCTGTGCCAGTCAGGTACAAGTCCGGTGGTTGCGTTGGCGTTTGATTCTAAAACTTTATAGGTATCATCTGCGAGCTTATTCCATGCATCGTCACCACTGAATTTGGCAATTTCTCTGAAAAATGCCGGTGTATAATATGAAATGTCGGTCTCGGTGCATCCGCCGTATGGACTGTTACCACCATAGCCGCCAACAATTACCGATGTTCCATTGCAGTTGGTTATGAGCTTTTTAACGATTTTAATTATGTTCTTTGCGTCATCGACATACTGTCCTCCCCACTGCCAAGCTGCAACTACTGATGCAAAAGCTACATCCAGATCACCATCAGAGGCACTGCCGCCATCCTGAATCCCACCACAATTAGCTTTCCAGGCCATCATTCCATGGCTCTGCTTCTTGCTGTTATAATATTTGATTAATTTATCATAGGTTTCTTTATCATTCATATAGGCAGCGATTATTGTCGCCCAACCCATTGATTCTACTTTTGTTACGCCCTCTCCATCCTCACCGATACAGGTAGTTCTTATGCCGTCATTACAACTTGCAAGCAATTTGCCACTTTTGTATTTCTGATACCAGCTCTGGAAAGTTTCTTCTGTTAAAGTTGTCGGCATATACCCGTTTGGATATTTTATAGCGCCTGTGTATGGAAATTTCACATCTTGTGCAAAACTGACTGTCAGGGTGAACATGATTCCAATTAACAGAAATCTGATTTTTTCCATGCTTTAAACTCCCCTTTCAAGTGTTGAAAAAATTTAATCACAGGTTACTCAAGCTTATACTGGCTTATGTGCCCGGTTCAGGCCTAAAAGCACTTCGTCTCTTCCCGGATGCATAAGTAGGAGCATAAAACTTTATTTAATCGCATAACCTGCATAATAATAATATAATGTTTTTTTCTCTGATAATGGTTTTTAGGTTGCTGGGGCATTGGAATCAGGGTCGATCCTCAATTAGTATGCTTTTTAATGCCGATGTCGATTCCGAAATGAAAACCTGTCCATTGTATAATGAAAAGTAAAAATCAGCTTTGTGACCACTATCACAGTAGATTATCAGTACCGATATTATTATTCTAAATTAAACTGTATAACTATATTATGGTAATGTATATGTAAGTTATTCTTGTTAGTAATACCTTGATGATATATACTAAAGAATCATTTTTTCTAAACAGTTCCTCAGAAGAGAATACAACTGTTTAAACCTGAAAGTCGCAGTTGGGGAGAACAAAAAACCGTAAGATGTTGAGATGATAAGGCTTGAAGGCATCGCAGGTCTTATCGACAAGGTGATAAGATCAAGATGCCTGAAAGCTTTAGCGCTCAACAGATTACGATTTTTTGCCTCATCCAACTGCGATTTTTAGGTTAGAAGGAATCCCCTATGAGAACTTTATGTTCATGCTGACTGGTTCTTTTGTGCGCGGTGTCTTTAATTAGCGCATCAGGGGCACAAAAGAAAAACATCGCTATCAATACTCTATCTGCTAATGGGATCACTCCACAGGAGGTTTCCGTTATGACAGATGTGCTGATTTCAAACCTTGGAAAAACAGGAACTTTTCAGGTGCTTGAGCGTTCAAAAATGGATGAGATACTTAAAGAGCAGGGATTCCAGAAGTCAGGAATTTGCAACGAATCTTCATGCGCTCTGGAGATGGGTCAGTTGCTCGGTGTTGAATTGATCGGTTTGGGAAATATTGGACTTGTAGGAAAAACTTATGCAGTAAGCGTCCGGATGGTAGAAGTAAAAACAGGTAAAGTTGTGATAGATGTTAATGAGTTCTTCAAGGGAAGCAGAGATGACCTGATGACAAAGATCATCCCCTCGATCGCACAAAAGATAGGTCTGGCCAATGCGGCAAAAAGTGAAGAGAAGGCTGTTGTTCAGAAGAATAAAGGTGGTAAAAAAGGATGGATAATAGCCGCTGCAGCAGTGGGTGTTGCAGCAGTTGCGATTCCGGTGGCAATAATATTGGGCAGAGACGACAGGGGTAGAGAAGACGAGGACTTAACAGAGGTGAAAGTAAAATGGAATCAGTAAAAAGAAATCTCTTATGGCTGGTTATTCTGGCGTCTTTTCTGTTGACATGCTTCTCAGGGAGTTCCAATCCATCATCACCGCAAATGACAGAGATCAGGCCGGTTGTGATGTGGAAGACAGGAGAAGTCTTTGCTGCACCGATAGCTGTTGATTCGGTCCGCATAACAATTACCTCACCTGGTCTCAGTGAGCCTCTAATAAAAACTTTCCCGTTCTCCCGCAATGAGGGTACATTAGGTTTTGTCAGGTCCGGGCTGACAATAACAATTATGCTGGAAGGATTAACAAGTGATGGGCGGGTGCTCTATTCAGGGGAACAGATCTGCGATGCGATCTCCGGTAAATCCTTTACTGTTCAGATCGAGGCCTCAGAGGTGACACCGGTCCCGCCTGAAAACCCCCAATCATTATCGTCAACATTTTCGCTTATGATCAGCTGGTCAGACGTTTCAAATAATGAAGCCGGATATATAATTTACAGGAGTGTTCACGGAAAGTCATCATTCGAGGAAATCGACACGGTAAGTGGCCTCAGCTATGTTGACACCAGCATATCAGATTCGCTCTTTTATGACTACAGGATTTTTTCCTTTAATGAAGTCGGGATTTCTGTCATTTTTACAGACATAGAAAACTTATCCCTGAAAGTAAACCATAAACCTGAATTCTCGACTGTTCCCCTTGATTCTCAAAAGGTAAAGCTTGGTAATTTATACCGGGCCCCTGTTAAGGCAACTGATCCTGATTCCGGTGACTCGGTAAGGCTTTCATTCAGTAATAAGCTTGAACTCATCAAAGATACCCTGAGATGGAATTTCAGTAAATCGGATACCGGAATAAACAAATTCTTCATAACAGTTTTTGACCGCTACGGAGACAGTGCCAGGTATAACTGGAATGTTCTTGTAATGGACACTGCAGGCCCTGAGAAGAATACACCCCCGCAGTTTACAACTCAAATCTCCGGCCCGGACACAGTTGAGATCGAAAACAGCTATTCCAGAACCCTGGCCGCCACAGATGCTGACGGCGATTCGATTACATTCAGTAAAGAGAATGCTCCACAGGACATGAAGCTTAATACCAGTTCCGGAAGAGTCACATGGTTGCCGGACACACTGGGTCTCTTTACCGTAGTCATCATTGCAGAAGATGATTCCGGGGCACAGGACAGGATTGAATGGCAGATTCAGGTGAGGGATCATTTCAATCTTTTGACAAAAATTTCAGACCTGAAAGACAGCGCCAAAGTCGGTACCGAATACATGGACACAATTCTCTGTAATCTGCCCGGTGCAAAGTTCTATCTGAAAGAGGGTCCGGATAACCTTCATCTCGATTCGCTTTCAGGAGCTGTAAGCTGGACTCCGGATGCTACCGGAGGCAGCACAGTGAAAGTATCTGCTGTCTATAAGAGTGACACTCTATCAATTAGCTGGACCATTACTGTAAAGGCGACCAATTCCGCTCCCAGGTTCATAACCGAACCTGAGGATCTTATAGATACAATTGCAGCAGGTATCGTTTACAAAGACACACTACTTGTTGAGGATGATGACAACAGCAGGGAATTTACCAGGATTAAAGGTCCCGGTTTAATGGAAATTGACTCTAATGGAGTTATTACCTGGGATGTTCCCGATTCTCTCTGGGATACCACTGTTCAGGTTAAAATCAAAGTTTCTGATCCCGAAGGAGAAATCGATACCCTTACGTGGGGTATTTTTATAAAGAAACCGAACGCTCCTCCTACAATCAACACCCAGTTAAAAGATTTGAAAGACAGCATTACAGCCGGAAAGGTATACAAAGATACAATAGATGCCAGCGATAAAGAATCAGAAGAGATATTATACAAGGTCGTATCCGGGCCGCTTCTCTTTAAAATAAACTCTTCAGGAGCAATCATCTGGGCAGTGCCGGATGCCCTTCCTGATACAACAGTTCAGGTAAAAATCAAAGTCTACGATCCAGACAGTGCATCGGATTCAATTTCCTGGTCCATTGATGTTTCAGAGAAGAAAGTTCCACCGAAATTCATGACAGATACCCTTGATATAACCCGTAATGCTGAAGCTGGAAGTTCTTACAGTGTTACTCTTGAAGCTCAGGATCGCGGCGACAGCTTGATATTTAAAAAGATATCCGGACCGGTTATCATAAATAAAACAAGTGATACCATCTGCATGGTCAACTGGGAAGTGCCGGGGGTATATTCTGATACCCTTATCGAGGTAAGCATCAGAGTCTTGGATCCCGATAGTCTATCGGATACTATTTCCTGGAAGATTACGGTTGACGGCAACGCAGCACCCGTAATCAATACAAAGCCGACATCACTGAAAAACTCTGTGACATACGGAAATCTGTATGAAGATTCTCTCAGTGTCACTGATAAAGATGGTGATTCTCTGACTTTCAGCTGCATTTCCGGGCAGTCGATAACTTTTGAATCGACAGGTAAATTCAAGTGGGAACCGGACAGTTCCAGCAAAGGTCATACTGTAGAGGTGGCCATAAAAGTATCAGATCCTGCCGGTGCTTCTGACACTGTCAAATGGTCCATTGATGTTCTTACTGCAAACATAGCCCCCGAGATTTCTTCGCAGGCCACGGACATGAAAAAAGCAGTAGTTGCAGGTGAGCTTTATAAAGACACAGTAGAAGCATCTGATCAGAACGAGGATGAATTGACATTCACAGTAAAAGCAGGGCCATCAGGTCTGACTATCGGCTCATCTACAGGGATAATAACCTGGACACCTGATACTTCATTGCATGGCGAAACTGTTGCGGTAACAATAAAAGTATCAGATCCCGCCGGTGCTTTTGACACTGTCAAATGGTCCATAGATGTCCTCACTGCAAACATAGCCCCTGAGATTTCCTCACAGATCGGGGACATGAAAGAAACAGTAGTTGCAGGGGAGCTGTATAAAGACACCGTAGAAGCATCTGATCAGGACGAAGATGCATTGACATTCTCAGTAAATGCAGGGCCATCAGGTCTGACTATCGATCCGTCTTCAGGAATAATAACCTGGACACCTGATACTTCATTGCAGGGTGACAATGTTACGGTAACAATAAAAGTATCAGATCCTGCCGGTGCTTTTGACACTGTCAAATGGTCCATTGATGTTCTTACTGCAAACATAGCCCCCGAGATTTCTTCGCAGGCCGCGGACATGAAAAACACAGTAGTTGCAGGAGAGCTGTATAAAGACACCGTAGAAGCATCTGATCAGAACGAAGATGCATTGACATTCTCAGTACAAGCCGGGCCATCCGGTCTGACTATCGGCTCATCTACCGGGATAATAACCTGGACACCAGATACTTCATTGAAGGGCGAAAATGTTGCGGTAACAATAAAAGTATCAGATCCTGCCAGTGCTTTTGACACTGTCAAATGGTCCATAGATATACTCGTTCCCAACATAGCCCCGGAGATTTCCTCACAGATCGGGGATATGAAAGAAACAGTAGTTGCAGGAGAGCTGTATAAAGATACCGTAGAAGCATCTGATCAGGACGAGGATGCATTGACATTCTCAGTAAAAACCGGGCCATCCGGTCTGATTATCGACCCGTCTTCAGGGGTAATAATCTGGACACCTGATACTTCATTGAAGGGCCAAAATGTTGCTGTAACAATAAAAGTATCAGATCCTGCCGGTGCTTTTGACACTATCCAATGGTTTATTGATGTACTCATTCCCAACATAGCCCCTGAGATTTCCTCACAGATCGGGGACATGAAAAAAACAGCAATCGCAGAAGAGCAGTATGTAGATACAGTAGAGGCATCTGATCAGAACGGGAGTGAGTTGACATTCACAGTAAAAACAGGACCATCAGGTCTGACTATCGACCCGTCTTCAGGGATAATTACCTGGACACCTGAAACTGCTTTGCAGGGTGACAATTTTACGGTAACAATAAAAGTTTCTGACCCGCAGGGCGCATATGACACACTCTCCTGGGAGATTGCTGTCAACACACCTCCCAATTTCACAACCATGATGGAAAATCTGGAGACCAGTGCTGTGTGGGGTGTAATTTATGAGGAGTTACTTGAAGCAGAAGACAATGATGCAGGTGATGAGTTGACCTATTTTGTTGTTGATGGTCCTGCTTCTGTAAATCCTACCTCAGGGCTGGTGACCTGGACTCCTGGTCCTTCTGATGAAAGTGTGAGCGATTCTACTCATATAAAGATCAGGGTAACAGATAAAGCAGGTCAATATGATGAAATCTCCTGGGCAATCTGGGTTTATGCTAATGGTGCTCCTAATTTAGTTTATAAAACCATTTATGATACTGCATACTATAATACTTCCCACACTGATACAGTTAAATTTTACAATTATGAAAATGACTCGTTAACCTGGGAGTATACGCCTTCAGAAGGGATTACCATTGTAAATCAGAACGGACCGATTTTTACATGGAAAGCTTTGGCTGATGGAACCATTCGAATCATTGTTTCAGATCCATGGAATTCCGATACATCAGAATTGAAAATAAGTGTCATTGTAAGTCATTCAGTAAATATAACCGGTTTTCTGGAGTTTGATTCAAGAGGAGTTCCTGGAGAGAACTTTACAGTCACAATTCCAACTGTAGTATGTGAATCCGACATAGAAACTCATCCTGTAAAGTACAAGTTTTTCCTTCCGAATGGATCTCAGACCAACTGGTCTTCTATAAACACAATTACCCAGGTCCAGAACTCTTTTGGCATTTACCAGTACAAGGTTGCCGCAAGATGTACTGTTGATACTACAGAAACCGATACTTCAGGGGTCGGTTACGTCCCGATTCTGAATGTGAATTGCGATACCGCAAACCTGGTACTGATTGATAACTGTGATCTGGAAACAAACAAGAACATTCTGGGATTCGACTGGCGTGCAGCATCAGATGAACCTGTGGGCGGGAACTCAACTCTGAGTATTTTTGATATGGATCCTGTCACATATTATTACGATTACCATCACACCTCATCAAGTGGGTTTTCTAGCACAGGAGGAGCTTCAATAAGCTATACACTGGGTAATGATGTTCTTGACCTTAATGGAAATGCTCTTGAGCCTCATGTTTTTCTGGAGACCAGACTTGCACCGGATGGCTCCTATAAGAATCTCAGTGCCGCTACAAAGATTCGCTTCCGGGCGAAATGTAATTCCGGCACAGTCAATGTGCGATTCCAGGTTTTGACACCTCAAGTTGCAAACGGTGATTTTTACGGGAAAGACATAACTCTGACTACATCCTGGCAATCTTTTGAAATCAAAAATTATGTATATCCCAGCGACCCTAGTACAGGTGCCCCGGGTGAATTGAGGCAGAAAGGATATGGCGGTATAGTCGCTTACTATCGTAATCAAGCACAGGCTTTCAGATGGAAAATCTCCGGAAATGGAACCCCTGCAAGCAATGGGATTACTGTCGATGACCTCACCCTGGAAGATTGGAATTACATACCATGATAAAAGGATGAAGGATAAGCTATGAGTGGGGGACAACTGGGCAGGAAGACTGTGTTAACAATTATTACAGGAGGAGTCAGATGAATTCGTATCGACATCGCAGAACGGAATTGCAGCTTATATGCGGTCTCATTATGGCGGTGCTGTTGTTTTTCCGCTCACCGGATACTCATGCCGCGGTATCACAAACGCCCCCCATGGGGTGGAACAGTTTTGACATGTACAACGGTCTTGTAAACGAGCAGCAGGTGAAGGATGTCGCCGATTACATGGCGGAAAATCTGCTTGAGTACGGCTGGGAGTATGTCTGTGTCGATTACCTCTGGTACAGCACTTCGACAGATTTCTGGAATTACAAGCAGGATGCCAATTTCAATCCTGCGCTGGTTTACGACGAGAACGGAAGGGTTCAGCCCGATCCGAAAAAATTCCCGTCGTCGGTTGACGGAAAGGGGCTAAAACCTCTTGCGGATTATGTGCATTCCAGGGGACTCAAGTTCGGACTTCACCTGATGAGGGGAGTTCCCAGGCAGGCGGTGGCACGTGAGAATCCCACAGTACTGGGTACGACTTACAAAGTATCGGATATCCATACAAAAACCGATCCCTGCGGCTGGCTCAATGTTATGTGGGCGCTCAACATGAGTCACCCGGGGGCTCAGATCTACCTGCATTCATTGTTCGAACAGTATGCGGAGTGGGGTGTCGATTATGTCAAGATTGACGACATGGTACAGCCCTGGGCTGTTTATGCTCACCCGGAAGAGATCAAGGGATATCGGAAGGCGATTGACAGCTGCGGTCGTGAGATGGTGTTCAGCACTTCACCGGGACCCACACCTCTTCCAAATGCGAACTTTGATATCAGCAAATACGCCAACCAGTGGCGAATTGTCAATGATTTCTGGGACAAGTGGGAATCGCTCGACGAGGAATTCGATCGTGCGGAGGAATGGTATAAGTATGCAGGTCCGGGCCATTGGCCGGATGGCGACATGATTCCGATCGGAACACTCTACAGCGGAAAATCCAAATTCACCAGAGACGAGCAGTACACCCTGATGACCCTGTTTGCAATCATGCGTTCACCGCTTATCTGGGGAGGAAAACTCGTTGACAGCAATGCCGACGAACTGAAACTGATGCAGAACAGCGAGGTGCTGGCGGTCAATCAGAACAGTACCGGAAACAAGCCGATAGTGACCGGAAAGACGCCGGTCTGGATGGCAGAAGTTCCGGACAGTCCCATTCGCTATGTGGCGGTATTCAACCGCAATGAGGCGCCTGCAGATGTCACTATCAATTTCAGCGACCTGGGGGTGACTGCACCTGATGACACGCTGAGGGATCTTTGGGAAAAGAAAGATATCGGTGTTTTCTCAAACAGCTACAAAGTCACACTGGCTCCGCATCAGAGTAAACTGTACCGGTTGACGCCTCCGGGCGCGACCATGGTGCGTAAGGCTGCCGCCGCCAGGGGGAATGTGGCACTTAAGAACAGGTTTACTGTCCGTAATGCCGGAGGCATGCTGTCTGTCGGATCAAATGAGAGTAAGGCGGGGTTTGCCGTGTCGGTATTCCGGGCCGACGGGCGTCTTGTTGCGAATTTGTCAGGGTGTATTGGTTCTGCATCGGTCCCTGTTGACGGCGCAGGGGTTTATCTGGTGGTTGTTAAATCAGAAAAGAAAACCGAAAAACATCTGGTCTCCCGTTACTAATCAAGTGCCGGTTCAGCGGGTTTGGGGCATGCCTCTAATGCCCCGACCGCCTTTTTCATCCGCCCCCACGGATCGAACGATGAGCGAAGAGCGCGCCCAAGAGTGTCATAAAATGAAGAAGAATTCAATTCAATACTAAAGGGGATAATTCCAATGAGTATTAGAAAAGGTTTCAGAAAGACTACATTTCTCATTTTGAAAATGCTTTGCCTACCAATTACCGCCATATTAGGAATATTCTGTAATTTTGGTGGTTGCATGTATGGCCCCGCCCCAGAATATGGAATGCCACACGCAGATTACAAAGTTACTGGTACCGTCTTTTCTTCTGACCAGAATATGCCAATTAATGGATTGTTGGTATCTATCAGAGACACAATGAATACGTCAGGAACTATTGATTCGACAAAAACGGATTCTCTCGGCAGGTACTCGCTGCAATTTTCAGGTGCTCCCTGGGATAGCACATGGGAGTTGAAGGTAAAAGACGTTGATTCAACAGAGAATGGTTCATTTATTGCCAGGGACACAGTCATTTCTATTTCCAAAAGTGAATTAAAGGAATCAGATGGCAATTGGTACCAGGGACATGCTGAAAAGAATGTTGACTTAAAGGTTGACAGACAAGAGTGATGGTATGAATTCATTTTCAATAAAGACAAAAATAGGATTGGAAGTATTCCGGGCATATCGTGCAATCCAAACAAGGATGCATGAGCTAAACTATTTGTTTTGGGAATGTACTCTGAGATGCAATCTGAATTGTATCCATTGCGGCTCTGATTGCACTCGAGATTCAAAAACGCCAGATATGCCGATCCGGGACTTTTTGAAAGTTCTTGATAAAGTTATGAAGGAGTATAACCCCAACAAAGTTATGATTGCAATAACCGGTGGAGAGCCACTCGTTCGAAAAGATTTAGAAGATTGTGGACAACAAATTTATACTCGTGGTTTCCCATGGGGAATAGTATCAAATGGATATTTGATGACAGCCAATCGGCTATCTTCCTTATGCAATTCAGGTCTGAGGTCAATAACAATCAGCCTTGATGGGTTGCAAGAATCACACAATTGGTTAAGAGGAAGAAATGATTCGTTCCAGAAAGCTATGCAGGCAATAAAACTATGTGCTACAAATAAAAGTATTGTATTTGATGTTGTGACATGTGTAAACAAAAGAAACTTATTAGAGCTTGAAAGCATTAAGAATCTTCTTCTGGAAGCGGGAGTCAGGAAATGGCGAATATTTACGATATTTCCCAAAGGCCGTGCGAAAAAACATGAAGATTTGGAACTTGACAATGCGGATTTCAGTCAAATGTTGGATTTCATAGCTTATTGCCGCAATCAGAAAACAATTGAAGCAAGCTATGGTTGCGAAGGTTTTCTTGGAAATTATGAAGGAAAGGTTCGGGATGGATTCTTTTTCTGTCGTGCAGGAATAACGGTTGCATCCGTACTTGCAGACGGTAGTATTTCTGCCTGCCCGAGTTTAAGAGGTGATTTCATTCAGGGGAATATTTATAAAGATGATTTTATTGAATGTTGGAATGATCGCTATGGGCAAATGAGGAATCGCAATTGGGCAAAAACTTCAAAATGCTCAGACTGCAATGAATTTAAATATTGCAACGGAAATGGATTGCATTTAAGAGAAGGCCCCGGAAGCGAGCTTCTTACGTGTCACTATGAAAGAATTTCGAAATGACCAAACAATGTAAATAGGCGCGCTAATAACGAAGAAACACCTGCCAAAAACATCCACCAGCGCCAGCCCAAAATTGACGTTCCGGCCAGGGCACTGACCGCAGGCGGGTGCAAAGCCAACCCGCCTGTCAGCTCTTGTCCGCCAGTCTTCACTTGTCGTTTTACAAACGACACAAGAATTCTTTAGAATCAGGAGTTTCTGGAAGAGGGTGCCCCCTCTTTTGCTCCAGCCCGTCGAAGACGCCGGTCTTTCGCTATCACCCCTTGTTGTCCACTGGCTGTGGAGGCAGGTATGGTTATCACATTTGCAAACGCCTTTGCGGCCGCACAGGCGAACTGTAGGTAAATTAAAATTTATTGTAGTTTTTAAGACAAAGACGCTTAAAATTAATGATTTTGCCGTTTGTTGGTTTTATTAACCTCACCCTGCCTATTGGCACCCCTACCGGAGAGGGACTTTGCAACCGGGCATTTGGACTGGTAACATATATTTTCTCATTATTTTTTCACTGGAAAAAAAGTGTGACGTTCGGCGGTTTTATCACTTTCTTACAAAACCAAAAAAACGCCCTTTGGAACTCCTGACTTGCGACTTGCTACTTTCGACTTGTGACTTCCCCTTACATGCTTGAATTCTTCCAGGCTACAACCAGTTTTAATCTACCACCAGTTCGTCAGTGCGGCTGCAAGGGCGTTTAAAAATGTGAAGTCCCTACCTGCCTTCCCAACTGGTGGACAACAAGGGGTGATAGCGCAAGACTGGCGTCTTCGACAGGCTGGAGCGAAAGAGGGGACACCCTCTTCCAGAAAGTCTTTATCTTTAATTCTTGCTAATACTTGTATTGGGGGGGGCACCCTCTTCCAATAATTTTTATTAATCTGGTTTCCGGCCTTCGCCGGAATGACGGAGAGCAGCGGCTGTTACCTCATTCACATAAGTAACCTTTCAGCACCACCGCCACGAATAGTCATACCGTTGAAGAACGGCATCCAGGAGTATAGTGCTGGAACCTGTCTAAACACCAAACACCTGCCTGAAGTGGTGGCTTTTGGCAACTATTTAAAGCATTTCCCTAAAACTATTATATATTAGTAAAATATTGAGTACAAAATAAACAAAGGGCGAAATATGCTTATCAAACGTCATGTTTCCAAAATTTCTCCAATTATTCTCCTCTTAACACTCCAGCTTTTTGCGATAGACACCAACTTCAAGATCACAAAAAGCAATCTCAAAAAACAGGCCGCAACATCTCAGTCCAGGGATTCACTTACTATCCAGTACGATTCAGAAGGTCACAGGCCAATTTTCATATCCGGGAGAATACCAGAACATAAAAGTTTATTACCGGGACTGAGTAAAGCGGCTTTTTCTGCTCAGCAAATAGTGCGTTGTCATGCTTTTCTTACTGAAATCAGTAATGTTTTGAAAATTACAAATTCTGAAGAAGAGTTGAATGTAGACATAAATGGCGAAGATACGGGTAGTAATAAGGTTGCACATTGTAAAATTTCACAAAAATACCGGGGCATCAGGGTTCTTGGCGCCGAAGCTACAGTTCATCTGCATAATGATCACGCGGAATTTGTAGGGCGTACTGTTGCGACGCCTTCAGTTTCTCTGGTTCCGGCCATAACTAAAGAACAGGCGATCGCATTTGCGGTAGCAGATCTGAAAAAAGATGGTTTTCTTTTGAGGGAGTTTACTCCGGAAGAGGAAGTATTCCTTGATTATAAAGAACCTGTCTGTGAACTGGTTATCGCTCCATTTCAGGAAACCGGCTCTGCTGATTGCCTGGCGTATCAGGTTTTAATCCGACCCGACATGCTGGCCTGGTGGGAATATGTCATTGATGCCAAAACAGGTGAAATCAGGCTGAAATACAACAGGACATGTGATGCGGGAGATGCAATTGCAAATGTAAAAGACCTGAGCGGTGTGCAACGGCTCATTCACACCTACCAGACAGATAAATTTTACATGATCGACGCATCACGTCCGATGTTCAATGCAGCACAATCACAGATACCAAACAGGCTTACCGGTGTAATTGTTACCTACGATTATCAGAACAGATATCCTGCCACATCATCATTTAATCTTATTACTTCAAATAACAATTCCTGGGATCCCAAAGCGGTTTCTGCTCAGTACAATGCATCGGTTGCCTATGAGTACTTCCGTGACACCCATGGCCGAAATTCTATAGATGGCTCAGGAGGGTCGGTACTTTCGTTTATCAATGTTGCTGATCAATATGGCGCTGCGATGGATAATGCATACTGGAACGGACGGGGTATCTATTACGGGAATGGATACAGGACGTTCAATTCGCTTGCAGGGGCTCTTGATGTTGCGGGTCATGAGATGACACATGGTGTTGTGGAAGCAACTGCGGCTCTCAGGTATGTTGGACAATCCGGAGCACTTAATGAATCGTTCGCTGATATTTTCGGATGCATGATCGAACGTCAGAACTGGAAAATGGGGGAATCGATTTTAAAACCGGGTGTATACCCTTCAAATGCAATGAGAGACTTGTCGAATCCACATAACGGGACATATAAAGATAGACCGGGCTGGCAGCCGCAATCCATGCTGGAATATCAGAACCTTCCTAACACAACCGCTGGTGATAATGGTGGCGTACATGTTAACAACAGTATCCCCAATTATGCTTATTATCTTTTTGCAACAGCAGTAGGAAAAGAAAAAGCAGAGCGTGTTTTTTACAAAACGCTTACCTCTTATCTCAGTGCGTCATCGCAATTTGCAGATTTGCGCATAGGAGCCCGGCTTGCCTGTGAGGAGCTCCATGGGAAAGAGTCAGAAGAAGCCAAAGCGCTTGCAGCGGCATTTGACAGTGTTAAAATATTCGACAATACACAGCCATTTGACCACGTTGAAGATATACCGGTAAATCCCGGAAAAGAGTACGTCCTTCTTACAGCAGCACCTCCGGCGAGCGACGGAACAACGCTTTACATTGCAGATAGTGCATTTGGATCACTGAAAGGAATATCAAAACGAAAGTTGGAGTTCCGTCCATCAGTATCGGATGATGGGAAAACTGTTCTCTTTGTAAGTAGTGACAAAAAGCTGATCGCGCTCACATTGGATGGTACAAATGCGACTGAAAAAGTCATCGACTCATTACACAGATGGTCCCGATGTGCAATTTCGAGAGACGGACAGCTCTATGCGGCAGTACGTGAAGTCAATGACACTTCTATTTATATAGGAAGAATGTTTGGAGGAAACCTTCAGAAATACAGTTTGAATGGACCCGCAAACAGTTCACATGGAGTTAGTGGAGCAATCATGTCCACTGCGCTGGAATGGAATTTCACAGGTGATAATGTTATTTATGATGTCTTTAATTCCTTGTCTGGACCGGGTGGAACGAATTTAACAAACTATGATATCGGTTTTCTAAGAGGATGGAATCCGGACTCGAATTCGTTTGGAGATGGAGAAGTGGGTAAACTTTTCAACAATCTGGCAGAAGGTCTCAGTGTCGGTAACCCTACCTATTCAAAGAATTCACCAAATATCATTGCCTATGAAAGTATAGATTATATGGAAGGTTCAATTTCAGTTGTTACCATGAACATGGAAAACAGAAAAACGGTAACTGTAGCAAATGCTGCATTTCCGGGGTATCCAAGCTATTCAAAAAGGGATGATAAAATCGCTTTCTCCACAATCGATTATGCCGATACTGTTGTCAAAGTCGTTAAACTGAAGAGTGACAAACAGACTGCAGATGGAAATTCGTCAATTGCGATAAGAAAGATGAAGTGGGCCGTATACTTTGCTATGGGCAGCAGGGATGCGACACCGGTATATCAGAAAAAGACAGCTGAAGCATCAGGAAGTGGCAGGCTGGCTGTGTCGATTCTTTCCTGCAAGAATGATATACGGACAATGATCACCGGGGCCTCTAATTCAACGGTTAGAATCAGTATATGCCGCGCTGATGGAAAAATAATACACAGGGAGAGGATATTCGCTGAGAAAGAAAAAACACCATACTGCTGGAGCGGAAATTTAGCAAATGGAAGAAAGGCCCGAACAGGTGTTTATTTCATGCGTATAGATACACCTCATCAGGCGGCGGTGACAAAAATTCCTTTTGTTAATTAGAAGTGCCGTTTCAAGATTCTGTGGCCCCGGGATTCCGGTAGGATGCCTCCATGACGCCAACTTCATAGGACAAGAGTCGCTATACCTGTTTTAACAGGTATGGCGTGATCTTTTAGAGGTACTCTTTAATTTGTCGAAACTGATCTGAGACTATGGAGGAAATCAGGCTCAAAGAGTTTGTTAAACTCGATCTTGAACAGATTGATTGTTTTCCTGATATTTAAAACCTTGTCAATTGAAGGTGCCCCGTCAACCTTTGTGGCAACAAAAAGGGTGTTACTTGTTTTTGATGGCTGATATTCAGGGGGTACCTCAAAAGTAATATTGAATTTGCTGCGTGCCATGTTGTCTGTTATCAGTTTAATGGTCGACTGCAGCCGTTTTTCTGTCAGGGTTTTCCATTTTGTGCCATTTACCGCAATGGCAGTAAAGAATGAGGCTGAGTAGATATCAGAATAATCAATCTCGTCCAGATCGCTTACGAAAAGGTAAACGACACCTTTGCATAGTAGAATGAAATTAACTATAAATATCGGATTCGGTCCTACTAAATCATAAAACACATCTCTTTGAAAAGAAACAAACTTCATTACAGTCTCCAGATTCTTTTCTGATACCTTTTTGTAAAACATGCATGTTGCGCAGTATTGGACAAAAGCAATTTGCCTCTCGAGATTCTCTTTAAGAATACCCGTTTTATCCTCCATAGCATAATATCCAGGTGTACCGGTCAGCATGGAAAACTTTCTGTAATTGTCGGTTTCAATAAAGTCACGGTAATCATCGGCCCATTTCTGCACATGTTCCACAAATCGCTCTTCCAAAGGTTGAAGCATGGGTCCCTCCAGTGTCGTTTTTTCGGATACTTATTTTAAGCGGGAAGAAGAAAGGTAATAGGTAATAATAAACTAATTTAAATATCACCACAGTTATAATATTTTTGGTGCTTCGGACATTTCCGGGTGATTTTTTGTTGAGATTAGATGATAGTAGGGGCGAACGGTATGAAGTGGTAGACTTTTTTTGACAATTTTCCAGATTGTTTATAAGTGGTCTTCGTTTTTCCCTATTTTGCATAAACTTCCTTCAGTACAGTACTGGGGGTCAGTGCTCGTCCCCCCCCCCGGG
>Ga0123335_1005015_pt1 | contig 16478 bp, 23 predicted proteins | sample BiotimSIPDNA_2_FD_89707 | JGI IMG/M metagenome (GOLD analysis project Ga0123335, IMG submission 89707) | Anaerobic biogas reactor microbial communites from Washington, USA - Biogas_R2 time_0 SIP DNA | ecosystem: Engineered > Bioreactor > Anaerobic > Unclassified | place: Washington, USA...
ATAGACCGGCTGCAGCCCGACGAGCGGGGTTACTACGGGCTTGCCGCCTACATGGTCAAGGGTATGCGGATGCGGGCGGACGGTGAGCCGGACAACGAGGGAGACGAGTACCGGCGTTATTCCCGGTCGCGCAATCTCCGGGTGCCGTTAGAGGGGCGGGAGATCCGCTCAAACGATTACCGGGTGCGGGTTAGAGATATCAAGGCGCTGCGCGAGACGCCCGAGGACTGGACGCCGATAGCCGCGCTGTACCCGGACTATGTTGTTACGGACGTGCGATTGTCGCATGACAACGATGTGACGGGAGCGGACTATATAACTGCATGGATGTATCGCCGGGGGTCGGAGCTTGACCGCCGGCTTAACGGCGTCGCCACCCGTGACGACTTCCGGCGGGCGAGAGGGGAGGCGGTGCTGTGACTGTAGAGGAGCTGTCGGGTCTCTATTATCTGCGCAAGCTCATCGAGATCGAGGAGCAGTGCGCCGCCGACAACCGGGCTGACGATGAGTGGCGGGATCAGCTGTTAGACCGGTGGCGGCGAGAGGAGCGGAGACTTACCGAGTATATCGACAGCGTACCTGACGTACAGGTGCGCCTTATCCTGCTGCTCAGGTATGTCAAGCTCATGTCATGGGACCAGGTCGCCGCCAAGGTGGGCGGTGGGAATACCGCGCAGGGAGTGATGACTACCGCGCTGCGATATATCCGGCGGAGCGCCGGGAACGAGAAAACGAAACAATAAAACAGCCCCCGGGTTTGGGGGCTGTTGTTATTTGTCTGTGTTATTTGTGTCTTTGATGTATCTGCCGGATTTGATACGCCTGTCCTTCGGCCAGGGTTCATTTTGGTCTATTACCCAGTTATGCCCGATTTTACGGGCGGTTTTTAACTTTCCGCTTAGCGCATGCTGCCTTGCGGCTGCGTTTGATTTTCCATGTATCTCTGCGTATTCTGCGAGGGAGATCAGGGTTGGGATATGTTTGTCAGTCATGGCGCGTTATCCCTTCTCCGGGACGGTTATGATCTCGCCGAATGCATATGCGGCTGGGTCAATCCATCCGTGGCGGTCGCGATATATCGCTATCGGATTGTCGCCGTTGCCGATGTCTTTTGTCAGGTATATCGGCGGCCGATGCCCCTCGGTGGGGATAGCTTTTGCGGCTATGATTTTGGCGCCGCGGATTGTGTCACTTTCGCCGTATTTGTAAAAATACGGCCATCCGCCCATTACTGTATACTTTTTGATTTTCATTGTGTTATCCTTTCCGCCCTCTGGCTGTGCTTAGTATATCATCACGATATCATCGGGGAGGTAGTCTCTCTGGATATCGTGCACTATATCCTCTAAATCTTCCAGGAGTGTCTTGCTGTTCATAAAAACTTCAACGCATTCAACTCCGTCGACTATCTCGCGGGAGATAAAGTCGTTGATATCTTCCTCCGACCAATCGCTCATGTCTTTTCCGCTGCCTTCGAGCCATTTTACGACCTCGGGGCATTCGATAAAATCTTCACGCTTCCAGCCTTTCTCATAAATGCTGGTGTCTGATTCATCATCCTCGACCCAAACCGCGACCGCGAAAAAGTCGTACGCCCAAGGCTCTGCGTAAGTGTCTTGTGCGTCAATAACGCCTTTTAAGAAAGCGGCGTTGATGTCGCGGATTCTAATTTTTTCCTTTGCTGGTGTCATTTTGTAATCCTTTCTGCCCTTTCGGGCGAGGGCGGCGGTCGTGCCGCCCTCTGTTTGTGTGTCGTGTTTGTTCGGTCAAACTCTTATTTCCACGATGTCATATGCTCTGATTATCTCGTCTGTAGCATGTCCCAAAAGTATCAAGTGATTTTCGCGGTCGTAAATCGTCAGCGGGAAAGGGGTAAATGAGATTAAGCCTTCCTCAAATTCTGTTAGCATGTCATCAAATCTGTTTTCGGAAATGTCGAGCCGGCGTTCAACTTCTTCTTCCAGCGTCTGCTTTGAATAGTCGTAGCAGCTGTAGAATTTTTCGCTTTTTCTTGCCGTTTCGATTTTTGCTATTGCGGAGGCAAAATCTTTTTTTTCGATGAAGGTGATGTCGCTGTAAACGATTACCGCCTTATGCGCGATTGTTTCAAGGTCGTTGTCGCAGAGCGGATTGCAGCGGGTTTCGATGTTACCGAGAATTGTGTTTTTAGTTACCATGTAGTTTTTCATTTTTTGTTTTCCTCCTGCCCGCGTTGGGGCTGTGTTTATGTTTTTGTGTGCCTGTCTTCTTTACGATGTCATTATATCATAACTTCGCAAGAATGTCAAGAGGTTTTGCAAAAGTTTTTTAATTTTAATAAATTAGAGTTTTGGGTTAAATTTGTTAGTTTTGTTAGTCGGGTATCAGCTATAATGTAAGCGTAGGAGTGTATCAAAAGTAAGCTGGGAGCCGGCAAGGGGAGGAGGCGGGCGCGTGGGACGCAGACGCAAATACACAAAAAAAGCGCTGGGCGCGGCAGTTAAGCGGTATTTTGATTCGATTTCTCGGACGGTGGACGCCACCGAGGACGTGCCCACCGGAGTGACGGACGAGTACGGGCACATGATTTACAAGCCCGAGCCGGTCCATAATGACCTTGGTGAGCCGATGAGGTATACGAGTTATATCATCCCCCCTACTGTCGGCGGACTGTGCCGGCACCTGGGCATCTCCCGCCAAACCTGGTATGAGTACTCGGATCGGGAGCTGCATCCGGATTTGCGCGAGATCACCGAGCGGGCAAAGGTGCTGTTTGAGGCTTATCTCGAGGAGCAGCTGCTGGCGCGCAAGTCCAATGTCGAGGGGGTCAAATTCCAACTCGTCGCCAACTACGGCTGGAAAAACCGCACCGAGGTGGAGCTTGGAGACAAGACGCGATCTGCGGTGCGGGAGACCGCGGCGGGGCTGTCACTGTCAGAGCGCCTGGCTGTGGTTGCCGCCGCTGCCGCCGGCTATCGAGAGATAGAGAGCAGGGGAGAGGGCGCAGACGCAGATGCGGACGCAAGTGCGGGCGCGGATAATGAGCGCGGCGACGAGACCGGCGGGGCGACGTAAGCCGCAAAACAGGGCGGCTCACCTCCTGGATTACTCCTGCGCCGAGTGGTTTTTAGGTCTGCGCGAGACCTCAAACGATGCTTTCGTTCCGCTTTTTGCCGACGAGCACCGCTTTTTAGTGCTCTGCGGGGGAGGCGGCTCCGGCAAGTCTATCTTTGCCGGCCGAAAACTTATCGAGAGGGCTGTCGCCGAGCCGGGGCATCGGTTTTTAGTCTGCCGCAAAGTTGGCAAGACGCTGCGGGATTCCTGCTTCCGGCAGCTGTGCGGACAGCTGTCAGAGCATTATCCGCAGATAGGCGCAAAAATCAACAGGAGCGATCTTTTTGTCAGCCTGCCCAACGGGTCGGAGTTTATTTTTACCGGTCTTGATGACGTGGAAAAATTAAAATCCATTTACAACGTCACGGGGGTGTGGATTGAGGAAGCATCGGAAATAGAAGAATCTGACTTAAATCAACTTAACATCCGGTTGAGAGGGCAGACAAAGCATTACCAGCAGATTATTTTAACTTTTAACCCAGTCAGCGTGATGCATTGGCTTAAAAAGCGGTTCTTTGACCGCTCCGATCCGGATGCGCGGACACATCGCTCCACTTACCGAGACAACAGATTTTTGCCGGAGGAAAACCGGCGGGTGCTGGAAAAGTTTAAAAACACGGATGAGTATTTTTACACCGTCTACTGCCTGGGAGAGTGGGGCGTTACCGGGCGATCCGTCTTTAACGCGATGGCGGTCACCGAGCGGCTGGCGCTCAAGATCAAGCCTCTTGACCGGGGCATGTTCCGGGTCGAGGACAACGCTATGCCGGAGTTCGGGGAGGTTTTTCAGCCGGATTTCCTTCCGGCCGAGGAATACGAGCCGGGAAGACGCCGCTTGAAATGCGAGTGGACAAGCGACGGCGACGGCTATATCCGCCTATACGAGCTGCCGGAGGAGGGAGTGCCCTATGTCATCGGCGGCGATACTGCTGGGGACGGCTCCGACAGCTTTGTCGCTCAGGTGATTGACAACCGGGACGGGCGGCAGGTGGCTATTTTAAGGCACACGTTTGACGAGGACTTATACGCCCGGCAGGTCTACGCCCTGGGCATGTACTACAACGCCGCGCTTGTCGGCATAGAGTGCAATTTTAGCAGCTACCCGATACGGATGCTGCAGCAGTGGCGATATCCCAACTTATATGTGCGGGAGACCTTTGACGAGTACACCGGGGTGCCGAAAAAATCTTTCGGCTTCCGGACCGACCCAAAGAGCCGGCCGGTTATGCTTGCAAATCTTATCACGGCGCTGCGCGACGATGTGTCGCTTGTGTCGGACGAGGACACGCTCACGGAGATGCTTACCTTTGTGCGAGACGAGTCTTTCCGCCCTGCCGCCGAGGCGGGGGCACACGATGACTGCATCATGGCTCTGGCGATAGCCCATCAGATACGCGATTATCAGGCGTCAATGACCGCGGTGCCGGCGGTTAAGCGGGTCGAGTGGACAAGGTCGATGCTTGAGGACTGGCACAAGGCCAACGCCGAGGAGCGGGCTTATTTAGCCGCAAAGTACGGCTACCCGAGCAACGCTTGATTTGACGACGCGACACAAAAAAACAGACAAGGAGCAAAAATAAATGGCCGGCGAAAACATGATTAAGCTGCGGGAGTGGCAGGATCGACTTGCAAAAAACGAGATGCCCTACTCCGAGATTGTCAAACAATTCGACGAGAGGGAAAAGATATACACGGGCGACAGCAGGCTGCGGGCGGTGGTCGAGGGCGATCGAAAGCGCAAAACGCCGCACGTGCGTAATGTGGTGTCGGAACTGATAGAATCGCAGGTCGATTCATCGATTCCTCAGCCCAAAGTGACGGCGAGGCGGAAGAAGGACGAACATCTTGCCGAAATCATCGAGAACATGCTGCGGAACGAGCTTGACCGTCTGCCCATGGAGACGCTTGTCGACATGATGGAGCGCACAGTCCCGATTCAGGGTGGCGGGTATTGGCTTGTGGAGTGGGATTCTTCCCAGCGGTCGCACACCACTTCGGGCGAGCTGGCGGTTAGCTTTCTGCATCCAAAGCAGCTGGTGCCGCAGGACGGCGTTACGACCGACATCGCCGACATGGATTATTTTATTCTCAAACTGCCGGTGACAAAGGCTTATGTGCTGGAGCGCTACGGCGTCAACGTTGACACGGACGCCGAGGAGGAGCCCGAGACGAGAGGGCTTGACGATAACGCCATAGAGGCCGACGACATGGTGACCCAGTATATGGGATATGAGCGCAACGGCAAGGGCGGGATATCTCTGTTTTCCTGGGTGGGCGACACTGTGCTCTGCAACTTAGAGGACTATCAGGCGCGGAGGCTGCGTCATTGTAAAGTATGCGGGGCGCCCGAGCCGCCGCCCGGGTTCGAGCCTCAGCCCGGGAAGTTTACCCGTGGCGGGGGTGTGCTGTCGGATATCGGCGATCTGCTTATCGACGACAGCGAGGACGAGGGCGAGAGGGTGACGGGGCATGTCTGCCCGGTGTGCGGGTCAACCGAGTTCGGCGAGGCCGACGCCGAGTACGAGGAGATCTACATGCCGATGACGCTTTCGAGCGGTCTTGAAATCCCGGGTGCGACAATCAAGCTCCGGGGAACGGGTGAGGTTGATCTCGCGGGAATGGAAATCTTTGAGGAAGTAGCCGTCCCGACAAAAATACCCTACTACAAGCCGGATATATTCCCCGTGATACTGCAGCGGTCGGTTTCCGTGTTCGGTCAGCTGCTGGGCGACAGCGACGTTGACAAGATAAAAGACCAGCAGAACACGCTCAACCGGCTGGAAGCCAAAATAATTGACAAGCTTATCAAATCCGGGTCATATGTGACGCTGCCGCCGGACGCCTCTATCAGGCGGGATGCCGACGACGGCAAGACTATTACCGTCAGTAATCAGGCGGAAATAGGACTAATCAAGGTGATTGACCTTGAGGGCAACATCCAGCAGGACATGGCTTATGATCAGTTAGTCTACGAGCAGGCGCGGCAGATTATCGGAATCACAGACAGCTTTCAGGGGCGGCAGGACCGCACCGCCACATCGGGCAAGGCTAAGGAGTTTTCAGCCGCACAAAGCGCGGGGCGGCTGGAATCCAAGCGGCGGATGAAGGACGCGGCCTTTGCGACGCTGTTTGAAGTGATGTTTAAGTTCAAACTCGCCTATGCGGACGAGCCGCGGCCGGTGGTGTCAAAGGACTACCGCGGCGATACTGTCTACTCGGAGTTCAACCGATACGATTTTCTCGAGGTTGACGCGGTTGGCGAATACTACTGGAACGATCAGTTCTTGTTCTCGGTGGATTCAACCGCTCCCCTTGCGTCTAACCGCGAGGCGATGTGGCAGGAGACGCGGCTGAATCTGGAGAGCGGGGCGTTCGGCGATCCGCGGGATCTGTCTACGCTTATACTGTTCTGGAGCAAAATGCAGCAGCTCCATTATCCGGGGGCAGGGGAAACAAAAAAATACCTTGAAGATCGCGCAGAGGAGCAGCAGGCGCAGGCTGCCGCCATGCAGGCGGCTAACGCTCAGGCGGCGGCAACCGGTCAGATGCCCGGCGGCGCTCCCAACATGCCGCCCGGAACGGCGATGGTGCCCGGCGGCGCTCAAAACATGCAGCAAGTACCGCCTCCGGCCATGCCTACGCCCGGCGGAAACAATCAGATATAACCCGCGTTGGCTCGGCGCCTCTGCGGTTGTATACAAAATAAAAACTCGAAAGGAGGTGCGGCAGATGGCAGAGAAGATTAACGGCTATGTGGGCAAGATCGGCAACGGCGGGACTATCAACGTAAAAGCCCCGGACGCGGGAAAGACAAAATCCGGTAAGACCGTCGTCAAACGCGGGAATGATCTCCGCGTGAAGACCCAGAAACCGGGCAAATAAAATCTAAGCTTCCCGGCGCCCGGTTTCCCGGGAAGCCAATATAAACAGCGAAAGGATTACAAAAAAATGGATATTGATTATGCCGCGCTTTTCGGGCTTAACGACGCCGGAGAGGGCGCGGAAGGCGGCGAAGGCGCTCCCGGCGGTGCCGGCACGGACGGAGGCGGTGATGACGGTGCGCAGGTCAATCTAAACCCGCAGCAGGCGCAGCCGGCCGCTGCCAATGCGCAGCGTGGAGCCGGTGAGCCGGACAATGCCGGCTCGAACGGAGGCGATGATGACGGCGGAAGCGATCCCGATGCCGAAGGCGCTCCCGGTGGTGCCGGCGGCGATGGCGGCGCGCGGGGCAATCTAAACCCGCAGCAGGCACAGCCGGCCGCTGCAAATACACAGCAGAGAGCGGGACAGCAGCCCGCGCCTCAGAGTATGCCGCAGGGCGGTGATTTGTCCGCCGAGCTGCTGAGAGCTGGGCTTAAAGACCCGTACACGGGCAAGCCTATAACCACGCTTGAGGAGCTGAGAGCCTACTCGCAGCGGGCGGAAGCTGCCCGAGCCGAAGAATCGAAGCGCCAGCGGGACGAGGTGAGACGGCGCACCGGCATGACGGAAGCGCAGTTTGATGAGTTTATCAGCGGCCTTGACGAGGTGAGGAGCGCCCGCGCCGAGAGGGACGCAGCCGCAGCCCGTGAAGCCGAGCGCAGCCGTGCCCGGCTGGACGCGGATATCAAAGAGCAGGTAGCCGCAATCAACGCGATAAATCCCGCCATAAAGACACTTGCCGACCTGCACACCATGGATACATATCCGCAGCTGTATGAGCATGTCAAGCGGGGCGCAAGCATCCTTGACGCCTACCGGCTTGCCAACTTCGATTCGCTTGTTGCCGGCGGCGGGAAGGCATCGGCGAATAACGCTCCGCGGAACGCGGACACGGCTCCGGAAGGCGCACCCGCCGGGGATCAGGCGCAGCAGCAGATTGACGCCGCGGCCGTCCGGCAGTCGGCGCTGAACGCGCAATCAAAACAGCATCTGAACAAAACCGTGCAGAGAGGGAAGGGAGCGATGAGCGTGCCGGCGGATGTTGCCGCTCAGTACCGCATTTTCATTCCCGATTTGACGGATGCAGAGATACAAAAACATTACAACGCCGACCTTAAGCGTTGACGTTGACATGACTTGAAAAGGAGTAAAATGACATGGCATTTCTTATTCACTCGGTTGACGACGGGCGGATTCCCTCCTGGGAGTATCTTCCCGTGTCCGCTATAACCCCGAAGGTGGGGATGGCTCTTGTGCAGACCAGCGGAAATCTCGCCATTGCCACCGGCACTAATAAGCCGACATATATCAGCATGTGTGAGCGTCAGACCGCCTGCACTGCCGGCGATCTTATCCCGGTAATCCGGGTGCAGCCGGACATCATCTTCGAGGCGCTTAACTCCGCCGCCATGACGTCGGTCAATCGCGGCGACAAGGTGACCCTTCACGCCTCAAACGGTCTGGCGATTACCGCAACTACCACTTCTGGAGTTGCCGAGGTGGTAGAAAAACTTGACGCCACCTCCAGCGGCTATACCCTGGTGCGCTTCCCGTAAGCGACTAACTAACCTGAAAGGAGATTAAAAGACAATGGCAAATATAACATTCTCCGAGGCGTCCGGCCTCAATGATTCCATCTTCGGCAAATCGCAGGCTCCGATCCGACTTTTTATAGAGAAGCGCGGCGAAGCTTTTGAACAGAAGTCTATGATCCCGGTGTTCTGCGCAGAGGAGCAGTCTCAGCACTTCGGCGAAAAATACACATCGATGACCGCAATGGAAGGTTTCCAGCCGGTGGGTGAAAACGGCGAAGCGCCTGTTGACGGTATGCAGGAGGGTTATTCTAAGTTCATCGAAAACATGACTTGGAAGAACTCCTTCTCGCTGTCCCGTGAGATCATCGAGGACGCAAAGACAATGGACTTAAGGCGCAAGCCCGAAGCCTTTGTGACGGCTTACTATCGCACGAGGGAGCTCTTTGCGGCGGCTCTGCTCGGCGCGGCGATGACCGCCGCCACCAGCGCCGATTACGGAGGCAGAAAATTCGACGCCACCGCAGCGGACAATCTGTCCTTCTTCAACACCGCTCACCTTTCCAAGGTCAAGGGCGGCACTCAGTGCAACGCCTTCAAAGATGCATTCTCTGATGCGGCGCTCGCGGCAGTAGAAACACGCATGCAGAACTTTTGCGGCGATAACGGGGAGGTGCTCGACATCTCGCCCGACACCATCATCATCCCCAACATATACAGTCTTAAGCAGGCGGTGTTTGCCGTCATCGGCGCAGACCGCGACCCGGATAGCGCCTACAACGGGTTCAACTACCACTTCGGCCGCTGGAACGTGGCCGTATGGCCGTACCTCAATAAGTACGTCTCTTCGGGCACGGCGCCCTGGATGCTGTGTGACAGCAGGTACAACAAGACCGCCGGCGGGTTCGTCTTCCAGAACCGTACGAATCTTGACGTGATCAGCTATCTGTCACAGGGCAACGACGCCAACGTGTGGCACGGCTATGCCCGCTTCACCGGCGGATTTAACGACTGGCGTGCCTACGCGCTGGGCGGGTACTCGTCGGGTCAGACCGCGTAAAGGAGCCTGATATGACCGCCCGGGAGGCTATCAATGCCGCCGATGTCCTGAAGCTCAATGACTTCCCGGACAAGGCGAAGATCGCCATGATTGACGAGATCGAAGGGCGGATACAGACCGAGGTCATGCTGCTTGACCCGTCCGAGATTTCCCGCGTTGAGATCGAGGACGCAGACAAGCAGCTCCTGGCGCCTGCGCCCTATGACCGCCTGTATGTCGACTGGCTTATCTGTCAGATAGACCGCTACAACGGCGAGTACAACAAGTACGCCAACACTGTGGAAATGTTTAATAATTCCTTAGACCTGTTCGCGGCGTACTACATCGAGAAATATCGGCCGGCAGACCGCAAATATGAGCGGGAGAACCCCCATGTGCGGCAAATGTTTGACACGGAGGGATAGCGGAATAAATGAAATTTACAATAAAGGGCTATGAGATATTCCCCCGTGAGACGTTTGTCGGCACCGAGGGCAGCTTCGGCCGTGAGTTAATCGAACTGGAATTCGGCGAGGACTGGGAAGGGCTCGGAGTGACCGTGTCCTTCCTGCCCGCCGGCTCCGAGACCGGCGTGTCGGTGCTCTGGACCGGCGAACCGTTTGTTATGCCGCCTGAGGTCACCGCAACCCGGGGACGCTGCAAAATGGCGGTGGTGGGCAATGACGACGAATCGAGGGCGATAACCGTCTGCGCCGAACTGCTTGTCGGCGGCACAATGGCGGTGCAGGAAGGGCTGTCGGAAGCTGTTACGCCTACGCTCTATGAGCAGTTAGTGGCGGCTATTACGGCGCTCGCGATCAATAATGCGCTGCTTACCGAGCCGCAAGAACTCACCGATGAGCAGATCGGGCAGACGCTTACCAACCTGGGGATCAGCGCGACGCCGGAACATATCAACATGATATCCGGCATAACCGACAACATCATGACGCTGCTGGGGCAGAAGGCCGATACGTCGGCGCTTGCGAACTATTTGACAACTCAGCAGATCGATGAGCGGATCGATTCTAAAATTGGCGCGGCGCAGCTGGAGTGGGCGGGTGTTATCCTCGACAGCGCTATCAACGCTGAATCGGATAACGCGGTAAAAAACAGAGCCATCGCCGCGGCGCTGCTGGAGATATCGCCTGAAAGCCACACTCACACGGTGGAAGCTCTTACCGACAACGAATCGTATGTCCGCATGACGGCGGCAGAGAGGCTGAAACTGCAAGGAATAGAAGATCAGGCGAATAAATACACTCATCCCGCTTCTCATGCCATAAGCGATGTATCCGGCTTGTCTGAAGCGCTTGCCGGCAAATCGCCCAGCGGTCACACTCACGATAAGTTAGAAGCGCTGCCAACGGCAGCGACGCTGAACACGACCCTGACAGACCACAACACCAGAATAACCACGCTTGAAGAGAACACGCCCGAGCCGTCGGGTTCTTCGATAACCGTAGGCGGTTCACAGCTCCCCGTTCCGGCTGATTTCCCGCAGGTTCCCGATGACTTAGACCAGGGCATTACTCACGTATTCGTGACGGTGAACGCCGGCGAGACCGTAAAAATTTATTTCAGCGGCTCTCCAAAGATAGGGTGGAACGGCAGCGAATCTATTGGAAGCACGGCGTCTTCAAGTCCTGCAAGCCACGTATACGAAACAAGCGGACTAAAAGACATTGCAATGACCGCTGAGCCGGGTTACTTTGCCGTGCAGCCGCCGCAAAACGGAGGGGCAAGCTTCTTGTATGGGTCTTCTCCCTCTGTAATAACTGCTCCGGTATATATATTTATTGGCAAAAATGATTATATTTTTCAAAACGCATATCAATCTATAATTGCAGCAGGAAGCACATATGATGCGCTTTATGGCTTGTCCGGATTGCGGTGCCTATATTTTGCAAACCCAAGAACCAACGACATAATCTCATATATGAGCGGTATAAGCAACTCTGCAACGCAGCAAAAAGCGCAATTAAGTGTCGTAGAGTTTCCCGTAAGCATAACAATAATATGGCAATATGCGTTCGAAGGCTGTTCGGCTTTGACCGATTTAACATTCTATTCGCTTCTTTTCTCCATCCAGCAATACGCATTCAAAGACTGCACCGGCTTAAAACAGCTCCATTTCAGGGGCAACACTCCGCCGACGTTCAACACCGGCTGTTTGCCGCCTATATCGCAGTTCGACCCGGGGACGGGCGAGAGCTACGATAATTCAAAGGGTATATTCGTACCTGAAACGGCGCTGACGGACTACAGAACCGCGCTTACCACGTTCTACGGTCAATCATATGCCGACGCGGTGACAAGGGCAGTGAGGGCGGAAGACGGCTCCTGGGAAAGCACGACCGAGATAATAACCGCGTCCGACCAGACGCGGAAAAAGCTTGTTGAGATACTGCGAGAGGGCACATACGGAAGCGACCAGACGGACAATATAAACGCTCTTGCTCTCGGGCTTGGTGTGGCACACAGCGTTACTTTAGTGCTTAACGGTGCGTCGTCGAGCAACACCGCATCAATAGTCGACGACGAAGAAAGCTATACCACTACGATAACAGCGAATCCCGGTCACACCATGAACAGCGTTGTTGTGAAAATGGGTGGCGTAAACATTACGTCAACGGCATATGACAGCTCTACCGGAGTTGTGTCGATAGCGTCCGTGACAGGCGATATCTCCATAACGGCGGATGCCTACGAATCGCAGTAGCGGCGTGATAATCAGAAAGGGGAAATAATAATGTATATAAAGACAGTGACGCTCGCGGGTGCTCCTCAGAAGATTGATTTCGGCGGGATGAGCGCCGCCAAGTGGTACGTGAAAAACTGGTCGGGCGGCGACATATACTGCTGCTTCCAGCCGGAAACCGTGAGCGACGACGACGTTAATGTGAGCTGGACGCCTTGTGTGGCGGATGCCGACGGCGTTGCGAAGCTTGCTGCCGATATGTGGGAGGAATACTACGAGTGGAGCCCTGCGCCGCTGAAGGTCTGGAAGCATCAGAATCATATATGGGTCAGCGGCACCGGAAAGGTGGAGGTGAGACTTAAATGATCTTAGGCGAAACCGCCGGCTATCTTAAAAAGCCTTCCGGCGGCTCCGGGGGAGCAGACGTATCCGGCGTCACCGCGACCGCGGCGGATGTTCTTGCCACGAAGAAGTTTGTCACTTCCGCCGGCTCTCTTGTTGACGGCACGATGCCGTCTCAAAGCCAGGCGGCTGCCGTTATGCCCGGGAAGACGCAGCAGACCGTAATTCCGGCGGGGACATATGCGGCGAACGCGCACGTTGTAGCAGGTGACGAAAACCTTGACGGAGCAAACATAATCAAAGGCAAAAGTATTTTTAACACACCAGGGGCACACGAATGCAGCACTCCCGCAGGCTACCACGACACCTCTGCCGTCAACGCCGTCGCCGCCGACGTGGCGAGCGGCAAAAAGATAGTCGACGCGACGGGAGCGATAATCACAGGCACGCATACGTGCGGGGGTATCAGCGTATCAGAGCACGACGCGATTATACAGGGTACAGCCACGTCGATTGACAACGATAGAGTAACGATAATACAAAGCAGGCTGTTTCATTATTCGCCGATAACAAGCGCAAATTTACCATATGTTACGGAAATAAAAGCCGAAGCGTTTTTTCACAGTCAAATAGAAAATTTCAGCGCACCGAATTGTAAAACATTCGGCAATGATGTTTTTGGCTATTGTAACAAATTACCGGCAAGCATGGTTTTTGACAGCGCTGAAACTTTGGGGTATCAAATATTTGGGGCGCTCGGCACGTGGAGTTCTGTGAGAACCGCGGTTTTTAAGAAACTCCAAGTCATAGGGCACCAGTCTTTTTCAAATGCAAGCAAAATAGAAAAGCTGGATTTCTGGATTGCGGCAAGCATATCAACGTACGCGTTCCGCAACACCGACAACCTTACCGCTATAATCATAAGGACAAACGCTGTCTGCGCTTTGCCGGACATCAACACGGTGTTTGCCGGCACAGCAGCCGTGGCAGCCGGTACAGGATATATATATGTGCCGTCTGCGGTTGTTAACGACTACAAGGCGGCAACAAATTGGAGTGCTATTGCAAACCAAATATGGGCGATAGAAGACTATCCGGAAATTTGCGGAGGGTGAACATGATAAAAAGCGAGATAGTAACAATTAGAGGGACGCAGTACCGGCGCACTTGGTCGGACACGCACTACATCACCCGCGACGGAGTAGAGTACCTTGAGGCGATCGACCCGATAGACACCGACCGCACCTACACCGAGACGGAAACCCCTCTGCCCACTCCCACCGCTGACGAGCTGCTTGAGATAATCCTCGGGGAGGTGGACACATGATACTTACCCGGGCGCAGGCACTGGCGATAAGAGCGTTTCTTGTAACTCTCCTTGACACCTGCACCGACGCGGATGCATCTAAAGTGTCGGTTCTGTATCCGACGCTAAAAAAAGACGGCACTCTAATCAAATACAGAACCCGCATAAAGTTTAACGGAAAGCTGTACATGGCAGCGCAGGATTTGTGGGACTTGGAAAGCAACGACCCGGAGCATCATCCTTCCGGGTGGGTCAAACTGATGTACCGTGACGGAATAAGGGTTATCCCGAATGAAATAAGCGCGGCTGATGCGTTCAGCGAAAACGAATTGGGCTGGTGGGGCGATGTGTTATATAAGAGCATAAGACCGGGCGACAAGACCAACGTGCACACGCCGGCGCAATGGCCGGACGGTTGGGAGGCGGTGAGTTGATGACATGGCTTGACATCCTCAGTAAGTTCGGCATTCCCGGCTTGACGGTTGCCGCACTGATAGCGTCGGTCAAAATCCTGTACAGCCAAAATCGCGCAATCAGGCTTGGTCTGCAGGCGGTGCTGTGCTCTACTCTTGTAAGCAAGTACACTTTTTATCTCGACAAAGGCTATGTGCCAATCCACGAGCGGAAAGACTTCGAAAATGTATACCAGCACTACCACACGCTCGGCGCGAACGGAGTAATTGACGATTTGCGGAATAAATTTTTAGCGCTGCCGGTAATGCCGCCAAACGATGAGCCGAACACCGCCGAAACGGGAGGTGAGACAGATTAAATGTTCTTCGGAATAGATGTGAGTAAATTCCAAGGGAATATTGACTGGAACGGGGTTGTTGCGGATAAGTACAGTTTCGTTATCGTTAAAGCGACGCAGGGGCGGAGTGAGTACTACTCTTATCGCGATTTTGTCGACAGTCGCTTTACTGCAAACGTGGTCGGGGCTTCCGAAGCCGGTCTCAGAGTTGGAGTTTACCACTTTCTGACAGCCAAGACAAACGAAGAGGCAAGAGCAGAAGCGAGGTTCTTCTGCGAAAACATCGAGCCTTATCGCAAGTACATCACTCTGTGGGCTTGCGCGGACGTTGAAAGCCGGCACTTGCCCAATGACAAAGACGCTTTGACCGGAATAGTCAGGTCATTCTGTTCGGAAGTGGAAGCGCACGGGTTCAAGTCGATGGTATACACAAACCCGAATTTCCTTAAATATAGGCTAAACCCTATAAGCGAAATCCCGCTTTGGCTTGCTTTGTGGAGACCGTTCAAACTTAAACCTGTCGGTTATGGAGAAAAGATATGGCAGCACGGCGGCGGCAGAGTGCTGGGAATCAGAACAGGAAATGTTGACCTTGACGCAATGTGGGAAATGCCTCCGATAATGAACCAAAAAGACAAGCCGTTCGATTATTCTGTTCCCGTGATGGCGCAGACTGAGCTTGACATTGACGAGTACGAACACATCAACAAGAAAAAATCAATCTGGAAGAAACTCTACGATGCCTTTATAGGCGGAAAGGATTAAAAAATGGAACTTACAGTAGACCTGACAAAGGTTATCACAGAGCTGCTGCTTGTGCTGCTCAACATAATCGGGATTTTTATCGCGGCGAAGGTTACGCCTTGGCTGCGGCAAAAAGGGCTTGACAGAGCGGCTGCTAACCTGGTGCGCCTTGCGTACACCATGTTCTCAGATGGAGAAGGTAAAGAGAAGCTTGATTATGTAACGGCACGAATAAACGAGAAGTTCGGCAAATGGTTTGATGCCGCCGAAATATTGGCGGCTATACAGGCGGCATATGTTGATTTTTGTACTGAACGCGGCGTAACGCCCGGAGCGATTCCTTCCGGGACGCTCAAAGGCGCCGGCAACGAGGAGAACGAACAGTGAAAAGTACGGAGTTTGCGGAAGCGGCGAAGAAGCTGGTGCGCGAATACGCCGAAAAAAATCTTGACGCGACAGCCCCCGAGTTCGATGTGTATATCGTATGGCAGTGCTATATACTGGGCAGCATGAAGGCGCTTTTGTCGACGACGCTCAGGGACGGCATGTATTACGAGGTAACCTACAGCGGCGCAAAGGATGAGATATACCTTGACGCATACCGCAAAATAGATAATCATGCGTTCAAGGTGGAAGTATGAACGCAACGCTGGGGCTTATTGTCATGTGTGTGCTGTCGGCTATAGCCGGCGCGGCGATAAGCTTCCTTATCGCCTGCTGTTTCGCCGCAGGGAAAACCAAAGGCGATGATGACGAGGAGTGATATATGGCCGATATACTTTACTCAGACCGGGTAATTCCAAATTATAGTGGAAAAACGCAGGAGGAGTTTAATCGCGAGATCACCGATTGCCTCACTCTCCTTGTCATGCAGCTGCGGCAGAATATCACCGAGCTGCGCAAGGCTGTCGGCATCGGCTCTGATCAGGATAAATCCGGCAATCAGCTCAGCTCTATGCTTGACCAGTTGGGAGCGATTGGGGCGGTTCTCTACTCTAAAAATCAGGCGCTGGAATATGCTCAAAAGCTTACGGCAATGTCCAATATAG
>Ga0123335_1005016_pt1 | contig 16475 bp, 15 predicted proteins | sample BiotimSIPDNA_2_FD_89707 | JGI IMG/M metagenome (GOLD analysis project Ga0123335, IMG submission 89707) | Anaerobic biogas reactor microbial communites from Washington, USA - Biogas_R2 time_0 SIP DNA | ecosystem: Engineered > Bioreactor > Anaerobic > Unclassified | place: Washington, USA...
AATCTTATCATGCCCGATATGCAGCAGATGGGATTAAAACTTACTGCTGAGGAGATATACAGTATTAATAATTCGAGTCTGAAAGATGCTGTGGTTATTTTTGGCGGAGGTTGCACAGGAGAAATTGTATCAGAAAACGGCCTGCTTTTCACAAACCACCATTGCGGTCAGGACCAGATTCAAAATCATAGTTCAGTGGAGCATAACTACCTCGATGATGGTTTCTGGGCAGCTTCATACAACGAAGAACTGCCGAACCCTGACCTAAGAGTGAAATTTCTTAGAAGGATTGAAGATGTTACCGGGGCAATTTTGAGTCATCTTTCAGATAGTATGACAGAATCAGACAGAAGGTTGAAAATTCAGGAGATAGCCGATACTTTGAAGAACCGGGCTGCCGAAGGTGATAAATATGAAGCTGTGGTAAAATCATTCTATAATGGCAATGAATATTACCTCATGGTATATGAAGTTTACAGAGATGTGAGACTCGTTGGCACTCCTCCTTCATCAATCGGTGATTTCGGATATGACAGTGACAACTGGGAATGGCCCCGGCATACCGGCGACTTTAGTATATTCAGGGTTTATACAGCTCCGGATGGTTCACCGGCAGAATATTCCAGCGAGAATGTTCCTATGAAACCAAAATATTATTTACCCATTTCAATAAAGGGACTGGATGAGGGTGATTTTGCAATGATACTTGGTTATCCCGGAAGTACTCAAAGGTATTCTACATCTTTTGCTGTTCGTGAAACCATGGAAATTGAAAACATGAACCGCATAAAAGTGCGTGGTACCAGACTTGATTTATTAATGGAAGATATGCAGAAAGACTCTGCTGTCTGGATCAAATATGCAACAAAATATTCCCGTTCGAGTAATTACTGGAAATACTCTATCGGTCAGAATAGCAGAATAAGGGCGCTGAATGTAATTGAGGATAAAAGAGCAGCGGAAACTGAATTTCAGAAGTGGGTTGAGTCCGATACGCTGAGAGCAGCTACTTACGGGAACATTCTTAAAGATATTGAAGCAAACTATTCTGCAAGGCGTAAAGCTATGATGAATTTAGATGCAATGAACGAGGCACTTTTATCAGCCTCGGAGCTGATAGGATTTGCATTTGAATTTGCTTACCTGTATAACATGCTTGCGGAAGGCAGCGACCCGGAGGATATCAATGAGGAGGTGAGCCAACTGAAAAAGGTTACGTTCGATTATTTCAAAGAATATAATCTGTCCACAGACCTTAAAGTAACAAAAGCAATGTTCGCTCTATATAAAGAAATGGTCCCCAAAAAAGACTACCCGAATGTTTTTATTGAGATTGAAAAAAAATACAAAGGCAGTATAGATAAGTTTGTCAGCCAAGCTTTTAAAAATTCTATCTTCACTGATCAGGAGAAAGTGATGACGTTTCTTGAAAATCCAACGATCAGCATTTTAAACAGGGATAAAGGCTTTAAGATTGCTTTGAGTATTTTCAGTAAGTTTTACGAGGAATATCTTACTGTAGATAGTTATAATACCGAGCTACAAAAATCAGAGCGGCTCTATCTGAAAGCCTGGATGGAAATGGAACCTGAAAGATTCAAATATCCTGATGCTAATTTCACCATGAGGCTTACATATGGCACAGTAGAGAAGTATAGTCCGCGGGATGCTGTTCATTACGATGCTTTTACAACCATAAAAGGTATTATGGAGAAAGAAGATCCTACGAATTATGAGTTTATGGTACCCGAAAAGCTGAAAGAATTATACCGAAACAGAGATTATGGAAGATATGGCATAAATGACAGTATCATGCCTGTATGTTTTATCACCAATCTTGATATTACCGGAGGCAATTCAGGCAGCCCTGTTATTAATGATTCCGGAGAACTGGTGGGACTTGCTTTCGACGGAAACTGGGAAGCAATGAGCGGTGATATAAAATATGAAACTGATCTGCAACGATGTATCTGCGTCGATATCCGGTTTGTTCTTTTCATTATCGAAAAATATGCAGGTGCACATAATTTGATTGAAGAGCTTAAAATTCTAAATTGAAGTTATGAAAATTGAATTGCTGAATATTATCAGCGTTTTTATGGTCTTGTTCGCTGTGATCGATATTACCGGGTCCATTCCTATTATACTTGATCTTAAAAAAAAATCAGTAGATATTTCACCCTTACGGACCACACTCATTGCGTTTTCGATCATGCTGGCCTTTTTATTTTTAGGTGAGCCACTTTTAAATCTTTTCGGAGTCGATCTGTCTTCATTTGCCATCGCCGGGGCGCTGATCCTGTTTTTTATCGGATGGGAGATGGTACTTGGTATAGAATTTTTCCATTACGATAAGGCAGTAGGCGCTGCCATAATACCTGTTGCATTTCCTTTAATTGCTGGTGCGGGATCTATGACAACGCTTATTTCCCTCAAAACGGAATATCATATCTATGAAATAATATCTGGTCTTACAATGAATATGGTTATAGTATTTTTTGTATTGAAGGCAACAAATTTCTTCGCCAGGATCCTGGGAGAAGCCGGCATCCAGATTTTAAAGAAGGCTTTCGGGATCATACTGCTGGCTATTGCCATTCGCCTTTTCCTTAATAATACCGGAATAAAATTACCTGCAGGTGCCTGACATTACCATATATACCGATGGGGCTGCCAGCGGGAACCCCGGTCCCGGAGGTTACGGAATTATCCTGAAATCAGGGAACCATTATAAAGAACTTTCGCAGGGGTATAAACTTACCACCAATAACAGAATGGAACTTAAAGCTGTTATTGTTGCATTGAAATCTCTTAAGATAAGAGGCAGTAAAGTTGATATTTATACCGACTCACTCTATGTGCACGATGCTGTTGAAAAAGGATGGCTGTGGCAATGGGAGAAACAAAGGTTCAAAAAAAAGAAAAACAGTGATCTCTGGATGGAATTTATTGAAGTATACAAAAAGCACCATGTGAAATTTCATTGGGTCAGGGGACATTCGGCCATTCCTGAAAATGAACGCTGCGACCGTTTGGCTGTGAAAGCGTCACAATCGGTCAAGCTTCTTACAGATACAGGTTATATTAATGATGTTGAACAGGAAACAATGTGGTGAATTTCAGATAAATTCCTATTTTCACTGTTACATTTCAATGTGCCATGTTAAACCCAATCTGTAAAGATACCATCATTTACCACCGGGGGGAACTTAATTATGATGTTATTGCCGATCTTATATCCTCATTAAAAGGAAAGATGAAGGGAGTTAATCATCAGTTCAGGATCTATAAAAAATTACTGACCCTGATGATCGAATCACTCGAAAATATTGTCAGATACAACAACTACCGCTCATTAACACCGGAATTGCTAACAAAATATCCTTCCGAATTCAGAATTTGTCTTGATAACGACAATTACTTTGTTGAATCGCTTAATGTTGTGAGAAATGAGGATACATTCGTCCTTAAAAGAAAGATTAACAGCCTTATCAATCTTGAATTTGATGAAATTAAAGAACTCTATAAACGAAAGATAACGGATGGCAAATTTTCTGTAAGAGGAGGGGCGGGCCTTGGAATCATTGAAATGGCAAAGATTGCAGAAAAAAGAATTGAAGGCACATTTCAAAAAATTGATCAGGATTATTCGCTTTTCCACCTGACCATGAACTTAAAAAATGATACATCTGCTGCTTTTATGGAGTGATATACGCCCCCGTGCAATAATATGTTCATTTCCGCACAATTTTTTATATCGATATAGCAATCTATTTGATTACAAATCAGATAAATATATAATACGGTTTGATTATTGATATGTGATTGGGAGCTATGATCAGGAATTTCATTATTATAACCTTTAAGAGCCTCTCCAGCCATAAAATGTATACCCTTATTAATATTCTGGGGTTGGCAGTTGGAATGGCATGTGCACTCATGATTTCAATATACATGATTCATGAAACAAGCTTTGATAATTTTCATACCGATGCTGACAGAATATTTAGGATTACTGTTGATGGAAACCTGCGTGAAAGGCCACTGCGTATTGCTGTTACCTCAGCACCCATGGCAAAGGTCCTGAATACTGATTTTCCTGAGTTGGAGTCTTCGCTTAGGGTTGCTAAGTTTGGTGCATGGCTTATTTCCAACAACGGAAGGAAATATAATGAAGATAATTTCCTCTTTGCTGATTCGAATTTCTTCAGTTTTTATTCATTCAGACTGATTTCAGGTAATCCGGATTCTGCGCTTAAGAAACCACATTCAATTGTTCTTACAAAATCGACCGCACTTAAGTATTTCGATCATTATAATGTAGCCGGACAAAAGCTTAAAATAGAAACTTTTAATGAGCCGTTTACTATCACCGGAGTTACTGAGGATGTTCCAGCCAATTCACATTTTCACTTCGATATGATCGGGTCCCTTTCTTCACTTGAAAAATACCTGAGGGATGTATGGGTCAGCCATAATGTTTACACTTATATAAAAGTTAAAGAGGGTACCGACATCCAGCAGCTTGGAAAGGATATTAATTTATTGGTGGATAAATATGTTGTGCCTGAAGTTGAGGAGCATCTTAACTTGTCGAAGGAAGATTTTAAGAGTGGGAATTACAGAATATCTTACGTCCTTCAACCTTTACGAAAAATACACCTGCATTCCAACCTGGATATTGAACACGAGGCCAACGGCAAGGCCCTTTATGTATATGCTTTCGGGATCATAGCATTGCTCATTCTTTTTATTGCCTGCCTCAACTTCATTAACCTTTCAACAGCAAATTCATCAAACAGGGCAAGAGAGGTTGTTCTGAGGAAAACGATAGGTAGCGAAAAAAGGCTTCTCATCCTGCAGTTCCTGACAGAGTCGGTTTTATTCAGTTTCCTGGCCCTGGTCCTGGCATTACTTATTGCCGAAATCGCCATGCCTTATTTTAACAGGTATCTGTCGGTGGATTTAGGGTTTGGTATTCTCCGTAATGCAACTGCAGTTGCCCTCATCATCCTCATAACACTGCTTTTTGGTGTTGCAGCAGGGCTGTATCCAGCCTTTTTCATATCCTCCTTCGATCCGGTGAAGGTTTTGCATGGCAGCCTTAACAGCGGACTTAAGAACAGAAAAGTGAGATCATTTTTTGTAGCCATACAGTTCTTTATTTCAATACTGATTATCATTGTGACCCTGGCAGTTATTGCACAGGTCGATTTTATGCTGAACAAGGAACTGGGTTTTGCCAAGGAGAGGATCCTTGTGGTGCGGCGTTCCGATGCCCTGAAAGAACGAATTGACGATTTCAAAACGGAAATTCTGAAACATCCAAATATTGAGTCGGTAAGTAATTCAAACTCAATACCCGGAAGGGACTTTCTGGCTTCAACCTATATTTTCGGTCATGATTCGGTAAGGAGAAACATTTTCATGAACCAGGTATTTGTGAGTTATGATTTTATGGAAGCCTTTAAACTTAAACTAATCGAAGGCAGGTTCTTTTCACCCTCAATACTTGCGGATACTGTTGCTTGTGTGATCAATGAAACCGCAGCAAAAAATATGGGGGTTGAAAAAGTTATTGGAACAGTTCTGGAAGCCCCCGTTATGAAAACAGGTATCAACAAGCTGAAAGTTATCGGGGTCGTAAAGGATTTTCATTTCGAATCTGTCGATAAACCCATTCAGCCCCTGATCATGTCGCTGATGCCGGGGAACTGGGAGGGTTACTTAAATGTAAGGCTGAGTACAACGGGTATTGATAAGGCAATTAAATACCTTGAAGATACCTGGGAGAAATACACTCAGGAATATCCTTTTCTCTACTTTTTCCTTGAGAAGGATTTCGACAATAATTACCGGTCGGTGGTAAGGACCAGCCGTATCCTTACGATCTTTTCGGTACTGTCTGTCTTTGTTGCATTGCTTGGGTTGTTTGGGCTGATTATTTATACTTCTAACCAGAGGTTACAGGAATTGGGTATAAGAAAAGCTTTGGGCGCCACTTACCTGCAGGTGATGTACTTACTAATGAAAGAAACTTTCCTGCTGATCGTTTATGCCTCTGTTGCTGCCTGGCTTATCGCTTACCTTTTCCTCAAATTCTGGCTTAAAGACTTTTATGTCCGTATCGAACTGTCACCGGGGTTCTTCCTGATCTCAACAGGGCTTGTTTTAGTGTTGTCAATGCTGGTGGTTTTATATCAGTGTTATCATGCTGCCCGCACCGATCCTGCCACTGCATTGAACACGGAGTGAGCTTTTCCGTCCATGAATTGTAGCAACTACAGTCTCATTTTTACTGTCTGAGTGAAGATAAACTAAGTGCAACTCTGTGACCTCCGTATAATTTCTGATTAATTAAAACACAGATTGTCAAAGAGTTGCACTGCGATACTTTTATAACCCTGATATTTCTTTACCAGAAAACTGTATACAGAACTACAAGCAGTATCAGAATAGCATAGGCGCTGATGTTGAAAGCCTTGCCTGTGGTAAAAGTATCCTTCAGCAGAGGAATACCTTTCGGGTCATCATCACCCTGGCCTGTACTTAAACTAACCCCCAGTATAATTACAATCGTAATCAGGCAGGTATACATCATCTGATCGAGAAATGGCATCTCTATGGGAAGGAATTTCAGAAGCAATGCTACAGGGATAGAGCTTAAAACACCAACAATGGCCCCCTTTGTATTGGTTTTTTTCCAGAAAAATCCCATCATGAAAACAGCCAGGATTCCGGGACTTACAACACCGGTATATTCCTGTATATACTGGAACATCTGCGGGAACGATTTCATGGTCGGGGCAAGAAAACATGCTATCAACAGCGCGGCTATCACTGTAATCCTTCCGACAGTAACCAGTCTTTTATCCGAAGCATTCTTTGCAAAATAGGGCTTATAAATATCCATGGTGAAAATTGTGGATGTAGAATTCAGCATCGATGCCAACGAAGAAACAATGGCAGCAGCAAGAGCGGCAACTACCAAACCTTTAAGACCAACAGGAACAAATTGTCCGATTAACCACGGATAGGCATGATCGTTATTGGCACCTGTTCCGACTGAGAATACGCTGCCTGCACCCTGTATGTTTTCGCTGTACATAACAAAAGCTACTATACCGGGAATTACTACAATAAGGGGTATGATAAGTTTAAGAAAACCGGCAAATGCCAGACCCTTCTGGGCTTCACGTATGGATTTTGCAGCGAGTGCACGCTGGATAATATACTGATTAAATCCCCAGTAATACAGATTAGCGACCCACATACCTCCGATCAGAACTGCAATTCCGGGCAGATTATTGAACTGCGGGTTGTCGCGTCCCAGGATCATATGAAATTTTTCACCGGCCACCTGATAAATATGCGAAAGTCCGTTTCCTATACCTCCTGCAGGCGTTACATGGTTAAGTGCAATTAATGTAGTGATAATACCTCCAATAACCAGCAAGGTCACCTGCACGATATCGGTCCATGCAACCGCTGAAAGTCCTCCCCAGAGTGAATAAGCAGCTGCAAAAAATGCCAGCCCGAGGACAAACCAGATAATGGTCCCTTCGGCGCCTCCGCCAATTATGGTATTCAAGGCTTTAGCTCCAAGGAACAGAACTGATGTAAGGTTAACGAAGATGAATAATGCAATCCAGAAAACAGCCAGAATGGTTTTGAGGTTTGTATTAAAGCGTTTTTCAATAAACTCAGGAATAGTATAGAGTCCCTGTTTTATGAATATAGGCAGAAAATATTTTGCCACAATGATCAGGGTTATTGCCGCCATCCATTCATAGGATGCGATAGCCAGCCCAATGGCGAACCCTGATCCTGACATACCAATGATCTGTTCGGCAGAAATGTTGGCTGCTATAAGTGATGCACCAATAATCCACCACGGGAGCGTTTTTCCTGCAAGGAAATAATCTTCGGCCGTTTTTTGTGTTCCTTTCTTTGTTCGTGAGAACCATAGTCCCATCGCAACTATTATCAGGGCATATGCTCCGAAAATGATGTAATCGGGAGTTTGAAATTGATTCATAGTTATAAAATTTAGAAGTTAGAGTTATTATCAGGGAGTTCTTTCAGCATACAAATATTTGATAGCCGTAAATATATAAACTAAAAAAATCAGGATGATCCTGTGCGAATACATCAATTATTTCTCATTTCTGTAATGAATCATTGGCAGGCTTCTTAGTTTTTCGGCACTTTGTTCCGGAGTAATATCCCTTTGCGGATTGGCCAGCATTTCATAGCCTACCATGAATTTTTTTACCGATGCCGACCGCAGCAGGGGAGGATAAAAATGTACATGCAGGTGCCATTCAGGGTGGGGCCTGCCGTCTACAGGTGCCTGATGTATGCCCATAGAATAGGGAAAAGAAGTTTTGAATAGATTATCATATTTCACCGTAACCTGTTTGTAGATATCGGCAAAATGCATCTTTTCTTCTTCTATCATGGATGTTATGCTGCTCATACTTCTCCTGCTTACCACCATAATCTCAAACGGCCATATAGCCCAGTACGGGACAAGGGCCACAAAGCTTATATTTGAACAAACGATGCGTTCTTTCTTTTTCAATTCCAGGCTCAGGTAATCTGATAAAATGGTCCTTTCATATTTGTCGTAATATGCAGAAAGGTGCTTCTGTTCTTTGGCAACCTCAACAGGTATGGAATCCTGCGCCCATATCTGGCAATGCGGATGAGGGTTGCTGCATCCCATCATGCTTCCCTTATTTTCAAAAATCTGGATGTAGTTTATAAAATTCTCCTTTTCCAGGCGGTGGTACTCATCTATCCAGAGTTCTATAACATCCCTGATATCGGCAACTTCCATCAAAGGCACCGTTAAGTTATGCCGGGGCGAAAAGCAGATGACCCTGCAAATGCCCTTTTCAGATTCAGCAACGATAAGGTCTTTTTCATTAATATAGCCTTTTGGTGTATCGTGAAGCAGGCTGCTGAAATCGTTTGTGAATACAAAAGTACTGGTATAACGCGGGTTAGTGATGCCGCCGGCCCTTTTATTCCCGGGGCACAGATAACAGCCGGGATCATAATCCGGGAGTGAAGAGATATCATCAGGTTCTTTATGTCCCTGCCAGGGCCTGTCTGCCCGGTGAGGGGAAACCAGCACCCATTCGCCTGTTAAAGGGTTGAACCTTCTGTGTGGATGTTCTTTCAGATTAAACTCTTTCATTCAACCAATACATTAAATTATTTTCCCTGCACCTTCTGAAATTTGCACTGTGAAAACATCGGTTTCTATTCCTGTTGCCCTGGAGTAACCTGATTTAATGTCGTTAATAAATCTATCGGTTCCCTGGCGTTTCACAAGGTTAATTGTACACCCTCCGAAACCACCACCCATCATCCTGGCTCCCAGAACGTTCCCATCCCTGCCGGCAATATCCGCCAGCACATCAAGTTCTTTACAGCTTACTCCGTAATCCCTGCTCAGTCCGTTATGAGTTTCGAACATCAACTTACCAAATTTAGTAAAATCATTTTGGAGAAGCGCTTTACAGGCATTCTCCACTCTTCTGATCTCTTCAATAACATAGCTGCAACGGGCATAAACTGTAGCGTTCATCTTTTCCCGGACTGTTTCAAGCATTTCGGGCCCGGCATCACGCAGGCTTTTAACTTCAGGATGTCTTTCTTTCAGCAGACTGACGCCCTTTTCACATTCTGCCCGCCGCTGGTTATATTCCGATGAAGCCAGCGAATGTTTCACCCGGGTATCACAAAGTACAATATCTATATCAGCACTGTTAAAGGGATAATATTCATAATTCAGGTCGCGGCAGTCAAGTTTTATGACAGATTCCTGTTTTCCGAAAAGAGAGGTAAACTGGTCCATGATACCACACATTACACCGGCAAATTCATGTTCTGCTTTTTGTGCCATTAAGGCAAGTAGTTTCCTGTCTAGGTCAGCGGCGTAGACATCGTTAACACATAAAGCGAAACCGCATTCCAGTGCGGCTGAAGAGGACAACCCTGCCCCGTAAGGTATATCGCCTCCGAACGCACAGTCAATCCCCTGTCCGCTAAAGCCTTTTTTTTCAAATTGTGCCAGAACGCCTAGCAGATAATTCGCCCATGCTACCTTCGATTGTCGGATGTCATTTGCATCAGATTCAAACAATTCCTCATAGTTGGTTGAGTAGAAGCGAAGTTTACCATTATTATTTTTTGCTACTGCAAAATAGATTGCTTTATCTATAGAGGCAGGCAGCACAAAGCCATCGTTGTAGTCAGTATGTTCGCCGATCAGGTTTATACGACCGGGGGCTTTGTAAAAGGATGGGACGGATTTAAAGTGCCGGTTGAATACTTCTTCTGTCTTCTTCAACAATTCTTTAGGGTTCGACATGCTTGCTGCTATATATAATGTAAATATAGATTAAAATAAACCAGGGCCGGGTGACTTAATTTGATTAAACTGCGAGGTAAAATCGTTCACAGGTGGATTTTACTTACGATCAAAGAATGGGTTTTTACTGCTTGCACTGAGAGGGATACCATAAATAATTCCTACTTCATCTCCAAAAATTTTCAGCTCCTTTGCTGCCTGACCTACAGTATACATGATCCGGTTATCAATTCTGCTGTCCATTGCAACACTAACTGCAGAGCCAATTGCGATGCCCAGATCGCCGGTATTAAAAACACAGGGGTGTGAGGGGTGGTTCTCTTTTTCCTCACAGTTATTATAACCACACATTCCACATACTTTAAGATTTAAGGGTTTAATTTTCGTGCCTATAAGAACCATGCATGATGCATTCAGGATGTTGTCTGCATCACGGTTAAAAGTTTGCGGCCAACCTTTTTGAAGAACAAGCTCTTTCATTTTGCGGGATATCTCTGCGATAGGGCCTTCATCAACAAGAGCAATAACAAGGTTATCGATCCCCCTGGCTTTGGGAGCTGTGCGTGCGGCAATCATCATTTTTTCTGCCACATCATGCACCGCTTTTTTTCTGATTTCTTCTTCCGACCTGATGATCATATTGAATCATTTATGATCCCAAAAATAGTATTTTGGAATTATTTATAGGTGGGTGCGATTATTTATGATACATAGAAAATAAGTAAAGCTTTCAATCAGTTTAATAAATGCAACCAACAAGTTATATTTGTAACACAAGTTTATACTATGAAAATGTTACCAGACTATAAGAATCCTCTGAAAAAGTTTTATTCGTACTGCTTTCTTTTATTTGCCATGCTTTTTATTATTATTTCAGTTGCGTGTGAAAATAAAGATGTGAGGAAGAAAAAAAAGAGTTGTGAGGGTTGCACTGACGAGGCCCCCTGGTCGGCAATAAGCCTCGAATCTTGTTTTACCGAAAAGGATAGCTGCGAGGTTTATCTTGTTGATGAAGAAGAATGTTATAAGTGCAATTAAACATTTATCCGGTAGGTACAAATCGTGCGAAAAATGCGTTAAGTTTCTTTTTATCAAGGGGTTTATCAAAATACCCCAATATCTCGTACCGTCTGGCGAGCCCTTTATCCTTATAACTTATTGAAGTTGTCATCAGCACTACAGGAGCATATCTTGGCAGGTTTGTTTTTCTGTATTTATCGATGAATTCGAAACCACTCATACCTGGCATATTGATATCAAGAAATATCAGGTCTACCTCATTGGCGATTTCAGGATCAGTTAATAAGCCGAGGGCTTTTTCACCGCTGCTGCATACTACAATTTGTTCCGAAACCCCTGCACTCTTCAGAATATATTCATTCAACAGGTTTGTGACAGCATCATCATCTACCAGTAAGATCTTTCTTAAAAGCTTCTTCATTTTATTAAACACTCTTGTTAGTAACTAAACCTGATATGAAGGGTACGTTCCCTTTCACGGAAATTAAACAGTAACGGGTTGTAATTAAGAAAACAATAACAATGATAATTAGTTGTACATAGTACGTAAAACTTTTAATGAAAACAGACGGGAATACTGGTTTTATCGTACCTGTTTAAAGTTTTCTTTGCCGGTCAGTAAATCAGTACGAAGAAATAATAAATTTGATCTATATACCGTAACAAGTGAAATCAGCAAAGGGACCTCCTGAAATATTGCCATTTCAAAATGGGAAAGCATTTCGTGACTGGCTTGAAGAAAACGCCAATATTTCCGATGGCATATGGCTGAAAATCTATAAAAAGAAATCAGGCATTGCCTCGGTGACTTATCCTGAGGCACTAGATGAGGCACTATGTTTTGGCTGGATAGACGGGCAGCTAAAATCGATAGATGAAAAATGCTATATGCAAAGGTTTACCCCCCGGAGGAAAAAGAGTATGTGGTCGAAAAGAAATATTGAAAATATTGACAGGCTGAACAGGGAGGGGAAGATGACAGAACGGGGATGGAAAGAGGTGGAAGCTGCCAGGGCTGACGGAAGGTGGGAAAGGGCCTACGATTCGCGCAGCAATATGACTGTGCCGGATGATTTTTTAAAGCGGTTATCTGGAAATAAAAGTGCGGCAGAATTTTACGAGACTCTCGATAAAACCAACAAATTTGTTATTGGCTACCGTCTGCAAACAGCAAAAGACAAGGTGACGAGGGAAAAACGCATAAAAGAAATCCTGAAAATGCTTGCCGGAAAGGAGAAATTCTATTAATACTATATTGTTTTACCTTCTTCAAAAGCCTTTAAAGGTTTCTGCTCAACTTTAATCAGATTGTCGGGCTGATAACCTCTTTCCTTTGCTTTTTCCAGTAACATCTGATATATACCTTCCGGTATCCTTGGGTTTCTTGCTAATATCCAAAGATATTTTGATGATGAGCTGCCCACAAGTGCATATTCATAGTTCTGGGTATCCAGTTCAAGAATATAATAGTCGGCATAGAAAAACAGGAAGAAGGAGACTTTTAAGTGGCCTATATTTTCAGGTCCGGCAAATTTTGCTTTTCCTTCAGCCTTTTTGAATTTCCCGGTCAGCGTTTCCCGGAAGCCCGAATTAACGACCTTTATCTTGCCATTTTCCATTTTTGAATATTTCGCAGTAACGCCTACGAGCCCCTTTTCAAATGAATGGGGAAACCGGGCTATTTCATACCAGGTACCCAGATAGCGGTCCAATTCAAAATTTTCACTTGGGGTACTGTTTATAGTTTTCATTTTCAATGGTTTACTTTCTGTGCAGGTAAAGGATATACTGATCAGCAACGAAAAGAATAAAAGTCTCATATCATCTGGTTTTATGCTAAGATATTGAATCCGGAATGAATGATGCATTAAAATGACATATAATTACCAGGTAGGTTTCTGGTGCCAACATGTATGAGCACCGGCAAAATTGAAAAATCCGGATGCGACATGTATCACATCCGGATTACCTTAATCAGAAGAGTAAATCAAACTTGAAGAACAACTATATTAATCTGAATTTCAGCCAAATAACCATTTTCCTGCACCAAGAATAATTGCCAGTGTAATGAGGCCTTTAACAACAAAAAAAATGACGCCTGCCATTCCAAAACGTTTCACCCAATACTTCATCTTTTCCATCATGCTACTTAATATCAATTATTTAAACAAATTGTTTTTTTTAAAGTTCAATTCATTAACGGAACAGGCTGAAAGGTTGGTATTGATGTGAAGATTTTATGATTATTTATCATTTAGTCCGGTTAAAATTATTATGCAACCTTGACGAAGTTGGTTGTTCTTGTATTAACCAAGAAGTTTTAATTTTGTAGAAATAATAAGCTCGCCTCTCAACTTTCGACCTTCTGTCGCTGACAGGGTGAGATACTCACGGTTATTCCAGGATAACCTAAACTTAGGGCGCGACCTTTTATTTAGTTGGTCCGCAATACAGAGAATGATAATTTTATTAAATTGCATGCCTTTTTAAGACAAATGTGACCGTTTGACTGATCTTCCATAAGGATGAGGCTTAATAAGTATATTTTCATGTTATTTTTCCCCGGATTGCTCTTTTGGCCCGGTGATATTAGATGCCAGAGAGTTGATTCTGTTATTATTGAAGGTATTCAGAACAGGGTGTCCCTTGAAGAATATCTGACGGGTAACAGGGGCTTTAGTTTTTTCTATGCCGACAGCGTACTTAATGGTATTTACGTTTACGAAACGGATAACGGAAAACTGCTGCGAGACTATCTGAACGAGACCCTGCCACAGAAAATGATCATTTATCTGGTTTATAAAGAAAGAAATCTTGTCTTTATCGACAGATCGAAGCTTGAAAATGGTAAAAAAGATAATTCACTGAACGTTGATATTTATAATGTTGTAGATGTTGGTGATCCCCTCCTCGCCGGTAAGTATAAAAAAGGTTTGCTGCAGGGATATGTACGCAACGGCAAAACCGGTGAACCATTGCCTGGTGCAGTTATTCATTTTCCTTCTCTTGAAACAGGGATTGTTACGAACATGAGCGGATATTATTCAATTGAAATTCCGGCAGGAAATCAGGAAGTTACATACAGCTATGTGGGATTTGAAGGCAAAGAACTTACGGTGAATATGATCTCCCCGGGGAACCTGAATATAGAACTTTTTGAAAGTACTATTGCCTTAGATCAGGTTGTGATTACCAGTAAAAGCGATGCTAATGTTGTTGGCACCGAAATGGGCATTATAAGGCTTGATGCCCGCACTATAAGTACCATACCGGTTTTAATGGGGGAACCTGATCTTATCAAAACCATGACATTGCTCCCCGGTATCCAGTCATCGGGCGATCTTGCCTCAGGGTTTAATGTCAGAGGCGGAAACACGGATCAGAACCTGATCCTCCTCGACGATGTGCCTGTTTACAATCCGAACCATCTTTTTGGAATGTTTTCTATTATTGATACGCGTGCTATCAATAATCTTGAACTTTACAAAGGAGGAGCACCTTCACGTTTCGGTGGCAGGGCATCTGCTTTCCTTGATATAAGCCTTAAGGAAGGCAACCTGAAAAAATGGGAAGGAAGTGGAAGTGCCGGTCTTTTCAGCAGCAAATTAACTCTTGAAGGGCCTGTTGTGAAGGAAAAAGCCTCTGTTATCATAAGCGGCAGGACAACCTATTCCGACTGGCTGCTTAAAAACATACCTGATGCAGAGATACGCAAGAGTGAAGCTGATTTCTACGACTTTACCCTGAAACTAAATATTACCCTTAACAGAAAAAACCGGTTAAGTCTTTTTGCTTATACCAGCAACGATTATTTTAATCTGGCTGACCGGAATTCATTTAAATATGCAAACACACTGGCTTCACTAAGGTGGGGTTTTATCGGAAGCGAAAAGTTTACTTTTTTTCTTAATGCCTTTATGAGTGACTACCAAACTTTTTCTGTGGAAAAGCATAATCCTATAAACGCGTTCTCCTTAACAACAGGTTTACGGCAATTCGGGACCAAATACCGGATACTTTTTTCCATATCCAAGAATCATTCACTTGAAGGGGGAATTGAAGGTAATTACTTTATATTTTATCCCGGCAGTCGTGAACCATACGGTGATGAGTCGGATAAAAATCCTTTAAGTCTTGAACAGGAACAATCGGCTGAATTAGCCGGCTTCATTCAGGATAATATAAAGATTGGGGATAGACTTTCTCTGTTCGCCGGCTTGCGGTATACCCATTATGCTTATGTGGGACCGGCAACAGTTAATTTATATGAAACAGAAAACAATATAGATAATACTTCTCTTGCCGGCACCAGGGTTTATGAAGAATGGCAAATTATCAAGAACTATTCAGGACTGGAACCCAGACTGGGCATGAGGTTTTCTATAGGCACCGGTAGTTCATTGAAACTTGGCGCCAGCAGAAATTTCCAGTTTATGCATATTTTATCCAACAGCACTGTAATTATTCCTTCAGACTCATGGAAGCCAAGCGATAATTATATTCTGCCTTCAAAAGGAGACCAGATATCCATTGGATATTTCAGGAATTTCAGAAAAGGAGTATTTGAAACATCAGCTGAAATTTATTATAAGAAAGTCCACAATATGCTTGAATACAAGAACGGTGCAGAGCTGTTACTTAATGACGCTATAGAACAGGATGTTTTGCCATCAGATTTGGAAGCATATGGAATTGAATTACTCTTCAGAAGGAATGCCGGAAGACTTACAGGTTGGGTAAGTTATACATATTCCCGTTCATTTCTTAAGACACAAGGATCAGGAAGTGAACTCATTGTGCCCGATGGTAAAAACTATCCCGCATACTTTGATAAGCCGCATGACCTTTCGGTAGTTACAAGTTATAAATTATCGAGGCGGTTCACCGTCAGCTCTTCATTTACCTATAATACCGGCCGGCCTGCCACATATCCCGAATCCGGAATAATGATCGATAATAACTATCTGGTAAGGTATTCAGAAAGAAATAAGTACCGGCTTCGGGATTACCACCGCCTTGATTTATCCATCAGCTGGGATACAAGTCTTAAAAGAAAAAAGAAGTACTACAG
>Ga0123335_1005018_pt1 | contig 16469 bp, 8 predicted proteins | sample BiotimSIPDNA_2_FD_89707 | JGI IMG/M metagenome (GOLD analysis project Ga0123335, IMG submission 89707) | Anaerobic biogas reactor microbial communites from Washington, USA - Biogas_R2 time_0 SIP DNA | ecosystem: Engineered > Bioreactor > Anaerobic > Unclassified | place: Washington, USA...
GAACCCGGCCTGCATGGCAAGTATTTCAGCGATGGCTGGTCACGCAGCGCATTGTTTGCTACAACGCTCTCAATCAGAAGAGCAGCCAACAAACTCAGACCGGTCTACGACATTTCAGTGCCGATAATCATTGGCGGCAAGCGCCATGGCCTGATAAGAGCCGGTTTTACCATACAGGATGAGTATGAAAGCATTCGCAGCCTGTTGTTTTACAACCTCACCCTGGGCGCGATTCTCATAATAATAGGCATTCTCATCGCCTATGGCATCTCGGCAACGCTGCTGGCGCCGCTTAATGCAATTCTGAATTCGGTCGAGTCGATCAGTCGTGGCGACTACAAGCAGAGAGCGATGATCGGCAGCAGTGACGAATTCGGCGCCCTGGCTATGTCGTTCAATCGTCTTTCATCGATATTGCGCACACGCGAAACTACCAACAACCACATTACCAAAAAGATCCTCGAAGAAGACCCTGAGCTGGCCGACCGTCATTTCAGTGGCAAAACCTTCGAGGCGATAGTTCTGCATCTTGAGTTGAACAGGTTCAATCTGTTCATCGAACGCAACTCCCCCTCCGAAGCAGTTGACACCCTCAACAGTTTCTTCGAGCAGACCGCCGAAATAATTGCTGAAGCTGGTGGTATCGTCGACCGTTTTGGCGATGGCTTCATGACCGCCATTTTTCCGACGTCCAAGGGCGACAAATGGCCGTCGGCTCTGCGAGCTGGTTACGCAGCCCTGTCTGCCCGCAACAACATCAATCTTTTCAATTACCGCCAGGCACAGCTTGGTCTTGAAGAAGTCTTTCTGAAAACCGGCATAACCTGTGGCAAAGTCATCATCGGACATATCGGCAGCCGGTCTCGTTCTGACTTCAGCGCAATCGGGCCCTGTATCGCCAACGCCAGAACCAATGCCGATCTTTCCCACCGCAACAACGGCTTTCTGCCAGTTGCTGACCGGGGCTTCGCCAACATTTCGCGAGACTATCTTCTGTTCAAAGGCCTGAGCCAGAACCCTGAAGACGACGAAACTCATTTCATTCTCACCGGCTTCGCCAATTTCTCGTATTTCAAAGAGCGCCTGCAGACAGCTTCTGCCCAGGGAAGCTACGCCATCATCTCGGCTTTCGGACTGACCCTGAGCCCGGAAGGTTTCGAGTTTCTCAAAACCGCTATTGCTGACCAGAACTGCGAATATCGCAGTGACGCGATCAGAGCACTCTCTCCTTTTATATTCCGGCAAAACAAAGATGCCAGAGAATTTTTGATCGAGATGATAAAACACGATCATGACTCACAACAGACATCGGTGGCAGTCTCGGTGCTGGCATTGAGCCGAGATAACGAGCTTTTGAAAATTTTCACCGACCTGCTCAAGCACAGCGATGATAGAATCAGGGCAAATGCAGTTGAGGCATGTATTCCCCTTGAATTTCCTGACAAGCGCGAACTGTTCAAACAAATGATGGCTGACAATGCGCCACGCGTCTGTGCCAATGCCCTGCTCGGGCTCTGGCTGGCTGACGATCAACAGACACTTGCCTGTCTCTACGGCATGCTCAAATCTGACAGCAGCAAAATGAGGGCTTCAGCAGCCTATGCCATCTCGTTTCTGGCAAAGGCACGCAGATTTAGACGACTGTTTCCGGCTTACAGTGAGCAATCAGGCCTGATCGTGCTGCCGGTTATCGAAAACATCCTCAAGCGCCTCAAACTGATGCTCGAAAGCAGCGAAGATTCAGAGCGCCTGCAGGCTCTGCGTGCCGTTGGCAGCATCGGTGGCACCGACTACCGCGATCAGATCGATCACCTGCTCAAAGTCGAGACCGACCCCGAGATCGTCAACCTCGCCCACACAATTCTGCACGACTGGGATCGCCTGCTCAGGCCGGCCAAAGACTGAAAGCAACGCAGTCGCCTTTCCTGGGCCGCCACAAAAGCACAATCCGTCGAATCTCCCCTCACAACTCCCCTTGCTTTAACGCAGGCGGCAGTTTGCATTTTTCTGCCGGCAGGTCTATGATTGAAACAGGCGATCTGGAATACCAGACCATGAATATCACAAGGAAAAAGGATTGAATCATGTCAAGCATCGAGGTTTTCAAGGAGAGAAAAAGAGTACTCGGCATCAACAGCCTTGGCCGCATCGGCAAGTTGACCCTGTGGCATCACGTCGGTCGCAGGTATTTTGACGAGATAATCGTCAATCAGGGTCGCGAAATCGGCACCGGTCTTGCTGCAGCCGCACAGTTCATCGAGAAAGATTCGACTTACGGTATGCTGCATCGCTTTCTTTACGGCAATTATGCCACGCCGATGATCAGAATAGTCGATGAAAAAGCCGGTAAACTGATGATCGGCGAGACGCCGGTGACCATTCTGCGGCAGGCCCGCAATCCCAAAGACATTCCCTGGCGCGAGCATGGCGTCGAAGTCGTTGCCGAATGTACCGGCAAATTCATCGACCCGACCGTGCAGGCCGATGCGCCATCTGGCTCGATCAGAGGTCACCTCGCGGCCGGTGCCCGGGTGGTATTGAATTCTTCAGCCTTCAAAATCAAGAACAAGGGTCTGTCGCTGCCTGAAGACGCGGTCACCCTGATCTACGGTATCAATCACGGTGCATTCGATCCGGCGCAGCACAAGGTCATCTCAGCGGCATCCTGCACGACCACCGGCCTGGCCCACATGATCAGACCTCTACTCGAAAACGCCCTCACCAGCCGGATTCTCACCGCTTCGATGTCGACCATTCACGCGGCCACCAACACCCAGTCCGTGCTCGACAGCGTTCCCGGCGCCGGCGACAAGGATCTTCGCAAAAGCCGCAGCGTGCTCAACAATATCATTCTGACCTCAACCAATGCTGCTGAAGCACTGGTTCAGGTCATCGACGAGGTCAGAGAAATCGGCTTCATGGCCGATTCGATCCGCATTCCGACCGACACGCAGTCACTCATCATTCTCAACCTGACCTTTCAGGCACCGCGTGAGTCAGGCCGCGAAGGCACCAGCATCACCCGCGAAGCGATCAACGACATCTACCGCAAAGCCGCCGCCGGCAACGAAAAGCTTCTGATCTACTCTGACGAACAAAACGTCTCGGCCGACATGACCGGCGTGAATGCTGCCATCGTGATCGAGGGTCAGTTCAACCACACCCGCACAGCCTTTATCAAGACCGATTTAAACAACATTCCCGATATTCCGGCGCAGATTCTCAGTCTTCTGCCCGGCGGGCACCTCGAAATACCGGTAGTTCACGCCAAGCTTTTCGGCTGGTATGACAACGAATTCGGCAGCTATACCAATCGCCTCGCCGATCTCACTGTCTACGCCCACAAATCACTGAAGTAAGTATAAAAAAATCCGGCCTGAGAATTTAGACTCAGGCCGGATTCGTCTTTTCTGTCAGCAGGCTTCGGGCTGGTGCTGCCCGTGGTAAACCGCGCCGCTGCCACCATCGAGACTGAGATAGTCGCCCGGCTGAATCTTGTGTGAACCGACCAGACAGAATGACTCGGTCTCATAGACTTTAATCTTGTTGAAGCCGACGACGCCGACCTTGCCGAGTTGCGGTATGGTGACGGCGGCATGACTGGTGCGGCCTCCTCGTGCGGTCAACAGCGCTTCGACCTGCAGCAGCAGGCCAACGTCTTCCGGCACCGTGTCTGGTCTGATCAATATCAACGGCACATCCGGCGAAATCTTGCGGAATTTTCTGATCTCGCGTTCCGAAAAGACAGCACGGCCGCTGATTGCTCCACCGCCGACGCCGACGCCGTTACCCAGCAGCGAAGCCCGTAATGCCGGCGTATCGACAAAGGCAACATTGTTGATCTCGCGGTTCTGATACTGGTCGCGCGTCTGCAGTATATACAGCCCCTCCGGCTGCTGGTTTTCGAAGGTGAATTCGATTTCCTGATGATTGAAACCCTTGTCGCGAATCAGATGGTGCGCGTAGCCAACCAGTTTCTCGTAAATCTGTGGGAACTGGCTTTCGAGAGACAGCGAGCAGTTGCGGTTTTCGCGCCGCCGCTGTATTTCAGAAACCGGAAAAGTCTCGATCAGTCCCGAAACGATATCGTCACCCTGTACGCCGAAGAAAAAGTCACCAAAAAGCTCGATTTCTGAACTTTGCCCGCCTGGCGCGCGAGTAAAGGTAACGCCCGAACCAGAGTTTTCATTGAGGTTGCCAAACACCATCTCCTGCACGGTAACCGCTGTGCCCCAGTCGTTCGACAGATTCATCTGTCGCCGGAAAATTTTGGCACACTCTGAATCCCATGATTGAAATGCTTTTAAAATCGCATAACGAAGCTGATCGATGGGATTGTCAAAAATCTTGATGCCACGGGCATGCAGTTCTTCGCGATAGCAGAGCGCGATTTCCTTCATCTGCTCAGGCTTGAACTGCAGCTTCTTGGCAACCTTGAACTTTTCCTTGTAAGTTTCGATCAGGCCATCGAAAAAGTTGCGGTCAAGCCCTGAACTCATTCCCCACATCTGCAGGAAGCGGCGGTAGCTGTCCCAGGCGGCCCAGGCGTAGCCTGGTCGCGCACTGAGCTTTTCGCAGACCGCCCGATTGATGCCGACGTTCAAAAAGGTATCCATCATGCCGGGCATCGAAATGGCGGCTCCACTGCGAACTGACAGCAGCAGCGGGTTGACGGGGTCACCGAATCTCTTGCCGGTAGCCTTTTCGAGACGCGCTATTCCGCTTAAAATGCGGCCGGTAAGATCTTTCAGCATATTGCGATAACCGATTACCGCGTCAAAACAACGGTACACTTCGGTGGTAACGACAAAGCCACGCGGTATCGGAAAACCAAACGAAGCCAAGCGTTTGAGCCAGTAGCCCTTATTGCCAAGCAAAATCGGGTTGTCGATGCTGCCGCCGTCTTCGTAAATATCCGAAACGGTCAGATCCGGGTTATAAGTGGTGACCAGATTGAGAATCGCCTTTTTATCGCGAAAATGGTCGAGTTCTTCCTGCAGAATATTGACTATGCGCGTGATGAAATTATCGAGAACCTGAAGACCAAATGCCGAAGCCAGCAGCGAACGCATGAAACTTTCGGAAGACGCCAGACAGAAAGCGCGGTCGTCTTCGCCTTCAGCTCCGGCTGTTGCCGGGTGCCCATGCCTGATCAGCTGGCCGATGATGACCGGCAGATTGCTGCGGTGCATGTCGAGGTAATAGTCGCCGATGATTCCCTGAATCGCTTTGGAAATCGCGATGAATATATCCTGATACTGATCTATCGAAAAAAGTTTGACGCCAATACCAAGTTTGACGAAGTCGATTTTGCTGGCGAGCTGGCGGGTCGCGATGCCTTCGAGCTCGAAAGCCTTCAAAAACAGCGGCAGATAGTCGAGAATCTTGACTATGGTGCTTTTGGTGATGAATTTAAGTTCCATCGTTTCGATAAGCTGCTCGAACAGAGAGGTGCCGAGGCTTTCCAGTCGTAGCGACAGGCCAAGCGCGTCGAACTTTTCTTCGCGATATACGCCATACATCGAGGGAATGCCGGCGGCAATGTGGCGTTTAAAATAGATGTTTTCTGAAGGAGTCGTGATCTGCGGGTCGAGAATGCGCTGCTGCAGCTTTTCCATAAATTCGATGACAAGCTCGAGCGACTTGCGATGATTGCACTCACTCAGGCACTGCTGCAGAAGCAGGATTCGTTCAGGTTCGTAGAGATTGGTCGCCTGCAGATCCTTGATCAGGTCTATCGGCTGCGGGTTGTATTTTTTGGTCAGCAGCTGAAACATGCGAATCAGGCAGGAAGCGCGCTCGCGGTCGCGGTCGGAAAGGTCGGAAACACCGCTCAGAATCTGCTGAAGAGCAACTTCATCGAGAGCGAGAAAGTCATGCGATTCGCCGCCACAACGCGAAAACAGGGCCGAAAAAGCTTTATTGAGGCCGACGAAGTATTCGTTATCGGTATCGATCTGAGCAAAGACCTCTGGCGGCACGAACTGTCTGATGAACTGCCGGTTGCCGGTGTTCCAGAAATAAAAGCTGTTTTCGATGAATTTGACCAGCAGGTTGTTGCTTTCGACATGCGATTGTTTGCGAATGAAATGCACCAGAATATCGCGGCGCATGCAGAGCTCGTCAGCGCGTGTCGAAATATCGCGCAGTTCGCCTTCGGCTCCGATTTCGTTGAAGAAAGCCGGAAACAGTCGTAAAAGCTGTTTTGACAGGTTGACGGTGCGCGAGATGTCTGCATTGAGAAAAGTGGTTATATCGCGCTGAAACAGGTCGGTATCGCGAATCAGCACACCGCCAAGCTTGAGATTGATGATCAGGGCCGAAAGCAGACGCCGCGACCAGGCCGGTTTAAGGGCGATGATCTCCATCCAGGTTCTGATGTTCTTGATGTGATCGGGGTTCACCTGCACCTGCCATTCGGCATTGGAGCCGGTGACATCGGGATACTGGAAACCGAAACCTATCAGGCCTTCCTGCAGCTGATCGAACAACTGCCGGTCTTCTAATTTGACGATCTCGCGTGCCAGCGTCAGCATGCAGTTGTAAACGATGCTTCTGAATCTCGGCTGCAGCGATATTTCGCGCAACGAACACAGAATTTTCTGCACAAAACCTGCGCGCTGTTCGGGTGGCTCTTCGTTAAAGCCGAGACTGAGCAGTCGGTTAACTTCCTGCAACGCCTGCCCGTGAATCTCGGCGAGATCGCCGCTGTTAAGAATATTGAAAAGAAAATCGAGTTTGATCAGATAGAGGTGATGCGCCAGTACCGGCTCTTTTTCGATCTGGTCGGCGACCAGCAGGTAAGCATTGAGCACCCGCGAATAATCGGGAAGCGACGCCAGCCTTTCCCGCAGCGGTTCGAATGCGATGCCGTCAAAGCCGAATGAGACAAAGTCAGCAAAAAGCTGATGCAAACTGGCATGCGAAAGAGGCTCTACCAGGCGCTTCAATGCCTGTATTCGTTCGTGCTCGGAATCCTTATCAAGAAAGCTGGTCAACCCGGCGCGGGCTTCGCGGTCGAACCAGCCCGCCGGATCATCGACTGAAAGCCAGTATTCATAGTTATGCGAAAAAGCCGTCTGCAAAAAGCCGACAAAACTGCTGATCTGACAAAGTTGCTGACCTGACTGCATAAGCAGGGCGCGTGCGTGCGATGAGCACTTTTTGAGCGAATAGTTTTTCTGTGCCGAAGATGCTGTCAGACGTGTAAAAACGGATGCGAGCAGCGCCTGATTGCGTTGCCGATGCTCGCCGCTTTCAGAGACGAAGGTATCGACGAAGTCGAGCATGAATTTTAGCGCCCGGTCGCGCGCCCGTTCGCTAACCTCGGCTTCTATGACTGAAAAGAAAATGTCGAACACACACTGCAATGCTTCGCCAGCCTTTGCATGTTGATTGATCTTGTGAAAATCATTTATGGCAAAAGCTTTGACATTATCGATCACGTAATCGTAGTTGACGAAGGGGTGATGCAGCTCGACGAGAAGATCCTGCACTCTTTTGTGAACGCCGTAATAATCTTCAACCGACTGTAGAAGCACCTTGAAGCGCTCAGGCACCTCAACAACCGCGGCAGTTCGCGCCAAATTCGCCTGCAATGCTGATGACTGCAACTTTTCGTCCTGCAATTGCATTTCAATGTTTCCTTTCCTGATGCTGTATCTCTATTGATAAACATTTACAACTGTAATAGATATTTTAGCACTTTTCGGAAAGTCCGCCAAATCAGGGCGGAGCTGGCAGCAACCGACTTTTCAGTTGCCGGCGGCGGCCTTGTCATGCTGGCTTACGGCGTTATAAAACTTTTCGCCGACGAACATGCCGATGGCAGCGGTAAAAAACTGCATGGTTGCAATCGGCATGAACAACCACTGCACCTGATCACTCAATTTGAGAAAATTTACGATCATGCTGCCTGCTCCCCATATAACAAGCGCTTTGGCGATAGCCGGCAACGAATAACGCACCGGCGCCGGCAAACGCTGTACCATATAATAACCAGCGAGCATCAGCAGATTACCGGTCATGATAACCGGCAGCACAGGATACAGAGGCGCCGGCAGATGCCCCGAAACGATGCCGCCGATCGGACTGAGAATGCCGAGCATCATGGCATATCTGGCGCCCAGGCGCAGCAGAACAAAAAGCAACAAAGCATTGACCAGCGTGCCGGTAACCGGGTTCGGCAAACCAACGAGCTGCAATGCCAGCAGCACAGCGAGAAATATACCGGCCTGACTGACCAGTATCAGCTGTCTGCGGCCTGTTCCTTCATTTTGTCGTTCGCTTTCCATAGGCGCAAGTCTAGCACAACAACCATACCAGGTAAACCAGACAAAATTCGGTATCTGCGCATGTTGTTTGAGGTTCTGCGACTTTGCCCAGGGGTTGCTTTTTTTGCGAAATCGGTTACAATATAGGTAGGTTAATTTTCGGTCGCTGTTATTTTTATCACAACATAAATGGAAATAGCCATGTATACCGTTTTTACTGTCAGCAGAATCTGGCGAAGTGATTTTCATGTCTCACGACTGCCAGAACCGCGTATCTACTGATCCAATCTGATCGGCAGACGCGCTCTCCGACCCACCGCCCATTTTTTACCAGCCGAAACAAGCGCAGGCGCCAGCCTGGTTCTGCCTGCTTTTTGCAGCGCTTTTTCGGCAGATCATGCGGTATAACGCAGCATTTAACAACAACAGAGAAGTATAATGAAAAAGACAGACTTTCGTTCAAACCTGCAGAGTATCACTCTCCTTTTACTTGGCTCAGCTATCTGCGCTCTGGCCGTCAACGGCATTCTCGTGCCAAAGCAGTTTCTCTCAGGCGGCCTGACCGGCATTACACTGTTCATAAACCGCTTCGTGCCGGCGGCGCCGATTTCATGGATGTATCTTGCCTTCAACATTCCGCTCTTCATCTTCGGCTACCGACAGCTTGGCAAACGTTTTTTCATGCTGTCTCTCGCCGGCACCGCCTTTTATACCGCGGCCATCGAACTGATCGACTTTCGCATCGCGGTTAACGATATGATGCTCTCGGCAATTCTGGCCGGCCTGATCAATGGCATCGGCTCAGGCATGATACTGCGCTCGAAAGGCTCGGCCGGCGGCACCGACATTCTCTCGGTACTTCTGGCCAACCGTTTCGGCATCAAACTCGGCACGACATTTCTGTCGTTCAATATCTTCGTTCTGACCGGTGCGGCGCTGTTCTTCAGTCTTGACGAAGCTCTGTTCACCCTCGTCTACATGTTCGTTTCATCGAAGATGATCGATCTTGCCATTTATGGCCTGTCGCAGCGCAAGGCTGTCACCATCGTTTCCGAGCAATGGAAAGTGATAAACCAGAGCATACTCGACGAAATGCAGCGTGGCACAACGCTGATCGCTGCCAGCGGCGGCTTTTCGCAGCAGTCGGTCAACATGATCTACACAGTGGTATCGCGGCGCGAACTCAACCAGCTCAAAGAGGTCGTTCTCAAGGAAGATCCCAAGGCTTTTATTGTCGTGAACGAGACGAGCGAGGTAATAGGCTATCGCATCGGAAATCAGCCGCAGTGGTAAAAGACAGGAGAAACACAATGAACAACATTCGACCCGACCTCAAGTGGATATTAAACCATCACAAGAACCCCGATCTGACACTTTGTCAGCAGCTGTTTTCGCCGGAAGTCGCGCGCAAGGCGCGTCGCTTTCATCGACAGATTCCGGGCTTCAAGATGTCGCCACTGCTGGCCATGCCCAATCTCGCGCAGATGTTCGGCGTCGGCGGCATCTGGGTAAAAGATGAGTCGGTGCGGCTGCAGCTGAACTCATTCAAAGTCCTGGGCGGATCATACGCGGTTTATCGCTATCTCAAACAACGTCTTGGCGCCGATGAAGAGCTAACTTACGCCGAACTGACCTCGGCCGAAACCAGACAGAAGCTGGGCAAAATCACTTTCGCCACCGCCACCGACGGCAATCACGGCCGCGGCATCGCCTGGGCGGCGCAAAAACTCGAGCATGACTGCGTTGTCTACGTACACGCCGAGACCTCGAAGCCACGCATCGACGCGATCCGCAGTTACGGCGCCACGGTCAAAATCATAGCAGGAAACTATGATGACGCAGTTCGTCAAATTGTGATCGATGCAAAAGAGAACGACTGGGCCGTGATTTCAGACACTTCATGGGAAGGCTACACCGAGATTCCAACCTGGATCATGCAGGGCTACACGACGATGATGGCCGAGATTCAGGAGCAGTTCGCCGGTCAGGGAATCACCCGGCCGACGCATGTTTTCGTACAGGCCGGCGTAGGCGCGCTGGCAGCCTCGGTCATCGGTTATTATCACGCGTTGTTTCCAGGCGATGCGCCGCGCTGCATAGTCGTTGAGCCAGAGACCGCCGACTGTCTTTACCAGTCTATGCAGATTGGTGACGGCAAACCGCACCGTATCGACGGCGAGCTCGACACCATAATGGCAGGTCTGGCCTGTGGCGAGCCAAGCCCGGTGGCCTGGCAGATTCTCAAAGAAGCCGCCTGCTGTTTCGTCACCTGCCCCGACTACGTGGCGGCAAAAGGCATGCGCATTTACGGCACTCCGCTCGCCGGCGACCCATTTATCGTCTCGGGCGAATCGGGTGCAGTGACTCTCGGCGCTCTCGTATCGATTCTGCGTGAGAACTGTGTCGGCGAACTGCGCGACTACCTGCACATCAATCAGGATTCGCAGATTCTCTTCATCAATACCGAAGGCAACACCGACCCGGTTCATTTCCGCCAGATCATCTGGGAAGGCGCCAACCCGGTTCCGCGCGAATACTGGACCGATTCACCCAGCTGATGCAAATTGTCTGAAGCGCTGTGAAAGCGGCGCTTCAGACAAAATCAGCCAGCCAGGCAACCGCAATGAACCTTGGAATTCTGCTGATCAGGCTGGCAAGCATCACTTTGCCGAGAGGCATGCGGTAAATGCCGCCGATCCAGCAGACGGCCGAATAGGGTATTGGGGTGACCCCCGCGACAAAAATCGCAAGCGAACCATGATCGCGGAACAGGTCGCGTCCGCCGCGCAGATACATCGCGCCAAACAGGCGCCGGAAACGCCAGGGTCCGAATATTCTGCCCAGCAGATAACCGGTCGTGCCACCAAGCGCGCTGGCTGCTCCGGCGACGAAAGCAGTCTTCCAGATGTTGGCACCGCCGAAAGCGGTGCCAAACACCACGGCATCCGGCGGAATCGGCTGGATAATTGCATCCGCCAGCCAGCAGACCACGAACAATGCCGGGAAGCCATAATTCTCGACCGACTCTTTGGCAAAGACCTTTATAGGCGCGCGGTACAGGTAGAACATGAGAAACACACCGACCAGCAGCAGAATCGCTGAGAGAGTTGAAGGTGTGAGAAATCCGCCGGTCATCTGCCGGATATTGCTGATGCCAGAAATTTTATGACGCTTTAACGGATCAAGCATTCAGGTATTCTATCATCCTTGCGCTCAAACTTAAGAAACCTTCTGGTCAATTTTATCGTCGCGAAAATCGTCGGCCAGAAAACGCTTCAGCAGGCAAATCTGCGCTGGCATGATCGTCAGTTCGCAGAAAAGGGCGACGATAATCGTCATCGACAGCAGCAGACCGAAATAGATGACTGATTTTATGCTGGCAAACACCATAAAGAGAAAGCCGATCGAGTAGATCAGCGAGGTTGATACGATAGCCGGGCCGGCTTCGCGAATACCATCGACCACCGCTTCAACCGGTGCAAACTTCGATCTTGAAGGATCGTAGAAAAGATAAAGCGCATGAATTGTGTCATCTACAACGATACCCATGGCGATTGCCGCAATGGTAACTGAGGCGATATCGAGTTTGATGCCAGACCAGCCCATAAAACCCAGCGTGAAGAGAATGGGAAAAATATTCGGCAGGATGACGAGAAACATGGCTTTAAGGCGCCGAAAAAGAATGTAGATTGCACCAAACACCAGAATGAAAGCCGAAGCGAAACTGTTGATCTGGCTCCAGGTAACATAGCTGATGATGCGGGCATAAAGAGGAACATAGCCGCCAAATTTCCAGGTGGTGGTGCTGCCAGCGAAATTTTTCTCGAGAATTGCCTGAGTTTTCTTTTCAAATTCGTAAAGCCCGGCGGCACTGATCATAGGAACCCTTATTGTCAGGCGGGTTTCGCTGTAATCAGGATAGTCGGTCATGTATTCAAGGTCGTTGTCGGTGTCTGATTCGTAGAGCAGCAGCAACTGGCTGACTGCCTCATCACTGGCCGGAACCACGTAGGTTTCTGAAACCGGCCCGTCGCTCATTACTTCGTTCATCTTTTTCAGCACATCTAGAATCGATGCAGGTTTTTCCATGCCAGGAACTGCCAGAAGATCTTCGATCGTTCGATCGAGCCGGCGCAGAAATTCGACTTTTTTGACGCCTTCTTTCTGCCCGGTCAGCAGACGCACTTCGAGCGGCAGATAATTGCCATAGTTAGCCTCGACTGCGTCGCTGTCGACTCTGATCGGATTGCTATCGTGCAGAAAGCCCATCGAATATGTATCGACCTGCAGCTTTGCGATGCCGTATACAGACATTACCGATAGAATCGCGACAATTACCAGAATGTGAACATAGTAGCGTGGCATGCGCTGCATCCACCAGTCGACCTGAGCTTCGAACGGCCTTCTGATCTGCACTTCTTCTTTAAGTTCGATCTGACCGAGAATAAAAGCGGCAACGATCATCGAAACGACGTATTCAGCCATACAGGCAAACGCCGCGAAGGCACCAAAGACCCGCAGCACGTCGAGCGGGCTGGTAACGAGTGCGAGAAAGCCGGCAAAGTTGGTCAGCGAGGTAAAAAGACAGGGCGAAAGAACTTCGTAAAAGACGTATTCAAGGCCTTGCTCGCGATTTTCTCTGACTCTGGCCGAATTGAAACAGTAATTATTATAAGCATAGGCCACGTCTGAGACAGAAAGAATCATCATCAGTGTCGGCAGAACGATGGTGACCATGTTGAAGTTCTGCCCGAACAGCCCGTAAAAGCCGAGGAAACCGAGACCACTGAAGAACATTGCTCCGAGTGCCATGAAGAGAAAAACCCATGACCGGTAAAGAATGTAGACCATCAAAGCGATAGCGACATAGGCGACCGCGTTGAATACCACCCCGTCCTGAATGCTCAGGCGGTTGAGTTCGTTATACATGACACCCATGCCGGCCAGCCTGAAATTGAAACCGTTGAGCTTCTGCCGCATCGAATCAATGATTTCCGGGCGGCGGCTGTCCATGTCAGGCGTTGCAACAGGTTCGGCAATGATGATCGCCCAGGTTGCACTGGCGTTTTTGAGAATCCGCTGTTTGAACGGATCGTCCATGAAGCGCTGCCTGATTTTTTCGGCTTCTTCAAGCGTATTGACCGGGCCGCTCATCAGATCTTCGATGATCAGCTCTTCGCCACTCAAACCGATAAACGGCGAAAGACCGACACTGAGAACCCGTTTGAAATTGTGCGTATCGTCTTCGATTTCTTTCGACGCTTTATAGATGGCCGAGAGCGTGGCCGGCGAAAACATGCCGTCACGGCTGCAGTCGATCATGGCCAGAATGACTTCATCGTTGCCGTAACGTTTTTTGAATTCGTTATAGGCTTCGAGCGCCGGGTCGCCTTCGAGAAACCAGAGTTCTAAACTGTTATCTATGCTGATATTGCGGGAAAAATACAGACCGGCAAAACACAGAATCAACAGCAGCATCGCCAGAATACGGCGATGCCGCACAAGATAAATCGCGGCAACACGAAACTGCCTGTCGGCAAAGCGTTGTGCTGATGCGTGGCCAGCTGGTTCCTGATGTTCATTCGTATTCATTTACTGGTGCCTCATTACTGAATTCAGGTGCAGGAGCTCAATTTTTCAATTTATCGCCGGTCATTTCATAAAGAACCGGGCTGGCGATAAAGATCGAAGAGTAAGTTCCAACGATACAGCCGATGGTGAGAGTGGTGGCAAACCCCTTGATCGACGCGCCACCGATCAACAGGAGTGCAATCAGTGCCAGCAGAGTAGTAATCGATGTATTGAGAGTTCGACCAAGAGTCTGATTTATCGAGTCGTCGATCAGTGTGGCGAAACTGCTTTCCCGGCTGATTTTCCGGTTTTCTCTGATACGGTCCAGAATCACGATTGAGTCATTGACCGAATAACCCAGCAATGTCAGAATAGCTGCAAGAACAGTGATATCGAATTCAATACCGATCAGAGATACTGCTCCCAGAACTATTATCAGGTCGTGAACCAGAGCAATGATAGCTCCGGTAGCCGACTGAAGCTCAAAGCGATACGCGAGATACAACAGAATGCCGATCACCGACAATATCGCGGCCTTTATGCCCTGACCTTTCAATTCATCTCCCATGGTCGGTCCCACGTTCGAAACTTCCAGCGCTTCATCGGAAAAAGGCGCGAGACGTTTCAGATCCGATAAAATTAGATCATGAATTTCTGCGTTCTGTGCTGAGTCGAGCGGAGCAGCCGGATACTGAATGATGAATTCACGATTTTTACCGCCGGCAACGGACTGAACGATAATCTGATCAGAGGTGAAATACAGCTTGCGCTCTTTTTCGATCTGCCGGAAAGTTTCTCTGATTCTGTTTTCATCAGATTCATCGATGAACCTGACATGCAGAATACTGCCACCCTTGAAGTCGATACCATAATTGAGGCCTTTAACAGCCAGAAGCAGTATTGAAGCCACAATCAACGTGATGGAAAGGCCATAAAAACTGTATCTGTTTTTCATGAACTGAAAATGCATGATGAATATTCCCCTTTTATCAAATGCTCAGAGAACCTGCTCTGTCATCGGTATAATACAGAGCAAGAGCGAGTCTGACACATACGATTGCAGTGAAAACGTTGGCGATGAGACCAACCCCAAGAGTGGTTGCGAATCCACGGATTGGACCGGAACCAAAGAAATAAAGAATCACTACGGTCAGCAGAGTCGTTACATTCGAGTCGATAATGCAGGAAAAAGCACGGTCGAACCCCGCGTTTATAGCAGCCCGCACCGTTTTGCCAGCGCGATATTCTTCCTTGATCCGTTCAAAGATGATGACATTGGCATCTACAGCCATGCCAACCGTGAGGATGAGGCCGGCGATACCCGGCAGAGTCAAAGTGCCGCCAAAGAACACCAGCACGGCAAAGATGATCAAAGTATTGAAAAGGACGGCGGCATTAGCAAGCGTTCCGCAAAACCGGTAGAACATCGCCATGAACGACAGCACGAGCAACGTTCCGACAATACCGGCGCTCCAGCCGGCCCTTATCGATTCCTGACCGAGAGTAGGCCCGACGACTCGGCTTTCAAGTGCGATCAAACTTGCCGGAAGCGCACCGGCTCTCAAGACGATCGCAAGGTTCTGAGCCTCTTCGAGAGTGAAACCGCCGGTGATCTGTGCCATTCCGCCGGTAACTCTCGACTGAATGGTCGGGGCACTGTGAATCTTTCTGTCGAGCACTATCGCGAGCTGTTCGCCAATATGAGAACCGGTTACCTGAGCGAATCTGGCAGCACCTTCGGCATTGAACTCCAGATGCACAACAGGAGCGCCCAGTTCGTCGAATGCAACCTTCGCGAATTTAAGATCACGACCGGCAATCTCAGGCCTGGCTGCGAGCTTGAACCATATATCCTGATGCCGGTTGTTTCCAGGAAGCATCATCAGAATCTCGGTTTCAGCATTGACCGGCTCGAGCTGATCTGCGGTCAAAGCCTGATCGATGACCATGTGAAACTGTAACATGGCCGTGTTTTGAATCAACTGCTTGACTCTTTCCGGGTCTTTTACGCCAGGCAGCTGAATTCTGATGCGGTTCCCATCCTGAGCCTTTATGGTAGGCTCGGCAATACCATACATGTCGATACGGTTTCTGATGATTTCGACCGATCGTCTGACCGCGTCAGCGATATTATCGTTATCCTGAACAGAATCGGAATCGACCTGGTATACAAGATCGATTCCGCCTTTCAGATCCAGTCCCAGCGTGATTTTAGCCTGGGGAAACAATGTCGCGATCGACAGCGGCAATTTTGCATAAAGTTGTGCTTCTGCGAGGAGACGACGGGCTTCTTCGCTTGTTTTACCTGCAACTTTCAAAGAAACACTTCCCCTGGCATAATCTGGGTCGACGACACGTGCTTCGACACCACGGTTGACCAGAACTTTTCTGGCAGTATCGACGACATTGTTAAGAACGGCATCAGGACTTGCAGGATTTTTGGCGAGATTGAATATCTCTGCCATCCGATCGACCTGAAATTTTATCAGCGCTGACTTACCGTCATCCAGCGAACTGAATTCGAGCAGACGCTCTGGAACGGCACGCTGTTCAGCCGGAGAAATGATTCCGAATGCCGTATCCCAGATGCTGGTAGACGGCAGACTGTAAAACAGAGAAAACAGA
>Ga0123335_1005021_pt1 | contig 16456 bp, 14 predicted proteins | sample BiotimSIPDNA_2_FD_89707 | JGI IMG/M metagenome (GOLD analysis project Ga0123335, IMG submission 89707) | Anaerobic biogas reactor microbial communites from Washington, USA - Biogas_R2 time_0 SIP DNA | ecosystem: Engineered > Bioreactor > Anaerobic > Unclassified | place: Washington, USA...
GCACATTACTCAGAAATATCTTGATGCAAAACGCAGTGAGTGGGACGACTATCGAACCCATGTGACACAATGGGAACGCGATGCGTATTTGAGGAAATACTGACATACATTTTAATGCAGCAAAGGAAACATACGTGGAAAACAAACTGAATTTCAGCAAAATGCAGGGTATCGGCAATGACTATATTTATATCAACGCAACCGAGACCGATTTGAAGGATCCATCAGCGCTGGCAAAAAAACTCAGCGACCGTCATTTTGGCATTGGAGCTGATGGCCTTGTCCTGATTCGTCCGTCCGATCAGGCTGATTTTATGATGGACATATACAACAGTGACGGATCTCTGGCATTGATGTGCGGTAATGCAATCCGCTGTGTCGGCAAATACGTGTACGATCGACAGCTCACCAGCCAGAAAAATCTGACGATCGAAACGCGCAGTGGTATCAGACAGCTGTCTCTTGAACTGAAGAAAGGAACCGTCTGTCAGGTGACCGTCAACATGGGCATACCTGATCTGACACCCTCAGCTCTACCGGTTCGCTGGCAAGACAGCCAGATGGTGGAAGAACCGATTGCAATAGCCGGTAAACTGTACCAGATAACTTGCCTGTCCGTCGGAAATCCGCATGTTGTCGTCTTCCTTGATTCGATTGACAACCTTGATTTGCAGAAGATCGGTCCTTGTTTTGAACATCACACCTTGTTTCCCGACGGAGTAAACACGGAGTTTGTTCGCATAGTCGATCGACGGACGATCCAGATGCGTGTATGGGAACGCGGCTCCGGAGAAACGTTGGCCTGCGGGACGGGTGCCTGTGCAGCTGTCACAGCGGCTGTTCTGACCGATCGAACCGACCGGTCAGTGACGGTTCATTTGCCCGGAGGTGACCTGTCGATCGAGTGGCGGAAAAAGGATAATACACTCTATATGACAGGGCCGGCTGTTCATGTTTTCGACGGATGGATTGATTTAGATGATGAGGCCTGTATATGATTCAACCCAATCATCATTTTATAGAACTGCCCGGCAGCTACCTGTTTTCCGAGATATCAAAGCGAGTTGCTCACTACAAGCAGAATAACCCTTCTGCTTCTGTTATTTCGCTTGGTATCGGAGATGTCACGCAGCCACTGATTCCTTCGGTAATAGAAGCCTTACATTCAGCCGTCGATGATCAGGCCAACCAGGAAACGTTTCACGGATATGGCCCGGAGCGCGGATATGCATTTCTCAGAGAAACAATCGCAACTCGCTATTATGGTGCATTAGATATTCCGATCGATCCCGAAGAAATTTTTATTGGTGACGGCGCGAAGAGTGACATAGGCAATATCGGTGACATTTTTTCCTCCGAGGCACGCGTTGCAGTCTGTGATCCCGTTTATCCGGTCTATGTCGACACCAACGTAATGGCCGGTCGTGCCGGCAGGCAACGCGTTAACGGATTGTGGGACCGGATTGTATATCTGACTTGTACCGAAGAAAACAATTTTTGTCCGGATCTGCCGGATGACGAATCACCGGTTCCCGATTTGATTTATCTTTGCTTCCCCAATAATCCCACCGGCGCGGTCCTTTCGTATGAGGGGCTGAAGAAGTGGGTGGATTATGCGCGCGAGAATCACTCGATCATTCTGTTTGATGCCGCTTACGAGGTGTTTATCACCGACCCGGTCCCGCACAGTATTTACGAAATAGAAGGTGCTCGCTCCTGTGCCATTGAGTTTTACAGCTTTTCCAAACGAGCAGGATTTACCGGTTTGCGGCTGGGATTCACCGTCATACCCAAAGAACTTGAAACGGCAGGCATACCGGTCGCACAGCTCTGGAATCGCCGACAGACCACGAAATTCAACGGAGCGTCCTATCTGACACAGCGGGCAGGTGCAGCCGTTTTCTCCGAGCAGGGACAAGCTGAAATGCGTCAGGTCATCCAGTATTACCAGATGAATGCCCGGCTGATTCGAGACGGTTTGCGAGCATCCGGACTGCAGGTTTACGGTGGACAGAATGCGCCTTATATCTGGCTGAAAGTACCTGATGATCGTTCATCCTGGGAATTTTTTGACTGGCTGCTCGATAGAGCGCAGGTGGTTGGGACACCCGGGTCTGGTTTTGGTCCGTCCGGAGAAGGTTATTTTCGTTTAACAGCTTTCGGCAGCTTTGAACAGACTGTTCAGGCAATGGAACGGATCCAGGCACTTTTCCAATCTTCTCACTAAATGATTTGAACTGATATCAGAGCCCACGATCATTCAGCAATGAACGAGTGACAGGAAAGGTAAATCCATCAGATGAAGCATGTGCAGAAAAAGTTGTTTGACAGTAGGAAAGCGGACATTATATAATAGTTAGGGCAAGACGCCCCGCTTGGATGACGGGGCGTCTTTTCTGTTTTAATCAATGATTAAAACGAAAAGGGGAGTGCAACATGATTCGAGCCATTGTAGGTGCCAACTGGGGTGATGAGGGAAAAGGTAAACTGACCGACCTGTTTGCCGCCGATTCTGACATTGTCATTCGCTTTCAGGGCGGAGCCAATGCAGGACATACGATTATCAATCCATTCGGTAAATTTGCTTTGCATCTGCTGCCTTCAGGCGTTTTCTATCCACATGTGACCAATATGATCGGCCCGGGTGTCGCTGTCAATATTCCAGCTTTACTCAAAGAACTGAATCAGCTGATTACTGCTGGCGTTCCCAGGCCTAAGCTGCTGGTTTCCGAACGCGCCCAAATTGTGATGCCCTATCATATCCTGTTGGATCAGTATGAAGAGGAGCGACTGAGCGAACATCAGTTTGGCTCAACCCGGTCGGGTATCGCACCATTCTATTCAGATAAATTTGCCAAAATCGGCATTCAGATCAGTGAACTATTTGATGATTCGCTATTGCGGCAGCGGCTCAGCCAGGTATTGCCCATCAAAAATACGCTGATTGAACATTTATATCACAAACCAACATTGAAGATAGACGACCTGATGGATTCTCTGCAAAGCTGGCGTGACGGAATTCGTCCATTCGTGGCGGATACGTTCCCGATTTTGCATCAGGCTCAGAAAGCAGGCAAACGGATATTGCTTGAGGGACAGCTGGGTGCCCTGAAGGATCCCGATTACGGTATCTATCCCTTTGTCACGTCATCATCGACTCTGGCAGGATACGGGAGTATCGGCGCTGGTTTGCGGCCTTCCGGAATCAAATCGGTCATTGCGGTGGTCAAAGCCTACTCAAGTGCGGTTGGCGCAGGCGCTTTTGTCAGCGAAATTACCGGTGAACACGCTGATGAACTGAGGAGACGCGGCGGTGACGCCGGCGAATACGGAGCAACGACGGGCAGACCGAGACGCATGGGTCTGTTTGACGCTGTCGCAACCCGATACGGTTGTCGTGTTCAGTCTGCGACGGAAGTCGCACTGACAGCGATTGATGTCCTTTCCTATATGGATGAAATTCCGGTCTGTGTTGCCTACGAAATCGATGGTGATGTCGTTCGCGATTTTCCGGTTTCCCGGCGTCTGGTCAGAGCCAGGCCGCTCTGGAAACGATTACCCGGATGGAAACAGGATATCCGGAACATCCGCGATTTTTCAGCCTTGCCGCAAGAAGCTCAGGACTATGTTCGCTTTATAGAGAAAGAGCTTGCGCTGCCCGTAAAATACATATCCAACGGACCTAACCGCGAGGAGATCATTTTTCGATGACTACGGAGGACAGGGTGAAGCAGGAATCCATACTGATTCTGGATTTTGGCGGTCAGTACAGTCAGCTCATTGCCCGACGTGTTCGTGATGATCATGTTTATTGTACGATTCTGCCCTGGCATACTCCGCTGGAAAAAATAAGGGACGCGCATGTCCAGGGAATCATCCTGACAGGCGGACCCAACAGCGTCTATGCTGAACATGCCCCGTGCTGTGACGCCGAACTTCTCTCGCTGGGTATCCCGGTGCTTGGTATATGCTATGGTGCTCAGCTGATGACTGTCTTGTCAGGCGGAACCGTTATCCGTTCTCAACAGCCGGAGTATGGCAGCGTACCCATCCATCTAAATAAGGAAAGCAGACTGTTTTCAGGATTGCCTGAGGATACGATCTGCTGGATGAGTCATACCGATCAGATTCAGAGTCTGCCAGCTGGGTTTCAGGTGACCGCCCAAACGCAGAACTGTCCGATCGCTGCGATGGAGGATAGCCGGCGCAATCTTTTTGCGCTGCAGTTTCATCCTGAAGTGCTGCATACACGGGAAGGGAAAACGATCCTGCATCATTTTTTGTACGCAATCTGCGGCTGCTCAGGCACCTGGAAGATGGATACATTCGTTCAGCAGTCAATCGATAAGATTCGCAGCCAGATCAGATCTGGCCGGGTACTGTGTGCCTTATCGGGCGGTGTTGACTCCAGTGTTGCAGCAGCGATGGTTCATCAGGCGGTCGGTGATCAGCTCACCTGTATCTTTGTTGATCACGGATTCCTGCGCAAAGGAGAAGGGGATGCCGTTGAACAGCTCTTTCGGGATAAGTTCGACATGAATCTGGTTCGGGTCAACGCACAGAAACGTTTTTTGGACGCTATCTCCGGCATTTCTGACTCTGAAACCAAGAGAAAGCGGATCGGTGAGCTGTTTATCCGCATTTTTGAAGAGGAAGCAGGGCGGATCGGATCAGTTGACTATCTGGTTCAGGGAACCATTTATCCTGATGTCGTCGAGAGCGGTTCAGGTGATGCGGCAGTCATTAAGAGTCATCACAATGTTGCGGGATTACCGGAAAAAATCAATTTCCGGGCGATCATTGAACCACTGCGTGATTTGTTTAAGGATGAAGTCCGTCAGGCTGGAATTGAACTGGGTCTGCCCCGTCAGATGGTCTGGCGCCAGCCGTTTCCCGGTCCGGGTCTTGCGATACGGATCATGGGTGACGTCACAGAAGAAAAATTAAGAATCATCAGCGAGGCGGATGCGATTTTTCGAGATGAGATAGACAAGGCTGGTCTGGCACAGGACATCAACCAGTATTTTGCTGTTTTGACAGGCGTGAGATCTGTCGGTGTCATGGGCGATGAACGGACCTATGATCATGTCATTGCCTTGCGTGGTGTAACCACGACAGATTTCATGACGGCAGACTGGGCAAGAATTCCCTATGATACACTGGCCGGAATTTCTGAGCGGATCATCAACGAGGTCAGGCATGTCAATCGTATTGTCTACGATATAACCACCAAACCGCCCGCGACGATTGAATGGGAATAAGTGGCATGAAGCAGGCAAGAAGGCATACAGGAGGGCAGATATGAAGTATATTTTTGTAACAGGTGGTGTTGTTTCAGGACTGGGCAAAGGCATAACAGCAGCTTCATTGGGCTGTCTGCTGAAAGCTCGCGGAATTCGAGTCACCATGCAGAAACTTGATCCTTATCTCAATGTTGATCCGGGAACCATGAATCCCTATGAACATGGTGAAGTGTTTGTGACCGATGATGGTGCAGAGACAGACCTCGATCTGGGACATTATGAACGTTTTATCGACGAACGTTTATCCCAGAACAGCAACATAACCTCCGGCAGAATATATTGGTCTGTTATTCAAAAAGAACGCAAGGGGGATTATCTGGGCGGTACAGTTCAGGTCATCCCACATATTACCAACGAAATCAAAGATCGAATTCGCATGGGAAAAGCTGGTTATGATGTCGCAATCATTGAAATCGGCGGAACCATCGGTGATATCGAAGGATTGCCAATCATTGAGGCAACCCGCCAGTTTGCCGCAGATATCGGTCGTCAGAACTGCCTGTTTATTCATGTAACCCTTCTGCCTTATCTCAGTGTTTCGAAAGAGCAGAAAACAAAGCCGACACAACACAGCGTCAAAGACCTTCTGAGTCTGGGCATTCAACCGGATGTCATTGTCTGCCGTTCGGAAATCGGCGTCAGTATCGAATTGAAGAAAAAAATTGCTTTATTCTGCAATGTTCCGACAGAATGTGTGATCGAAAATCTTGATCTGCCACTGCTGTATGAAGTACCGCTTGCCTTGGAAAAAGAGGGGCTTGCTGACATTGCCTGTCAGCGACTGGGTTATCAGGATGCCAAACCGGATCTGGCCACCTGGAAGGAAATGGTCTACGCACTCAAAAATCCGGAACATCGTGTGGAAATAGCACTGGTCGGAAAATATGCGGCCCTTCATGACGCGTATCTCAGTGTTGTCGAGGCACTGACGCATGGCGGCGCTGGTATTCGGACCAAGGTAACAATCCGCTGGATTGATTCAGATCAGTTAACCGAAGAAACGTGTGATAGAATGCTCGCCGATGTCGATGGCATACTGGTTCCCGGCGGTTTCGGCCATCGCGGAATCGAAGGAAAGCTGATTGCTGCCCGTTATGCCCGCGAGAAAAAAATTCCGTTTTTTGGTATTTGTCTCGGTATGCAGGTCGCGATCATTGAATTTGCCCGCAATGTGCTTAATTTGCAACCAGCCCATAGTTCTGAGTTTGATCCGCGAACGCCCGACCCGGTTATTGATCTGATGCCTGAACAGGCTGGCATCGATCAGATGGGCGGGACCATGCGGCTGGGGCAGTATCCCTGCATTCTCAACGAAAAATCCAAAGTCTACCAGGCATATCAGCAGTCGTTGATTCATGAACGCCATAGACATCGCTATGAAGTCAATAACGATTACCGGAATGATCTGACTGCCGGAGGTATGATTATCAGCGGAACGTCGCCTGACAACCACATTGTGGAAATGGTTGAACTGGACGACCATCCCTGGTATATCGGCTGTCAGTTTCATCCTGAATTCAAATCAAGACCCAATCGTCCTCACCCGCTGTTTGCCGGATTCGTGAAATCCGCCTTCCAATATCGTTCTGAACATCCTCGCACACAGCTTTAAGAACATCGGTTGGATCATTAAAACTGCTGATCTTCTAATGCAAATGATTCGTTGTATAACCGGTTCGTTAGATAATCAGGTTGCCAAAAGCCGGATTGTTTGTGTATACTTGATAATTCAAACTGACAAATGAACAGGAGTGAACACCATGTCTGAGAAGATACGCGTTTCCACGCCCAGTCGGTTGTGCCTCTTTGGCGAACATCAGGACTATTTAGGGCTCGAGGTGATTGCTGTTGCGATTAATCTTCGGTTTCGTGCTGCAATCGAACGGCGAAATGACTCAATCATCCATATCCGAATCAGAGACAGCCGGTTGAATCGTCTCGACGCGACCAATAAAGAACAGCTCTACCAGATTATTGAGGTTGACCTGAAAAAACCGATCAAGTATCGATCGAATCGCGATTATCTGTTGAGCTGCATAAACCTGCTGCATAGAGAGGGATACCCGCTAACCGGTTTTGATATTCAGCTTGACTCGGAAATTCCGATTGGCAAAGGCATGTGTTCCTCCAGTACAATGGTTGTTGTTCTGATCAAGGCTTTGCTTGAAGGAATACAGCATCCTGACCGCTTGGATCCTCGCCTGATCGCCGAACTGGGTTTTCGGGCTGAAGTCCTTGAGTTTCACGAGCCAGGCGGAAAAATGGATCATTACACCTCTGCTTTGGGAGGTATGGTTCACATCGATTTTGGTGAATCTTTTCAGATTGAACCACTGGCCAGCCAATTGTCCGGCTGCTTCATACTTATTGATTCGCTCCAGCAAAAAAACACAACGAAGGTACTGGCTGAGTCCAAAATTCCTACACAGGAAGCCTTGGAGCAGCTTGAGCCCTATGGGATCACCAGCGTTCGTGACTTCTTTGCCGGTGAACAGAAGATCGACGAACAGCTGCGGCTGCTTCGTCACCTGGATGCTTTCCATCAGAGGAAGCTGATGGCCAATATTGAAAACTACGCCATCCTGATGGAGGGCAGATCACTGCTCAATCAGCCTGAACCGGATAGTCAGGCGTTCGGCCAACTGCTCAACCGTCATCATGTACAGCTCAGGGATGGTCTTGGAATCTCTACACCGCTCATCGAATCATTGCTTGATGCGGCACAAAAACAGGGCGCATGGGGTGGGAAAATAAATGGTTCCGGCGGTGGCGGCTGCTGCTTCGTTTACGCAGATCACAAAGACGCCGACCGGATTATCAGCACCATACAGCAGAAAGGTTATCCCGCAAGAAAGCTTGAACAGGACAGCGGGGTCAGGAGGGAAGATCATGCCACATCAAAGTAAGTTTGAAAGACCGGTTCATCCGTTGAGCGTTATTGTACTGGCAGCTGGTAAGGGAAAGCGGCTTCAGACAGAAAAATCTGATTTGCCGAAAGTGCTGCGTGAAGCGGCTGGCAAACCGCTTCTGCGCTGGGTTCTAGATCATGTATCGTTCGTTTTGCCTGCACAAATCGCGATTGTGGTTGGCTTTCAGGCCGATCGGGTCAAAGAGGCAATGGGTTCAGCGTATCAATACGCACTGCAAACTGAGCAGCTTGGTACGGGGCATGCTGTTGCAGCGGCTGCCCCGATGTTTCAAGATTTTTCGGGAGACGTCCTGGTTGTTTATGGTGACATGCCGCTGGTTCGACAGGAAACCTATCACAAACTGGTTACGCAGCACCAGGGCAGTCAGGCAGACTGTACACTGTTAACGGCAGAAACCGAGCATGTCCCCGACTATGGACGGATCATCCGTGACGAACAAGGGCGTTTTGCGGGTATTGTCGAGCAACGTGACTGTACCCCTGAGCAATTGGAAATCAGCGAAGTTAATCCCGGTATTTACATTTTCCGGGCGGAGAAACTGTTTAAAGCGCTGGAAAAGCTGAATAATGACAACGCTCAAGGCGAATACTATCTGACAGATGTTCCACTGCTGATGCTGCAGGCAGGAGATCAGGTTGAAACGGTTATGATCCAGGATGAACAGCAGATACTGGGAGTCAATACCCTGGAAGACCTGGCCCGATGTAATGAAATTTTGTTAAAGGAGGACACATGATACAGTTTGGAACAGGTGGCTGGAGAGCCATCATCGCGGATGGTTTTACTAAGGGCAATGTACGATTGCTGTGTCAGGGGCTTGCCGAGCAGATGAAGCAGGAAAATGTCATCGAACCAGGCATTATCATCGGTTATGACCGGCGTTTCCTGTCACGGGAAGCTGCTGAGTGGGCAGCTGAAGTTCTGGCGGGCAACCAGATTCAATGTCAATTGATTCAGCCTGATGCACCGACGCCGCTGATCATGTTTACCGTTAAGAAACTGGGAACAGCTTATGGTTTGGCTGTGACAGCAAGTCACAACCCTGCTGTCTATAACGGAATCAAGTTATTCACGGCGGGCGGACGCGATGCGGATGTTTCGGTAACAGATAAACTTGAGCAGCTGGTTAATTCCATCAGCCCGGCTGATGTCCGCTCGATCCCGATTGAGGAAGCCGAGCGAACCGGTCTGGTGACCCGGATCAATCCGTTCAATATGTATATCGATACGATCATCGCATCAGTGAATATGGATGCGATCCGCGGCCGCGGTCTGAAAGTCGCGCTTGATCCGATGTTTGGTGTATCCAGAACCAGCCTGCAGACAATTCTGATGACTGCCCGCTGCGAAGTTGAAGTCATCCACGAACGTCGTGACACCCTGTTTGGCGGCCGGTTGCCATCACCCAATGTCCAGACACTGAACGCACTCAAACAAGTTGTTCTCGAACATCGGTGTGATCTTGGTATCGCAACGGACGGAGATGCGGACCGACTGGGTATCATCGATGATCAGGGAGCCTTTCTGCACCCGAATCAGATCCTGGTCATTTTGTATTATTATCTGCTGTCCTATAAAGGTTGGCGCGGCCCTTGTGTCCGGAATCTGGCCACCACACATCTTCTGGACCGCGTAGCCAGTCATTTCGGCGAGCAGTGTCATGAAGTACCGGTTGGATTCAAACATATTTCGGCTAAAATGCAGGAGACGAGCGCGGTTATAGGCGGCGAATCCTCAGGCGGTCTGACCGTTCGCGGACATATTCCAGGTAAAGACGGCATCTATGCTGCGACACTTCTGGTAGAGATGCTGGCTGTAACAGGGAGAAGCCTTTCAGCTCTGTATAAAGAGATTACCAGCCAGTTCGGTGAGTTGTTCATGACCGAACATGACTATCGTTTTTCGGAAGCCAGTAAGAAGGCGATTCAAAAACAGTTGCTGCAGGAACAGCAACTGCCTGAGTTTTCAGAACCGGTGGCGAATATCAGCTGGATCGACGGGTGCAAAGTCTACTTTCAGAATGGGGGCTGGGCGATAGCGCGTTTTTCCGGAACTGAGGCCCTCCTGCGTATCTTCTGTGAAATGCCGGACTTGCAGCTCGCCGAGGATATCACAAAACAGTGGGCCCGGCACCTGGGTCTGAAAGATTAACGCAGAACCCGCTTATGGGCAGGGTCGACCGGTATCAAAATCAAAGTCGGTTTGCTGTTCCATGCAACTATAGACAGATCCGATGATTTCCAGAGCCTCATTCAGCTGTTCGTCTGTATGTGTCGCTGTATAGCTGGTTCGGAGCAGACAAGAGTCAGCCGCTACTGCAGGCGGAAAAACCGGATTTACATAAACACCAGCTTCGAACAGCATTTTCGATGTAAATAATGTTCGCAGTTCCGTCCCTGTCAGGATCGGGATGATGGGAACAATGTCGTTACCGCTGTCATGAACCTTGACACTTGGCAACGCCTTGAGCCCATTTCTCATGTAGCGTGCGATGTCGTTGAGACGATGCACGCGTTCTGGTTCTGCTTCAAGGATGCGAAGTGCTTCACGTGCCGCTGCCACCTGTGCCGGTGGAATGCTGGCACTGAAAATAAAGGGTCTGGCATTGTGTTTGATATAATGAATGATTGACTTGTCACCGACCACGCAACCGCCCAGGGAAGCCAGGGTTTTCGAGAAGGTATTCATAATCAGATCAACTTCATCGGTCAATCCGAAGTATTCAGCCGTTCCACGTCCTTTTTCTCCCAGAACACCAATTGAGTGGGCGTCATCAATCAGAATTCGTGCGCCATATCGACGAGCCAGTCGGACAATCGAAGGCAGATCACAAATATCGCCTTCCATGCTGAAAACACCATCTGTCACGATCAGGATGCCACCTTTTTCATCAGCAGCACAGTGTTCCAGCAGACGTTCCAAATCGTCCATATCGTTATGCTTATATTTTAGTGTTCTGGCAAAACTGAGCCGGGTTCCGTCGACAATGCTGGCATGATTGGTGTTGTCGGACAGGATGTAATCATTGCGTCCGGCTATAGCCGATATGATCGACAAATTAGACTGGAATCCCGTTGAAAAAACAACGCAGTCTTCTTTTTGCAGGAAACGGGCGAGCGCCTGTTCAAGATCGATGTGAAGGTCGAGTGTTCCATTGAGAAAACGGGAACCGGAGCAGCCTGAACCGTATTTTTCAACAGCTTTAATTGCGGCTTCCTTCACCCTTGGATCAGCAGTTAAACCCAGATAGTTATTCGAACCGAGCATAATTGTCTTACGGCCTTCCATCGTAACGACGGTATCCTGGCCGGATGTTAATACATGAAAATACGGGTATACACCTAATTCCATGACATCGCGCGCACGGGTGTACGCTCTGCATTTCTCAAACAGGTCCATAATTCCACTCCTTGCTGTGTCGATAAAACGCTAAAGGCGAGATAGAACAAACTTTTTTACATCATAGCACAGGACAAGATGCTTGGAAAGGTTTGATGATCGAAACTTCTGATTGTGTTAATTGCAATATTAAGTGTCGTCTATGTTTTCCGGCTGTCTGCAGTAAAAATGGGCAGGAGAAAATTGTAAATTTTCAGTCGATTTTTATTGAAATGAATGCATTTATAATTTTTTCTGATAGAATAGGTTCGATAAGGTCTATGACCAAAACAACAGAAAGTGTGGTGCTGTGTATGAAAGCAACTGTAGATCGTGATTTGTGCATTGGCTGCGGCCTTTGCGCCGATGTTTGTCCCGAAGTCTTTGAAATGGACGATGAATCGATTGCTGTGGTGATCGTTGATGTCATTCCCGAGGCGGCCGAAGAATCGGCTCAGGAAGCAGCTGATTCCTGCCCGGTTGAAGCGATTGCGATTGAAGACTGACTGATCGCTCAATTAACCTTGCATCAGGCCAACGAAACCGACGGAAAAGGTTCGCCCCATTTCTGTCGGTTTTTGGTGTCGTAAGAGCATTAGCGCTATAATGATCTGCAGATAATTCTAAAGCATTGAACAGATCAGGGAAGTAAGTGGTGTGTATGGCTAAGTGTAAATGTTGTCATCGTAAAGGATTTATGGTCGAAACGGATTTTAACGGCCTTTGTTCAGCCTGCGCACCTTACGCACAGCTCCAAATGGCAGACGATATCAGGCTGTTGCAGCAGTTGATCCGGGCCATTGAGCGCATCGGTTATCGCGAATCTGTTCTGGCAAACATCGATCAGGTTGCTGAGGTGCTTGAGCGTTTAAAACCATATGCTGATGCCGGTCTTGTCGAGCTGCCGATGGCGGCTGACAAATTGGAGAAATGGCTGGAAGAGCAACAGGATTACTGGCAAAACGAGTCATAACGGAGTGACAAGAGGATAAGAATGAAGGCTGCCGTTTAATGGAACAAAAAAGAAACATCCACTTTCGGGCTGCGACGCTGTTTACAGTTCTTGCCATGTTGTCTGTTTCGTACGGGCAAACGAGCAGCTTATGGCCATACTTAACTATTCTACTGACGATTGCAGTGGCAATTTCCCTGACACTTGGTTTTCTTGTACGCGCAAAGGCAAAGAGCGACCCGTTAGATGAAGAAATATGTCAACCTGATCGTGTGACCAGTCTGCCGGAAGGTCAGGCCCGTTTGATTGACAGCGGGCGACTTCCCAACCGCTATCATCCGAACCTGGATTTGCGGGAATACGAAATTTCACATTTTTATGTAAGCGCCCAATGGCTGATTTTTGAACCGTTTCCGAGTAGCATGCATAACGAATGGTCACGAGCGTTGATTCGATACTCGGGTGATCGTTATTACTATATTCTCAGGCCCTATGAAATTCTGCTTCCTGCCCAGCCGGAAACGGTACTGTCGGGTGAACTGATTATCACCAGTCAGAGAGTCGTTTTTTTATCACCTGATAATGGGTTCGAAATACCACTGGAGCGAATTGAAAATCTTGACTGTAGTGCACATCTGATCGATTTTTTCGTTAAAAACCGTCGATATACCATCCAGACCGATGCAGCCTGCTATGCTGAGAAAGTCTTTACGCTTCTTTCGGCAAAAGACGAAGTTTGAACGTCTACACGTCAGCGAGCTGATCCAACCATAACGTGGACATGGCATCACTTGGCATTCGCCAGTCACCGCGAGGAGATAATGCGATGCGGCCGACTTTGGGGCCGTCTGGTGAACAGGATCGTTTGAACTGCTGAGAGAAAAAGCGGGTAATAAACACGCGCAGCCATTTTCTGATTTCGTCGGGCTGATACTGGCCGGAAAAAGCAGCGGATGCCAGTCTGGCAATCTTAACCGGAGAAAAACCATATCGGACAAAGTAATACAGGAAGAAATCGTGAAGCTCATACGGACCGACCAGCTGTTCCGTTTGCTGGGTGATTTGATTGTTTTCAGAGGGCAACAGTTCAGGGCTTACAGGTGTTTCCACAATGTCCAGCAACACGGATTGCAGCGTGCCGGTATTTTCGCCGGCAATAAATCGGACGAGATGGCGAACAAGCGTTTTAGGGATGGAACAGTTGACGTGATACATTGACATATGGTCGCCGTTGTATGTTGCCCATCCCAGTGCGAGTTCAGATAAATCTCCCGTGCCAACCACAAGACCGCCAACCTGGTTTGCCAGATCCATCAGGACTTGTGTACGTTCCCGGGCTTGCGCATTCTCATACGTGACGTCGCGTTGATTGGGATCATGGCCGATGTCTTCAAAATGCTTGAGGACAGCTTCACCGATCGGGATCTCCCGCAGTGTAACACGCTCTGACTGTGCCAGGGCTACCGCATTTTGGTATGTTCTGTCAGTCGTACCAAAACCAGGCATCGTCACCGCGATGATGTCGGATCGATCGCGTCCGAGCAGATCGAAAGCGCGTGTCGTGATTAAAAGGGCAAGTGTTGAGTCAAGACCACCAGACAAGCCGATGACAGCGCGTACGCCCGGAATATGTTCCAGTCGTTTTACCAGGCCTCTGGTCTGGATAGCAATAGTTTCGCGGCAGCGAACAGTGAGCAATGCCGGATCTGCCGGTACAAACGGATTGGCAAGAACCGGCCGACTCAAATCTAGATCATAGACAGGCTGCTCAAAGAAAACGGGTAGATGACCAGGCCGATCTGTTTCCCCGGCTGACTGAGCAAAGGTTTGTTGTCTACGGCGTTCGGATTGAAGCAACGACAGATCCAGATCCGTCACAGTGAGGCCGTCATGGAACAGCGGAGACTCGGCCAGACACTGACCGTTCTCGTACATTAACCGATGTCCTGAGAAGACCAGATCGGTTGTCGATTCACCTGATCCGGCATCAGCATATAGATAGGCGCAGATGAGCCTGGCAGAATGACTGCTTACCAGCAGTCGCCGGTAATCTGCTTTGGTCAGAATTTCATTGCTGGCTGACAAATTGCAGATGACAGTCGCACCAGCTAATGCGGCTGCGATTGAAGGAGGTTTCGGAACCCAGAGATCCTCACAGATTTCGACTGCAAATTTGAAATCCGGAACTGTCTGGGAACAAAAAAGCAGCTCAGACCCGAACGGAACCAAATGAGAACCCCAACGGATCGATTTGACCCGGCCAAGCTGGCGACCGGACTGGAAATAGCGCAATTCGGTAAATTCCTGATAGTTGGGGATATTGGTTTTCGGAACAAGGCCAAGCAACTGTCCATCGTGAACAACGGCCGCAACATTGTAAAGAGCGTCATCAACAGCAAACGGTAGACCGACTATACAGATACAGTTTAAGCCGGCCGTCTGTCGGATGATCCGCTTCAATGCGTTGATGGCACCCTGCTGCAGTGTGTGATCGAGAAACAGATCGCCACATGTATAACCTGTCAGACACAGCTCAGGGAAAACAACCAGACTGGCTTTTTCAGCATCTGCCTGTCGGATCAATGAGAGGATCTGTTCTCCGTTATACGAGGTGTCTGCCACCCGGATGGCAGGTGTGGCGGTTGCAACGCGCAGATAGCCATCGTGCATATGAAAGCCTCTTTTCTCACTCGAACTAAAACAATCTTGCTTATCTCATGCTTATTCTATCACAGATCCGCACACGGACGGATTGTCTTCGTGTATAATAATAACAAATATGCCCGACAGATGGAGGTGTCTTCATGACGGTAATTACCCGCAACCAGATTCTTGATGCGCTAGCTTATGATCGATTTCAGCTGTTTGGACAGCCAAAGTGGACATTAGGAAAAAATTCCTGTAATACGTATGAGGTTCTAATCGACCTGATGATTGCAGAGAACGACGAAAAAATCCCGGCTAAGGATTTTTTGCCGGTGATAGAATCCGATGAGGAGCTGACGATGCGTTTCGGCACATGGTTTCTGGAGAAAGCTTTTGTCAGCGGTGCCCGACTGATGGAAAATCTGGGTATGGATCTGATTATTTCTCTAAATATCCTTGGATTTCAGGCAAATCGCGCGGAGTTTCCCGATCGAGTTCAGGAAATGATGGAAAAATCCGGCATCACAAATAGACAGCTTCAATTCGAATTAAGTGAATCACAGCCTCTGAATGAGGTTGGAATAGCCAATCTCAACCGGATTCATGACGAGTTGGGAATCTCACTGGTACTCGGTAATTTCGGAATGGGTTACTCAACCGTTGATCTGCTCAGGCATGTTCCTTTTGATATGCTTGAGCTGAGCAGGTCATTCACAGCCAACATAACCGAATCAGAGCGCGAGCTGAAGGTCATCCTCGCGATTCTTCAGATGGCGCATGTTCTGGATATTACGGTTTGTGCGAAAGGAATTGAAACAGCAGAGCAGCTTGAGCTGCTGGAGGAGGCCGGATTCTTCAAGGCACAGGGGTATTTGATAGGCCGGCCGATGCCGTTGAACGAGCTCGAGCAGTTTGTTCGAAAATATGCCTCAGCCTGATGTGTTTAGTCAAATCAGAAGATCCCCGGCTCATTGAGAAACCGGGGATCTTTTTCGTTATATACTTTAGATTGTTTGGTTAAGCAAGTACGAAATGTCTGCCTCAACAGAATCAATCAGATCCGATGATTAGAAACGGAATGCCTTACGCCCTGCATAAACGGCATTGTCACCGAGCGCTTCTTCAATACGCAGCAACTGATTGTATTTAGCTACGCGGTCTGTCCGTGAAGGTGCGCCGGTTTTGATCTGTCCTGCATTGGTCGCGACGACGATATCGGCGATCGTCACGTCCTCGGTTTCACCGGA
>Ga0123335_1005022_pt1 | contig 16454 bp, 17 predicted proteins | sample BiotimSIPDNA_2_FD_89707 | JGI IMG/M metagenome (GOLD analysis project Ga0123335, IMG submission 89707) | Anaerobic biogas reactor microbial communites from Washington, USA - Biogas_R2 time_0 SIP DNA | ecosystem: Engineered > Bioreactor > Anaerobic > Unclassified | place: Washington, USA...
AATTTCGAGCTTCATACCGGAGTTCCCTCTTTCTACTTGCAAGGTGAAAGATAGAATATCCGGTTTTTTTATTTTAAAGGCAATCTATTTGCCACCAACTTCGGGACGACGTCTAATATTAACTCTTGTAATTTGAAAAAAAATAAATCTGGCCGCAGTACGGTTCTCCCAGATTCTATATGCTCACCGTCTGCGCCAAAGTTCGGCTCAGAGTCAAGCAGTGTGAAAAATCAAATTACCATTTATACCAAATCTATAGAAGAAAAGAATTATCCTGATCAGGGGGTGAATATTTAATGGTTTCAGCTTTTGCATTAGACTCTACATCGCGTAAACAAAATCCCGTTTACTTTTTTTGCCTTCAATGAGAGTGCTTTCAAGTTTCTTAAGAAAATCGTTAGAGGATTCATCCTTAGAACACTGCCCGACCGAGAGAGTGGCTGTGACGCCGGTTGGAAGTGCCTCGATGCGTTTTGTTTTTTCATTTATGCTGGCACGCAGTCTCTCTGCAAGTTCCATCGCCTCACGCTTATTTGTGTTGGGCAGTATAAGCATAAAACGGTCACCGGAGTAACGTGTGAGGATATCAACAGTTCTAATGGCCCTTTTTATTATTTTTACAACAACGGTCAAAATTCTGTCTCCAACCTCATAACCCAGCACTTCATTCACCTTCCTGAATTCATCAATATCTATCATTATTGAGGATAGGGCGTGTTTGTACCTTTTCGCCCTGAGCATCTCTTCTTTGAGCTTTTCAAGGTAATAACCTGGCGTATAGGCCTTCTGGATCCATTCTTCACCTGTTTTGGCCGCTGTATCAGGGGCCTGAAGAGTGGGAACGGCAAGGAAGTCTGAGGGCTGCTGAGTTTCGAAGAAATCGATAGCAGCAGCCTGGATTCCTACAGTTCGTCCTAACTTCCGTTCCATACCTTTTTTGTTTTCCAGAATATGTCTCCATGATGTCTTGGCATCCCGCGGAGGAATACTCTTTCCGGTAAGCCTCTGGATCAGTACTGAATAAGGATTTTGCTGCCCAATGCGGGTTTCTTTAAAAAAACGCTTTATGAAATCATATGATTGGCTGTCAGTTTTCTGGAGCGGATCTTCAATCAGTTCTTTAAAGTTATCAATTTTCAGATTATCATTCATATATTCTCATTTTCTTTATTTAAACGCTTTTATTCTGGTTAAAATAGCATCAAAATCAGCCATGAATCATGGCCGGACCTGCAAACAACACGCTCTCTTTAATGTAATACATGTCTAATGCTGCTAATAGAATTATCGAGGTATCTTTTAGCTCAGATAAGAATAAACAGGAACCAAATTTTATGCCGTTTCTCACTTTGGATATTTGTGTATTTGCTGAAAAAAAGATCAGTGACAATAAAACCGCTGACCAATGCACATACCTAGCTTATGCACCCGGGGGGGGGGATAAATTGCAACTTATCCCTTGTGCATAAAGTCTTTCACAAATCCCAGAGTACCACCAGTGGAGTGCACCGGCGATTTGTTCAAACCTTCTACTGCAAGGTCTAAATGCGCTTCATCCCTTCCCGGATGCATAAGTTAGGTTGTATATTACTTAATTCAGGTTTAATTTTAATCACGGGGGTAGCATATGAGTCTTTTTGAGGTAAAATGTCCGATGTGCAAAGGAATGCTCTGGATAGACCCGGCTACTGGAAAAGTTGTTGATCATAAAACTGCAGATCAGCAAAAAGCTAATTTTGAAGAATTTCTGAAAAACCGCAATAAAACAACAGCCTGGGATGATAAATTCCAGAAAGCCAAAGAGGAGGAAAAAAAGAGAAAAACAGAAATAGAAGCAAATTTCAAGAAAGCTAAAGAAAATCCAGAAGAAGGCTCTTCGGAGCCGATGAAATCACCACTCGACTGGGATTAATCAGGAAGGTCTCAACTATGAAGGGATTGTTAACTGTGATACTTACATGTTCTGTACTCTCATGTTCCGCTCAATATCCGAACGGATTATACGCAGAACTCACTACTTCCAAAGGGAAAATTGTCCTTGGACTCGAGTTTCAGAAGGCACCGATGACTGTGGCCAATTTTGTGGGACTCGCCGAGGGTACCATTAAATCATCGAGGGGCAGCGTAAAATATTATGATGGGCTGACATTTCACAGGGTTGTTCCCGGTTTTGTCATCCAGGGCGGTGACCCCAGCGGAAACGGCACCGGCGGTCCGGGCTACCAGTTTCCCGATGAATTCAGCCCTGACTTAAAACACAGCTCCGAAGGTATTCTTTCCATGGCTAATGCCGGGCCCGGTACTAATGGAAGTCAATTCTTTATTACTCTGGGTGCAACTCCGCACCTGGATAACCGCCATTCGGTTTTCGGCAGGGTGATAGAGGGCATGGATGTTGTGAAAAAGATCGAGGCAAAAGACAAGATTGAATCTGTAAAGATCGTCAGGGTAGGCGAGGATGCAAAGAACTTTAAAGCAGATCAGGAGGCATTTGATTCCATGATTAAAAAAGTTAAGGAATCTGAAAAGGCCAAAAGGGAAAAAGAGATGGAAAGCCAGGTGGCAATAATCGAACAGAAATATCCCGAAGCTGTAAAGACCCCCAGTGGTCTCAGGTATGTTGTTGTGAAAAAGGGTCAGGGCCCCAAGCCTGCTTCCGGTACAAAGGTAAAGGTGCATTATACCGGTACGCTTGCAGATGGCAGGAAGTTTGACAGCTCAAGGGATCGCGGGGAACCGCTGGAGTTCAATGCCGGTGCAGGCATGGTGATTCAGGGGTGGGATGAGGCATTGCTTGACATGTCAAAAGGTGAGCAGAGAATACTCCTGATTCCTCCTGAGCTTGGTTATGGCCACAGAGGAGCAGGCGGAGTGATACCGCCGGATGCGTGGTTGATTTTTGATGTTGAACTGCTGGAATTCTGATTTAAAAAACAGGTTATGAGCGCCTGCCTCTGCTGTAAAGCATGTAGGCGGCGTTCATGGCTGATTTAAGGCTCTCAGTAGAAGCTTCTCCTGAACCCGCAAGATTAAAAGCAGTGCCATGCCCGACAGATGTCCTGATAATAGGCAGGCCGGTCGTGATGTTGACTCCGTGTTCAAAGTCCAGTGATTTCAGTGCCACAAACCCGTGATCGTGAAGCATCGAAACCACCCCGTCAAATTCACCTTTGAATGCCCGCATGAAAATAGTGTCGGGAGGGTAGGGGCCTGAGGCGTTTATGCCTTCACTAATTGCGTGTTCTATGGCAGGGGAGATGTGATTTATCTCTTCATCACCAAAAAGTCCGTTTTCTCCTGCATGGGGGTTGAGTCCACCAACGGCAATTCGGGGTTTTTCTATTCCCAGATTTTTCATTGCTTTATGGAGCAGGTGAATATTTTTGAGAACGCGTTCTTTTGAAATCAGGATGATAGCTTCTTTTAATGAGCAGTGAGTGGTTACATGTGCCACACCTACATTCTTAAGAAGGAACAGCATTGTGAAATCACTGGTTCCGGTTTTGTCGGCGAATATTTCGGTGTGCCCGGGGTAGTTTATACCGGCCATTTTCAGCGATTCTTTACTTATGGGGTTTGTGATTACACCGGCGACTTCGTTTCTCATTGCAAGGTCTATTGCTCTTGTTATGTATTCAAATGCTGCTTTTCCACATTGAGGCTGGGCTTTACCGATTTCAAACTGACCGGGTGAAATGAGACCGGCATCGATAACATTAATGGCAGAGCGCTTGAAATCCTTCGCTGACAGCATCCGGTTGAACCTTGGAGAGAGGCCCACAAAACCGGCCGCCTGGATAAGAACAGAAAGGTCGCCAAGTACTGCAATATCGAAGTGGCTGCTAAAATTGTGGAGCGTTTTTACGGCAATTTCCGGCCCTATCCCTGCAGGGTCGCCCATGGTAAGTATAAAGAGGGGATTTGTCTGTTCTGGGTTCATTTTTAAACTCTCCCGGGAAAGCTAAACTAATTCAACGGTAATGCCGATAAACATAATATGAACGAGCTACAGAGACACATGATCAATCGGGCTGTCGAGTTGTACAAAGAGATCTATCCCTGCTCCATACATTCCAGTTTAGGCGACTGCTTCACTACAGAGGATAAGATGGTCATGTTCTGGTTCAACACTTCCGATGACAGCACACATGTTCTTACGGCAGATTTGCCCTGAAAAAAACGATTATTTTAGTACTGTAAAGTGAGATTCCGCCCTGAGAGTGCAGGAGAGTAGATTACTCTTTGCTTTTACGGAGGGCGGAGGCGATATTTTCCAGGCCCTGATCTTTAGAGATAGAGGCAGCGCGGTTTTCGCGTTGAATTCGCTCGTAAATTTCTTCACGGTTTACGGCGATGTTCTTTGGTGCTTCGATGCCAAGTTTTACATGCCTACCGTCAAGGTCGACTATTTTTACAGTAATATTATCACCGATACGTATTGATTCGCCGAGTTTTCTTGTTAAGACCAGCATGTCTATTTTTTCCTCAGAATTGGTTCCTGCGTGGTGTAGCGTTCATCATCAATAATGATTTGCTTTCCGATACGTCTGGTGCGGTTAATGACAATCGGTCCGACAAGATTTGCAGTTGATTCCAGAGGGTTTTCCCTTATGGTCACAATTACATATAGCAGGATATCTTCTGCTTTAGATATTGCGAGCTCTTCCAACTGTTCCTTCACAATATTCGGTGCGTAATCGGGAAGGAAAGTAAGAGGGTTTATGACACCAAAGCGCAGTCGAGAGCCGTCAATGCAGACAAGCCACTCAAATGGCTGGTACTCCGGTATTGAAACAATGACGAATTCCCTGTTTTTTTCGAAACCTGGAATTCCTGACGGAAATGTCAAGACATCATCTTTGGAATAAACAAGGTTCTTAAAGAAATCACCCATAATATAGGAGGCTCCCCCGTGGGTACTGGTACGATAGAATAATAAAAATCGTTTATCGCCCCGAGATTGTCAATCATTAAAGAGGGTTGCCGCTGCCCTCATACTATCAAAGGACAGCGGCAAGGCCTGGATTAGCAGTAATTATCCCTGGAGGAGGTTTAGAACGTTTTGAGGAATCACGTTCGCCTGAGCAAGCATGGCATTTGATGACTGCATAAGGATCTGGTGCTTTGTGTACTCAGTTGTTTCATGTGCAAAATCAGCATCGCGAATCACGGATTCAGCGGCCTGCATGTTTTGCACCTGGTTCTCCTGGCTGGTCAGGGCGTGTTCGAGACGGTTTACGATGGAACCGATATTTGCTCTCAGTGTATTTACGCTGGACAAAGCCTCATCCAGAGCAGAAATAGCTGCTGTGGCGCTTGATTGAGCTGTTAGACTGATATCTGTGGTAGCGATTCCAACTGATTCTGTGCTAATAGAGTCGATTTTGAACTGAATGATATTGTCTGAAGCTTCATAGTTGGCTCCGATGTGGAGTACTCCGCCTAATCCTGTACCCCATGGTTCATCCCCATTGAGAAGGCTCATTCCGTTATACTGTGCGCCTCCCACTATTCTGTCAATTTCAGTTGTGAGCTGGGTGATTTCAGCCTGAACAAAAGACCTGTCGGTTGATGTCAGGGTATCGTTGGCTGCTTGAATTGACAGTTCGCGCATTCTTTGCATCATGGAGTTTACTTCATGCAGGGCTCCTTCTGCAATGTTAAACAGTGCTATACCATCCTGGGCGTTTCTTGTGCCCATAGACAGTCCGCCTACCTGTGTGCGCAACTGTTCAGAAATGCTTAATCCGGCTGCATCGTCAGCGGCGCGGTTGATACGCAAACCGGTTGACAGCTTCTCCAGTGACTTGGCGAGGTTTCGATCAGTTGCTCTGAGCGAATTACCAGTAATCATCGCCGGTACATTGTGGTTGATGCGAGGCATAAAAACCCTCCTTTTATTGGTGCTTCCGTGCAGCCGGTTCTTTCCCGAACTGCCCTCCTTGAGTCATCCTGACCTTGCCTGCTTCCTTGCTTTTTGCAGTATTATGCAACATGCGTGCCAAATCTTTTTGTCGTTTTTTTGTCTAATTTCGCCATTTTTTGATCCTCTTTCATCAGACAGAGGGAATATTTTACCTACCTGCTAGAGAAAATTGACCAGTGATGGCTGGATAACGCGTGTTGCAGTCTGCAGAGCAGCCTTATACACGTTTTCAGTCAGCATGTATTTGCTTACTGTTTCGGCCATGTCGGCATCCTCAAGCACCGAAATCTGTGCAACTATGCCTGTAGTCTGGCTTTCGTTACGGTAAAGAGTCGTTTCGAGACGGTTAATTTTTGCACCGTTTCTTGTCTGGGCCGAGAGCATGGTATTAAACACTTTGTCCAGCTCCTCGATAGCTCTTTCAATTCCGGGCTGATCATTTTTTAACAGACTTTCCCCGAAACGGATCATCATTCCTGTCAGCTCATTTCCGCTGGAGTAATCGGTAATCATCTCTTCAAGAGGTATGTTGATCGCCATTGTCACTCCGGCTTCAATTTCCCTGAGGATCTCACCTTTGCCTGAAATCGTTTCACCGTAGATATTTTTACCTTTTGAGAGGTACTCAAACTTCATTTTGACGCCGTCAACTGAATAGTTGCTCATGACATCAATAGCCAGATCCGGATTAAGTGGTGTTATTGTTCCTGCCTCATAATCAACGGAATAGTCTGTGTTTTCAATGTAAGTAGTAGTTCCGATACTGAGACTGAAAGTACCCGGAATCAGCTTTGTAATAGGAGACTGATCAAATGAATTGAAGAGCTGGACCGGCGTACCGACACCGCTTGCGCTGGCATCGTAAGAGGCCATTCTGAAAAGGTTGTAATCATCAACGGAATCCGCAGGAGAACTGTTTAAAACAATAGGAGGGATCTTATGCTGCGGACCGCTGAAGACGTATTCGCCTTTGTACTGAGTATTAATCAGAGTAATTAACTGACGAAAAACCTGTTCGATTTCTTTGTTTATAATTACCCGTTCGGTTGCGGTTTTAGTATCAGATGCGGCCTGGATGGCTAATTCTCTTGATCGCTGCATCAGAATATTCATGCTGTCCATCGAATCCCCGGTAATAGCCATGAATCCCAGACCATCATTGATGTTTTTATTGTACTGCTGGAACCGTTTCATTTCGGAGGTCAGGTTCAGGTCATTTGCGACATCCACCGGAGCATCCGAGGGCCTCATAAGGCGTCTGCCGGTCGCAAGCTGTTCCTGGAGGCGTGCCAGATCATTGTACCGCTCATGAATAACATGCTGTACATTGCGGTTAAGTTCTGTAACTGTGACTCTCATAATTCCTCCGATTTACATATTCAATAAAACATCAAGCATCTGGTCGATCGTTGTGATAAGCCTGGCTGAAGCCTGATATGTGTGCTGGTATTTGATCAGGTTTCCCATCTCCTCATCAAGCGATACACCTGCTATGGCATCCTGGTGTGATTCGTACTGCTCAATTAGAAACTGCCTTGTTTCCAGGCTCGCACTGGCTTCATTTCGGTTAAGCCCCAGCTCGCCGATAAAGGCGCTGTAGAAGCTGGTGAATGTTGACGTGTAATTACCATGTAGATCCTGCTCCATTGTCATATCACTGCGCAGCTTTGCGATCGCAACTGAATTTGTGTTGTCACCGGGCCCCTGAAATCCGCCGCTTCTGTACTGAAAATCAACTCTCAGATCAACTGAATCGTATCCCGCATGCAGCATCTGGATTGTGCCATGAATGTAATCGATCACATAATCCGTTCCTTCGGTCAGCACTGCATCGGGGGAAGAGACGATCGCGGTTCCTTTGACTACATTTCGTGCCTCAACCGGTGCAGCCCAGGTCGGGTCACGAAAGAGCTGCTGAGGGGCAGCGCCGAAATTGTGACCACCTGCCGCAAGCACATTCTGGGTTGCCGTATGCAATTCCCCCCCACTTGCTGCTGCGATATTGTGAACAGAAGTCAGGATAGAGGAACTTAGCTGTATGTCAGATGCGCCGGTTGTTCTTGAATCAAAAAACTCAATACCAGTGTATCCGTTAAGGTTATAACCGGTTGTGTGCAGCTGATTTACTTTTTCGACAAGGCTTCTTGCAAGAGTATCGAGTTTTTCCTGGTATTTTGGAATTATTACATCCCGGCTCTCAATTAACCCTTTGATCTGTCCGCTTATCGGCTTGAATTCATTTCTTGTCTCTGCTACTCTAATACCTATTTGGCCGACAGAGGTACCATCCGGGAGTGCAAAGACGGATGTCGTTGTTTCAAGTTTCTGGTGATAAGCAGGAGAAACAAGTAGATTCCCGCTGCTTGAGACAGAGATCTGGCCGACGTCGTTTTCGATTACCGAGATGTCAATAATTGATGCGAGTTCCTTGAGAACCATATCTCTTTTATCGCGGCTGTCGTTTGCGTTGTTCATCCCTGATTCAACAGCGCCGATTTCAATATTCAGGTCGTAAATCGTTTTTGTCAGCTCATTTACTTTGTTTACTCTCTGCAGAATTTCGTCATTCCTTGTCCTGCTTAAATCAGAGAGTTCGTTTGAGAGATTGTGGAAGACATCATTGAGTATCTCGGCACTGGTCTTTACCATTTCTCTTGCCGAGATGTTAGAGGGGTTATTGGAAAGATTCTGCCAGCTGTCAAAAAAGGAATCTATAAAGGTCTGGATTCCTGTATCGGTCGGTTCCATGAAGATGTTTTCGATACTTTCCAGGGTATAATCGACTTCTTTCCAGAGTCCGACTTCCTGATTCTGGTTCTGGATCTGAACATCAAGAAAACTGCTTCTTACCCGTTCAATATTGATAATCTCTGTGCCCATACCCATCTGACCATACGTTGGATCACGACGGTAAGCGGCTGCCTGGGTGATACGTTTGCGGGAATACCCTTCTACATCCGCATTAGAGATATTCTGGCCTGTAATATCCATGGCCAGCTGTGATGCGGCCAGACCGCGCATTCCGACACCAAGATTAGAAATAAGTGACATAGTGTACCACCTATGCTGTTCTGTTTATCAGTGTGATAACTGAAGCAGCAGATCCCTCTGCTTTGCCTCTTGCACCATATTGTGCATACTTTCCATTTGACTGCTGAAGAAACGAAAACGTGTTTCCTATGGTTCCCAGCGCTTCTTCGATAAGAATGCGGTTACTTGTATTAAGCCTGGAAAGTTCCGCGATCTTTTGTTTCAAGGCGGTATGAACCGTTGCAAAGCGGGGCCGCCACTGTTCAGGCAGTTTTTCAAGCATGAGCTGAAGCCGTGAAGCTGCGGGAGTCAGTCCAAGAGACCCGGAAAGCTCATTTACACATTCAACTCTCCGCTCTTCCAGTTTCTCTATCTGACAGATTTGTCTGTCCTGATCGGCAGAATGCTGCTGAAGGGCAGGCAGGTCATTACCCTTAATCGCTTTATTGAAAGCCCCAGCCGTCTGGATCATCGAGGAATGTACCTCGACTTCACGGGAGAGAATCTGTTCGAGTTCCTGGAGTGATTTTTCCATATGCTACTCCTTTGAAAAACGCTCCTTATAATCAAGTACTGATTTCACATAGTTAATGGTTTCTGCATAGGGCGGAATGCCTTTATATTTCTCAACTGCCCCGGGGCCCGCATTGTAGGACGCAAGCGCCAGCTTTTCATCTCCATTAAACCGGTCAAGCATACTTCGCAGGTATTTAACTCCACCCTCTATGTTAGCCCAGGGTGAGAACGGACGAGTAACTCCCATATCTGAGGCGGTCGTATCCATAAGCTGCATCAGACCCTTTGCTCCTGCCCTTGAAACCGCGTAGGGATTGCCGCCGGATTCCTGAGCGATAACTGCAGTGATGAGATTTTTGTCTACGTTATATTTTTCACTGGCTTTGCTGATAAAATCATTCCATCTTCCGACCTGGGACTTTACCGACTTATTCTGACTGGATTGAACCGCATTATTCTGAGGAAGGAAGCTATTATCTATCATCCATGGTTCTGCTGTCCCCAGGTTTCTGAGCTGGTTCAGTGCATTGCCGCCGTTTTCATAGCGCTCAAGCTCTCTAACAATGAGGTCAGAGAGACCCAGAGAGGCATGAGTTCCGATCATCTTTGCATATTCATCATCGAGCATCTCGGTGTATACTTTTTCGCCGAAATTGGCTGGAAGAAAGGGGTTTTCACCAATTGTTTTGCGCATCGAGCGCATCATCATAGAGGTAAAAATCGACTCAAACTCTTTAGCTACTTTCCGGATCTGTTCGGAAGTCTGAGGAGATATGGCATTTGAAGATGTGATATTTGCAGCATGCATAATGGTGAATCCTTTCGTGGAGAGCTTTAAGCAAGGGGAATGCCAAAATGTAACATGAATAAAATCAATGTGTTAAAGATATAGGGGCGTTGATAGTGTGGGTAATAAATGCCTGGTAGGGGAAGAAATGTTCAGGGAGAAGGAGAGTTTTTTTGAGGGGGGAGGTGAGTTAGGGAGTTGTCCCGGAGGTGAGTTAGGAAGATGTCCCGGAGGTAAAGCTAAGAGTTTAATGAGTTAAGTCTCTGCTTCATCTCAGCCTTTATAATTCAAAGGTCTATGTTATAGAATCACCCCAGAGATGCTCCTAAAGGGGTGAAGAACCGATCGAAATTTCTGTGTTAGGTCGTTATTTCATCTCTGAGGTGGGCCAAAAGCCATAAACCCTAAGGATGGTAAAAACTATATTCATAATAAGCATATTGCCTTAGTGGATTTTTTATTTCTGCAGGGTGTAATCTCAGGGAAAGCTGCATTTTTCAGGACAGGAATTTTTCTATGAAAAGACTTTTGTTAGGGAACGAAGCCATCGCCTGTGGGGCATATGAGGCAGGGGTGACGGTGGCTGCTGCATATCCCGGAACTCCGAGCACCGAAATTACTGAATATTTGTCGGGTTATCCGGAAATCGATTCAGAGTGGTCGGTAAATGAGAAGGTTGCCCTTGAGATAGGAATCGGTGCATCTATAGCAGGAGCTCGGGCGCTTGTCTGTATGAAGCATGTCGGTTTAAATGTGGCTATGGATCCTCTCATGTCTATTTCATATCCCGGGGTTAATGGAGGGCTTGTTATAGTAGTAGCTGATGATCCGGGGCAGCATAGCTCGCAAAATGAGCAGGATACCCGGTATTTTGGTATAGCTGCCAAGATCCCGGTACTTGAACCTTCTGACAGCCAGGAATGCAAAGATTTTGTCATAAAGGCCTTCGAGATCAGTGAAAAATTTGATACCCCGGTTATCCTGCGACTCTCAACTCGAGTTTCACATTCTCAAAGTGTGGTGGAAACAGGTGTGCGGCAGCAGATCGCTTTAAAGGACTTCCAGAATATCGAGGGTAAATATATTGTTGCTCCCGGATATGCCCGTAAGCGCAGAGTTGTCGCGGAAAGCCGTCTTCAGGAACTACATGAATTTGCAGAAACAACCGATCTCAATACTATATATGATGGTGATGAATCAACAGGGATAATCACCAGCGGCATCGCATATCATTATTCCCGTGAAGCACTTCCTGAGGCAGGAATTTTTAAACTCGGGCTCTCATACCCTCTACCACGCAAAAAAATCGAGGCATTCGCTTCAAAGTATAAAAGAGTGTTTGTGGTTGAGGAGCTGGAGCCGATCTATGAGACATTTATCAAGAGTTGGGGTATTAATGCTACTGGCAAAGAAAAACTACCGGTAATCGGGGAACTAGATTCCTCAATCATAAGGAAGGCTCTAACAGGTAAACCGCTGAAAAAGGAGCCTCTGACCCTTGGTTACCAGCTCCCCCAGAGACCACCAGTTCTCTGCCCCGGCTGTCATCACAGGGGACCCTTTTACGTGCTCAAAAAGCTCAAGCTTAAAGTTTCCGGTGATATCGGCTGTTATACACTTGCAGCCTTTCCCCCGTTTTCATCGATGCATACCTCTATTTGCATGGGAGCCAGTATCGGGATGGCTTTCGGCTTTGAGAAAGCAAGGGGGAAAGAGTTTGCCAAAGAATCGGTGGCTGTAATAGGAGATTCAACTTTCTGGCACTCAGGGGTTACAGGTTTGATTGATGTCGTTTATAACCGTGGATTTACTACTGTTATTATCCTTGACAATGCTGTAACTGCTATGACCGGCCATCAGGAAAACCCATCTACCGGACTTACGCTTAAAGGAACTGAAACGGTAAGGCTTGACTTTGAAGCACTTGCCAGAAGCATCGGAATTAGGCGCATTTCTATTGTGGATGCCTACGACCTGGAAGCCCTGGAGAGAGTGATCAGGGAGGAGACCGCGGCAAAGGAACCATCTGTGATAATTACCCGTCAGCCCTGTGTTCTTAAAAAGGGCATCTCCTCACAAAATGAGCCTTTTAAAGTCTTACCTGACAAATGTAAGGCATGTAAAAAATGTATCTCACTGGGGTGCCCTGCCATCTCCTGGGATAATGGAAAGGCATCAATTGACAGTACTTTGTGCACCGGATGCGGTCTATGCGGGGATATCTGCTCATTTGGGGCTATAGTGAGCAGTAAAGATGATTTAATGGCGGCGGAATAAGAGCGGAAAGGTCAAATATTAATATGAATATCATTATTGCGGAAGTCGGGGGACAGGGAGCGCTTCTTGCGGCACGGATCATCGGCCACGTTGCAATGGAGCAGGGGTATACGGTAAAAATGTCAGAGGTACACGGCATGTCTCAGCGGGGCGGAAGTGTCATAAGCTATGTCCGGTACGGAAAAGAAATCTTTTCTCCGGTTGTTGAGAAGGGAAGTGCAGATTTTTTACTCGGTTTAGAGCTTCTTGAGACAGCCAGATATATTGATTATCTCCGCGATGGCGGAACTATTATCTGCAACAATCAGCGGATAGCGCCAATGAGTGTGATTACTGGAGCCCAGAAATATCCAGAGAGTATCATTGGCGACTTAAGTAAACTCCCTTTATCATTACATGTTGTAGATGCGCTCAATATGGCCCGTGAAGCAGGAAACATTAAGACTGTCAATTCGGTGATTCTGGGCTGTTTTGCCCGGCTTTCATCAATAGAATACCCGATCTGGGAAACGGCACTGAAAAATTCCGTGCCTTCACGTTTTCTGGAAATCAACTTAAAAGCGTTCCAATCAGGATATAAGGCTTTGGAAGATAATGCACCTGCAGAAAGGAACTGATCTTGTTTACAAAAGAAGCTGATGTCACAATGTCAAAAGCTATCTATTGGGATGAAAGCCGGGAGTGCATGCCCCGCAGTGATCTAAGAAAACTGCAATCGGAAAATCTGCGTAAAATGGTGGAAAGAATTTACCACAATGTGCCTTTTTACCGCAGAAAGATAGATCAGGCCGGGATAAAACCCCAGGATATTAAGGGTATAGAAGACCTGCACAGGCTTCCATTTACAACTAAACAGGACCTCAGGGATAACTATCCCTATTCTCTTTTTGCTGCCCCGATGAAAGACATCGTCCGTGTACATGCGTCATCGGGCACAACCGGCAAATCTACTGTTGTAGGTTACACTAAAAACGATCTTGATCTCTGGTCAGAGGTGATAGCGCGCACTCTTTCCAGTGCCGGAATCATATCGAGCGACATTATTCAGGTCGCTTACGGTTATGGCCTCTTTACAGGCGGACTTGGGGTTCATTATGGAGCGGAAAAAGCAGGTGTAACAGTAATTCCCATTTCAGGCGGAAACACAACCCGCCAGATCCAGATAATGAAGGATTTCGGCACCACTGCAATCGCCTGTACACCCTCCTATGCACTTTACCTTGCCGAAGAGATGCAGGATCAGAAGGTGAGGAGAGAAGACCTTTCTCTCCGCGTGGGGATTTTCGGGGCAGAACCATGGACAGAAAACATGCGGCGGGAAATTGAGCAGAGTCTCTCCATACTGGCAATTGATATCTACGGATTAAGTGAGATAATCGGTCCTGGTGTCGCCAGTGAATGCATGTGCAAATGCGGCCTTCACATAAACGAAGATCATTTTATTCCTGAGATAATTAACCCTGAGACACTCGAACCACTCGGGGAGGGCCAGGAAGGTGAACTGGTGTTTACAACCGTAACCAAAGAGGGACTACCCCTGCTTCGGTACAGAACACGTGATCTGACCAGTCTTACTCACGAAAAATGTGAATGCGGTCGTACGCTGACAAGAATGCAGAAGTGTTTGGGTCGCTCTGATGACATGCTGATTATCCGTGGCGTGAATGTGTTTCCTTCACAGATCGAAGCCGTTCTTCTTGAGACTGCCGGGATAAAGCCACACTATCAAATAGTGGTGGACCGTCAGCATAATCTGGATAATTTAACACTGCTTGTAGAAGTTGAGGAATCTTTTGTTTCAGATGAAATTAAAAAGCTGGAAGCACTCAAGTACAGGATTAAGCATGCTGTGGAGAGTAATCTGGGCATCTCAATAACACTAAATCTGGTTGAGCCCAAGACTATCCAGCGCAGTGAGGGAAAAGCAAAACGAGTAATCGACAACCGCAAAATCACCAAGGCATAAAGAGGAATCAGAAATGATCATTCAACAACTTTCAATTTTTCTTGAAAACCGTTCAGGGCGACTGACAGAACTCACAGAAACTCTGGCCGCAGAAAATGTCAATCTGTCTGCAATGAGTGTCGCTGATACGGCAGAATACGGTATAGTAAGGGCCGTTGTATCGGATCCGGAAAAGGCTCGCAAAGTTTTAAAAGAGAAAGGTTTTGGAGTCAGTCTCACAGATGTTCTATGCCTCTCTACTCCAAATACACCGGGTTCTCTTGCCCGCGCCTTACGCATACTCTCTGATGCCGAGGTTAGTGTTGAATACCTTTATGCATTTTCGATGGGGGAAAAATCTTTGGTTGTTATAAGGACCGATGATATTCTGAAAGGAATAAGGGTGTTTGAGGAGCATGAGATGGAGCTTATGAAGGCAAGCGAATTGTATAAGATATAATTAGGAGACTCACAGAAACGGAGCAGGTTTAAAGCTGTAAGTGCAGTTTTGACCTGCTCCCTTTTATTTTGATCCCCTCACATGCTCCAATCGTATTTTACTTCAAATCATCATCAAAATCTTCCAAATAACCATCTGCAATCATATCAGAAGGGAAGAAGCATGGACTTACTGCTTACTGAAACCGAAGCCAGGGTTCTGGGTGCTTTAATTGAAAAAGAGATCACAACCCCGGAGTACTATCCTTTAAGCCTCAATGCGCTGGTTAACGCCTGTAATCAGAAATCAAGCAGGGAACCGGTGATGAACCTGAGTGAAAAAGAGGTCCTTGCGTCAATTGACACTCTGAAAAGTAAAAAGCTTGCCTGGCAGCTGACAACTGCTTACGGGCGGGTTCCAAAATTCGAGCACAATATCCAGAACGTGTTTCTCTTCTCCAGACAGGAGCTGGCAATAGTTGATGCTCTGCTGCTCAGGGGAGCCCAGACCATGGGTGAACTGCGTACGCGTACAGAAAGGATGTACCACTTTTCATCTCTTGATGAGATCGGGCAGACTCTTAATGGGCTGATTGAGAGGGAGGACGGGCCGTTTGTGATTGAACTTCCCCGCCAGGCAGGGCACAAGGACAGCAGATTTATGCATCTGTTTTACGGGATGCCTGATCTGGAGAAAATGGCGGAGGTTAGAAGGGAAACATCATTTCTAAATGCTGCTCCCGCATCAGACAGAGTATCTGTTCTGGAGGAGGAAGTAAAACAGGTCCGGATAGAGCTTGATGAGCTTAAGCAGGCGTTTTATGATTTGAAAAAGCAGCTTGAGTAAAGATGAGCTATAAGTTGATCCAGGGCTAAACATTGTGCACAACCGCACAAACGGGCGACTTGTTCGGCTTTTTGGCAAATCTGTATACGATCAAAACATCTTCCTCTGCTCCGGGATCTCTTCCCGTTTCTTTTCTACTGTAATACTGTCATCTTTAGTAGCGGGGAGCTTTCCTGTAAGGCTAAAATAGGTGGAATCGTTAATGATCTTGTGAAGGTAGAGATTGTTGGCGATTACCGCTATTCTCTTACTCATAAAGATCGATTTTGTGTGATGGGGTGAAAGCTTTGATGGCATGGCAAGCACTGCTGCAAGCCTGGCCGATTCGGTCCTTGATAAATTATACGAGCTCTTTTTGAAATACTCCTGTGATGCTGCTTCACATCCGAAGATATTCTTTCCCCACTGGGCATAATTCAGGTATAGTTCAAGAATCCGGTCTTTACCAAGATAGCGCTCCATCAGCAAGGCATAAACAAGTTCTTTCACCTTTCTCTTAAAACTTCTCTCTTTGCTTAAGAACAGATTCTTTGCCATCTGCTGGGTAATCGTGCTTGCACCCCGTTTGACCTCTCCCTGGGTGCGGTTGTAAGCAGCCGCCTGCATCATCGCTTCAAGATCAATCCCCGGGTGAGTGTAAAAGCCGTCATCCTCAGATGCGATAACGGAGGTTATGAGATTCTTGGAA
>Ga0123335_1005025_pt1 | contig 16448 bp, 10 predicted proteins | sample BiotimSIPDNA_2_FD_89707 | JGI IMG/M metagenome (GOLD analysis project Ga0123335, IMG submission 89707) | Anaerobic biogas reactor microbial communites from Washington, USA - Biogas_R2 time_0 SIP DNA | ecosystem: Engineered > Bioreactor > Anaerobic > Unclassified | place: Washington, USA...
GAAAGAGGTGTCCGGCATCCCAATTTTTTCAATAATACCTTTTGTCAAAGAATTGCCAGCCGGCATATCGAATAGCTGGTATTTAATCGATGAGCTTCCACAGTTAAGTACCAGAATGATCATACAATACTTCCTTGATGAAATGTAAGGTTATTCTATGTTTAATTTAATGATTTTCCTCATTACAACGTTGTGAAAAGATAAACATGCTGAAATAATGTGCTCTTATAGAGATGGGTACGTACTTATTTCTGGTGCAATTAATCAATTTAAATGAATGAATGTGGAAACGATATGATATGGAATACGAATTAAAATGAAACTTTTTTCTATATTCAACACACAAAAAATTAAGAAAGTTGAAAACACTGAACAGAAAACTGCATGAAAAATATATGCTGGGAGAGCGTTTAGTATGTCCGCTGATGGGTTTTCCAGGTTTACGATTGATAAACAGCACCATAAAACTTGCCCAGCAAAATTATGGTGAGCATTACAAGGCATTGCAGGCACTCATTGATAAGTATAAGCCCGATATGGTATTCCCCCTGATGGATTTGTCAGTCGAAGCGAATGCGCTGGGTTTGCATACGGTTTTTCCTACTGAAGATACAGCCACAGTATTAAAGGTTCATTATGATCTTGATGAGCTTGACCTCTCATTTTACGAAAAAATAAATATTGCTTATGATACAAGGCTGCAGGGATATGTAGAAACCACGAGACTTGCCCGTCTTTGTTTTCCTGAGAATATTATTAAAGGTGCTTATGTTACTGGTCCTTATTCTCTTGCAGGTCTTATTATTGGAGCTGAAGAAGCTGCAATGGCGGCAATCATGAATCCTGAGAAGCTACAGATGCTTTGTGAATTTGCCCTGGAACGTATCCTTGAGTATATCAGGTTACTGGTAGGTGCGGGTGCCCAGGCAATCTGTGTATTAGAACCAACAGCTGTAATGCTTGGTCCTGATGAATTTGAAAAGTTCTCTGCGAATTTCATCAGACATATAAAATTAAGTTATGAATATACCGATGTATCGCTGATTTATCATACATGCGGAAATTCCATGCATCTTATCGATAAAATGGTTGATTCCAGAGTAGATGGCATCAGTCTGGACTCACCTGATGCCGGTGTGAATCTTCCCGAAGTGGCAAAGCAGCTCAAAAATACCGATTTGGTAATTATAGGTAACGTCAATCCGGCTGGCACGATACTTAATGGCAAGCCTGCTGAAGTAAGGGACGAAGTAAACGAATTGCTGCATGCAATGGACTTTTATCCAAATTTTGTTTTAAGTACAGGTTGCGATCTTCCGCAGGAAGTGCCTTTCGAAAATATTGATGCGTTTATGGATACCGGAAGAAAGCACCGGATCAAAAAATACAATTGATCTGATAATAGTTTTTAGACTGGATCCTCAAATATTAAAGGTATAATGCCTCACCCAATTTGCCGAGGATCTCAGTTGCTTTTCCTTCTAGAAATATATCGGTAAGGGATTGTGTGATTTCAGATTTTTTTATGTTTATTTCAATAATCCTTGCACCGTTCTTTTTTGCAACCTCGGGCAATTCAGCGGCAGGTAAAACTTCTGCATTAGTACCAATAATAAGCATCAAATCGGTCCGCGCGGCTTCCTCAAAAGCTTTGTTTTTTGCATACTGAGGAATATCTTCATTAAAAAACACAATGTTTGGTTTCAAAATGCCCTTGCATATGTAGCAGGTGGGGGGCAGAAAATTAAGGTTTGCAAAGCTGATATCATATTCTGAATAGCATTCAACACAGGTAAGTTTTTTATAAGTACCATGAAGTTCATATACAATTTTACTTCCTGCTTTCTGATGGAGCCCGTCAATATTCTGGGTAATGATGGATTCAATGAAACTTCTGTGCTCCATTTTTACAAGGATTTCATGTGCCAGGTTGGGTTTCGCTTCTGATAGTTTATCATAAAATATTTCCTTGATTTTCTGCCACGACTGAGCGGGTTTTTTTCTGAAGAAATCAATTTCAAGGTAAATCGGATTATGGCTGCTCCAGAGACCATCATCACCTCTGAAAGGAGGGATGCCGCTTTCAACTGAAATGCCTGCACCGGTAAAACCAACTGCATATTTGGCGTTACGGATAAGTTCGGCGGCCCTGTATATTTCTCTGATAAGCATTTTTCCCAATAATTCAGGAGAATATAAAAATATATAGAAACTGCATATCAAGGATATGTAATTTCAGATTTTTCAAAAGTTAAAGTAAACTGATTATTCTGTTAATTGCTTATGCACCGATACAGTAGAATCCTCGTTAAAATTGATTTTAAAATTCAATTTTTTGAAAACAGAGATCATAGGCTTATTATTTTTGGTCGTTTCAGCCACTAATCTCTTGATACCTCTGTGTTTGGCAATATTCATACAATATTCCGTAAGAATAAAACCAAGTTCTTTCTGCTGCCATTTATCGGTGATCAGAATTGCATACTCCATTACTTCTACATCAGGATCGGCAATAAGCCTGCCCACACCAATAATCTTTCTCTTTCCTTCTTCTTCTATCTCAGCAACTATGGCAATTTCCCTGTCATAATCAATGAAGCAAAATTGAGAGGCAACCTCATGAGAATCATAATAAAAGTCGTACCTAAACCTTAGATAAATGGATTCTTTTGAACAGCTGGCAAGCAATTCGAACCACATTGGCTCATCTTCAGGCTTTATCGGGCGCAGCAATACCTCAGTGCCATCATTAAGAGTTATACTTTTAATGAGACTTTCAGGATAGGGTCGTAAAATAAGATGTGAATATTCTTTCACTTCCTTGCCAAGCATCTTTTGGTCAACAACAATACGTGCATCAAGTGCAATCACATCTTCTGGTGTAACAACCACAGGGTTGATATCCAGCTCGTCTATTTCAGGATAATCAGCTGCAAGATAGGAGAGACGTATAATAACTTCAATGAGCTTATCGATGTTTTTTGGTCTGCTGCCGCGATATCCGGTCAGAAGAGGATAAATAGTCAGTGACTGAAGAATGTCCCTTGTGAGGTGTTCGTTCAGAGGGGGAAATTCAAGACGTTTGTCTTTGAATAGCTCTGCTGTAACCCCGCCCATTCCAACTAGCATTACAGTTCCGAATGATGGGTCTTTTTTTATTCCAAGGATCAGTTCTATGGCATCCTTTGATGTCACAAACTTTTGAACAGTTACTCCCTCAATTCTGGCCTCCGGCATCTTTCCCGAAACAGTTTTAATCATGTTCCTGAAAGCTGCTCTTACCATTTCTTCATCGCGCAGATTAAGGGCTACACCTCCAACATCCGATTTATGGGTGATGTCGGGTGAATAGATTTTCAGAACTACAGGATACTTTTTCTTTTCAGCAATCTTTACCGCTTCATCTTCATTGGCAGCAACTTCAGGATGTGTGGTCTGAATTCCATAATCGTTTACCAGAAGTTTTGAATCGTCTTCGTTGAGAATCCTTGCCTTGGGGAAAATTTTCGTCAGATATTTTTTTCTAAGTTCTTCCCTGTCGTAATGAAAAGATACGGGAATCTCCTTAGGTGTTTCGTAAAGATTAGCAAGGTTTTTGGAATAATTCGAGAGCGTCATAAAAGCCTGGATGGCTTGTTCGGGAGCTTCATAAGCAGCAATACCCGCATTATTAAAAACTGCAAGCCCATCGCGCATCGTGAGTCCACCCAACCATGCGGCCATAATAGTTTTTGAAGTTTTATTCACAAGACTGGCAATAGCTTCTGCTGTAGCAGTAGGCTCAGTCATAGCCTGTGGTGTGAGCAACACAAGAACTGCATCAACATTTTCATCTTCCAGCACAATCTCTGTGGCTTTTGCAAATCGTTCGGGAGTGGCATCTCCCAATACGTCAACAGGATTTCCGTGCGACCAGTAAGGAGGCAGGTATTCATTAAGTTTTTCAATGGTGGCTTCGGAAAGCTCAACCAATTTGCCACCTGCAGCAATCAAAGAGTCTGTGGCCATAACACCTGGACCACCCGCATTGGTGACGATGGCAAGCCTTGATCCTTTCGGGGCTCTTTTTCTTCCAATAAGATCGGTGAAATCAAAGAGGTCGCCGAAATTATAAACACGGGCTATGCCAGCACGTCTGAAAACTGCATCGTAGATAGAATCCTCTGATGCCATGGCCCCTGTGTGAGATGCTGCAGCAGCAGCTGATTCGGGAAACCTGCCAGACTTATAAACGATTATAGGCTTTTTGCGTGCAAATGCCCTTGCAGCTGACATGAAAGTACGGGCAAAACTTAAGGATTCAACGTATAGTACCATTGATTTTGTAGTCGGGTCCTGACCAAAATAATCTATAAGATCGCCGAAACTTACATCGACTGAATTACCAATAGAAACGAAATATGAAAAACCTACATTATTCTCAAATGCCCAGTCGAGCAATGATGTACAAAGTGCACCTGATTGTGAAATAAATGCAACATGACCTGATTTAGGCATGCCACTCGCAAAGCTTGCATTCATGTTGGCCCCGGGAACAATTATTCCAAGGCAGTTTGGGCCAATAATGCGCATATCGGGAAATTTCGCCTTTTCTAACTTTACCTGTTCTTCAAGTTTTCTGCCTTCCTCACCGGATTCCTTAAAGCCAGCCGACATGATAATCACACCGTGAATTCCGGCTTCACCACATTCTCTTACAATCTGAGGAACTATTTTTGCTGCTACCATAATAACTGCAAGGTCGGGAGTTTTTGGGAGGCTCTTTACATCGGGGAAACAAGGAATTCCAAGAACTGCTTCACGTTTCGGGTTAACAGGATAAACAACTCCTGTAAAACCTCCTCCAACAAGATTTCTTAAAGTTATACCTCCTACGCTTTTCGGATCATTCGAAACTCCAATGAGGGCAATTCTTTTCGGCTTGAAAATGCTGTCTAATTTTTTTATGGGCATGACAATTAATTTAAAATTGCATCCTTAACGATGCGGGATGATACAAATAAATTTACATTAAAACCCTGGATTAAAAAATGATTTTAATTACCCAATCCTTAAACCTTCCAGGATATAATAGGTTTTAAATTCGAGTCTGAAAAAAATCACATACTTCGCTACAACTTTTTTCGGAGATCTGAGCCCCAAAATTAATAATGTTCCTATTAAAACCGCATCATCCTATAAGTAAATACTAACGACTTTTCGACACCAACAATTTTGTTTACAGACATCCGGGGAGATATTACTGACTTGTGGTAACCAATAATATATTATCCCGATCCTGATGTTATTTGGATCGATACTGGAAAATGACTATTTAGAACTGGTCTGAAATTACCTTTCGCCTATAGGTAGAATTGTTTTACCCTGTGTTTCATTGATTACTTCAGCCATTGCAAGGTATATTGCGGAAAATCCGCAAACAATCCCTTCATATCCGGCTATTTTTCCTATCAATTCCGAACCTGACCAATCTCTTATGGCTAACAGGAAGAATAGTATCCATAATGTCAGGAAAACGGTCTGCAACGCCCGGTTTTTACCGAAAGTGCCAATCCACATAAGGAAAGTGAACACACCCCACATAAACAGATACCAGCCTATAAAAGATGTTGTATTTACTTCACCCCATCCGATTTTTGGAAGAACAATAAGGAAAACCAGTGTTAACCAGAATAAGCCATAGGAAGTAAAAGCAGTGGTTCCAAATGTATTCCCTTTTCTGAATTCCATGATCCCGGCAATGATCTGAGCAATACCGCCATAAAAAATCCCCATAGCAAGGATCATGGCTTCTAAAGGAAAAAAACCGGCATTATGAATGTTTAAAAGAACTGTTGTCATTCCAAATCCCATTAATCCGAGAGGAGCAGGATTAGCTAATTTATTTTCCATAATTTTTGATTTGAGGGTTAGCAAAAGAAATTCAAGTTTTTGATTTGTAAATTATGAATTAGTTATCGTTTTACTTCTACCTTAGCACCCCTGATAATTTCATCGACAATACCCGGATCGAGCAAGGTTGATGTGTCGCCAAGATTGGTGGCATCACCTTCACCGATTTTTCTGAGGATCCTCCTCATGATTTTCCCGGACCTTGTTTTAGGCAGGCCACTAACTATTTGAATCAGGTCAGGTTTTGCTATGGGACCGATATACTTATTAACTGTTTCACGAATTTCATCCTCAATAGATTTTCTTTCATCATCTGAAAGATCTTCACAGATAACATAAGCATAAATACCGGAACCTTTGATAGGATGGGGGTAACCAACAACAGCCGACTCATTAACTTTTGGATGTTGGTTTATGGCATCTTCTACTTCGGCAGTTCCGATCCTATGGCCTGAAACGTTGATCACATCGTCAATGCGGCCAATTATTCTGTAATACCCTTCTTCATCTCTTTTAGCGCCATCACCGGTAAGATAGAGTCCTTTAAATATTGAAAAGTAGGTATCAAAGCAGCGCTTATGGTCGCCGTAGGTGGTCCGGATCATTCCCGGCCAGGGAAATTTTATACAAAGGATACCTTCAACACTGTTGCCTTTTAATTCTTTTCCTTCATGATCAACCAGGATTGGTTGAATGCCCGGTAGCGGTAATGTTGCCAGTGACGGCTTGGTAGGTGTAATTCCTGCCAGGGGTGTGATCATTATCCCACCTGTTTCCGTTTGCCACCACGTGTCAACAATAGGTCTCCGGCCTTTGCCAACGATATCATGGTACCATCTCCATGCTTCTTCGTTTATGGGTTCACCCACTGTTCCCAATACTTTCAGCGAGTCAAGCTTATGATTTGTGACCCATTCATCACCCATTCCAACCAATGCCCTGATAGCTGTGGGTGCAGTGTAAAAATGAGTAACCTGATATTTATCAATTACATCCCAGAATCTTCCTGCATCTGGCCATGTGGGTACGCCTTCAAACATGACAGATGTAGCACCGGTAAGCAAAGGACCGTATACAATGTATGAATGTCCTGTTACCCAGCCAATATCTGCTGTACACCAGAAGATATCACCCTCACTATATTGGAAAACATTTTTGAATGTATATTCTGCAAAAACCATATAACCAGCTGTGGTATGAACTACACCCTTTGGCTTGCCAGTAGAACCTGACGTATAAAGAATGAAAAGAATATCCTCCGAATCCATAACCTCGGCTTTGTTGTCAGTACTTACACCTTTTATAAAGTCATGCCACCAGATATCCTTCCCGTCATTCATTTTAATGTTTTCACCTGTTCTTTTGAAAACGATGGTATTTTTTACAGACGGGCAACTTTGTAATGCCTCATCAACAATAGCTTTCAGAGGAATGCTTTTGGCTCCACGGTATCCACCATCTGATGTGATAACCAGGTTTGAGGTAGCGTCAATAATACGATCAGCAAGAGCGCTTGCTGAAAATCCTGCAAAAACAATAGAGTGTATTGCCCCAATTCTGGCGCATGCAAGCATTGCTACAACAAGCTCAGGAATCATAGGTAGGTAGATAGCAACACGATCACCTTTTTTGATACCCAGCTTCAGTAATGCGTTGGCAAATTGTTTAACTCTTTCATAAAGCTCGCCATAAGTGATACGTACTTCCTTATCCTTTGGATTGTTTGGTTCCCAGATTATTGCAACCTGATCCTTACGCATGAACATGTTTCGCTCGAAAATATTCTCGGTAATATTCAGTTTGCCGTTAATAAACCATTTCACATCCGGGGCTTTGGGGCCAGTAAAAGTCCATTCAAGAACCTTATCCCACTTTGCATGCCAATAATTTGCCTCTGCAACTCTACCCCAGAAACCTTCCGGATCTGACACGCTTTCCTGATACTTTTGCAAATACTCGGCTAAACTGGTAATCTTATTTGTCATAGGAATGTAGTTTTAGTTATTATTTTGTTTAATTATACATGTCAGAACAAATAATAGACCCCGATGAGGAATCTGTAATTAGGTATTTCTTTTGACCTGATCACCTTCCCTTTGCTGTCAATATATAAATGATCAAGATCGTCTTTTGTTGCAAATGCTGCCACAGTATATTCAATTTCAGGGGCAATACGAAATTTACCTATAGTATAAACAAGCCTTGGAGATATTCTATATATGTAGTTAACATAAGCTGCTGCATCTAACCCTCTTCCATAAAATTTCCCTGAAATGCTGTCAGGTGCACCCATGTTTTTGGTAAAACCAGCATAAAGTCCGATTTGCCAGGTTTTACCATTGGTAAGAATTTCTGTCCAGGCCGAGAAAGTGCTGATCGGGGTATAAGTTATTGAAGTTAAAAGTCGGTTTGGGTATCCATCAGGAATTTCGTCAGGAAAAGTTTCAAAGATATATTCGTGCTCTGCATAACCCCCAATACCGGTCATACTGCTCATTTCCTGACCTAATACACCATAGAGTTTATAAGTTATTTTCTGAGAAGATAATTTGGCATAGGCAAAAAAACTTTGCGCTACCAACCTTTCTCCGGTCTTCATTCTTATATTGTCAGGATTCTCGCCAAGAGAATCAAGGGTTTCGACATATGTTCTCGGCATCAGGTTTTTAATATTATATCCGCCGCCAACCTGTATCTTGTCAGATTTGAATTCAGCAGAGAAATTAAACTCCGGAATACAGGCATTCTTCATATATTTAGAACTGGTATTTTCAGGCAACGGGCCTGAACTAAGAAAATCGATTTGTTCCAGAACAGTTCCAGAAATACTGAATTTGTTCCATTTTTTTGTAAACCGTATCTGAGGATTACGGCTGAAAGGTTGAAACGGAGCACCTGTATTGAATGAAACAGTTTCAGGGAATGCGGATGTAATGAACATGGGATGCCAATATTGCCCAATCATAAGTTCTGCATGGGGCCATGCAAGTTTAACCATGGCATGTCTTAAACGGAATACATTAAGATTGGAGTTCACATTACCGAAAAAAGATCCTTCGATAAGACCTGAAGTTTTTGCGCCGAAAGCCTCAGGTCCTGAAATATTTCCCGTCAATCTTGTTTGTATGGCCAGAATATTGAATACCGGCCTGGCGTTGATATCGTTACCTTTGTAATCGCGTAGTTCATTCTGAGGGAAAAGGTAAAAATGTCCTTCCCTGAAACAAACCGTTTGTCTTGAATCGTAAATGAAATCTGTTTTTACATAACCATGAAATTCTATGCCGAATTTCTTTTCTTCCTCTAGTGCAATCCCATTCAATGATATGAATATAAAACACACTAATAAATATTGTCTATTCATGCAAACGAAAAGTGTAAGAAAACTTAAACGAAACCTTTGCAGCTGAGAATATAAGCTGCGCCATTGTAATGTAACAAAGATATATTTTACAACCAGAAAAAAAAATTTCAGGCTATAAATTTAGTCTTTACCAAAAAGAAAATGCAAAGGGTGGTTCCTGTTATTATTCCCCTACAGAATCGCCAATATGTTCTGCAAGAAATCTCTCCATCGCCCTGTAAAAATCGAACCGGTTTTCTTCGTTTCTGAATCCATGTCCTTCGTTATCTTTTACCATATATTCGACCTCAATGCCACGTGCCTTAAGAGCAGCTACCATTTGGTCCGATTCAGCTTTATTGACCCTGGGATCGTTTGCCCCCTGAGCAATAAAAAGGGGCGCAGTAATTTTATCAGCATGAAAAACGGGAGATACTGACGCAAGCAGGATGCTGTCTTCAACAGGATTACCAACAAGTTCATAAAGTTGCTGGCGTAAAGGTTCCCAATAGGCTGGCATAGTATTCATAAAGGTGAACATATTACTAACGCCGACATAATCTATCCCGCAAGCATACAAATCAGGAGTGAAGGTCATGCCGGCCAGTGTTGCGTAACCGCCATAACTACCGCCGAAGATTGCTATTCTTTTTGGATCTGCAATTTTATTTTCAATCAGCCAGTTAACACCATCAGTAATATCATCCTGCATGGTACGGCCCCATTGTTTCACGGATTTTAACCAGAATTCTTTTCCATATCCGATAGAACCTCTGAAATTCATATGCAGTACAGCATATCCCCTGTTTGCCAGGAATTGAGCCATCGGATTGAATCCCCAATAATCGCGTGCCCAGGGGCCACCATGTGGATTTATAACGACTGGCAGATTTTTAGCCGGACGTCCTTTGGGTAATGTAAGGTAACCATGAATCGTAAGTCCGTCGCGACTAACATATTGGATGGGTTTCATCTCTGCAAGATGTTCCTCTTTTAGCCATGGACTTACATCCGCGATTTTTCTGAGGTCTTTAGTCTCAGCATCAAACAGATAGTAAGATCCTCGGTTACGATCATTGTATGTGAACACGATAAATTTCTTCTCAGCGGTGTCTGAACCGGTAATGTTGATTTCACAATCCTGCAGTTTTTCTTTCAGAAACTCATAATGTTGTTTCGAAGTATCATCGAAAAAATGATATTGATCCTTATCAGTTGTATAATTTGCAGCAATGAGTACTTTTCTTTTTTTGGAATAGGTAAGGTTGCTTACATCTACTTCATCGTGTCCGAAGATGGTTTCAATCTCATTTTTTGTAACCGGATCATAAATGATAATTTCATCTTTATCCCGTCCGATGTTGCACGATACATATATCTTCTGATTGTCGAATGTGAAAAAGTGAGGTCTAAAATTATCTTTCCAGGTTGTAGTTATGATTTCTCTGAATTCTTCATTTTCATTGTCCCTGTATAATACAGTTTGATTGACACCTCCTGTGATGGCAACCGCAGCGCGAAGTTTACCGTCATGATCAGTCATCCAGTCTGTGATATTGCCTGGATTTTCAGCTAGCAAAACCATCTCGCCGGTTTCAATATTAAGGCGGTATGGATCAAAAACCTGAGGATTCCGTTTGTTTAGGCCTATGATAACTTCAGCCGGATTATCCCATAAATCATCAATAAGTTGGGTCCGCACTCCTTCAAAACATGTAAGGCATTTTTGGTTACTCCCGTCAGCATCAACACCATAGAGTTTGAAGTTTTCATTTCCTCCTTCATCTTTAATGTAAAGCAGACGGCTGCCGCTGCCCCATATATAACCCGCAATATCACGGTCAGTTTCAAAGGTAATTTGAATAGCTGAATCCTTATCTATCGCCTGAACAAAAATATTCATCCTTGATTGCCATGGAGCTGTATAAGAAATAAAATTGCCGTCAGGTGATATCCTGAAAGAAGCTTTCTCCGGGTTTTGGAAAAAATCTTCCATATTAATCCTTGGTGGGAGTGGTTCATTCTTTCTGCAACCCATAATCATAATAGTTATGCAAAGGATATAAAAAAAGATTGTTTTCATAGTTAATGAATTCTATCGTTTTAATTTTGTGCTCTAAATTAGTTTGAAAAATATTTAAGACAAGTTAATTTGCAATCATTTATTATCTTTTAAGACAATTGTCTGACGGATATGTTTGACCGAAACTTATTGATATTTCCATGGATAATATAAAAGAACAGCTTGTTAAATTAGCCAGGTCAGTGGAAGGTGATGTTCATGCCGACGAAGTAATGAAATTGCTATATGCTACCGACGCTTCTGCATATCAGGAAAAACCGCTGGCTGTAATTTTGCCACGTAACAAAAAGGACATCAAAACAATCATTGATTTTGCCGGAAAAAATAATATTCCTTTAATACCTAGAACTGCCGGAACTTCTCTGGCAGGTCAGGTTGTTGGGAACGGTATTATTGTTGATTGCTCTAAGTACCTCAACAGAATATTAGAAATCAATGCAAAAGAAAAATGGGTACAGGTAGAACCTGGCGTTGTTCTTGACGAAATGAACATGATTCTTAAAAAGGACGGTTTGTTCTTCAGTCCTGAAACTTCCACTTCGAACAGGTGCATGATAGCCGGAATGGTTGGAAATAATTCTTGCGGAGCACATTCGCTTGTTTATGGAAGTACCCGTGACCATACCCTTGAAATTAAGGGTTACCTGAGCGATGGTTCGGAGGTTACCTTCTCCGATATTACACTTCAGGATTTTGAGAAAAAATGCAACCAGCCTACACTTGAAGGAAAAATATATGATAGCATCAGGAACATGCTTCAGGATAAAAATAACCAGGAACGCATCAGGTGTGAATTTCCTGATCCTGTTCTTAAAAGGCGAAACACAGGCTATGCTGTTGACATATTGCTGGAAACAGAACCTTTCGGTAAATCAGAGCCTTTTAACTTTTCGAAACTGGTTTGTGGCTCCGAAGGAACACTCATGTTCATAACTGAAATAAAACTGGGACTGGATGTGCTGCCTCCACCAGTGACAGGTTTGCTTGTTGTTCACCTTAACAGTGTTGCTGATGCCTTAAAAGCTAATATAATCGCCCTGCGTCACAAACCGGTCGCCGTCGAACTTATTGACGATATTATTTTGCAGTGCACCAAAAGCAGTATTATGCACCGTAAAAACAGGTTTTTCCTGCAGGGGGAACCAGGGGCCTTACTGTGTGTTGAATTTGCACTAAATTCTAAAGAAGAAATCGACCGTACTGCAAATGAACTGATTGAGGATCTTAAAAAGAACAATTACGGTTACCATTTTCCTATACTGTATGGTTCTGATATCTCTAAAGTCTGGGCTTTGCGAAAGGCTGGCCTGGGCTTGTTATCCAATATTCCCGGCGATGCTAAACCTCAACCTGTAATAGAGGATACTGCTGTGAATCCTGAAGTATTGCCTCAATATACCGATGATTTTAATAAAGTTTTGGCCACATTAGGCTTGTCCTGTGTTTTTTATGCCCACATTGCCACTGGCGAGCTCCATCTGAGGCCTGTAATTAACCTGAAAACAGAGGAAGGTGTTAAACAATTCAGGGCTGTGGCAACTGAGATAGCAAAGCTGGTAAAAAAGTACAGGGGATCTCTCAGCGGTGAACACGGCGATGGCAGGCTCAGGGGAGAGTTTATCCCTTTCATGATAGGACAGGAGAATTATGAATTGCTGAAGGATATTAAAAGAACCTGGGATCCGAATAATATTTTCAATCCCGGAAAAATTACCAGCACTCCGCCAATGGATACTTCATTACGGTATAAAGCTGGCCAGCCTACACCTGAATTCGATACTGTATTTGATTTTTCCGGTACGCTGGGTTTTATTCGTATGGCCGAGCAGTGCAACGGATCTGCCGACTGCAGAAAATCTTCCATTATCGGAGGCACTATGTGCCCTTCCTATCATGCTTCATTTGACGAAGATAAAACCACCCGGGCAAGGGCCAATATGTTGAGGCATATGCTCAATAGATCCACTAAAGGCAATCCTTTCAACAATAAAGAGGTATATGATATTCTCGACTTGTGTATTTCATGCAAAGGCTGTAAATCTGAATGCCCTTCAGGCGTTGATATGGCAAAATTAAAGGCTGAATTCCTTTACCACTACTATAAATCTAACCCCATTAAGCTAAGGACCAGGCTTATAGCTAATTTTTCAGCACTTCAGGCTATGGCTTCACCATTCAGCGCCCTTTATAATGGTGTGATGCAGTCGAAAATACTTTCTGCACCTGTGAAAAGAATGATAGGTTTTGCTTCACAAAGATCCATACCAAAGGTTTACAGCAAGACTTTAAGAAAATGGCTTAACGGTAATCTTGAAAAATTTAATGCAATACTGCCGGCTGATGCACCGGAGGTTATTCTTTTCATTGACGAATTTTCCAATTATAATGATGTTCCGGTAGGGATTAAGGCGGCCCAACTATTAAATCGTCTTGGGTATCGTTTGAAAACCGTTAAACATAAAGACAGCGGCAGACCTTTCCTGTCGAAAGGTTTTCTGGGAAAGGCCAGGAAATTAGCCATGTATAATGTGAATGTATTATCTGGTGAAGTAAGCGAAAAGGTACCTCTGGTTGGCATTGAACCTTCAGCTATTCTCACATTTCGCGATGAATATCCGGATCTCCTTCGTGGCAGAGAAAAAGAAAAGGCTAATGAACTTGCCCGAAATACCTATACTTTTGAGGAATTCATCAATGGGGAATCGGAGAAAGGCAGAATTACCCCTGAAATGTTTACGTCCGATGCAAAGAAAGTTCTGTTTCACGGTCATTGCCAGCAGAAAGCAATATCCAGCACGGCAGCGACTAGAAAAATGTTGACCTTACCTGCAAATTTCAGTGTTGAAGAAATTAAATCAGGATGCTGCGGGATGGCAGGTTCATTCGGGTATGAAAAAGAACACTTCGACTTCTCAAATAGAATAGGTGAACTTGTGTTGTTTCCAGCTATACGTAATTCAGAAAACTCAACAATAATTGTTGCAGCTGGTACTTCATGCAGGCATCAGATTAAAGATGGGACAGGGAAGATTGCTTTGCATCCTGTTGAAGCGCTTTACATGGCACTGAAGGCATAAAATATTGCTTACCATATTACAATTCTTATATAGTATGATGCTTAATATAAACAGGGCATTATCATGTTTTCAATTATTTTGCTGAATAAAGTATTTAAACCCTGATGTTGACAAGGAATACAAATATTCAATTCTAAGAGCATTAAAAAAATCCTGATAATTTACAAAATGTACATTTTTTTAGTATATAAATGTACACATAAATATTATAACATACACATATGTAAACATTTATTTAAGCATATTTTATATATATGTAAACAATATTTATTTACAAAAAATTAGTAATAAATCTGTGTCGTTATAAACTATAAATCTGTTATTTACATATTTTATTTGATCTGATACTTTATGTTTATGATTGAAATCTTATCATTATTAACATAATTTTGGAAAAAGTAATTCATAAAATTCAGTATGCCTGTATTTTAATGCATTTACTTAAACAAATATTCCATATAGAGTTCAAATATTTTATATGTTTTCCCCTGCTTGTATTACTCACACTATTATACTGTATATATATAGTATTTATAGCTCTTAATAGGATAAATGTTCTGAAAACATTCGAATTTTAGATGGACTTCGAACAAAACGACAGAAAACCTATTATTTACATATGTAAATATGTTGGAATCGTATAATAGTATACATATGTAACAATAAAAATAATTACATTTGTATATAAGTTTTTAGTATGAAGAATCAGATTATTAGAATAATGGAAGCAGAGGGCATGTCTCCTGCCAGGTTTGCTGATGAAATAGGTGTGCAACGCTCCAATGTATCACATATTTTAAGCGACAGAAATAAACCAAGCTATGATTTTATCACTAAAATACTGAAAAGGTTTCCTGAAATCAATGCTGAATGGCTTCTTACAGGACAGGGAAGTATGATCAGAACAAATCAGTCTGAGAAATCACAAACCGAAACAGAAAAAAAACTGTTCGACGATAAACCGATTATAAATAAGTTGTCTGTAAATACACGTACACCGGAGAGAGAGGATAAACCTAAGCAATTTACAAATGTGAATAGCATTGATTATATCCTGGTTTTTTACAATGATAAAACTTTTGAACGTTTTAATCCCCGGGATTGATTAAGCAGAAAATTCCTAGCATTCCAATGCTCCTATAAGTTCAGCCATTGATTTGAATCCGTATTGATCCATATAGCTGTTGATTCCTTCTATAATTTCGATGCTTGCAACTGGATTCACAAAATTAACTGTTCCAAGCTGAACAGCTGTTGCCCCTGCCAGGATAAACTCTATTGCATCTGAGGTATTCATTATACCGCCCATTCCAATTACAGGGATTTTTACGGCTTTTGATACCTGCCAAACCATTCTTAGTGCGATAGGTTTTATCGCAGGACCAGATAAACCTCCTGTCACTGTTGAAAGTAATGGCTTCCGTGTACGACTATCGATGGCCATCCCAACAAAAGTGTTTACAAGTGAAATTGAATCTGCCCCGGCTTCCTCTACGGCAAGTGCGAACTCGACAATGTTTGTGACATTGGGTGATAGCTTTACCATCAGACTTTTAGTATATACCTCCCGCACAGCCTTAGTTACAGCCATTGCAGAAGGACAATGGGTCCCGAAAATTATACCACCCTGCTTCACATTCGGGCATGAGATATTCAATTCAATGCCTTTGATTTTCTCCAGTTTGTCAACCCTGGATGCTACTTCACAATACTCTTCTATTGATGAGCCATTAACATTCACTAGGAATTCAGTATCGTATTTGCTGATTTCGGGATATATATGTTCAGCAAAATAATCGATGCCTTTGTTTTGTAAACCAACAGCATTTAACATACCGGAGGGTGTCTCAGCCATTCGTGGATAAGAATGACCCTGCCGTTCTTTAAGCGTGATGCCTTTAACAACAATTCCTCCCAGCTTTGTAAGGTCGATGAAATCTTCATATTCCTCACCATAGCCAAAGGTCCCTGATGCAGTAATCACAGGATTTTTTAATACCAGTTTTCCGATATCAACTCTCAGATCGGCCATTTCAGATTATTTATATTAAAA
>Ga0123335_1005026_pt1 | contig 16448 bp, 13 predicted proteins | sample BiotimSIPDNA_2_FD_89707 | JGI IMG/M metagenome (GOLD analysis project Ga0123335, IMG submission 89707) | Anaerobic biogas reactor microbial communites from Washington, USA - Biogas_R2 time_0 SIP DNA | ecosystem: Engineered > Bioreactor > Anaerobic > Unclassified | place: Washington, USA...
AGTCAAGTAACCTCGGAAATTCGAGACTGAACATGAGCAGCGGTTGCTCTGATCCTGATCCGGCCGCCTGCCGTGGTAATGCCGCCAGTTCTTCGGCATAGACTATGTTAACGCCACGCGAACAGGCGCCGGCAACCGTTCCGGCCGCTATTCTCTGCATCGCGACATTGCCTTTTATGGTAACAGGTGCAGAACTGCCATTTCCGGCGAATTTTACCTGACCAACATCAGAGCCATCACCAGCAGCAGTCAGCCCGACATCGAGCTCACCATTTACGCTGCTGTCGATAATTATATTGCCTTTTTTAGCGACGAGATTCAGCAAAAACCGGCCGCCATCAGCCTTAACACTGTTTTTGACTTCGATGTCGCCCTCTTCGAGAACAATGCCGCCATGACTGATCAGGCGCAGAGATTCGTCTATGACTATTTTTCCGTCTGGCGCACTGATATGAAGCCAGCCGTTAAGATCCAGTTTTTTGTCGTCTGCGAGATAACCGCGCTTCTGTAACAACGCAACCAGCTTTTCTCCGCGGGGCAGAACGACATCGGCCATTCCTCGATCGCCAGGAATCCTGATCTGGTTAAGCACGGCCTTCATTGCCGATAAATGCTGAATCTCATCGTAGATCGTGGAAAATGGTGGCGGTATTTTTTCGGTAAGACCTTTTTCGACAGCCTTGCCACTGATAAAGTCATGCAACGGATCGGATGGCGGGATTCTTCCGGAATCAAGTGGCCAGGCGCTATTGTAGTTGGTTAAAATGTAGCCCAGTGCACGATTATAGGGCACTTCGATCAGGCAACTGGCATAGTCCCGGTTGTATTGGCTGCGACTGAGCGCGGCGCCATTGTTCTGATCGGCGTAGTTGTTGATGAAATAGCTGATATCAAAATCTTCGCCACCAGCGCTTTTGTAATCTTCATACTGGCCATCATCATAAGTATAGGGCAGAGGGCCAAAGTTCTCGTGGCTTTCCCGGTAAGCCTTGCCGCATATTGTGCGGGCGGCGATGTTACCAAAAACAATCGTAGGCGAACGCTCCTGATCAGAGCCAAAAAGCTTGAACAGCGATGCCTTCGCCGACATTTCGGCATAACCGCTTTTAATGAGATCATACCAGGAAACCGAATCGGCATTATTGTAATCGGTTTTGCACAGCCCGGTTTCACAGTTCAGCAGCGACATCGGCCCGAGTTCGCCAATCTTGTAGAAGCCGTCGCGACGACCTTCACCAAGAAGATGAAAACCTTCTCCGTAGGGGCCGTCGCTCCATCCGCGCGCAATGCCAAGGTTAACTCTTCCCCCGCCCATGTATACGAGGCCACGGGAAGATTTAACAAAATCGGCAAAATTTTCAGGAAAACTGCTGTCATTCGAGTTCTTCAGCACCCAGGGGCGATATGCAGTTTCGAGAAGTTTGCCGTTTTCATCGTTAACTACCAGGTTGAAGCGTTCTTCGTCTCTTCCGCTCCGGGCGTCTTTTACATAGAGCGTGAATTTCGACAGCACCGGTATCAGGTTGGCTACCACCTTGATTTTGATTGTATACAGATACTCTTCGGTGATTTTTTCACGTGAGGCGGGAGCCAGATATTCAACCACGATTGGAATTCTTATCAAACCAGCCTTTTCACGTGGATATGCTGAGTTAATCGACTTAAAATCATCCTTTTTTACTTCCCAGTTGACCTGCCAGCTGATTTCGTTAAGTTCGCTGTTCGCGGCCTCCAGTCTTCTGACCAGCTGAGAAATAAAAGGAGTGAAGACAATCTTGTCGCTGCTGCTCCCGCTCATCGCCGAGATAGGCTTCTCCAGGCTTTTAACCAGCTTGCCTGAAAGATTGTGCAGTTCTTTTTCTCTTAGATGGTGGCAGGCCAGATTGGCCAGAGCCGCCGAGAACTCACGGGCGAGCAGAATACGATTCAGCCTTTTGGTGGCATATTGCCGACTGCTCGAATACTTGATAAAGGCGCCAAAAAAAACCAGCAGCGCCAGAACTATGCCGCCGACCATTACAGCAACGCTTCCGCGTCGTTTTTTTATTGCCACGATTATCTGCATTTTCCCCAATATATACCATCAGGCAGATGCCTGTCACGAGATTGCCAGCCAGAAAAACCGGCCTTCGTCCACCAGGACGAAGGCCAGACACTAACCAGTAATTACCTACAGAGCCTTCAGGGCAATTTGAAGGGCTCAACCTTAAAGCTGCCCTGCGGTGCTTCACCGAAATTGGCCACGCCAAGCCAGACATCTTCAGCATCCTGACGATCGATGAAGCGGTTCATGACGTAAGGAGGAGTAATCTCGCCGCTGGCTTTGACCTTGCCATCGAAACCCACACGCACGATCACGAATTTACCGTCAAAGCCGGTGGCCGGAGTATAGGTGATAACACATTCTGCCGCGGCCTCATCAGCCCACCAGAGCTCAGGGTTCATATGCTCAGGCAGTTCAAGTTCGACTTCGCCAGCGATTTCGCCGGTAATTTTCTGAACGACCAGCATCAGTTTTTTGCTTTCCTGTTCAAAGAACAGACGAAACAACGTATCAGCCTCGCCGGCGACAGCAAAGCCAGACCACTCCCAGTTGGTTTTGGTTACCAGCTTACCGGCGGCATCGAACAGCATTATTTCCTGAGCACCTTTATCAGCAACAAAGAGGTGACCGGTTCGACCGCTCTCGACTCTGAATGGCTGCACCAGCGCCTCATTTACTATTTCCCCCAGCTGTTTGCCAGAGACATCGAAATGCACCAGCTTTTTATTGATGCCATCGATGATCCACAGAGATTTTGTCGCGCCAGTATCGTCTTTGACCAGAGCGAAGTCTTCGATCAGACACTCAGCCGGCGAAGCGACCACGGCAAATTCGGCGACAAGCTTCGAACTGCGGTCGAGCTTGAGCATTTTGGCGCCAATGCTGTCAGCAACCCAGATATGCTCACCATCGAGACGGAAGGCAAGAGGGCCGACCGGATACGGCTCTTCTTCGCCGGGATGATTCTTTTCGTTGAAATAATTGACCTTGCCAGCCCCTTCACCGTATTCAAGGCTGATTTGAGCAGAAGCCGCAACAGTACAGAGACAAAGCAACAATACAAACCAGATTCTTGTAGATCTCATGAACTTGTATCCTTATCTAAGATCGATCAGACTTTGCGTAATACGCGGCAGACCGGAGCGTAGGTAGCTGAATGAATCGCCGGCACCTTGCGCGAGGACGAGTTGCTCATCGCCTGAACGCTGTTGCCGCTTTCGAGGATAATGCCAATGTGAGTATCATTGTCTTTGACGCCGTCGCCGGTGCGGTCATAGGTTTTCCAGGTAATAACGTCGCCAGCGCGGTAGGGAGGAACGTTCACTTCCTGCCAGCCAAGAGCTTTAAGTTTGGGGATAGTCGCAAGAACACCGAGCTGAATACCGGTATTGACGCCTGCGTTCATAAGAGCGGTCGTGGCGACCTGAGCGCAACCGAGCGAACCGCCATTTGTAAGCGGATCGTAAGGGAAAGATCTCGGAGTGCTGTATCTGGTAACCAGATCGCGGGCAGCATTGACCACTTTTGAGGCAACACTTGAGCCGGGTGCACTGTCAACGCTTACAGCGCTGCCACTTGAGCTGCTTGAGCCTGAAGAAGCACTGCCAGGCGAGCCTGCCACATAGCGGGAATGGATATAGCGGGTCTGGCCATTATGAGAAATCTTGTACCAATCGCCTTCCTTACCGATGATGTTAACTTCGTCGTTGTTGGAAAAGCCGCCGACAATCTGACCCCAGGGGCCGGTTCTGATGTTGAGTGAGGTTGACACCCGAACGTAGGCCTTGCCGTTCGGCAAAGTCGCCGTTGCGCTTTCAGGAGCCTTTTCGTCAGCTCTTGAACCAGAAAACCATGAGGTCCAGAGCGAGCGCGGTTGCTCAGATGGCTGATGGTTTCTCAGTGTTTCATTAAAATTCATCGCCAGAACCGAACCGCCGATAAGCACAAGAGCAAGACAGAGCAAAAATTTATTACGTCTCATCACGTCTCTCCTTTACGCAATTTCTCTTCCTGTCAATCAACTGTCGATGCTTTCTCAACTATAATACTCAGTGCAGAAAAAAAGGTTTTCACTAATTTCTCTTTCAGACAAGCCGCCGGTTATCTGGCAAAAATCACCAGCTGCCCGTCCGCAGTGTACCTGGCCTCGTCTACCTCGACACCAATGAACTCGGTCTCGATAAAAGTCTCAGGTTCAGGCAAAACGACAAGCAGATGCCGGCCGCTTTCTTCCTGAGCGAGCCATGTCTGATTGCCTTCATAATATTTCTGCAACTGCATCAGTATCTGATCTCCTGGCTTTGGCAGACCTGGCAGTGGGTCAACGATCGGAGGAGCAATATCATCGCGTGGAATAGCCGAGCGGCTGGCTACTTCTGTTTCCGCAGCCTTACCAGCTGGAGGGCGCGGTTTTATCGGCTCAGACCCGCCAAACAGCATAAAAAGCATAGCCATACCAGCCATGGCACCGAGAACGTAAAGAGCTGGGCGCTGCCAGTCGATAACATCGACCTGTTCGGTTGCAGCCTTCCATTTGAGAGAATTCTTGATCTTGACCAGCTCTTTTGCCTGCTCCATCGAGGCTTTGCGCGCGGCATTCTCGCTGGCTTTACGCGCGACGAATGATTCTATATCCTTTTCTTTGGCTATTCCCGATGAAATCAGCAGATCATGCAGTTTCTGGCGCGCCTCTGCAAATGTCTTCTTGAGTTCAGGCCGCTTTGCTTCAAGATCGATAAAAGCGCACAGAGAATCGAGTTTTGGATTGGCAAGAAAGATTGCTATACAGGAATCGATGAGATCGGCTTCCTGTTCGCGCTCCAGAAAAGTTACCAGATCAGGGAAAATGTAAGAAAAATCCATCTGAACGGTTGCTTCGAGCCCGTGCGTGCGCTTTGCCCGATCACGGCTTTCGAGCTGGTGTTTGATCAAAAACCTGGCGTATTCTGGCGCGGTCTTGCTGGTGGCGCTGATCAGAACATTTCTGATGAGAATCGATTCAGTGTTGATGTGTCGATTGACCAGCACGTGGAATTTATCCCAGTCGAACCTGGCCAGATATTCGAGACCGGCGGCAACATAGGCGTCAGAATCCAGCTGCAGGTGCTTTTCAGCCCGCTCTGTATAGCCAGGCAATTCTACATAGACAGCTGCCTTGAGAGCGGCATGAACCAGTGCATCTGAAGAGGCCGGGTTGTCGAGCACCTCTTTGACAACCGCTTTCATTTCAGGCGTGCGCCGGAATCTGGCACGAGCCAGCTCTTTAATCTGCATAGCCTCAGGATCGGCTGTGGAAGGAGTCTGGCCGGGCAGATCAGGCAAACCAGCCGGAGTTTCGGCTGGAATTTCCGCCGCTTCCTCAGGCGCCGCGGCCCGCAGTTCTTTTGCCGGTTCGACAATGCTGTCTGGCTCAGCCGGCGCCGCCGACGTCTTCACTTCAACGGTTTTGGCAAGAAGATCGATCAAATGTTCCCGGAGCACGTGATTCTGACATTTGGCGATGAAAGACTCGACGGCAACGCGAATATCAGGGTCGCTTATGTTATAGCGAAGATGTCTTAGAATGGCTTCCTGCTCACCGGTCGTTTCGGTATCGTATGATACCAGAAGGTTGTAAACCAGTGTTTGCGCCTGCAGGCGTCTAGAATGATCGTTTAGCTGCTTTTTATAAGCAGCAAAATCGTCACACTGGCCAGACAATTCAAGATTTGTACAATAACTGACCAGAAATTTTCTGAGGAAATCTGCTTTTACCTGCGTGGTTCTGGCGATAATGCCAAGCAGAATGAAAGGAATTTCACGATCGGGGTTATTAAGAAGCACAGTACAGGCCAGTTTAAAAATCTCGGCATTGGTCTCGACCGTTATCAGATTGAGCAGGCTCTGTTTTATCAGCGAAAAATCAATCGTCGAACAGATCTGCAGGGCAGTAAGGCGATTGTAATGATCACCCTTTTCCAGACAGTCGTTCATAAAATCGGCAGCCAGCTCAGGGAAATGCCTGGCCATGCTCCAGATAGCCAGCGAGCGGATTACCGGATCGTTGATATGTACTATCTGTGCGAGACGGGTCTTGAGACTCTGTGGAAACAGCTGAACCAGTGTTTTAATACAGGCCAGCTGCAGGCTTTTGCATTTCGAAAAAATGTTCTTTTCGAGATACGGCAGCAGCTCCTCAGGCCAGAATCTGCGAAATTTTCTGACAACAGTCGAAGCAACGACCGGATTTTGAGTAACTGTCAGCAGTTTCGGCAGCGTTACTTCCGGCCGCGAGTCTTTGATATCTTTGACCTTGATCGAAGCAATCAAATTCAGCTGTTCCTGCAGCGTTGAGGCAGGAAACATCTGAATTATCTGATCGATCGGAAATGCCGGTTCCTTCGCATCAAAAATTTTGAGCTGATTCTGATCGATGGCATGCTGAAGCAGCAGCTGGCACTCGGCATCCTGCTCGACCAGAAGGCATTCTTCCAGCAAAGCCAGAAGCTCAGAACTCGCCGTATCTTTAAGCGCAGACTCAATTGCCTGCAGCTTCACCGTCTTGACCGGCGCGGTCAACTCTCTTTTTAACTGTTCAAGATCAAGCATTCGACTGTTTTCTGTAATGCCTTCAATACTTTTGTCTGGTAAGTTCCGTTGGAGTACATCCGAAACATTATAACCTGCACTCTATGCTACTGCAAATACAGACAAAAGCAAACAATCATCTTGAAAAAGGTTTTTCTGCAATCCATCAGATGAAGCTTCAATCCGCGAGTTGAATTTACTGACTGAAGAAGTTACAATTCATGACGGTTACGGCTCCAAAGTTGTGAATTAAGGATGTTTGACATGGCTAATGAGATTGGGCAACAGATAAACGCTTTTTTTAAAATGCCCCTGACGAAGGTTGCTGTCCTGGGCGTTCTTGTCTTTATACTGATGATGCCGGTTGTGCTCATTGATGGAGTAATTTCAGAACGTCGCTATTCACACGATGAGGTTGTCCAGGAGGTAACTTCAAGCTGGGGTTACAACCAGAAGCTGATAGGCCCATGGATCGTGGTGCCTTATGATTATCACTGGCGTGAAACAGATAAAGACGGCAAGGTCATTGCGAGAAAGACGACCCGCTATGCCTGGTTTCTTCCCGAGAGCCTCGATGTTATAGGCAAACAGGCCACAGAAGTCAGATACCGGGGTATATACAAGGTTCCGCTTTATCGCGCCGAGCTTGAGTTCAGCGGAGGTTTTTCCAAGCCGGATCTCTCCACCTGGGCTGCCGATCCTTCCGATATTCAATGGAACAACTGTCATCTTGTTTTTCGAGTATCAGACGTCCGGGCTGTCGTAAGCCGAACCTACCTCAAATGGAACGACCTCAAACTTGAATTTCAGCCAGGTTCAGGAGAATCTGCCGGTAATTTCCCGGGGATTCACGTTCCTCTTAACGAGAGCGTATTCAATGACTCAAACCGGTTTTCTTTCTCACTTGATCTTCAGGGCAGCGATGGTCTGTTTTTTGCGCCATTCGGTCGTGATACCAGGGTAGTGCTTTCCGGCAACTGGCCTGATCCAAGTTTTAAGGGCCAGTGGCTTCCAAAAGACAGAAAAATCACGGCCGAAGGTTTTCAGGCCCAATGGCAGATACCTTTTCTGGGAAGAAACTATCCGGAAAAATGGGTTACCGGTCAGGGTATCGAAGATCAGATCGATGCAACAGCTTTTGGTGTCAATCTGCATGTAGCTATTGATGAATACAGAATGGCACAAAGAAGCGTTAAATATGCGATTCTCTTTCTGGTGCTGCTCTTTGCGGTACTCTGGCTGTTCGAGATAAGTGCGAAAATCGGTGTTCATCCGATGCATTATCTTTTTGTCGGCGCGGCAGTCTGCCTGTTTTATCTTCTGGAGCTTTCGCTGGCGGAACACCTTGGCTTCGACACTGCTTATCTGGTGGCCTCAGCCATGATCATACTGCTTGTTTCAGGCTACTGCGTGAGTGTACTGGCATCATTTGTTCGCGCATTGATCGTGGCTTTTGTTCTGACACTGCTCTACGCCTATCTCCATGTAGTGCTGGTAAATCAGGATTACGCCCTTCTGCTTGGCTCACTTGGCCTGTTTGTAACTCTGGCAATAGTAATGTTTGCAACCAGAAAGATTAACTGGGAAGGAGATTCCGCCAGCTGAGGCTCCAGCTCTCGAAAAAATGGGATATGAGCCGCTTATCAAGTCATGCAGAGGCGGATGCGGGTTCCTGCGCACCGGCAGCCGGGCGGCCGGCGAGCCAGTAGCCGCCGCCAAGAATCAGAGCGCCGCCGAGCAGATTGCCGAGACCGACCACGCCAAGATTGTAAAAATAGCCGGCCAGGGTGACATCAGCACCGGGAGCGGCCAGCATGCCGATTGTCAAAACGGTCATATTGGCGATACTATGCTCAAAACCGCTGGTAATGAATGCGAACAGACACCACCAGATCATGATCAGCCGGGCTGTCTCTTCTTTAAGCTTCAGACCGCACAATGCCGCGAGACAGACCAGAATGTTGCACAAAAAGCCCTGAAAAAACAGGTGCTGAAACGTTCCTGTCATCTTGCTGGCCGAAACCACACCGGCAAAAGCACCAGTTGCGCCGGAAGCCTGCCCCGACCAGTAGAAAAGCAGAGAAACGAGGATGCTGCCGGCCCAGTTGCCGAACCATGACCAGAGCCATATTCTGGCGGTATCAGACCAGGTTACCCTGCCGGCAAGACTGCCGGCAGCCATGATCATGTTATTACCGGTAAAGAGCTCAGAACCGGCCATGATGACCAGACTGAGGGCAATACCGAAACTGACACCCATGAGCGTCTTTCTGATCGGATCATCGCCAAGCTGACCACCGATGGTCAATATCAGAATGATGCCAAGGCCCACATAAAAACCGGCCAGCATGGCCAGCACGAAATAGCGCAGACGCCCGCCAGCGAGCAGATCACGTTTGGCAACCGCCAGATTCGTCATTTTTAAGAGAGTTTCCTGATGCATATTTTGCCTCACCATATAAATTTTCAGATTGTCCGGCTGTCGCCAGACCGCCATATTTCAACCGCCAGAAACCGCACGCCAGCCAGATCGCAGCTGGTATGCTCAACCACTCAGTTCTTAAGAAAACCCCGCTAAGACTCTTTGATTATCTTGAAATTAGCGTCGTTGAGAGTATGGTAACCAGGCCACTGCATGGTTTTTGCCACGCGTGCACCCGGATTGAAACTGATATCAGCCAGCACTTCCTGTTTGAACACTTCCAGACCGGTTCTGTCGACGATGTAACCGATATGCTCTTTCGGCAGACAGCGAAGAATGTGACGATCGATATAAGCGATAGTGTTCCTGATCACCTGACATACGACATCTTCGCTGACCCGGTCAAGAAACGGCATGGCCAGACGGGGATTCTTCTTGCCGGTTCGCCCCATGATCAGCAACCGGTAGAGATTGCCGGGACGGCGCGTCCAGGCTGCCGTCGGGCAGGCCAGTACACACTCACCACAACCGATACAGCGGCGCTCATCGCGATAAACTTTGCCATCGCGCATCGACAACGCGCCGGTCACCTTGCGCGAGCATGCCTTAACACAGGCCTCGCAGCCAATGCAGTCGTCATAGCTGTATACCGGCTCACAGATGGAGATTATGTCAAAATCCTGCATATGAGCCTTTATACAGTCATTCGGGCAACCGGTTACCGCAATTTTTACATGAAAATCGTTCGGAAAAAGTTCGCCCTCGAGTCGCTGCGCCAGCGCAGTCGTGTCGGCATTCGCAAATGGGCAGACGCGACTGCCGATACAGGCCGAGATGTTGCGCATGCCGGCGCCGGGATAACCGGCACCGACCGTTTCGATGACAACGCCGTTTTTTACCTGCAGTTTGTCGATAACTGGAGCAAGAGCGGCATTCACTTCCGATATCCGTTCGAATGGTATATTGGGAATCTCGAAACCCTGGCGGGTTGTGATGTGCATGATGCCATCGCCGAATTTTTCAGCTATTGCGGCGATGGTAGAGATCAGAGAAGCATCGAGGTGCCCGCCGGGAACCCTGATTCTGATCGCCGAATAATTGCGGCGCTTCGTGATACGGTAAGCATTTTTAGTAACTTTTTTTCGATTCAGATCGAGTGACATGGTGGCACCTTTCAGTCAATGAGGCCGGCAGCATGGCTGTAATTCAGCACCGGCCCATCTACACACACATAGGTATAATCGATCTTGCAATGACCGCATTTACCAAGTCCACATGACATAAGGCGTTCAAACGAGACCCAGATGCGTTCGGACGGCACCTTGAGCAATCTGAACTCTGCCGTAGCGAACTTCATCATGACCGGCGGCCCGACGACGACAACCTGCAGATCGTCGAAATCAGCGAACTGCATCTTTTTGATATGTTCGGTAACCAGACCGGTTTCGCCATTCCAGCCCTCTTCTGGCTTATCGATCGTCAGCACCAGCCGGCTCTTTTCTTTCCAGGCGGCAAGATCGTCAGAAAACAGAATGCTGCTGCGATTCTTGAAACCTACGATCAGATCAAGGCTCTTTACCGGCAATTCGCCGCGGACAACTCGATCTATCAGCGGCCGCACCGGCGCAACACCGGAACCACCGGCGACGATCACCAGGCGCTGCTGCCTGAAACGGTCGACCGGAAACCCGGTGCCATAAGGACCTCTTATAAAAAGGTTATCGCCGGGTCGAAGTCCCTGAACGGCATTGGTCAACCTGCCGACGGCTCTGATCGTGAACTGTATCCAGTCGGAACCGCAATTGCTCACCGAGATCGGCGCTTCACCAATTCGTGGCAGAGAGACCTGAAAGAACTGCCCCGGCGTAATTGCGCGCTCAGCCGCGACTGTCAGCGTAAATTCGCAGTCGGTTTCCTGACGCAGGCCGATGATTTTTACCGGCGAAGGCAGATATGGATTTCTGTCGCTCATCACAGGCCTCCCTTCAGCTTGGCGCTGAGCTTGTTGATGCAATTCGAGAAAGAGATATATTCGGGGCAGACATCGTCGCAACGGCCGCAGCCAACGCACATGTCAACGCCAAAGCGCTTTCTGAAATCATAAATTTTATGAAAAGTCTTGAAACGCATGCGCTCACCCTTGTTCTTGCGAAACGTGTGGCCGCCCGCCATGTCACAGAAGCCATCGAGGTGACAGCCATCCCAGACGCGCCGCCTCTCGCCACACTGCCTGCTGTCGCCGTAAAACAGATCGGTGGTGGTAAAACAGCTGCAGGTGACACAGGAAGTATTGCAACGCCCGCAGGCAATGCAGCGGCTGTCGTATTCATCCCAGAATTTGTCGTTATAGATTTCTGGCGGCATGTTTTCTTCGCTTGGCAGCTCGACTCTGACCGGGTTTTCGCTGACGAATTCAGGCTTGAATTCGGACTTTTCACCGGCCCGGGCAAATAGATCGACAAACTTTTGCCCGCACACTTCGGCCAGAACCGAGTTTTCTTCGAAACGCAGAGCGACTTCATAGTCAGAAGTGTGATTGGCCTGCATCGAGACGCAAAAGCAGTTTTCGAAAGATTCTCGACATTCGATCATAAAATAATGCAGCCGCTCGCGGCGACGCTTGTAATAAGGGTCTACCACTCCAGCATTCTCGAGGAACATGCGGTCGAGCCTGTCGATACCATTGATATCACATGGCCGCAGAAAAACGATGATTTCGTGATCGTCAGGCAAAGTTGCTTCGGTAAACTGCTGACCGTTGAAATAAAATAAAGTTTCGTCCGGCGGAAAAACCAGTTCTTTTGGCGAAAACCAGCTTTTCTCGTGCAGTTCAAGCTCATCAGCTGACTTCAAAAAAGCGTAGCGCACCAGATCTGTGCCGGAAAAGCGCCCGGCACCAGTAAAACGTTTCGGCCCGGCCAGCAGATATGAAGTGCTCAGCTGCTCGAACAACTGCGCAAATTGTTCGGCTGAGAGTCTGAACGATTCACTCATCTGGCGCCTCCCTGGCTACGCCAGCTGCGGAGCGTGTCACTGAGCATTCTGAAATGAGTGACTTCTTCCTGAATGATTCTATCGACCGCGCCAGCAGCCATTTTTTCCTGCATGATTTCCTTGACCGCGGTGTAGAAAAACACCGAATTTTTCTCGATCTGCATGGCCTTTTCGAGGATCGTTTCGTAGCCGTCGCCCTCTCCGATCTGGCAGTCTCGCGTGATGACACGGTCGCCGGTCAGTGCCTGCAGAAAATCATCGACGCCTTCTTCAGGTTCATCAGATGCACGCACGTTGGCAGCAAGTTCTTCCAGCACCAGCTTGAACTGCCGGGCATGGCCGGTTTCCATTTCTGACAACTGCAAAAGCAGCTGGCGCGGCTGACCAGAAGCCTTGGCGGCAGCGGTGGTATAAAATCGAGCCGCACGCTCTTCGAGCATGACCGCGGCTTTAAAGACATCGACAGCATTCAACTGGAGTTGCATTACTTTTCCCTCCCGACAGACTTATTTTTGCTCTTTGGCATCAGGCCGGCGTTCTGTTGGACCAGGCCGGCCAAGGTAACCGATTCCAGAAATTTTACATAGTCGGAATGCAGCTTCATCCATTGTTTGTGATAGGCACAAGGCTGGGGGCCACAGCAAAGCTGCCCCATGAAACAGTTGCGACGCTGGCTGAGATGCTCGATCGGGTCGACGATCTGCAGCAGTGTAATCTTGTCGGCAGGCAGCGCCAGACGAACGCCACCGCCGGCGCCCCGCTGCGACTCCAGCAACCCGACAGCACAAAACTGCTGCAGGAGCTTGCCCAGATAATTCTGCGGCGCCTCTATGGCAGCTGCAATTGCCCCGGCCCCGACATATTTGTCGGAAGGCTGCGCTGCCAGCCAGATCAGGGCTCGTATCACATGAATACTGGTTTGTCCAAGCATCTATACTACTTCTCCGCTTCTGCACTGCTGCAGGTTCATGCTCATCTCAAACAGGCAACACACAGCTCCGCAGTTCAAACTTAGAACTCATCATTACCAAGGGCAGACCGGTCATACAGGCTATCCAGCAGTTTTGCACTGTTATCGACGACAAATCGGATATTAACATGCGATTATTATAATTAAAACAAACGCATCTGTCAAACTTTGTGATTTTTTTCTTGAAGTAATTCGATACGCCGGCAAATAGACCTGCTCACCCACGCTCAGCCAGCAAGAAGTTTGCGCAAGGAATCAGCTGAATGAGCAAAAAGCCGCTATTCGAGAAATTGCTGCGCCAGAAATGTTTTTAACTCAGGCCTGGGCTGACTGTAGCAGTTCGAAGGCCTTATCGATATTTTCTGCCTGGGTAGACAGTGAAAAAACACCGGTGAGGCCGAAAAACTTCTGCTGAATCGCATTCAGGCCGGAAATTATGACACGACCTTCGTAATCCTGAACTATCATCAGAGTTTCGAGCAAAGCGGCCATGCCAAGACTGTTTATGACTTCGCAACTGGTAAAATCAAAAATCAGGCGACTTTTGTCCTTGTCGCAAAGATTACCTACTTTTGTCGCAAGCCCCTCAAGCGTTTCGTTGGTGCAGTAATTCTGAAACCGCACAATCGGAAACCCTTTTTCTTCTGTTATGGTATAAGCAAGTGCTGCCATTTTCAGCTCCCTGATCGGAATCTTTCTGGATTTTACCATAATCCGCGCAAAAGTAAAAAATTTTGAAAATTTTTCTTGTACATCATCGCCCTTTTCGATATTCAGCGGTTTTGCCAGGTTTGCCATTGTCTGTGATTGTCTGTTATTGGCAAAAAATCAGTACTAAACAAAACTTCACTTTCGCTCGAAAGGGTTTTTGGATTTGTTTGCCTCCTTATTTTTCAGGTCCGGGTAACCCCCGGATTTTTTTTTGCCCGCTCAACAGCAACCTTCTGCCAAACTGTCAATAATCAGCAGAATATAACCGATAGGCTGATATATTGTTGATAATCACATAAGTTAATCCGCTTAATAAGCCCCTTAATTCAGCAGATTAAGGGCGCAGGCGGGTTTCTCATGAGCGGAAACTTCGAGCCAGGCAATTTTGACGCTAAGCCATGGCTTTTTACCGTATATCTTCGCCTGGGGAGAGTTGTAGCGAATGAGATTCCGCCGAGAGCCCGGATAAGTGGTAAACACTTGAGCGTGAACCTATTTTAACGCATTGAAACAGATTGGAGACTACTATGGATAAAGCCGCCAGAGATTTTTTGAGCAGCCTGCTACGCGCCCCATCACCTTCAGGTAATGAAAGCGCCCATCAGCGTATATGGCTAGATTACGTCAAAAGATTTGCCCAGGTCGACACCGACCATTCAGGCACGGCCATAGGCATGCTTAATCCTGAAGCCGAATTCAGGGTTCTCCTCGCCGGACACAGCGACGAAATCGCGATGATAGTCAAGCGCATCGATGAGCGCGGCTTCATCTACTTCACCAACGCTGGCGGCATAAAATCAGCATTACTCCCGGGTCTCAAGGTCGACATTCTCGGATATGGCGGCAAAATCGGCGGCGTCATCGGCTTCAACCGAAAATCAGACGCAGACACCCCGGCAAAGCCAAAGTGCGAAGACTACTTTATCGACTGTGGCTTCAGCAACAAAAAAGAAATCGAAAAATACGTGCGAGTCGGCGATTATATTCTATATCAGAGCGAACCCGAGATCTTCAACAACGACAAGCTCGTCTGCAAGGGACTCGACAACAAGACTGGCTCATTCATAGTCGCTGAAGTCTTAAGAAAGCTGAGCCGGCAGAAGCTGAAAATCGGCGTCTTCGCCGCCAGCACTACGGGCGAAGAAACTAACATGCGCGGTGCTCACAGTGCAGGAGCCCTTGTGCAGCCGAATATGGCGATTGCCTGCGATGTCACCTACAATACCGACACGCCCGGCGAAGACGCGCAGAACCCTTCAGAAGTGCTGCTGGGAAAAGGGCCGGCACTGTCGGTAGGCAGCCCGGTTAATCGTCGTGTCAACGAACTGCTCGAAAAAGCCGCGAAGAAGCACAAGATACCTTATCAGCTCGAACTTACGCCGGCACGCACTCACACCGATGCTGACAGAATAATGTTCACCGGAATCGGTGTACCGGTCGCACTCGTTTCGCTGCCATTACGCTATATGCATTCGCCGATAGAAATGGCCTCGATGAAAGATATCGAGGCCGTAATCGAACTGATGACTGCAACTATTGCCAGCCTGACCGGAAAAGAAGATCTGCGCCCGATCAAGCCCTGACATGAATCAGCGGGGAGGCGATACTTCTTCGAATCCCTGCAGTATTTCGGGATCTTTGGGATAAAGCACACAGCGCAAGCCGTTCATATGGCGCGGAGCGCCGCCCTGACCGGCTTTAGCATATACTTCATTTTCGTCTTCGACCCAGGCACCGCCAATAACATCGACGCCGAAGTCAAATAATGCCGAACTCATCTGCACCGACGGGCCGACTACGATAATTTTTGCACCGGGTTTCTTGAGTGCGAGCAGACCTTCGATGGTATCGTTGAGGCAGGTAACCCCGGTCATGGCAACGACATCAGCCTGCGGAATGATCTTTACCGCTTCACCGGCATGCAGATCGCCTTCCTGCGGGCGCTTCTCGATAATATGGAAAGCTGAGGCAACTTCTTTAATGCGCTCAGTATGTGGAAAATGTCCGACCACGGCCACGCGCTTGCCAACACCAAGCTGCGCCGCCAGTTCGAGGGCATTTCCGGTAAAATACTTTTTGCCGTCAAGCGGCAGGGCGCTGTTAAGCGCGGCTATCGCAAAGGATCGCTCTATTCCCTGCAATGAATCGGTCCAGCTCAAAACCTTTGCCAGGCCGAGTGTTTCGACTTCACCCATGTGCGAAACCGGCAGATGAACTTTGTATTCGAAAACCCGCTCATCGCTTAGAGTCATGCTGATACCAAGTCGTTTCGATTTGGCCGTAGTTATGAAGGCGAAGGTCGAAACCTTCTGCAGTGGCAGTTCGTAAAACTCGGCCGGGATCGTGGCCTTTACGGCTTCAAGTATCAGTGACATGATTCCTCCTTCGGCGCATTCGCCCCACAAGCGTCAGAATAATTCCATTCAGCGCTCTAATGCAAGTCTTTTTTTGGCATATGCAAATAACCAACTATTTGCGGGCAGTATTTTAATTGACAGTACTAATAAACCAGTTTAGCATAAAAATAGTTTACAAAGTAGTGCTAAGTATTAACCGATTCTTTTAGACGCCAAAGGAAAAGCATTCACATGCTGAATAATTTTATAGCCTTCATCGATGCCGGCGGCCCAGTTATGTACCCTCTGACCTTACTTGGCGTCATGATCTTCGTGCTTGGCATCTATCAAATAATCTGGCTCGGTATCTGGAGCCTCAAATCAGACCTCTACGCCTGTGCCGGC
>Ga0123335_1005027_pt1 | contig 16448 bp, 10 predicted proteins | sample BiotimSIPDNA_2_FD_89707 | JGI IMG/M metagenome (GOLD analysis project Ga0123335, IMG submission 89707) | Anaerobic biogas reactor microbial communites from Washington, USA - Biogas_R2 time_0 SIP DNA | ecosystem: Engineered > Bioreactor > Anaerobic > Unclassified | place: Washington, USA...
ACCAGGTGAATTGGCAGGATTTGCGCAACCGGGCTCTTGCAGCCTTTAAATAAAGCTTAATATTAAATCCCGGAAATCACGACAAAAATACTAAGGCAAGGACGTTACGTGAAAACAATTTGCACCAGCACAGTCAGCGTGGGTTTGCTCAGCATGCTCCTCCTCAGCAGCCCTGCCAACGCCCGACTCCGGTGGTTTGACGGCTCGGTCGATGAGGCCTCTGAACCGCCGGGGAAATTGCTTTCCGATAACGAAGATTACTTTGGCGAGTGCGTTTTGACTGGCGTAGAGTACAGCTACGAAGTTGCGCCTGACCAACCTGCCGACGACCGCCCCGGACGCACAGGAAAAATGTTGCGAACCCTGCTTAACGGCCGTCGCGGCAAGGGAGTTGGCTTGAGCAACGGACGGCCACTAGTCGTGATATTCGATTTTAAACGACAGTGTGTTTTCAATGAAATTGATGTGATCACACCCTCGAAAAAAGCAGCGCTGCGAATAGAACTAAGCAGCGTCGCAGAGCAGGACGACTGGAAAACTGTCTTTGAACGCTCTCTTGAAGACTGCCCCGAACAGGAACTGCATCGGCTGAAACTAGCGTCCACGCCGCCGGGGCGTTATTTGCGTTTAACCATCCAAGCGCCGAAAGTGACCCTGCTAGACCAGGTCATGGCCTGGGGCGACGCCGTGAATCTGAGTGAGGAGCCTGAGATTTTTGAGCCGGTGGCCAAGGGCGAATACCCCATTGGCGTAGCCTATCCGAGCATCACCGGAGTCGGCAAAAGCGCGGTGTCAGACCGCGAGGCTTTCTATTGGGTCAAATCATTGACAGAGAGCCAAAAAGCTCAGCCTGCCGTATGGTTTCAAGTCTCGACTTGGGGAAGCATCAGCCATCAGCCCTTGTTGCCCACACCGGACGAAATCGGGCGCCCAATTACAGTAGTCATGGCACGCAATGAAACCGAAAACCTTGCCATCGCGCTGAAAAATACAAAAGTCAGCAAACCCACCGAAGTCACGGTGATGGCGCCGAAAATTCTGACTGCGGACGGACGGCAGGCCAATGAGCAGGACATCAGCGCCCGGGTCGGAGTCATGGGCAGCATTGGCGACCGCGGTTTCGGCAATAACCTGGGGCCGATCTTCCATCAGGATAATATGCTGGGCAGCAGCCTGATGGATAAATTCCTGCTCAATGGTCGCCAGATACGAGATTTCCCTAAAATCACCTTGCATCCATCAGCGGCCGCTGTCTTGTGGCTGACCTTCACGACCCGCAATGCCGTCCCAGGACGCTACACAGCGACAATTGCCATTGAAGGCGGCGAACCCCAGCGCATTGACATAGAGGTGGTCGATGTGACGCTCCCAGAAACTTTCGCCTTTGTCAAGACCTACTCCGACAATCTGACCAGGATGTTCCCATTTGTGCATGAAGAGCGCGCCAAGGAAGATTTGAGCTACGCCCTGGATTGCGGCATCACGGATTATCGCGGCCTCAGCAACGAAGAAAATAAGCTGCTCATCAGCCTGGCAAAGGCGCATGGCATGAAATTGATGTTCCCGGCCGGCCGTGTCATCCCCAGCATATACGTCCATAATATCTATTGCGGCATCTGGACCAAAGCCGAGGATTTTCCCGAGGACGCCGCTGAAAAAATCGCTGAGGAGGTGCAAAAACGCGTTGATGAGATGGAGGCGCTCGGTCTGGACTATGACGACTGGTATGGCTTTACAGGTGATGAGCCGAGCCATAAGAACATCGCCGCAGTCGCTCATGCCTGCAAGCTGATTCACCAGGTGAATCCACGGGTTAATGTATATGTCAATCCCTGCTACTGGACTGGCTTCGACGAGGGTGCTGTCGCCGAAGACCAGCTTGTCGCCGCCGACCTTGCCGACTGGTACGCCAAAGAGGTGAATATCTCAATGCCCTTGTTCTTCCTGCTTGAGGATCGGCCTGCGTCCCTGCCGGCTTTCACGGCGAAACGCCTGGTGAATGCCTACTACTATGTCTCTGGACACCTGGACCGCTCCGAAAACGCGGCGGAAATCCAGAAATACCGCAAAATGGCCTGGGACAGCTTAGCCTACGGCATCAACGGCTGGGGATTCTACTCGTATTATTCGCCTCGAGGCAGCGCCTGGAATCATTTTGACCGCCACCCCAAAGGGGAAGGCTTGCAGGAGCCGAACGATTACTCTATCGTCTATCCAGGCTGGCGCAGAGTAGTGCCAACTCGCCATTCCGAAGCCCTGCGGCAAGGCAAAGAAGACTGGAATCTGCTGAACCTGCTCAAACAACAGGGCAAGCACGAATTCGTCGCCAAATTGATTGCAGAGTATCAAGCCGGCGCCGACCTTGAGCAACTACGCTTGAAAGCACTGCGGCAAGCCGTGCCCTGAGCGGTAAGACGCTGAACCGCAGCCAGAATGGCGACAATCTCATTATCGCAACGTTGCAACGCCACAACATCTTGATAAATTGTCGGTTCAACATATCATGGCGACAATTCTTCAACCATTCTGTAAGCCTGCGACCTGGCTGGGAAAATGTGCCTTCATATAATAATTCAACAGCCCCTTCGACAAGCAAATTTCATTATAGTCAACGGTTTTTCTCATGTCCATATCCTTACGTGAACTTGCCGAGCTTGCCGGCGTTTCGCGCACTGCGGTCTCATTGGTCATGAACGGCAAGGGCCGCGGCAATGTCTCGGCGCAAAAAGCGGCGCTTATACGCAGTCTGGCGCACAAGCACGGCTACCGTCCCAGTTTAATGGCGCGCAGCCTGCGCGGCTGCGACCGCAAATTGATCGGCATTCTCATGACCATGCCTACAGACTACTACGGTTCTCTGTTTTGCGGCCTCCTGCAAAGCCGACTGCGCGAGCGCGACTACATGCCACTGTTTTCCTTCTGGCGCGACTACAGCGAGGTGGCTGCATGCTATGAAAGTGTGCTTTATCATCAGGTGGACGGCATTATCGCCTGGCAGAATCCCACTCCGCACCTGGCCGGCAGCACTCCCCAGGTGCTCTACGAGCTGCCAGACTGCCGAAAGCATGACGTGGTGCTGCTGGATACCGACACCATGCTAAAGGAAGCCATAGACCACTTTCTGGCGGCGAAAAGAAAGCGCATCGCCATCGAGGGAATCAGAAATAGAGAGCTTTACCAGAAGGTAACACGATACTTGCGCCAAAAAAAGGCGCCGCCACCGGCTCGCTGGTATGGAACCTGGGAAGAAATTACGCAACACCTAACCGCTGCTGAGGTGCACAAACCGGATTTTCCCGATGCAATTTTCATACACAATGACGGTAAGGCCGCTGCCCTCGCCGCATTCCTGCGCAAACATGGACGACGGGTGCCGGAAGATGTGATGATCATAGGACACAACAACCTGCTTGAGATTTTGCCTTGCGAACCCCTGCCTACCTTCAACATCAGCCATGAGGAAATCGTCGATAAGCTTATTGAGCTGCTTTTCAGACGCATGGCGCAGCCTGATGCCGAGCTGGTTAAAGTCATGATAAAAACCCCATTCGTGCCTAAGTCCAATACGGTGGTATATGCAATCGGCAAAAATGCGTATAATGAATAACGAGTGCAGGACACGCAAGCTGCGCAAGGCAGCCATGGAGCGCGGCATGAGGATGCTGCGTCAAAATGGTTGGGAAAAAGTCAGCCTGGGGGCGACCTCCATCGAGGAAATTCAGTGCATCACCTGCACCTTCCAGATCAGCTATGACCTGGATGAACTGGAAGACGAATGACCTAAGACAGCCTGATGACCTCGTCGAGATGGCATTGCGCAGGAGCGGCGCCTCGCTTTCTGGATTTTTGAGTGGGCAGGGTTGCCCGCGTTATTTCAGTTGATGTCCCTTTTTCTTAGGAGGTTCCTTATGCAAAAAACATTTCGTGGCATCCGACCCGACGACTGGCATGGCCGCATGGGCTTGCGCAATCCTGAACGCGGTTTTCGGACTGAGATGTATTTCAGCACGATTCCCGGTGAAGTCGCCGGGATGTGCTCATGCCATCACAAGCGGAACAAGCTCGACGGCCGGTCAGAGAAGCCTGTTTTCCAGAACATCGACATTCCCGGCGTACACCACCTGATCCGCGGCAACCGCCTGGATGGCATCGAATTCAGCCATGGCCAATGGCAGGATGAACTCGACTTCTTCGGCTATGACGGCATCACCATCATGCAGAGCTACTGCTTCCTGATGCGCTACAATGATGGCCAGAATCTACCGGCTCGCAAGCTGGACGACATCGAGGGCTTTTTCCTGAAACTGCGGGAAAGCAAGGTCAAGGCTCTGTTGCGCTTTGCGTATGAATTGTCGCCGACCTTGACTGGACCGACAGCCGCCACGACCCTGAAGCATCTGAGCCAGTTGAGGCCGCTGCTGCGAAAATACAGCGACGTCATCTATGTCCTGCAATGCGGCTTTATCGGCCAATTCGGAGAATGGCACAACAGCTACCACCAATTGCAACGCGACCAGGCGTTTCACGGGGAATTGTTCGCCGCCGTGCTGGAGGCCTTGCCGCCAGAACGGCGCACCATGGTGCGTTATCCTGTCTTGAAGATGAACTTGTACGGATCAGAGCCTTTGCGCGAGGACGAGGCGTTCACCATGACGCCGCGAGCCCGGATTGGTCATTTCAACGACGGCTTCCTGGCCTCCAAATCCCATGGCGGCACCTTTGGCCGCAGCGACAGCCTGGTGTCAGCAGATGCCGAAAAAGACTATTTGGCCCAGGAAGGGCGTTTCCTGCCTATGGACGGTGAGTTGTTCTGGCGTGATCTGTGCGGCATGGCACTCCCGACCGAAGCCACCATGCACCTGGCGCGCTGGCATTACGACACCTTCGGGTTTGTGCATGGCAACTCCCTGTTCGAAGGTGACAAGTATTCCATCGATGTCTGGAAAGTAGTCCCTGTCGACCCGATGTTCCTGCGTGATGCAAACCTGCCAGTAAGCGACAGCTATTTCGTCGATGCGCATGGCCAGCATGTATGGCGGAGCTACTATGAATACATCCGCGACCACCTTGGCTATCGCCTGGAATTGACCCGGGCGGAAATGCCTGAACAGGTTCAATGCGGCCACCCCTTTGACGTGACAGTGGAGTTAGTCAACTGTGGCTTTGCCAGCCCGGTTAATCCCCGACCTGTCTTCCTGGTGCTGCGCCAAGGTGAAGCAGAGTATACGTTTGCCTTTGATACGGACATTCAGCGCTGGGCCGGCCATGGGGCATCCCAGAAGCTGTCTCTGACCGTGGCCTTGCCAAAGGAAGCACCAGCCGGCAGCTATGCCGCAGGGTTGTGGCTTCCCGACGGCAGCGGCGTCCTGCGCAATGACCACGATTATGCCATCCGCTGCGCCAACCCCTTGGACTTCCATTCCGGCGTGAACTGGCTCGGAATGAAAGTCATCGCACAACCCGCCTGATACAAAGGACTCAATGCCTGAAGACTGCTGCTGCACATCCAGAGCGGGAAAGGGGAGAGAAGGCGCAAAGGGGAGGAAAAGAGCCTGCGGCACCTTCCGCCTTTATAAAACCCGACTATGCTTTTCAGATGGGCTTTACGTACGACAACCACCAAACACCGTCCACGAAAGTCCATTGACGTCCACGTCCACTCTCCACTAACGTCCACTTCTGTCTACAGTCCATCGTCTACTTACGTCCACGAAAGTCCACTGGCGTCCATTGTCCACTGTCCACGAAAATCCCCCCCAAAAAAGAGGCGGGAACCGCGTTTTCGGTTCCCGCCTCGTGGGCTTCAGTAGTGGTGGCGCCAGACATTTTCACTCTGCAGTTCAGTGAAAATAAGGTCATGTAGACCCCGATGTGGTTTTGTTCAGAGTGTCGTACTTGGAGCCACCAATTCTTACCATAAGTCCAAACAGCTGTTTTACAACCCCAATACGGGATTTTTATTGCTTAGGAGCATTTTTCTCTTCGCCTGCGTCGCCTTTCTGCTTGGTCAGCAGCGTCCAATTGATGTCTTTGGCGCGTTTGCGGGCTGCGAATGCCTTCAGTTCTCCGGCGAGCTGATCGAAAAATGCCAGTAGCGTGCTAAGTGCCTGGAGCGAGGCTGGCGTGACCCAGGTCGGCTTGCAGGGTTCGAACGCCGCGATCTTGGCTGCCAAGTCGTCACGTGCCTTCTGGCAGGCCGTCGCCATGCTCTTCTTGACCATGCCCGGTTCCAGGGCGGTGCGCAATTCAAACAACCACGCAAATGCCTCTGCGTATGCCTGCACGCGCAACGCATCTCCGCAGAGGCTCTGCAAGCAGGCTTCGGCGTGGTTAGACAGCGTCGCCGTCGCCAAAATATCCCGGAAAAGGTCTTCGGCCTCCTGGGCCATGGCGGCTGCTTCGCGCAGTTGCGCTGGCACGTCTACGCCTTCGAGTTTTGTGGCCAAGGCATCCAGCGCTTCGCCAGGATACTGGCGCGGCCAGGCGCCGCCCTTGAAGTAATAAGTATAGATGTAGTTCGGGCAATAGCCGTAGGCTGGCGTACGCACGGCCTTGAGCAGCTTGTCAGCGGCGCTGACATAGCTCTCCACGGCTTCGCCGCCAAACATGGCAGACGCCCAGCGCTGATGGACTTTCTCCATGTCCTGGCCAGCAGTGGATTCCCAGGCGTAGACCGCCAGCAGAGCCTCATGGTCAAGATGGGACGGATCATGAACCGCGTAGGAAACAGCGCCGGAAGCGCCCTCGGCGTCAGCCATGCGCATCATCATGTCAATGTTCGGGCGCCGGAAGTCGTACGTGTTCCAGTTGTAGTAGCAGGTCATCGGCGCCACCCAGCCCTCAATGCCGAGCTTTTTCCCAATCGACACCTTAGTCTTGTCATTCAAAGCAGCGTTGCTGTACCACCACCAATGCAGGATGAGCTTGTCCTTCAAACCGGCCTTTTCCAGGCGCTTGACAAAGTTGGCGTCAAACGCGCTCATGTGGCGGGTCAACTGATCATTCCACATCACGACTTTCTTGACGCCCTTCTTAGTCAGCATCTCAGTCAGCCAGAAGACATAGTCAAGCAGATTCTCCTCCGGCTTTTTTTCGGCGCAGCGCTCGCACTTGCACCACGGATCGCCCACCTTGGTCGGCTCGTCAGGCCATGGGTAGTCGGGCCAGACTTCGTCCATCTGGATATGGAAATACTCAATGCTTTTATCGTCGCCATTCCTGCCGCAGAAATAGCGCGATAGGATCCCCTCGTAGAACTTCTCCACAAACTCGCGGGTTTCCGGCGAGGTGATGCAATAGCCGACGCCACTGGCATCGCCATTGGCATCCTTGGCGGACAATTCCGGCATGACGCGGGCAAAGTACGTGTTATGTCCAAAGCTGTTGACAAAGGGAATGACCGTGACGCCGCGCTCACGACCGTATTCGACGACGTTGCGCAGCAGGTCTTCCTGGTTGATGAAGGAGGCGAGGTAGGTCTCTTCGCACCACTGGTTATCTTTAGGTGAGAACCAGCGCAAGGTATGGGGTGTTTTCAAGTCATCGCGACCGGGAACTGGCACCATGAGAAATTCAGTCGGCTTGTCAGGGCCTTCATAGCGGCAGTGCCCCCAGCAACCGTACAGGCCAATGCCCATCGTGTTCATCTTGACTGCTGACAGGCGGTCGATAGTCTGGCACCAATCAATGAGCGTCATCCGGTCAGAACCCCATTTGTTTTCAACGAAAACGCCGCGCACCGGCAGGAACGGCCAGTCGCGAATAGACAGATTCGGCAGCGTACCGCCAGCAATGACCTTCTTGAACAGGGTCGCAAGCGTCTGGGCGGCCCAGACAGTGCCTTCCTGCTCCGGCGCACGAACCGTCACCTTGCTGCCATGAATCGTCAATTCATAATACTCCCGACGATTGGCAGCAGGAACGTCGCTCAAGTCGAAGGCAGACGCATCCTCGACTCTGGCCTCTATAACATACGTCTTCTTGTTAGCCACCACCCGAACGCCGACATCCGTCAAAATAGAACGAATGGCTTTGCGTTGCAGAGGTGACACATTGCTGGTTGACAGTCGCACATCAATGGATAGATTGCTGTCACCTCCGGTCAAGCTTAGCTTCTTCGGCTGCGGAACAAGTTCAGGAATCGTCGAATGGCGGGCGGCCATGGGTGCCTCCTTGCTGGCAAATCCGGAAATTCTGCGCCTTCACGGGGCTTCCACAAACAACTGTTTGGGAACACAGTAGAAAGCATATTGGCGTTGTTGCACTACCGTATATAAGGTACTACACATCAAAAAAAAAGCAAAGCCTAACAGACCCTTCCACAGCCTTTCAGACGACTCCAAATGACCACTTAAATACCTGAACTGCATAGAGTTAAACATGACTTCAAAAAAATTGCGAATTTTTCTGAAACTTACCCAGGGCGGCCATGCCTTGCGCTTCCAGCTGCGGACATGGTGGACGGGGTGGACGTCGGCTACCTTAATTTCGCGCTTTGAGCGTTTCTGCTGCGGCAAGGCTAGTTTCCTCGTGCAACACACCCCAAAAAAATCTGCGTCATCAGCGTCATCTGCGGATAAAACAGCTCGACCATCGCAAAACTCATCTCGCCCTTCAGCGTTCACCATTCACCATTCAGCATTCAGACCCTCGCCTCTACTTTTCCCCCTTCCCTTAGGTGCATTCCTGCCGCTTCGGGTTATAGTTTATCGACTATCGGCATTTTGGGTTATTACTTCTAATCACGCGCCTTGTTGCAGGTATATCAATGTCTCGTTCACGACCGTACAAGTTAGGTCGCTATGACTTAGCTGCGTTTATGTCTTTTGCGTGTTATGCTGGCTGTTCGGTCATCATTCCCTTGAGCCTGGTGCAATTAGCGCGCGATCTTGACTTTGCGTTAGAGTCTGGCGGCATGGCTGCTGGGGGCTTCTTGCAAGGCGTCCGCAGCGTCGCCATGGTGATTGCCATGGCCGGCTGCGGTTTTGCGGCTGGACGCTTTGGCATGCGGAAGCTGATGGGCGCAGCCATGATCTTCATGGGTGCCGGCATCGCCTTGACGGCCTTTTCGCCCAACTATCTATGCCTATTGCCGCTGCTGATGTTAGCCGGTCTTGGCGAAGGCTTGATTGAGGGCATTGCCACGCCGTTTGTGCAGGTTCTTCATCCTGAGGAAAGCGCCCGTTACGTCAACACCGCGCACAGTTTCTGGTCGGTGGGCCTATTTGTCTTTGTCTTGGCTGGCGGAGCGCTCCTGGGGCGCCAAGTTTCCTGGCGCATCGTCCTCGGCGTCACCGGCCTGATTACCCTCATCCCGGCCCTGCTTTTCTTGTGGCGCGAGCATCCTGACAAACGATATCCGGAAGCAAAAGAAACCACTTCTGCAGCAGTCGTATGGCAACGCGTCATCGCCATTGTCCGGACGCCCAAATTCTGGTGCTTTTTCATAGTGATGTTTCTAAATGGCGGCAGTGAATTCTGCCTCACCTTTTGGGCGGCTAGCTTCATCCAATTGAACTTCGGTGCCTCTGCCTGGGCTGGCGGCATTGGGACAGCGTTGTTGGCGGCCGGCATGTTCTGCGGGCGTTCTGGAGCCGGATGGCTCGTCAAGCAGTCTCACCTGAAGCACTTGCTGCTCTGGTCAGCGCTGGGCACGATCCCGGTCGCGCTGGCTATCCTGCTGATCCGACCGGAGAATTTCTCCACGCCCGCCCATGCCCTGTATGCCTTATATCCTTGTCTGTTCCTGGCTGGCGTAGGCGTGGCGCCATTCTGGCCGACAACGCAAGTCTACTGCACCGACCGCCTGCCGCACTTGGATTCCACCATGATCTTCGTGCTCCTGTCCTGCGCAGGCATTCCCGGCTGCGGCTTCTTCAGCTGGCTGATGGGCGTTGTCGGCGACCGCTACGGCCTGCGGGCGTCTTTCTGGCTGGTGCCAGCCACCCTCGCTGGCATTGCCGCCATCATCTTAGTTGAGGGCTTCCTGCTTCCCAGCCGGAAAAACGCTATCCAAGTCAGCGCCAAAGAGCCGCTGGCCACCACAACCGGCGAAAGCAAGGACTGATGTGGCCGCATGGCGAACTATCAGGGCAGCTCATTGCCCTTGATTGGCAGGAAGTGGAAATGCTTCCATTCGGTAGGCCGAGTGACCCCGGCCAGGTTCACCGGCCCAACGACGGTACCGATGCCTGGGAAGGGAATATGTGCGCCGAGCACAACCGCGTTCTGCCGAGCCGCCTCAGTCATCACCTCAATCCTGGTCGTGACGGCCTGGGCTGGATCGAGGTCATAGCGCGCACAGACAACCGGATGCTGGAATTGGTGTTCTGCCGCATGCACCAGGTCGCCGATGAACCACAGCTGCCCCAGCGCATAGAGCGTATGGCCGGGGGTATGGCCGACCGCCGAGCGCGCCGTAAAGCCGCCGGGGAGCCGGTCGCCAAACGCAAACAGCCGCAGGCGATTAGCGTATGGCTGCAAGAACCGCCCCAGGGGCTGGCGATTCTCATCGTTCTTCCAGGCGTCATATTCCACGCGGGAGATATACAAGGCCGCCCGGGGGAATTGCGCTGCCGGCGCGGCCCCCTCGGCACCTGCCCCGCCAGACAGGAGACCGCCGACATGATCTGGGTGGATGTGGGTTATGAACACCGCGTCAATTTGCTCCGGCTTAACGCCAAGCGCGGCTAGCTTGGCAGCCAGCGAGCCCCTTTCCGGCGCGTTGCCAGCGTCGACCAAATACGACTCCCCGGCCCGGCGCACCAGGAAAACATTGATTGACGCCTCCCAATCCGGCGGCAGCTTGAACATGATGGGATAATCCGGCCTGGTGTTTATGAACAAGTTTCCTTTCATGCGGGCGGGCGCATCCTGGATGGCTATTATCTCCACGCCATCCCGACCCTGGAAGAACATGGTTCCCGCGACAGGTGCGTCCGCCGCCCTGATTGGCAGCAACCCGCATGCGCACAAACAACAAAGCGCAAGAACATTCCTGGTCATAAATGATACCCTCCTGCTTGATGGTGTGGTGTGCATAGCGCAAATCGCTCCCAGTCAAATTTCGCTGACATCCGGCCGGGAATTGCAAGCGATGAACGCCTAGGCCGACATAGCTGGCCACCAGTTCCGCAGCGCCTGCCCCTGGTTACTTCGCCTTTCCTGCCTGCAATTTCAGAATAAATTCTACGGCTTCCTCGCGGACGATGTCTGGCGTAGCCGGGTCATGGCCAAAGTCGACTACCACTCGCCGGGGCGCGGCCTCCAGGAAAGCCTGCGCCTCTGGATTGCCGGCCGCCAGTTTCCGCAGCGCTGCCAAGTACTTGACGTCGGTCATGCCCTGGCGCAAGGCCATGTAACGGATAGACGGCATATATTCGTCAAACAGCTTGTAGACGATGCCGCCGCGGGTCGTGACCTTCCAGTCAGACGCGCCGCGGCCGCCGTAGGTGTCAGCGAAATGGAACATCTCGTTGCCGTCCAGGCGATGGTATTCGCCGAACCAGTTGTTGCGCCGATAGCGGCGAGCCAGGGACGAACGCATGCTGGTGTCGCACGTATAGTGGCGAATAAGAACACCGCGCTGCTGCTGTTCGCGGATAAGCTGCAAATGCTCCGGCCGTTGGAAATAGCCGTCCGACCACAGCGTCCACTCGTCGGTATAAGGCGCCAGGCTGGCCATTTTATCAACTGGCATGATATGCGCTCCCAAGGTCAGCGAGAGGCGCACCCGACTTGAACCGGCCTTGGCCAGCTGGTGCGACTCAAGCAATTCCGGAAATTTGTCTGGATGCGGTTCGTCCCAAGTCTCGATCACATAGCGTTCCGGCGCCACGCCCAGAGAACGCATATAGCCTTCCAGAGCCTTGATCCACTGCGGCCAGACCTGCTTTTTCTTTTCAGGCTTCCTGGTCAGCCCATAGACTTGTCCAAAAGCATCATACGCTGAGAAGCCAATGAAATACGTCAGGGAGACGCCATATTTTCGGGCCCATTCCTCGTGCTGGGTCACGATGGCGCCCTGCTGTTGCAGCTTCTCGGTGACGCCGTCTGGAATGATGTCGCCCTTGTCGTCAACCGGAAACTGGAACGACCACGGCGACAGGCCGATGTTGCGGACGCCGATGTCAATCATCATCTTAAAGCAGAGTTCATTATCGGCTGCCTGGAAGAATCCCATGGGCAGGATCGGGTCGCGATCCAGGACGATATTGCGCACGACAAGCGTAAACGGGATGTCCTGCATATCGCCGGTGTACTTGCGGTTCCAGTAGGCGCCTTTGATCGACTCCCACTTGGCCACCTCGCTGAGCGGGATGATGCGCAGGCGGCCTTCGTAGCTCCCTGGGGCGACGCCAGTAGTGTCAAAGTCCAACCAGACCAGACCAGCCTCCTTGGGCAGAACCATCAACGTGCTGGCCTGGTTCATCTTTGGGAGGGGGTCGAGCCGCAGGCTGCCGGGGTCGTCGTCACTGTCCTTGAAGCGCACGGCCTGGCGCATGACGAACTGCTCAGGCGGAAATCCCTCCAAGCCCCAGCTGCCATTATAGCGACCTTTCGTCTCCAAAATGACCTGGTATTCGGCAGGGAGGTCGGTCAAATTCGCCAGGGCTATGGGCACGCCTTTCAATTCATTGACCGCCGCCGTGACCGTAATCTCGTCAACCGGCGAAAACACTTCTTCCGGGATAAACGGAATCGCAAAATTGGCAGTCACCGGCACTGGCGCCACCGCAAATTTGCGACTGGCCAGGCGCTCATACCGCGCCTGCTGCTGCTTTTGGTCATAGTCATGCAAAGCCTGGGCAAAAGCCTCGGCATCAGCGACATCAGCACCAGCCTGGCCGGTCAGCTTAGTCAAGGCCGCATTGAAATCGACCAGAGCCAGAACGCCGAAATTCTCGACTTCATGGAACGATTCGCGCAGCCGGGACCAGGTCGACAGCTCTTTAGCCGCGCGCCGCTGCCGAGAGACATTGAACGGAATCGTATCGCCATCAGCGCCAAAGCCTGTTTGGGCCAGGCACCGGAACGGTATTCGCAATTCGGCCTGCCAGAACCCGTCGCTAACGCTCGCCCTGCCCTCCCAGGCAGCATAATCCACTGGCAGGGTGCTTTCGTTGCCATAGCCCTGGTAGCGCCCGCCGCCAGCGCAAATGACGAATTGGCTCAACTGCCGATCGCTGGACAATGGGCCGAAAAACACTTCAATCACGTCGTCCCGCCAAATGACCGTGCCATTGGCCGTCTGCTGCGCCGCGACCTTGTCCGGCTCCTGGCAACGGATGCCGAGGTAGATGTTTTCCGCGTCGGAAAGCATGGCGACAGTGGTGGAAGCCGCAGCTGGAGTATCTTTCCCAAGCGCCAGGAAGTCGGTAGTGGCTGGCGCCTGCTGCCAGTCGGCCTCGTCAAGCTGTCCGTCTATGACAATAGCGCCCTGGCAGCGCCCGGTGCGTCCAGCCCGGCGTTTCCGGACTGCCGGGCTGTCGCTGGCGGCCGCAGCCATACCCAGGTCGCGCTTATCCTCCACCACCTCTATATTGTCAAAAAGAATACCGTCGCCGACCTTGTAGGCCAGCGGCCCGTACTGTGTGCTTTCCCATATTTGCAACTGCAAGGCCGCCCGTTTAGTATCCGGGCTGGTCGTGAACGTCCCTTTGTAGACCGTCCAGCCGCTTTGCACCTTAAAGCCGCCGACACTCGTGCTGACACTCCGGCCATCAGTCCAGATATTGTCGCCATACCAGCACCTGGCGCTGAGGCTAGCCCGACCAGCCACTTCACCGCGCACCTCGATGGAAAAACGATAAGTGGTATTCGGCTTAGCGTCAAAGCCCGGCACAGTCCCATTGGAGCCGATCCAGACAACGGCAGAATGGGTCTTGACGCCATCCTTTTCACCGACGCGGTCTATCTCAAGCCGACCGCATTTATTCCAAGTCAACTCCTCGGTATGCACACTGAATTTGCCGCCATTCGTGCGGAATTCCTGAGCTGCCGCCTCGCCGTCAAAGCTGCCATTGTGAATCAAATTGGCAGACGACAAGTGAACGCATCCAAACAACACCGCCATCGCGGCTATCATCCAGCGACCAGACATCATGATGAATATCCCCGTGGTTTTTCCGCCCCGCTTGAAAACAGGGCGATTGGACAACAAAGCGCAGCCAACCTGGCCGTTACTATAACAACTTAACGCACAATAAACTATAACGATAAACTATAAACTATAATTGTTGTACTGCAACCGCATTGAATGGGAGCCTTCACCATTCGCCCCACCCGAGCCGAAGCAGGTGCTTCTAAGCGGAGCATCGGCCATAAAACATTCACGGCCCAGCGAGGCAAATGCCTTCACTGGGCCGCAAACACAAAAAATCCGACTGTGCGAACCGCCGTCAATTCTTGCGGGCGCTGATCGTGCCCGGATCCCAGACATTGATGTAGTTGTTGGTATTGACTTCGATGACGCCCATCAATTCAGCATGGCCGTCCATAAAGCCGGTTGTCATCCGGTCGCCATGCGCACCGTAGGTATTGCCCACATTAGTCCGGCAGGTGGGCGTATCCGAGGTGCCGTAGCGATTGTAGCTGGAGACATAGGCATTGTGGCCGCCGCTGCCGCGATTCGGCAAATTGTTCAGCAACTGGTATGTCCAGTCCTCGCAGAACATGATGGTGCGGGACACGTTGTGCTTCAAGTACGGCTGGCTGGGCAAAGCCGACACCCCGGACACCGGCGAAGACGTCCGCCCAGCAAAAAAGTTGTAGAGATAGTCGGTCACGACGATCTGGCCATGCCACACTCCGAGATGATTGGGGTTGGACGGACAGAGGAACGACGGATGATAATAGCACAGGTTGTTGGGATACTGCTTGTTCATGCCGACTGCTGACGAGCTGTTGCCAAAGAAATTCGAGTAGGTGATTGCTTCGCACCACCAGAAGTCGTAATTGGGATAGGTGGCGCTCTGGTAAGCCTTGTAGGTCTGGGGCAGATAAAAGCCCCGATTCTCCTCAGTGTACAGCATCATGCCAAGCGTCGCCTGCTTCATGTTGTTGACGCAACTGATGGCGCGCGCCTTTTCCCGCGCCTTGCTCAAAGCCGGCAAAAGCATAGCTGCCAAAATCGCGATGATCGCAATCACCACCAGCAATTCGATGAGAGTGAAACAAACTTTTCTCATCATAGTAGGCCTCCTTCACAGTTAAATTTCATCCCCAACATGCAATGAATGCCTCATTCCATCCCTGGCTCGCTCACCTGGCGCTGGCAGCATCCCGCATGACGATTCGAAGAAGATCGCGTTTCACCCTAGCTGGAGGTCAGTTCTTGCGGGCGCTGATGGTACCTGGGTCCCAGACATTGATGTAGTTGTTGGTATTGACTTCGATGACACCCATCAATTCAGCATGGCCGTCCATAAAGCCGGTTGTCATCCGGTCGCCATGTGCGCCGTAAGTATTGCCCACATTGATCCGACAGGTAGGCGTATCGGAGGTGCCGTAGCGATTGTAGCCGGCGACATTGGCATTGAGGGCGCCGCTGCCGCGATTCTGCAGATTATTCATCAGCTGGTATTTCCAGTCCTCACAAAACATGATGGTGCGGGACACGTTGTGCTTCAAGTACGGCTGGCTGGGCAAAGCCGACACCCCGGACACCGGCGAAGTCGTCCGCCCAGCAAAATAATTGTAGAGATAGTCGGTCACAACGATCTGTCCATGCCACACTCCGAGATGATTGGGGTTGGACGGACAGAGGAACGACGGATGATAATAGCACAGGTTGTTGGGATACTGCTTGTTCATGCCGACTGCTGACGAGCTGTTACCAAAGAAATTCGAGTAGGTGACTGCTTCGCACCACCAAAAGTCGTAATTGGGATAGGTGGCGCTCTGGTAGGCCTTGTAGGTCTGGGGCAGATAAAAGCCCTGGTTCTCCTCGGTGTACAGCATCATGCCAAGCGTCGCCTGTTTCATGTTGTTGACGCAACTGATGGCGCGAGCCTTTTCCCGCGCCTTGCTCAAGGCCGGCAAAAGCATAGCCGCCAAAATCGCGATAATCGCAATCACCACCAGCAATTCAATCAAGGTAAAGGTGAAAGAAATCTTTTTCATGTCAGCGTTCCTTTTGAGTTTGCGCTAACTATGGTCCATCCGATGAAACGGCGACGCTCCAAGGAGAAAGGCTCCCGCTAAAAAACATCCAGACCGTACTTTATCAAGTATAGCATGGCGAAGCGTCGTTTGCAAATCAATTCCATCGCACAGCAGGCAAAAAAACAGTAATCGGTAGTTAAAGATTAACCGCCAAGACGCCAAGGACGCCAAGATTTTTTGAGTATGCCGCGCAGTGGCAGAAACGCTAAAAGCGCGAAAATTATGGCAACCTAAAGGCTCTACTACGTACGGCACCACCGTCCACTGTGTCCACTGTGTCCACT